>Ga0136846_1215388_pt1 | contig 16657 bp, 17 predicted proteins | sample HopSoiMetagenom2_FD_96841 | JGI IMG/M metagenome (GOLD analysis project Ga0136846, IMG submission 96841) | Grasslands soil microbial communities from Hopland, California, USA - 2 Assembly 2016 (version 4) | ecosystem: Environmental > Terrestrial > Soil > Grasslands | place: USA: Hopland... | reverse complement strand
GCATCTGCCCGTGGGAGCCACCACCATCCTTCGTGAGCCGCCCGTTCGGGGCGGCTCGAGAGCCATATATGGGGATGGGGAAGGGAGGCGGCGATGGCCGACGTGGCCTACTGCATGAAGTGCCGCGAGAAGCGTGAGTTCACCGGAGAACTGACGACCCTGAAGAACGGACGCCCTGCGCTGCAGGGGACATGTCCGGTGTGCGGCACCAAACTCACGAAGATCATGGGGATGGACGCCGCGAAGGCGATGGGCTGGAAAGCCCCTTAGTTCAACCGCGACAACAGCTGTTCGGGGCTGAGGACGACCTTCCCCGGTGCCATCTTCCGGTGGCGGGCCGCGAGGTCCGCCACCGTCGTCCGCTCGAACACCTCTTGCACTGCCCGGGCCACATCTGCCCAGAAGCCTTGCAGCCCGCACCGTGAGTCGGCGAAACACGTGTGGTCGGACGGCTCGAGGCAGAACACGGGGTAGATCTGGCCCTCGATCGCGTCGGCCACCTCCGCCACCGTGATGTCGCGCGGGTCCCGGGCGAGGCGGCAGCCGCCGCCCGCACCGCGGAAGCTCTCGACCAGCCCCGCGCGCGACAACGCGCCGAGCTGCTGCTCGAGGAACCGCAGCGGCACCTGCTGGCGCTCCGCGATCGCGCGCGCGGGGATCAGCGCGTCGTCGTCGCGATGCTCCGCGAGCTCGATCATCGCTCGGATCGCGTACTCGAGCTTCTGAGACACCTTCAACATGCGGGGGGAACCACCTCCGGCGACCAGGCTAGGTCTGCGCGTTCACGCACGTCAAACGGCCGGTCAGGCGCCGAGGGTATCCTTCGGGCGCGATGGCGCGGGTGCTCGTGGTCGATGATGAGCCGGACGTGCGCTGGCTGATCCGCATGAGCCTCGAGCGCGCGGGCCATGAGGTGCTCGACGCCGAGGACGGACTGCGCGGGATCGCACTGGCGATGAAGCAGCGGCCCGAGATCATCGTCTTGGATCTGATGATGCCGGTGATGGACGGCTACGGCGTCCTCGACGAGCTCGCCAAGGATCCCCGGACCGCCGCGATCCCGGTGGTCGTCCTGTCCGCGAAGGCGATCCCAGACGAAGGGAACCGAGTGGCGGCGGCCGGGGCCCGGCGGTTCCTGGAAAAGCCTTTCGATCCGGACGAACTGGCGACGGAGCTGGCCGACCTGCTGCAGCCCAGTTGAGCTACGCGACCAGCTGGTTCGCGTAGTCGTCGCCCACCACCACGACGATCGTCGCGCTCTTCGGAACCCCTTGCAGGCTCGGGTCCAAGGGTTTGACCGCCGCCTTCTTGAAGAACTTGTCGGCCACATACGTCGCGTTCGACTGGTTCTGCGGCGCGTTGTCGTCGTCGCGGTAGTACACGATCGTCTTCTTGATGCCGCTCGTCGGCGCGTCGATCGCGTCGGTCGACGGCGTGTATCCGGCGTCGGTGAGCACCTGTTGTGCTGCCGCGCCTGCGCCGGGAACGTCCGTGCCGTTCATCGCGATGAACAGCACGCCCTTGGTCTCGGGCGGCGGCGTTGGTGCGGCCGAGGACGAGGTCGGCGGGGGCGTCGATGACGGGGAGGTGTGCCCGCCGCCTCCGGTGACCGACGGGGTCGGGCTCAGCGTCGCCGCCGTGGTACCGGAATCGGCGAAGCCGTTCGCGAGGACGGCGAGGCCGACCACGATCAGCGCGACGATCACGAGGACCCGCCCGGTGCTGAGGTTCACGCGGGCATCCTACCTGTCGCGCTCGGGCGAAGCTGCGCCCGGTCTACAGGGTGATGCCGAGTCGCTGCGCGGTCCGGCGCTTGCGCCGCAACGATCGCAGCCGGCGCAGCCGCCGGACGAGCATCGGGTCGTAGGCCAGCGCCGCCGGACGGTCGACCGCCCGATGCAGGAGTTGGTGGTAGCGCGTCGTTGAGAACCCGAACGTCTCGCGGATCGCACGGTCCTTCGGGATCTGCAGGCGCCAGGCCGCGCGCTCGAAGTCGAGGACACGCCGCTCGAGGTCATCAAGGACGTCCGGGGGGACTGCCGATGTTGGGGTGATGGAAGATGGTGATGAGCGGCGCGGGGGGGTGGATGTGGCCACGGCTCGGGCAGGCTCGCATCCGTTGTGGCGCCGTGCAAGCACCCGCGCCGAAGCGCTTCGTCGTTCCTTCGAGCTACATCAGGTGAGAGCATGCGCCCGATGGGTGACCGAGCGGTGACCGACGCACGATGGTGAGGACGCCCGACCCGACACGTCAGCGCGACGCCGAGCGGTCCGACGCCCAACTGGACATGCTCCACAGCTTCGCCGTGAAGCTGAACGTCTTGACCGACACCGTCGAGATCGGGAACACGATCACAGCGGAGCTCCGCACCATCGTTGACTACCACAACTGCCGCGTGTACGTGCTGCAGGACGAGACGCGGCTGATGCCGATCGCGTTCCGCGGCGAACTCACCACCGAGTACGCCGAAGAGGACCTCGACACGCTGATCACCGAGATCGGCGAGGGCATCACGGGAACGGTCGCGGCGACGCGCGAGGCACTTCTCACCCCCGACGCGCGCGAGGTCGCGTTTTCCGTGACGATCCCCGGCACCGACGACGACCTCCTCGAGTCGATGCTCGCGGTCCCGATGGTGGCGGGGGACACGCTCGTCGGAGTAATCGTGCTCTCGAGCCTCGGCTACGGGATGTTCGACGACGAGGACCAGCGCATGGTCGAGGTGCTCGCGCCGCACGCCGCGGCGGCCTTCCACAACGCGAGCCTGCTCGAGGCCGAGCGCGACGCCGCGCGCGCGGCGGGTGCGTTACTGCAGTTGTCGCAGTCGCTGACGGGACGCCACACCACCACAGAGATCTTCCGCGACGCGATCGAATCGATGGAGACGATCATCCGCTGCGCCGCGACCGCCGCCTACGTCCGCGACGAGACCGGCGCGTTCCGCGTGATCCAGCTGCATGGGTGTGGGGGCCGGACGGTTCGGCCGCGCGCAGAGATCGCCGACGTCCCCGCGACGGTCGCCGACACGTTCCTGACGAGCACCGCGCCGTTCGTGATCCCGCAGGCGATCGCCGCCCAAGTACCCGACGACGTGCGGATCATGGAGGCGTCCGGCGACGTGTTGGTCTGCCCGCTGCAGTGGGAACCGGGCGAGGTCGGCGCCCTGATCGCCGTCGGCGACCCGGGGGGCGAGCCGTTCGACGAGGCCGCGGTGCGCCTCGCCAGAGGGATCGGCGACCTCACGGCGCTCGCGCTCGGAAACGCCCGCCGCATCGGCGAGCTCGAGCGGTTCCACCGCCTGGTCGAGAGCCTCGACGCCGTGTTCTGGGAGGCCGAGGCCGACGGCCTGTTGGTGACGTTCCTCGCGGGCCGCGTCGACGAGCTCTACGGCGCCGACGCGCCGGCGTGGCTCGACCGGCCTTGGGGCGAGCACATCACCGACGCCGACCGCGCGCTCGCGGTCGCGGAGGTGCGGCGCGCGATCGCGGAGGGGACCGATGCGAGCGTCGAGTACCGCGTCGGCGCCCCGACGGGCGACGGGCGCTGGCTGCGCGACCTGGTCACGGTCGTTCGCGGCAGCCACGGACCGCGACAGCTACGCGGGCTCACCGTCGACGTCACCGAGCGGCGACACGCGGAGCAGACGCTGCGAGAGTCCGAACGCAAATACTCCGAGGCGTTCCTGCGCGAACGCGAGGCCGCCGAACGCCTCCGTGCGCTCGACGAGATGAAGAACACGTTCCTCGAAGCGGTCTCGCACGATCTTCGGACGCCGCTGACCTCGATCCTCGGCTCGGCGCTCACCCTCGAGCAGAGCGGACTGGAGATGCCGGCGACCGACGCGCTCGACCTCGTCCACCGGGTCGCCGCGAACGCCAGGAAGCTCGAGCGGCTGCTCGGCGATCTGCTGGATCTCGACCGGCTCCAACGCGGCATCGTGTCGCCGCAGCGGCGTGCGACGGACATCGGCGCGTTGATCGGCCGTGTCCTGGCCGAGGTCGAGAACCCCGACGGACGACCGATCGACGTCGAGGTCGGCCTGCTGACGGCCAACGTCGACGGCCCGAAGGTGGAGAGGATCGTCGAGAACCTCGTCGCCAACGCGCTGCGCCATACCCCGCCAGAGACGCAGGTTCTCGTCTGGGCTCACGCCGTCGACGGGGGCATCGAGATCGGCGTCGACGACGCCGGTCCGGGCGTTCCGGCCGACGTGCGCGAGTCAATCTTCGAGCCGTTCGAGCAGCGACCGGGCCCAACGAGCGGGCACTCGCCGGGCGTGGGGATCGGCCTGTCGCTCGTCCGCCGGTTCGCCGAACTGCACGACGGTCGCGCTTGGGTCGAGCCGCGCGACGGAGGCGGCTCGTCGTTCCGGGTGTTCCTGCCCAACACGTGAGCGCTCGGCGCGCTAGCGTGTCGCGCCGATGGACCTCGTCGTCGCCGATGCCACCGTCGTCGACGGCACCGGCGCGCCCGGCATGCGGGGATGGCTCGGCGTCGAACGCGACCGCATCGCCGTGGTCGGCCGCGGGAACGAGCGGGCGCCCGCGGCCGAGCGAACGATCGACGCACGCGGGATGGTCGTCGCCCCCGGCTTCGTCGACGTCCACAACCATTCGGACCTGTCGCCGTTCGTCTTGCCGACGATGCCGAGCACCGTGCGCCAGGGCGTCACGTCCGTCGTTGTCGGCAACTGCGGCTCGTCGCCGTTCCCGTTGTCGTCGTGGGACGAAGGCCTGTCGCTCGCGTATGCGCCGCCCGGCGGCGCACACCCGCGCCCCTCGTGGGCGGCGTGGGGCGACTACCTCAACGCGATCGACGCAGCCCGGCCGGCCGTCAACGTCGCGACGCTCGTTGGCCACGGGTCCGTCCGGCGGGAGATCCTCGGCGACCAACGGCGGCCGCCGACCGATGAAGAGCTCGGGCGCATGCGGGCGCTCGTGCGCGAGGCGGTCGTCGACGGCGCGGTCGGCCTGTCGACCGGTCTGATCTATGTCCCAGGGATCTATTCCAACACCGACGAGGTCATCACGCTCGCGCGTGCGGCCGCGGGCGCCGGAGGGCTGTACGCCTCGCATATCCGCGGCGAGGGGCGCGACCTGTTCGCCGCGGTGGACGAGGCGCTCGCGATCGGCGCCGCGGCCGAGCTCCCGGTTCACGTGAGCCACCTCAAGTGCGAGACGTCGCTCGTGTGGGGCCGAGCGGACGAACTGCTCGGCCGGCTGCGCGACGCGCGCGATGCAACCGGCGACCAATACCCGTACGAAGCGTGGAACTCGTCGCTGTCGTCGCTATTGCCGCCGTGGGCGCCGGCGGGACGGATCGCCGCGATCGCCGGCGAGGAGCACGTGCGACTCCGCCACGCGGTCGAGATCGGCGAGCCCGACTTCCAATCCTCCGTGGACGGCGTCGGGTGGGACCGCATCGTGCTCGAGACCGCCCCCGAACCACGGTGGCGCGGGCGGTCCGTCGCCTCGGTCGCCCAGGAGCGCGGCATCGAGCCGTTCGACGCGATGGTGGGTCTCATCGCCGAGGACCCCGAGATCAGCTGCATCGGGCACGCGATGGCTCCCGAGGACGTGCGCACGATCCTTGCCGACCCCGATGCGTTCGTTGCCTCCGACGCCTCCGCCACCGCGCCGAACGGACCCGGCGGCGACCTCCCGGTCCACCCGAGGAGCTATGGGACGTTCCCGCGCGCACTCGCCCTGGCGCGCGACGAGGCGCTGCTGCCGCTCGAAGCGATGATCCGCAAGATGACGTCCCTTCCCGCCGACCGGTTCGGATTGACCGGCCGCGGCCGTATCGAGCGCGGCGCCTTCGCGGATCTCGTCGTGCTCGACCCGTCGACGATCCGCGATGCGGCAACCTACGACGAGCCGCACGCGTTCCCGGACGGCGTCGCCGCGGTGGTGGTCAACGGCGAGGTGGCCTGGACCGACGGCGCGACCTCGATCACGTGCGCGGGACGGGCGCTGCGTCGGGCCTAGAGCCGGCGGTCGGATTCGAACCGACGACCTACCGATTACAAGTCGGTTGCGCTACCGGACTGCGCCACGCCGGCGATCGCCCGAGTTTACCCCCGACGGAACGACGGCCCGGACACCGCGCACGCGTAGATCACGAAGCCCGTGAGCGCGATGCCGATCAGCCCGTTCACCGGTGAGGACCGCGCGGTCGCGACCGCGATCACGACGCCGATGCCGCCGACGACGATGCCGAGCGGACGGCCGATCGGCCGCAGCGTCACCACGAGCGCGGCCGTCACGATGCACAGCACACCCCAGACGGCGACGGCGACGCCGGTCGCGCCCCCCGGCCGGAACGCGACCACGAGGATCAAGGGCTGCAGCCCCGAGACCGCGAGCACGATCGCCGCCACGGTGATCGTCGGCGTCCGTCGCGCCGGCGGTCGCGGCGCACGTCGCTGCGCCGCCTGCAGCTCCGCCAGATCGAAGTCCTCGTACCGCGAGCGGCCCGACGGCGACTCCGGCGGATCCGGGTCGGCGCCCGGCCGGTCGTTCATCCTGCGCTCCTTCCGCGGCTCGCGAGCACGTAGGCGTAGAGCACGACCGCGAGCGACGCGGCCGCGTTCAGCGAGCCAACCTTGCCATGCATCGGCACGGAAACCAGCAGGTCGCAGTGTTCGCGCACGAGCCGTGAGATGCCCGTGCCTTCGCTTCCCACCACCAGCGCGATCCGCCCGTCCGGAGCCGGCTCGTCGAAGATCGACCGGTCCGCTCGCTCGTCGAGGCCGACCGTCGTGAACCCCGCGTCTCGCAGGCGGTCGAGCGCGCGCGAGAGGTTCGCGACCCGCGCGTGGGGGAGATACAGCAACGCGCCCGCGGACGCCCGCACCGCTGCCGTCGTCGCCGGCGCCGAGCGATGGGTGCGCGTGATCAGCATCTCGGCGCCCGCCGCTTCGATCGACCGTGCCGCGGCCCCGAGGTTCTGCGGATCCTCGACGCCGTCGAGCACGACGACGACGGCATCGGCATCCCAGTCGCGCGATGCGACGTCGCGCTCGCCGAGGGTCGGCGCGGCGCGCGCGAGCCGAGCGGTCACGCCGCGATGGTCGGCGTCGAGCGCGTCGAGCTCGGCGCGATCCACCTCTCGGACGGCGACGTGCGCCGCCCGTGCGGCCGTAACCACGTCGCGCATCGCGGGGCTCCGGCGTGTTCCCTGCGCCACGAGCACCTCGTCGGCGACGCCGGAGCGCACCGCCTCGAGGACCGCTCGCTTCCCGGCGACGATCTCGGCACCCACGCCGTTACGCGATGACCGCGATCGCGAGACAGCCGACGCCGTCGCCGGCGAGCCCGAGGCCTTCGGGGCGTGTCGCCTTCACCGACACCCGGTCGACCCCGAGCCGCAGGCATGTCGCGAGCTCACCGCGCATGTCGTCGCGCCGCGGATCGATCGCCGGGCGGTCGCAGATCACAGTGGCGTCCACCGACGTCGGGACGAATCCCGCGAGCGCGACCTTCGCCACGACATCGCGGAGCAGCGCCCGCCCCTGGATGCCCTCGGTCTCCGTTGTGGTGTCGGGGAAGTGTTGGCCGAGATCACCGAGGGCCGCCGCGCCGAGCAACGCGTCCGCGACGGCGTGGCAGACGACGTCGCCGTCGGAATGCCCCACGAGCCCGTCCTCGCCCTCGAAGCGCACGCCGCCGAGCCACAGCGGTCGATGCTCCGAGAAGCGGTGCACGTCGAACCCGAGGCCGCTCCGCGGCTCAGGCATCGACCGCCCCGCCGATCCGCGACTCGGCGCGCGCGAGGTCGAGCATCGTCGTGATCTTGAAGTTGCGCGGGTCGCCCGGGACGGCGACCACCGAGCCGACCCGCTCGAGGAGCATCGCGTCGTCCGTGACGTCGTATCCGGCGCGCGTCGCCTCCTCGTGCGCCGCGCGCAGGGCCGCCACGCGGAACGCCTGTGGCGTCTGCGCGAGCCCGAGATCGTCGCGCGGGATCGTGTCGACCACCCGCAGGCCGTCGAGTCGTTTCACGGTGTCGGATGCTGCCATCACCGGGATCGCGCCGTCGGCACCGCCGGCGACGGCCCGAACGACCTCGGTGAACAGGTCGGGCGGCGCGAACGGGCGGGCGGCGTCGTGGACCGCGACGATCTGTGGTCCTTCGAGCACGGCCAGCGCCGCCCGCACGGACGCCTGGCGCGTCGCACCGCCGTCGACGACGGTCGCGGGCACCGGGAGGCCCTCGAGGCACGCCTGCGCGGCGTCCATGTACCCCGGGGGCGCCGTGACCACGATCGCGGCGATCGACGGCGAGGCCGCGGCGGCCGCCGCAGCCACCGCGAGCATCGGCCGATCGCCGATGCTCAGGAACGCCTTCGGCACCTCGGCGCCGAGCCGCCTGCCCGCGCCCGCCGCGAGGATCACGGCCGCGGCCTGGGTATCGGGGTCCATGCGCGCAGCATGGCAGACGGCGCTTCGGCCCGTATCGCGCTACGAGGGTGCGGGGGCGGTCGCCTCGAGCGTCGCGAAGATCATGCGGCCGGTCGTCGTCTGGATCACGTTTCGCACGCGCGCCGCCACGTGCGAGCCGATCGCCTCGGTCGCTTCCTCGACGACCACCATCGTGCCGTCGTCGAGGTAGCCGACCGCCTGGCCGGCGTCTCGCCCCTCTCGAACGAGCCGGACCTGGAGCTCGTCACCGGCCGACACCGGCGTGCGGAACCGCGACGCCAGCGTGTTCACCTGGGCGACCGGCACACGGAGCGCTTCGGCGACCAGGGCGAGGTTGTGATCGACGGTGATCAGGGACGCACCGCTCTCGCGAGCCAACCGCACCAACGCCGCGTCGACGTCGACGACGCCGGCTTCCTCGACCAACTGGATCTGCACGAGCGGCGATTTCTGCAGCTCGACCAGAACGTCGAGACCGCGTCGGCCGCGCGTACGCCGTTGCGGATCCGACGAGTCGGCGATCGCCTGCAGCTCGCGGAGCACGCCCTCGTGCACCAGTAGCGAGCCCGAGATGAATCCCGTTTCGACGAGGTCCGCGACACGCCCGTCGATCAACGCGCTCGTATCGAGCACGTGGAGGTCGCCCGTCGCACGCGCGCTCACGCGCGGCTTCATGCCGACCAACGCGAAGATGTCTTCGTGCTTGTCCTGACCCACGCGCGTGCCGAGCGAGCCGAGGACGATGAACAGGAACAGCGCGGCAGGCCACCCGTAAAACGTGGGAAGGAAGAACAGGGGCACCGACAGCAGTGTCGCGATGACCAGACCGATGAGAAGCCCCACGACGCCGCCGGCGATCTCGGCAGCGGGGCGCCGGTGCAGCTCACGCTCGAGACCGGAGACCGCCTCGAGCGTGAGGCGGCCGAAGACGCCGCCGAGCACGTAGCCGCACGCGGCGCCGAGGAAGACGTACAGGACGGTGTTGCGGTCGTTGGCGTCGATCCGGGCGGCCCCGAGCTGGTACCCGACGGCGCCGAGCAGCGCCATGAAGATCAGACGGACACCCTCCACCACACGGCCGCGGAGCCGGGTCGTTCGGGTGTCGTCTGTCATCAGCCCACGTCGACCCAGGAAGGATCGAGCCTCCGTAGGTCACATCGGTCGCCCCGCGGGGGCACCTGAGGTTCGGCGAGGAAGGGCGGGTCAGGCCTCGGCGGCCGCGACCTTGACGCCGTGGGCGTCGTCGAGCGTGGCGTCGATCGTCGCCTCCGCCTCGTCCTCGGACTTGCCGGTCGCGAACGCGAGCTCGGAGATCAGGATCTGGCGGGCCTTGGTAATCATCCGCTTCTCGCCGGCCGATAGGCCCTTCTCGCGGTCGCGGATGGCCAGGTTGCGCAGGACCTCGGCCACCTCGTACGGGTCGCCGGAGTGGAGCTTCTCGAGGTTGTTCTTGAACCGACGGCTCCAGTTGGCGGCCACGGAGCTCTCATCCTCGGTTAGTACCTTGAGGATCTTCTTGGCCTCGTTCTTGCTGACGCACGGCCGTAGGCCGACCTGGTCAGTCGAATCGGTAGGCACGAGGACCGTCAGGTCGCCGTAGACGACCCGCAGCACCAGGTACTTGCGCTTCTCGCCAAGGAATTCCTTCTCGCGCACCTCTTGGACTACTGCGGCCCCGTGCTCGGGGTGCACGACCGTGTCGCCTTTCCTGAACGCCACGAACCCTCCCGGTGGAAGAAGTGGAAACCGCAACAGACGTGCGGTTGACTAGTCAGGAGGGTAACACGGTGACCCCTTCCGGCGCAACCCAAATCTGCAGGTCAGAGGGCTAAACGTAGCGCCCCGTGAGGCTTTGAGTCTACGAGGCGCGGCGGCCGCCGACCGTTCCCGCAGGTGAGAGCGCCCAACCCAGGGCCTCGGATACATGGCCCACCGTGACCACCCGCAGACCGTCCAACGGACCTGCGCGTTCTGGCCCGAAGAGGGTCGTGCACCCAGCGGCACGGGCGGCCGCCACGCGCTGCTCCATGGCGGCAGCCGGCCGCACCTGGCCCGTGAGCGCGATCTCGCCGACGAAGGCGGCGGCTTCGGGTGGGGCCAGGCCGGTGGCGGCCGAGGCCAGCGCGGCGGCGACGGCCAGGTCGCCGGCCGGATCGTCGACCCGGATGCCGCCCGCCACGGCTCCGAACAGCTCCGAGCGTCCGAGCGGGAGCCCGATCGAGCGCTCGAGCACCGCCGCGACCTGCTGGAACCGCCGGAGGTCGAGCCCGGTCACCTGACGCCTGCTGGGGCCATCGCCGCCGCCGACCAGTGCCTGGACCTCCACCGCCAGCGCCCGGCGCCCGGCCAGCGGCAGGGCGACCGCGGCGCCGGGGTGGCGTTCTCCGGAGCACAGCAGGGCGGCCGGGTCGATCGGCGCCAGCCCCGCCGGCCCCATCTCGAACCACGCCGTCTCGCCTTCGGCTCCGAACCGGTTCTTGCCGCCGGAGACGATCCGCAGCCCCGACCGCGGGTCGCCTTCGAAGGTCAGGACCACGTCGACGGCGTGTTCGAGGGCTCGCGGACCGGCGAGGTCGCCGTCCTTGGTCACGTGCCCGGAAACGACGACCGTCACATCCTCGGTCTTGGCGAGCTCGACCAGGGCGTCCACACACCCCCGGACCTGCGCCACGCCTCCGGGCTGCGTCGTCGCCTCCGGATCGCGGAGCGTCTGGATCGAGTCGACGGCAAGGACGGTCGGCCGCTCGGCGCGCGCCGCGGCGATAACGGCGTGAAGGTCACGCCCCGGCGCGAACGACACGGCGTTGACCGAGACCCCGATCCGGCGGGCTCGCGAGGCCACCTGCGCCCGTGATTCCTCTCCGGAAACCAGGAGCCCGCGATGGCCCACGTCCGCCATCGCCGCCAGCCACTGGAGCAGCAGCGTGGACTTGCCGATGCCCGGCGGCCCGGCCAGCAGCAGGACCGAGCCGGGAACGAGGCCGCCGCCGAGCACCCGGTCCAGGTCGGGGAGCCCGGTGGACAGCCGTGGCGGCTCGGCGGCGTCGGGGTCCACGAGCGGCACGACGGCGCCGGAGCGACCCGCCGAGCCTCGCCGGTCGGGCCGTCGTTCGGCGATCTCACCCCACGCGCCGCACCCGGCGCACCGCCCCGCCCACTGCGATGCCTGCTGGCCGCATGCGCCGCAAACGAAGACATGACCCTTCCGCATGTGCTCGACCGTAACCCTCGGCACTGACAGCCCGGAAGAGCCTGCCCGACCCCGCCAACTCGGGTAGGCATCCTCTGGCTCTCCGAGTCGCCGTGTCAGGGACGGGGCGTAGGGTGGCGCCCAACCCCGGGTGAGGTTCTTCGGCCCACTCGTGGTCTGAAGGTTGTGAATGCGGCCGCACCCCTCTCCCGCGGCCCCCGGGTGCCGATATCAAGCGGGTGAGGTGGAGCCGATGCGAGTTGTCAAGATCGATCAGGGAGGAGACCAAGACCCTCAGATCGAGCTCGACCGGATCCAGCTCGAGCACCCAACCGTCCTAGTTGTCTGGCGCGACGCGTTCTTCGACTTCGACCAGTCCGACGCCGAGGACATCCGGCCCGACTACCTGGTGCACACCGTCGGCTTCCTGGTGGCCGAGGGCCCACGGTTCGTCTCGCTCGCCCAAGAGATCTTGCCGGACGGCGATGGCTTCCGTGCCGTGACGCACATCCCGATGTCGATCGTCGAACGCGTCGAGCGGCTCGACGTTCGGGCCTGAGGCGGCCGGTTCGGTTCCACGCTCGTGCTATGGTGCTTCCTCGATCGCAGTGCGGTACGGACGATCCTCGGAAGGAGGGATGAGCAGATGACCATGACCTCTGCCTCGGTGTTCACCGCACCGCGTCCCTCCGTCATGCGTTGACGCGATCACCTCGTCGCTCCTGACACGGGACGCGGTCGTTCCATGTCCGCATCCTCACGAAGGAGCACACCGTGCACGACGAAGCGTTCGAGCACTTCTTCGACGAAGGGCTCATCGAAGCGGTCATCGCGCCGCTGAAACACGGCAAGGAAGCGAGCGTCCATCTGTGCCGCGCGAACCCGCGCACGACGGGCGAGACGTTGGTCGCGTTGAAGCTGTATCACCCGCTGGACAAGCGGGACTTCCGGGACGAGCAGCTGTACCGCGACGGGGAATTCATCAAGGAGCGGCGGGTGCGCGTGGCGCTCGAACGCAAGACCGCATTCGGGCGCCAGGTCCAAGGCGGCCTGTGGGTCTCCCGCGAATGGGAGACCCTGCGCGCGCTGTCCGACGTCGGCGCGCCGGTACCCAGGCCGATCGAACGCACCGACGACGCGATCTTGATGACCTACGTCGGCGATCGCGAGAACCCCGCGCCTCGGCTCCACGAGTACCGCCCCGAGGACAAAGAGGAGGTCGAAGCGATCTGGTCATGCCTCCACGAGGCCCTGACGCAGCTGCTGTATCGCGATGTCGTCCACGGCGACCTATCGTCCTACAACGTCCTCGTGTGGGACGGCGACGTGTACCTCATCGACTTCCCACAGGCGGTCGATCCGAAGAAGAACAGCCACGCCGCCGCGTTCCTGGAGCGCGACGTGCGACGGATCGGCGAATGGTTCGACCGGCGCGGCCTCACGCTGCCCTGGGCCACCATCGCCGACGAGCTGTGGACGGGCTGGACGTTCGCCGATCTCGTTCCCGAGGAGCTGCGGGGCCTCGCCACGGACGCCTTCTGACCCTGGACTTGACCCCGGCTCGTTCTTAAGCGTACGCTCAAAGCGTTCGCTCAAGTGACCCGGGAGTACCCATGACGGGGCAAGAAACGAAGGATCGGATCGTCGAGGCCACGCTGTCGGTCCTGAAGGCCAATGGATACGCCGGCGCCAGCGCCCGCGCGATCGCCGCGGAGGGCGGCTTCAATCAGGCGCTGATCTTCTATCACTTCGGGGCGGTGCGGAACGTGTTGCTCGCCGCGCTCGACCGCACGAGCGCCGACCGGATGACGGCCTACCGCGAAGCCGCCGCCGAGGCGGTCGACATCCCGGCACTCGTCGCCGTGGCCGGAACGATCTACCGCGAGGACCTCGGCTCGGGTCATATCACGGTGCTCGCGGAGCTGATCGCGGGCGCGTCCGCCGACCCGGGGCTCGGGCCGGAGATCGTCGAGCGGATCACGCCGTGGATCGAGTTCGCGCGCGAGCAGTTCGAGCGCGTCACGGACGGATCGCCGCTCGGTCAGCTCGTGCCCGCCGACGACGCGGCGTACGCGATCGTCGCGCAGCTCCTCGGCCTCGAGATGCTCACGCACCTCGACGGATCGACCGAGCGAGCCGAGCGTCTGTTCCAACTCGCCGCCTCGTTCGCCGGCGTCCTCGCGCTCGGCACCGACATGCTCGGAGGCGCGCGATGACGGCTCGGACCGTCGCCGACACCCTGCCGCTCGACACGCCCGTCCACGTCAACCGACCCACGATGCTCCAACGATGGACCGAGCTTTCGTTCGTCCACTGGGCCTTCGAGCCGGCCGCCGTCCGGGCGCTCCTGCCGCACGAGCTCGAGGTCGATACGTTCGACGGCGCGGCGTGGGTCGGGCTGATCCCGTTCCGCCTCGCGATCCGTCGACGCGGCGCGCCGTACGTCCCGTGGCTCGCGCGGTTCGCCGAAACCAACCTGCGAACCTACGTCGTGGGGCCCGACGGCCGACGGGGCATCTGGTTCCTGTCGCTCGACGCCGCGCGGCTCCCGGCCGTCGCCGTCGCGCGCAGCTCCTACCGATTGCCCTATATGTGGGCACGCGCGACGATCGCGAACGACGGCGACATGATCCGGTACCGCGGTACCCGACGGTGGCCGGCCCCGCGCGCGACGTATGACCTCACGCTCGGGATCGGCGCGGCGCTCGACCGGCACTCCGACCTCGAGCGATTCTGGACCGCCCGGTGGCATCTGTTCTCCCCGGCGCCGCAGCCCTTGCCGCCGCGACGGCTCGAGCTCGACGTTACGACGGTCGAACACTCGGCCTGGCCGCTGCGACGCGCGGATGTCCTCGCCCTCGACCAGACGCTGCTCGACGCCGCGGGGCTTCCCGTCCCGAGGGACGCGCCGATCGCGCTGTACTCGCCCGGCATCGCGACCCGCTTCGCCCCGAGAGAACGGCTGCAGTGACCGATCGCGCCAACCGCAACCCGCTTCCAGATGCCGAGAAGCCCGGTCCCCAACGGGGCCGGGCTTCGGCCTTGTGCCCCCGAAGGGGCGGAACGCAGGCGGGTCCCTATCCGGGCTCGCCTGCGAGCTCGACTGGTGGGGCGTCCGGCGGGACGAGCCCCATCGTGGAACTGAACACGATCTCACCGTCGACCGCGTCGACCAGGATCGTCTCGCCCGCGCGGTACTCCTTGTGCAGGAGCTTCTCCGCGAGCGGGTCCTCGACCATCCGCTGGATCGTGCGGCGGAGCGGCCGTGCGCCGAGCGCCTGGTCCCAGCCCTGCTGCGCAAGCACGCTCTTGGCGGCGTCGGTGAGCTCGATGTCGACATCCTTGGCCTGCAGCTGGTCCACGACGCGCCGCATGAGCAGATCGACGATGAGCTTCACGTCCTGCATCGACAGCGAGTGGAACACGATTACCTCGTCGATCCGGTTCAGGAACTCCGGCCGGAAGGACTTCTTGAGCTCCTCCTCGACCTTGCCCTTCATCCGCTCGTAGTCGCCGCGCTCGTCGGTGTTCGAGGTGAACCCGACCGAGACGCCCTTCTGGATGTCTCGCGTACCGAGGTTCGAGGTCATGATGATGATCGTGTTCTTGAAGTCGACCGTGCGGCCCTGGCCGTCGGTGAGATGGCCGTCTTCGAGGATCTGCAGCAGCGTGTCGAACACGTTCGGGTGCGCCTTCTCGATCTCGTCGAACAGCACGACCGAGAAGGGCTTGCGCCGAACGGCCTCGGTGAGCTGCCCGCCCTCGTCGTAGCCGACGTAGCCGGGAGGCGAACCGATCAGCCGGGACACCGTGTACTGGTCGTGGAACTCCGACATGTCGAGCTGGATCAAGGCGTCCTCGTCCCCGAACAAGAACTCGGCGAGCGCCTTCGACAGCTCGGTCTTGCCGACACCGGACGGGCCGAGGAAGACGAACGACCCGGACGGACGCCGCGGATCCTTCAGGCCGGAGCGGGTTCGGCGCATCGCGCGCGAGACCGCGCCGATGGCCTCTTCCTGGCTGATGATCCGCTTGTGAAGCTCGTCTTCCATGCGGAGGAGCTTCTCCGTCTCCTCCTCGGTGAGCTTGAAGACCGGTATGCCCGTCCACACCGACAGGACCTCGGCGATCTCCTCCTCGTCGATCTCGGACAGGACGTCCATCTCGCCGGCCTTCCAGGTCTGCTCGCGGCGCCCGCGCTCCTCCTGGAGCTGGCGCTCCTCGTCGCGGAGGCGCGCAGCGAGCTCGAAGTCCTGGCCGTCGATCGCGGACTCCTTCTTGAGGCGGACCTCCGCGATCTTCTCGTCGACCTCGCGCACGTCGGGCGGCGCCGTCATGCGACGGATCCGCATGCGGCTGCCGGCCTCGTCGATCAGGTCGATCGCCTTGTCGGGCAGCTGTCGGTCGGAGATGTACCGGTCGGCGAGGTTCGCCGCCGCCACGATCGCGTCATCGGTGTACGTGACGCGGTGGTGTGCCTCGTACCGGTCGCGCAACCCCTTGAGGATCTCGATCGTGTGCGACACGGTCGGCTCCGCGACGTCGATGGGCTGGAACCGGCGCTCGAGCGCGGCGTCCTTCTCGAGGTGCTTGCGGTACTCGTCACGCGTGGTCGCGCCGATGGTCTGCAGCTCACCGCGCGCGAGCATCGGCTTGAGGATCGAAGCCGCGTCAATCGCGCCCTCGGCCGCGCCGGCACCGACGAGCGTGTGGAGCTCGTCGATGAACAGCACGATGTCGCCGCGGGTCTTGATCTCCTTGAGCACCTTCTTCAGGCGCTCCTCGAAGTCGCCGCGGTAGCGCGAGCCGGCGACGAGCGCGCCGAGGTCGAGCGTGTAGATCTGCTTGCCCTTGAGCGTCTCGGGGATCTCGCCCTTGACGATCGCCTGGGACAGGCCCTCCACGACCGCCGTCTTGCCGACGCCCGGGTCGCCGATCAGCACGGGGTTGTTCTTCGTTCGACGTGACAGCACCTGCATCACGCGCTCGATCTCCTTCTCGCGCCCGATCACCGGGTCGAGCTTGGATTCGCGCGCGAGCTGC
>Ga0136846_1213352_pt1 | contig 16658 bp, 10 predicted proteins | sample HopSoiMetagenom2_FD_96841 | JGI IMG/M metagenome (GOLD analysis project Ga0136846, IMG submission 96841) | Grasslands soil microbial communities from Hopland, California, USA - 2 Assembly 2016 (version 4) | ecosystem: Environmental > Terrestrial > Soil > Grasslands | place: USA: Hopland... | reverse complement strand
CGACAGAGCCGCCGCGACGTCCTCAAGAAGGAGAAGTCGCCGGCGCTCAAGTCGAATCCATTCCGTCGCGGTGTGTGCACGCGTGTCTACACCACGACGCCGAAGAAGCCGAACTCCGCGCTGCGCAAAGTGGCCAAGGTTCGCCTCACGAACGGCTTCGAAGTGATCGCGTACATTCCCGGTGAAGGCCACAATCTGCAGGAGCACTCGATCGTGCTCGTGCGCGGCGGCCGCGTGAAGGATCTGCCGGGGGTTCGTTATCACATCGTGCGCGGGACGTTGGACGCGGCGGGCGTGCAGGGTCGCAACAAGAGCCGTTCGAAGTACGGCACCAAGAAGCCGAAGGCTGGAGGAAAGAAGTGAGTCGCCGAAAGAGTGCCATCAAGCGCCCGGTCCTCGCGGACTCGCGTTATGACAGCCAGACCGTTTCGAAGTTCATCAACGTTCTGATGTACCAGGGCAAGAAGTCGACGGCCGAGCGGATCTTCTACGGCGCGATGGATTTGGTGGAGTCGCGCACGAATCAGCCCGGCGTGAACGTCTTCAAGCAGGCGCTCGCCAACCTCAAGCCGGTCGTCGAGGTCAAGAGCCGCCGCGTCGGCGGCGCGACCTATCAGGTGCCGGTGGAAGTGCGTCCCGAGCGCCGCACGGCGCTGGCGATGCGTTGGTTGATCTCCTTCTCCCGTGATCGCAACGAGAAGTCGATGTCGGAGAAGCTCGCCGCCGAAGTCATCGCCGCGTCGAAGGGCGAAGGAAACGCAGTGAAGAAGAAGGACGACACGCACCGCATGGCCGACGCGAACAAGGCGTTCGCGCACTATCGCTGGTAAGCGTCGTTTAGAGTTTTTATAACAAGAGCCCCGCTCGGCGCGCCGAGCGGGGCTCTTGCTGTCTCCCCCTCAAAGTGGCAGGTTTGCTCCGTTCCGTGTCGCCTCCCTCCACCCATGGTCGGACTCCTCATCGCATGCTCTCTCCGCGATCTTCGACGCTACTGAAAGTCGCCGCCGCATCTTTGATCGGCGCAACCGCATGTGGCCCGCGCACGACAGCACCGGTCACAACCGGTCCGGCGCCGCGGCCGACTCCCGTTCTGATGCCGCCGCTCGCCGCCCTTGGCGTGCATCGCGTGGTGCCGATGCCGGCGTCCGTCGTAGCGGCGAGTGGCGCGCCATTCGCGCTCAGCGCCACGACGACGATCGTCGTCCCAGCGGCTGGCGGTGAGGCGGGGCGCATCGGCGAAGCGCTGGCGGTACTCCTTCGACCCGCCACCGGCTTTCCATTCGCGGTGACGTCCACCGACGCCGCCGTGCCTAACGGCTCGATCGTGCTCCGGCTCGGAGGCGCGGCAACGCTGAGCAGCGAAGGCTACGAGCTCACGATATCGGCGGATTCCGTGCGCATCGTCGCCGCGGCCCCGGCGGGCCTCTTCCACGGCATTCAGACGTTCCGCCAGCTGCTCCCGGCAGCAATCGAAGCCGAACAGAGCACGCACCGTGAGGCGTCGGGATGGAGCGTGCCGGCGGGACAGATCACCGACTACCCGCGCTTCGCGTGGCGTGGCGCGATGCTCGATGTCGCGCGCCACTTCTTCACCGTCGACGAGGTGAAGCAGCTCATCGACATCCTTGCGCTGTACAAGCTGAACACGCTGCACCTCCATCTCGCCGACGATCAGGGGTGGCGCATCCAGATCGACTCCTGGCCGCGCTTGGCGCAGTACGGCGGAAGCACGGAAGTCGGAGGGGGGCCGGGCGGCTATTTCACAAAGGCCGACTACGGCGACATCGTGCGCTACGCGCAGGATCGATACATCACCATCGTGCCGGAGATCGACATGCCGGCGCACACCAACGCGGCGATCGCGTCGTACCCCGAGCTGGGGTGCAGCCGCACGGCGCCCGACGTATCGCCGAACGCTCCCGGCGCCGGACTGTACACAGGCATTCACGTCGGCTGGAGCGCCCTCTGCTACGACAAGGAGACGACGTACAAGTTCGTGAACGACGTCGTCGGCGAGCTGGCGGCGATGACTCCCGGGCCGTTCATCCACATCGGCGGCGACGAGGTGCAGGTACTGACGATCGAGCAGTACGCGACATTCATCGATCGCGTGCAGGACATCGTTGCGCAGCACCAGAAGCGAATGGTTGGTTGGGACGAGATCGGCCGCGCGCACCTCAAGCCCACGTCAGTCGCGCAGATGTGGCGGAGCGATACCTCAATGGCGGCGGTGCGGCAGGGCGCGAAGCTCGTGATGTCGCCCGCGACGCAGGCATATATCGACATGAAGTACACACCGGCGACGGAGCTCGGGCTCGACTGGGCGGCCTACGTCGAGCTGCGCAACGCCTACGACTGGGATCCGGTGACGCAGTACAAGGGCGTGACGGCGAATGATGTCCTCGGGGTCGAGGCACCGCTCTGGAGCGAGACCGTCCAGAACATCACGGCGGCCGAGTATCTCATTCTGCCGCGGCTCCCCGCGATCGCGGAGGTAGGGTGGAGCGCGACGCAGACGCGCGACTGGGAGAGCTTCCGCGCGCGCATTGCCGCGCATGCGCCGCGTTGGCGTCTGCTCGGCATGAACTACTATCCGTCGCCGCAGGTCAACTGGTAAGAGCAGCTATCAGCTATCAGTCCATAGTTATCAGGAAAGCGGAACGAAGCGTTCGTGTGGTTGTCATCCCGAGGAGCGCAGCGACGAGGGATCTGCTTTGACTCACTCAAACCATCGGCGGCTCCGACTCGAAACAGCCATCAAATGGTTTAACAGCGAAACGGCCGGAAACAGCGCGGAAAAAGCACGGGTACAAAAAAAGAGCGGTGACGATTTTTTCACAAAAATCGTTACCGCTCTTTGCTGTTTCCGCGCGTCTTCAGTGCCCTTTTCCGGCCGTTTCGTTGTTCAAGCAATTGATGTTTCGCCAGAAGTCGGAGTTGTGGGACGTCTGAGCAACTCAAAGAGCAGATCCCTGGCTGCGCTCGGAATGACAGCGGCGGCGCGCTCGAGATGACAGTTGCATGCAAGACGTAAAGGCGACGTGCCATCTCTGTTCGGATTGAGGTAATCGTCTGGCCGTCACGGGCCTCGAGGCTGACCGTAGGGGTGAGCAGCATCTTCCCTCGATCAGGAGTCGCTCATGAAGCTCGTCGGGCATTCGCTTCTCGTCTTCGCGGCCCTGGCGTCATCCCGCGTGGTCGCGGCGCAGATACAGTCCGAGCTCACGCTGCCGCCTAACGGGAACAATCAGCGCGCCGAAGTCTCGCAGTGGATCGGCCTCGTCAGGGTAACTGTCGCGTATCACAGCCCACGCGTCCACTTCCCGGCGACCAACGATCGCACCGGCCATATCTGGGGCGAGTTGGTGCAATACGGCCTCTTCGACGACGGCTTCGGGCCGTCACACGCGACGCCGTGGCGCGCTGGGGCGAACGAGACGACGACGATCTCCTTCTCGCATGACGTGAAGATCGACGGCCGCGATCTCAAGGCCGGGACGTACGGACTCTTTCTGAAGCTGGAGAAGGACGCTCCCTGGACATGGATCCTCTCGTCCGCGTCTCCGGGATGGGGCAGCTTCCAGTACGACTCCGCGAGCGACGTCCTCCACGTGAGCGCGACTCCGGCAGCGTCGCCCTTCACCGAGTTTCTCACCTATGGCTTCGACGACCGTCTTCCGAGCTCCGCCGTCGCCTACCTCCAGTGGGAGAACAAGCGCGTCTCCTTCAGGATCGACGTGCCTAACGTGAACGACATGTATCTGGCGCAGATCAGGAAGGACCTCCTCTCCTGGCCAGGCTTCAACTACCAGAACTGGCAAATGGCGGCGCAATTCGCTGTCGCCAACAAGCTGGATCTCGATGAGGCTCTCAACTGGGCCAACAAGGCGATCTACGAACCGTTCCGCGGCGCCGCAGTCGGGCGAGAAGATTTTTCGACGCTGCAGACGAAGGCGTCTGTCCTGCACGCGATGAACCGCGACGTCGATGCCGACACCGTAATGGATCACGCCCTGCGGTTGCCGGCGACGATGCCACGCGACCTCTATGCGTACGGGATGAGTCTGCTCTCATCGGGCCGGGTGCCTCGCGCGGTCCAGATCTTCAAGCTGAATCGGTCACGCTATCCGGACGAGAAATTCTGGACGGCGCTCGGATTGGCCAGGGGATACACCGCCACCGGAGAAGCGAAGACGGCGATCGCCGAATGGGAGGTAGTCCTGCGCAACGTGCCACCAGCATTTCGCGGGAACGTGCCGGCTTTCGAGCGCGCGCTTCGGGCGCTCAAGGCCAAAGGCTAGCGCTTCAATGCACCGGCACCTGGTTCGATCATCCTGATCGTCACATCTTGACAATCAAGAGTAAGGCTGCCATCCTCAGGTCGTCACCGCGACCGGAGCCGCTGCATGTCCGAGCAGAACACGGACGTCATTCAGGGCACGATGGACATGCTCATCCTCAAGACCCTGAGCCTGCAGCCGATGCATGGCTTCGGCATCGCGCGCCGCGTCGAGCAGATCTCGCGCGGCGTTTTCAAGGTGAATCCGGGCTCGCTGCTCGTCGCACTGCAGCGCCTCGAGCGCGCGGGGTGGCTCGATAGTGAATGGCGTCAGACCGAGAACGCGCGACGAGCCAAGTTCTATCGCCTGACGAGAGCGGGAAAGAAGCAGCTCGAGATCGAGACGGCGGATTGGACGCGGCGCGCGGCCGCCATCGCTCGGCTTCTCGAGGCGGAGGCATAGGCGAATGTCGCTCTGGCGGCATCTCACCCGGGGGCTGCGCGCGCTCACGCATCGCGAGGCGACCGACGCCGAGCTCACCGACGAGCTGCGCCATTATCATGAGCTGAGCGTTGCGTCGCATGAGCGGCGCGGGCTCGCTCCCGACGACGCGCGGCGTGCCGCCCAGCTCGAGATGGGCAACATGACCGTCGCGCGCGAGCAGGTGCGGTCGTATGGATGGGAGAACGGGATCGAGACGCTCGTCACGGACGTGCGATACGCCCTGCGGCGGCTGCGCGCCAACCCCGGCTTCACCGTGGTCGGCATTCTCACCCTGGCGTTAGGCATTGGCGCCGCCACGACGATCTTCAGCGTCGTCAACCCGATCCTGTTCGAATCGCTGCCGTACCCGCATGCCGAGCGTCTCGTGACGCTCGCCGACCGTGGGTCCGACGGCTCCGCGCTCGCGCCGACGTTCGGCACGTACGTCGAGCTGCTCGCTCGATCCCGATCATTCGAATCGCTCGCCGCCGCGGATCGCTGGCAGCCGTCGCTGACTGGCACGGGCGAGCCCGAACGCCTGGTCGGCCAGCGGATCAGCGCCACGTACTTTCGGACGCTCGGCGTCGCGCCGAACGTGGGGCGTGACTTCACCGCCGCCGACGACGAGCCATCGAGTCCGCGGGTGGTCATCCTGAGCGATCGACTCGTGCGGCGCCGCTTCGGCGGCGACCACGGTATCGTCGGCCGCGCCGTCAGGCTGAACGATGATGAGTATCTGATAATCGGCGTCATGCCGCCGCGGTTCACGGACGTCCTGGCCCCGGCAGCGGACATCTGGGCACCACTCCGGGCTCCGCTGCGGAGCGCGTTCAACAATCGCGAGTGGGGCCATCACTACCGTATCCTCGGTCGAATGCGGCCGGAGCTCGGCGGCAAGATGGTCGGCGACGAGCTGAAAGCGCTCGCGGCGATGCCGATCCGCGAATTCAGCCGCCCGCCCTGGGCGGACCTGCGCAACGGCGTCCTCGTCCAGCGGCTGCAGGAGGAGGTAGCCGGTGACGCCCGGCCGGCGCTCCTCGCGATCATCGGGGCCGTGCTGCTGCTGCTCGCCATCGCCTGCGTCAACGTCACCAACCTCCTGCTCGCGCGTGCCGCACAGCGCCGGGCCGAGCTTGCGATGCGGGTCGCGTTAGGCGCGGGGCGGGGAAGATTGGTGCGACAGCTCCTCACTGAGACCCTGGTGCTCGCGCTCCTCGGCGGGGCGGGCGCGCTCGCGTTTGCGGAAGTTGGTGTCCGCACCCTTATCGCGCTCAGCCCGCCGGGACTGCCACGCGCCGACGCGATCACGATCGACGGGCCGGTGTTTGTCTTTGCGCTCGTCGCGTCGGCGGCCGTTGGCTTACTCGTGGGAGTCGTGCCGGCGCTCGGGTCGGCACGCGGCCTTGGCGAAGGGCTGCAGGGCGGTACGCGGCGAGCGACTGGCACGCGAAGCGCCGTACGCGGCGCGCTCGTCGTCGCCGAAGTCGCACTCGCCCTCGTGCTGCTCGTGAGCGCTGGACTATTGATGAGAAGTCTCGAACGTCTGTTCGCGGTGGCGCCGGGGTTCGACGCGTCTCAGCTGTTGACGATGCAGGTGATCGATCCCGGTCGGGCCTACCGCTCCGACACGGCGCGGCGACAGTTCTACGAGCGCGCCCTGGACGCGGCCCGTCATGTACCGGGAGTCACCGCGGCAGCGTTCACCAGTCAGCTGCCGCTGAGCGACGATCTCGATGGCTATGGGTACGAGGTCGCCTCGACACCATCGGTGAAGGCCGGTGAGGACGGCGCAGCGCTGCGATACGTGGTGACGCCCGGCTACTTCACTGCCATGCGCATCCCATTGCGTCGCGGCCGTCTGCTCGAGCCCAGCGACGCCGAGGCGATGCCGGAGGCAGTGGTCATCAGCGAGTCATTCGCGCGGCGGAAGTTCGGGACGAAGAACCCGATTGGCGAGCGCGTGCGCTTCGGTCCCGAGGCGGGGAGCGACCGGCCCTGGGACCTCATCGTCGGCGTCGTCGCAGACGTCAAGCAGCAGTCCCTGGCCTCCACGACGTCGGACGCATTTTACGTCGCGCTGGGTCACTGGTCGTGGGTGGACAACGTGCAGTCCTTGGTCGTGCGAACGAGCGGCGATCCAGCGGCCCTGGCACCGGCGATCAAGCGCGCCGTGTGGTCGGTGGACGCGAATCAACCGATTCAGCGCGTCATGACGATGGATGGGCTGATCGCCCTCTCGGCGTCACAGCGACGCTTCGCCCTGGTGATCATCGAGAGCTTCGCGCTCGCGGCGCTCGTGCTTGCCGCCGTCGGCATCTACGGTGTGCTCTCGGGGAGCGTGACCGAGCGCATGCGGGAGATCGGCGTGCGATCGGCGTTAGGCGCGACGCGCCGCAGCATTCTGACGCTGATCGTCCGCCAGGGGCTCACTCTCGTGCTCCTCGGCATCGTCATCGGCGTTGGGGGGGCGCTAGGGGCGACACGGGCCCTCGTCAGCCTGATGTTCGACGTGTCGCGACTCGACCCGGTGACGTATCTCGGCGTCGGCGCTCTGCTGGTTGGCGTGTCGCTGCTGGCCTGCTGGCTTCCCGCCTGGCGCGCGGCCCGTGTCGATCCGGTAATCACGCTGAGGGCCGAGTAGCCTAACGATCGTCATTCGCGCCGGAGCGCGGCGGCCGGATCGCCGTGTGCGGCCCGGCGGGCGGGGATCCAGCACGCGATCGCGGCGACGGTGAAGAGCAAGGATGGGACGCCGAGCACGATCGGCAGGTAGATCACGCCTCGCGAGATGTGGATCTCGACGAGCAGCGAAAGCAACCAGCCGACGGACGCGCCCCAGAAGATCGTGCCCATCGTGTCGGAGACGATGTCCAGCACGACACGCGTGGCTGTCGCACCGAGAGCGTGCCGGACGCCGATCTCGATGGTGCGTCGCGCCACCGAGTACGACACCACGGCATAGATGCCGATTGCCGCGAGCAGAAGGAGGAGCGGCCCGAGGACGGCGAACATCCGGGCCGGAATGCGGCGCAGAAAGAGATTCTTCTCGATGTGCTCGTCGAGGGTGCGCACGTCGTAAACGACGAGTGTCGGGTCGAGCTCGCGCACCGCGCGGCGGATGTCGGCAGACAACGACTCCGTGCCGAGACTCGAGTGAAGGTGAATCTCTCCGGTGGCGGCTGGGCGGTCGCGATAGGAGAAGTAGATCGCCGGCGTCGGCCGCTCGCCAAACGAGTCATAGAGTGTCGTCTTCACGACTCCGACGATCGCGTACGTTCTGCCTCGAGAGACGAGTCGCCGTCCAATCGGTTCTGCGGTTCCCAGGTAGCTCCGGACGAAAGCGTCGTTCACAATGACCTGCGGCGGTGCGTCGCGGTCCTGAAGGCTGGCGAAATCGCCGCCGGCCCGGAACGGAATGTCGAGAGTCCTGAAGTAGCCTGGCGTTACGATGTTGCTCAACGCCTGATCGGGGACGGCGTCCGCGCGTGCTCGTCCCTCCACGGCGAAGGGGCGCACGGGAAGGCCGTGAATGTCGAGCGGCACGGACGTCGCGATCGCCGCGCCGTCCACGTTAGGCAGAGCGGTGAGGCGCGCGAGGAGGTCTGCGGCGAACGACCGGCTGCGATCGCCATCGGGGTTGCGCGCGCTCAAGTCGTAGGCAGCGAGGAGGACGCCGTCGCGTCGGAAGCCGGGATCCGTCGAGCGTGTCTCGCTAAAGCTGCGGAGGAACAGCGCGGCGGCGGTGAGCACGATGAGCGCGAGCGCGACCTGCGTGCCCATGAGCGCGTTTCGCGTCCGGCTTCGCCCCGCCCCGTGCACGCCTGTGCGGAGGGCGATCAGAGGATCGATCCTCGCGAGCTGCAGGGCAGGGATGAGCCCGAAGACGAGCCCACACCCAACGGCGAGCGTCAGCGCGAAGGCGAGTCCGGCGCCGTTGACGCTCGTCTGGAACTTGATGGGAAAGGCACTGATCATCGGCACCGCGCGAAGCGCTTGCGTTCCCCACACCGCGAGCGCAGTCCCGACGATGGCGCCGCCCAGCGCCAGCATCAAACTCTCGGTGAGAAGGAGCGAGGTGACGCGCCACGGTCCCGCGCCGAGGGCGAGACGAACACCGACCTCGCGCTGCCGTGCGCTCGCGCGCGCCAGGAGGAGGTTCGCGGTGTTGCCGCAGACCGCGAGGAGCAGCAGCAGCATGACACCCTGCAGCACCAACAATGCACGCGCGAGCATGAGCTGCGGGCCGCGCGGCGCGCGCCAGAAGGGACGCACCTCGGCCCGGACACCGGCGTTCGCGTCAGGATAGAGCACCGCCAGCTCACGCATCGCCGCGTCGGCTTCGCCCTGTGTGCGGGCGAGTGTCGCCCCTGGCGCGAGGCGGCCCATGAGGGAGTAGCCGCGAATCGCACGGTCATCCAGCTCGCGGCTGGCGCCGAGGAGCACGGGGGCCATCGTTGCTGGAACCCAGAGGTCGAAATCGAGGCCGAGCACCGTACCTTGAAAGCCGGATGGCCCGACGCCGATGATGGTGAGTGGACTCTCATTCACGCGCAATGGCCGCCCGATGACGCCGGTGTCGCGCGCGAACCGCGTCTCCCAGTAGCCGTGCGAGATGACGACGACAGCGGCGGCGCCGGCGCGCGCGACCTCGTCTTCGCGCGGAAATCGTCCCAATGCCGGGCGTAGACCGAGGCCGTGAAAGTAGTTGCCCGAGACGAGAAGCCCGTAACTCCGCTCCGCATGATCGGTCGCGCCGATGGTGAATGGCGTCATGCGATACGCGATGAGCTCGGGCAGCGCCGTGAGACGCGTACGGAGGTCGAGATACTCCCGCCAGGAGGCCCCAGGATGGGCGCCAGCATCCGATAGTGGCTCGACCAGGTGATAGCGCGCCGCCTCGTCGACTCCGGGGAGCGGCCGCAGGACGATTCCCTGGACCCAGGAGAAGACGGTGGTGTTGACGCCAATCCCGATGCCTAACGAGCCGATGACGACAGCGGCAAGGAAAGGAGCGCGGCGGATGGCGCGCCACGCATGTCGCAGGTCATTGATCACCGGGGTACCTCAGGCAGAGGGCTTGCCGAAGACACGCGCGAAAGCGCGATCGGTGCGGGCGAGGATCGCGACGGTGCATGTCCAGATCGCGACATCGACGGCGCTCGCCGCCACCGCGAGTCGGGCGGACAGCAGCGAATTCGTGGCGGCGTGAAAGAGCAGCATGATGAGCGCGAGCGCGGCGACGGTGGCAATCAGGCGGAGCGGACGCCGTTCGAGGCGCGCACAGAGCGGCTCGAGGTCGAGCTCCCACGCGACGACGAGGAGGACGACGAGGAGCGACGAGAATGCGATCGATCGGGCGAATCCCGGACCGAGTGCGATGCCGTCGGAGTGTACGTTGCGCCGCAGATTCGTCGCCAGCTGCAGAAGGAGTGCGACGGCACCGGATGCCGCGAGGACCAAAGTGATTCGCAGCAACTGCCTGACGAATCCCGAACCGCGGTGAGCCCGCTCGAGCGCGCCGGCGACCTCCACCGGACTGCCGAATCGCGTCATTGCGTCGCGCAGCGCCTCGGGCGTATCGCCAACGTCGGCGAAGTGGCTCTCCAGCTCGCGCCGCAATGCCTCGCGTTCGCGCGGCTTCGCGATCCTCGACTCGCGCACGACACGATCGATGAACGCGCGCAGATCGTCGCGGTCAGCCATGGGCTTCACCGAGGATCGCGCGCATGGCGGCGGAGATCGACTCCCACTGCTTGCGCTTGGAGTCGGCCTGGCGCCGCCCTTTGGCGGTGAGCGAGTAGTACTTTCGCGCGCGGCCGTTGTCGCTGTCGCGCCAGGCGGCCTTGAGCAGTCCCGCGCGCTCCATCTGATGCAGCGCGGGATAGATCGTGCCTTCCTTCATCCTGAACTGCTGCGCGCTGCGACGCTCGGCTTCCTGCAGGATCTCGTACCCGTACATCGCGCGCTCGCTCAACAGCGAGAGAATGAGCACGCCGACGGTGCCGGTGAGGAATTCGCGGTCGTAGTTCACGGAGCGCCTGGTGGGGATGCCTTGCCGGCCAAGGTACGATACCTTGCCGAGCAAGGCAAGCAGGCTGTCGGTGAACGGTGATCGGTGAACAGTGCACCGACCACCGTTCACCGTTCACCCTCTTCACTCGCTCCGCAGCGCGACGTTCGGATCGACGCGGGCGGCGCGGCGGGCGGGGATCCAGCTCGCGGTCACGGCGACGGCGAGGAGCACGGCCGTGACGATGGCGTACACCACCGGATCTCGCGGCGACTCGTCGAACAAGAGAGGTTTCATCCACCGCGCAGCACCGAACGCGATCGCGCCGCCAATGACGATGCCCACTACGCCATGGCGCACGCCCTGGCCAACGACGAGCTTCACGACATCGCGCAGTTGGGCGCCAAGAGCGATGCGCACGCCCATCTCATGCGTGCGCTGAACGACGTTGTAGGCGATGACGCTGTACAGCCCCACCGCCGCCAGCGTGAGCGCAAGGAGACCGAAGACGACGAACATCGTCGCCCCGAGCTTCCAGGACTTCATCTCACTGCCGACGATGTCCGCAAATGGCGTCGCCGTGAGGTAGGCTGGACTTGGCATCAGCTTCTGCAGCTCGCGCCGGATCGCTTCCACCTGGCGCGACGCATCGCCGCGCGTTCGAATGAAAAGGTCCGACTGCTGAGGGTTGAACTGTGGCGCCGAGAGATAGTAGTAGAAGCCCGCGTCGTCGCTCAGGCTGTTGTTCTTGATGTTCTCGGCGATCCCTACGACGTAGGTGCACGGCACAGTATCGGCGTTGATGCGCACACATTGCCCGATCGCCTCCTTTCCAGGCCACAGCGTGCGCGCCATCGCCTCGCTCACGACCATTGCCTTTGGCGCGTGCTCCGCGTCCTGTGCCTCGATACCGCGGCCGCGGATGATGCGGGTGCCTAACGTGGCAAAATATTCGGGCGTGACCGCGTTGAGGTAGAACTGGCCGAGACGATTCACGGAGTCGATGCCCGCAACCTTGAGATCGAGGCTCCACATACTCCAGAACGGAATCGTCAGGTTGAGCGCGGCGTGTTCGACGCTGGGAATGTTCTGCGCTGCCGCCAGGAGGCGCTGGCGCAGCGCGATGGCTTCGGTGCTGTCGAGATTCACGCCGCGCATCCGGAGATCGACCAGGAGTACGGGATCGACGTCGTAGCCGAGCCGGAGCGACTTCACGTTATGCAGGCTGCGGACGAAGAGACCGGCGCCAACGAGGAGCACGACGGAGAGCGCTCCCTGGAGGACGAGGAGCACCACCCGCGTGCGCGAGCGGTGGTAGGTGCCCTCGCGCGCGCCGGTCTTGAGATCGTGCGTGAGCTCGACGCGTCCCGCCTGCCAGACTGGGGCAAGACCGGTGAGCAGCCCGGCGACAATGACGGCGGCTCCGACTGCGACGAGGGTTCGCGAGTCGCCGAGCACGCTCGTCACCGCTTCGGGCGGCAGGAAGAGCGAGCGGAGGAGCGAGCCGCCCCATTGCGCGACGAGCAGTCCTGCCGCGCCCGCGACCAAAGCAAGGAGCACGCTTTCCGTGAACAGCTGCGACAGCAGACGGCCGCGACTCACGCCTAACGCGAGCCGCACCGCGATTTCGCGCCGACGACGCAGAGCGCGGGCCAACAGCAGATTCGCGACATTCGCGCACGCGATGAGAAGGACGATGAGCGCCATGCCGGCGATCAACGACGCGACTTTGGCGAGATCGCTCTGGTTGGGCCCACGCTCACTGAGAATCGAGGCGACGATCCCGCGCGGCCGGGAGATCTCGATTGGCGGAAGCCGAGGACTCGTCACGCGCTGCACCTCGTAATTGCGCCGCGCCGCCGTCGTGAGATCGGCCGTCGCCGCTTCCACGGATACGTTCGGCTTCCGCTGCGCGATCATCTGCGCGAAGCTCCAGTGATAGCTCTTCCACCAGTCTTCCTTGTCGAGCCGAACGCCGGACGCGCCGGCGGACACCGTGATCGGGATGAAGGCGACCGGCGGCGATGACGGCCAGAGCCCTACGAAGCCCTTCGGCGCGACGCCGATGATGGTGAAGAGCGTCGGACCGATCTGCAGCTTGCTGCCGAGCACGTCATGGCTACCACCGTACCGCGTTTGCCAGAGCCCATAGCCGAGCACGGCGACTGGGGTGCCGGAGGGCGGCATATCCTCGGCTGGCGTGAAGTAGCGGCCGAGTGCGGGTGGCGCGTCGAAGAATCCAAAGAAGCTGGCGCTCACGACGCCGACGTTCATTTCGCGCGCTTCATCGCCGGTACCGACGGCACGCTTTCCGGCGGTGAACTCAGCCGTGCGCGCGAAGGACTTCATCCAGTTGGTGAAATCGACGTATGTGGCGTACTGGATGCTGCCGCGGAAATTCTCCTTTCCGCGGAAGTTCGACGCGAGATATATGCGATGCGTCAGATCCGGCCTGATGAGCATCGGCGGCGGCCGGAAGAGCAGCCGATCGACGATGGAGAAGATGGCGGCATTGGCACCGATGCCGAGGGCGAGCGTGACGACGACGGCGGCGGTGAATGCGGGCTTCGCGCGGAGTCCGCGCGCGGCGTAGCGAACGTCCTGCGTGAAGGCGTCGAACCAGGCGGTGCGCATCGAGCGGCCTCGAGACGGTGGGATGTGTTGCTAGACAGCATCGCCTCGTGAAATGGTTCGCTCGGCGGCGTGCGCGAGGACTTGCTGGCGATGGTAGCTTCTCAGCGCTCAGGAGAATGGTGAGTCGCGCCGGTTGACATGCGTCCTCACCCCAATAAATTCAAGGGGCTCCGGGTTTTGCGCTTTACAAAGCGCATCACGTCGAAGCATCGCCCGGCGAACTGCGCGCCGGCTCTTATGGGCTCGCTCGATGGCAGCGAGGGACAGCGCACCAATGCAGTGGGGCGCTTCCGGTCGAGACACTTCGTGTCGACACTCCCGAAAAGCGACGCAGGACAATCAGACGTTCGGCCGAGTTTTGAATTCCCTCGAGTCGGGCGCGCCTTGGGTCCCCGTTCGTGCTGCAGTGGCGAACGCACCCGGCGGTGGCGGATGGATACCGGTCCCGATGTGGGGCGACAGGTCCACCCGCGTTTTTGCTGGTGGAAGGGCGGGTGGACCTGGTGGTGGGGTGGAGCGAAGGGCAGGACTCGAAGCTTGGACTTAGGACTCAGCGTTATGCCACGAACAACACCGCTCGAGCACTATCGGAATATCGGCATCATGGCGCACATCGATGCCGGTAAGACGACGACGACCGAGCGCATTCTTTACTATACCGGAAAGCAGCACAAGATCGGTGAGGTGCACGAAGGCACCGCGACGATGGACTGGATGGAGCAGGAGCAGGAGCGCGGCATCACGATCACGTCGGCAGCGACGACCGCGTTCTGGACTCGCAACGACATTCAGTACCGGATCAACATCATCGATACGCCGGGCCACGTCGACTTCACGGTCGAGGTGGAGCGGTCGCTGCGCGTTCTCGACGGCGCGGTGACGCTGCTCGACTCGGTGGCGGGCGTGGAGCCGCAGACGGAGACGGTGTGGCGTCAGGCGGATCGCTACGGCGTTCCGCGCATCATCTTCGCGAACAAGATGGATCGCGTCGGCGCCGATTTCGATCGGTGCATGGCGATGATCCGCGATCGGCTCGCGAAGCACGCCTACGCCATCCAGCTGCCGGTCGGGTCGGGTGAGCTCTTCACGGGCCACATCGACATCATCGAGCGCAAGCAGTACATCTTCGACGAGGACACGTTAGGCAAGAAGTTCACGGTCGTCGACGTGCCCGCCGACATGAGGGACAAGGTCGAGGCAGCGCGTCATGAGATGATCGAGCATGCCGTCACCTTCGACGAGCCGTTGATGGAGAAGTACCTCGGTGGCGGCGAGGAGCTGACGGAGGACGAGATTCGCCGGGCGATTCGCAAGGCGACGGTCTCGGGGAAGATGGTGCCGGTGTTGTGCGGCGCGTCGTTCAAGAACAAGGGCGTGCAAGCGCTGCTCGATGCCGTGATCGATTTTCTCCCGGCGCCGGTGGACATTCCGCCGATCGAGGGACATCTGCCGCATCACGACGAGCACATGGCGAGTCGTGAGGCGTCGGACGACGCGCCATTCGCGGCGCTCGCGTCGAAGATCGCGACCGATCCGTTCGTCGGAAAGCTGACGTTCTTCAGAGTCTATTCCGGAGTTCTCAAGTCGGGCTCGTACATCTATAACTCGACGAAGGACAAGCGCGAGCGCATTGGTCGTTTGCTGCAGATGCACGCGAACAAGCGCGAGGAGATCGAAGAGGTACGGGCGGGCGACATCTGCGCCGCGATCGGTCTCCGCGATACGAGGACGGGCGACACGCTCTGCGACGATGATCATCCGATCATCCTCGAGGCGATGAAGTTTCCGAACCCGGTCATCGACGTCGCGATCGAGCCGAAGACCAAGGCCGATCAGGACAAGCTCGCGATCGCGCTGCAGAAGTTGTCTGAGGAAGATCCGACGTTCCGTGTACATACGGATGCGGAGACGTCGCAGACGATCATCTCGGGAATGGGTGAGCTGCACCTCGAGATCATCGTCGACCGGATGATGCGTGAGTTCAAGGTCGATGCGAATATCGGCCGGCCGCAGGTTGCTTATCGCGAAACGATTCGGAAGCGAGTCGAGAAGGTTGAAGGGAAGTTCATTCGCCAGTCGGGCGGCAAGGGACAGTACGGCCATGTAGTCATCAACATGGAGCCGTCCGGTCCCGGCGCGGGGTTCGTCTTCGAGGACAAGATCGTCGGCGGCGTGATTCCGCGAGAGTACATCGCTCCAGTGGAGCAGGGCATCAAGGAAGCACTGGAGAACGGGGTCCTGGCCGGCTATCCGATGGTCGATGTCAAAGTCGAGCTGGTGTACGGCTCATATCACGAAGTCGACTCGAGCGAGATGGCGTTCAAGATCGCGGGGTCGATGGCGTTCAAGGAGGCAGCGAAGCGCGCCGGACCGGTGCTCCTCGAGCCGATGATGAACGTCGAAGTCGTCGTGCCGGATGCCTACATGGGCGACGTGCTCGGCGATCTGTCATCGCGCCGCGGCAAGATCGGCGGGATGACGCAGCGCGGCGAAGCGCAGGTCATCGCCGCAACGGTGCCGCTGGCGGAGATGTTCGGCTACTCGACCAAACTGCGCTCGATGTCGCAGGGTCGTGCGGTGTACTCGATGGAGTTCGCGCATTACGAGGAAGTGCCGAAGTCGAAGGCGGAAGAGATTGTCGCGAAAGTGAAAGCGTGATGTGGTGACTGGTGATTGGTGGATGGTGATTGGTAGCACCAGTCACGAATCACCAATCACCGATCACCAGCGAAGGACCCAAACCAACCGGGTATCGGACAAATGGCAAAGGCAAAGTTTGAGCGGACCAAGCCGCACGTAAACGTCGGCACCATCGGCCACGTCGATCACGGGAAGACGACGCTCACCGCGGCGCTGACCAAGGTGTCGGCGGACAAGGGGTGGGGCACGAAGTACGTCCCCTATGATGAGGTGGCCAAGGCCTCGGAATCGCAGGGTCGTCGTGACGCGACGAAGATCCTCACGATCGCGACGAGCCACGTCGAATACGAGACGTCCAAGCGCCACTACGCGCACGTCGACTGTCCGGGGCACGCCGACTATGTGAAGAATATGATCACCGGTGCCGCGCAGATGGACGGGGCGATTCTGGTCGTCAGCGCCGTCGACGGTCCGATGCCGCAGACGCGCGAGCACATCCTGCTCGCTCGTCAGGTCAACGTGCCGCAGGTCGTCGTGTTCCTGAACAAGTGCGATCTCGTCGACGATCCCGAGCTGCTCGACCTCGTCGAGCTCGAGGTGCGCGAGCTGCT
>Ga0136846_1224751_pt1 | contig 16662 bp, 20 predicted proteins | sample HopSoiMetagenom2_FD_96841 | JGI IMG/M metagenome (GOLD analysis project Ga0136846, IMG submission 96841) | Grasslands soil microbial communities from Hopland, California, USA - 2 Assembly 2016 (version 4) | ecosystem: Environmental > Terrestrial > Soil > Grasslands | place: USA: Hopland... | reverse complement strand
TTGACGAGCTCGATTGCGGTAACGCTGTTTGCTGCGAGCCCGTAGCGGCGCGAGAGCCAGCTGACGCCGCCGCCGAGCGTGTATCCGACCACGCCGACGTCCGGGGACGAGCCGGCGAGCGCGGCAAGGCCGTGTTCTGCGGCTGCCTCCGTCACCTCTGCCCAGAGCACACCGGCCTCGACACGCGCGCGCTGCGCTCGGGCGTCGATCGCGACAGCGCGCATGCGCTCGGTCTTGAGCAGCACGGTGTGCGCGAGCGAGCCGAGCGCGTGCGCGTTGTGACCGGTTCCCTGCGGTGCGACGCGCAGCCCGCGCTCGCGCGCCCAGCGGACGATCGCGCCGACATCGCGCGCGGACTCGGGCAGCGCGACGGCGGCGGGCTGCTGGTCGACGGCCAGGTTCCAGGCGAGCCGCGCCTCGTCCCAGCTCTCGTCGTGCGGCATGACGATCCGTTCGTTCTTCATCTTTTCGGGCCTCCTCGGTGTCAGTGCCTAGAACCTGGCAGGCGAGGCATGCCCCGAGGAAGGTGGCGCGCTGGTGTCTTCGGGTGCGGATTACCGCACCCAGGACTCAGTGCAGGTCGGTCTGCGGATGCGGGTTGAGGAGCAGCGGCGGCCGCGGCTTCTGCTTGAAGTTGAAGTCGCGCACCAGCGTCCCGAGCATGGGCTCGGCCTCGCGGACGTCGGGACGCGGATCCGGGCGGCCGTCGGTCGCCGGGTCGATCCGCGCACCGTGGAGGAAGTCGTCCTCGATGAACTTCACGTAGGCGTCGAAGCTGAGTGTCTGGCGGTCGATATAGCCCCTGCGCGCGTACGGGCTGATCACGAGCCCGGGCACGCGCAGTCCGTAGCCGAGGCGATCGACGCTCGGCGGCTGCACGTGATCGTAGAAACCGCCCCAGTCGTCCCAGGCGAGGAAGACGGCGGTCGACTTCCAGTCCTTGCACCGCATGGCCGCGTTGACGAGCTTCGTCACGTACGCCTGGCCCGCGCTCACGAGGCCGGGCGGATGCTCGGACACCGAGCCCGTCGGGTTGATCCATGCGACGGCCGGCAGCGTCCCCGTCCTCGCCGCCTTGAAGTACTGCGAGAGCGTCGTGATATTGCCGAGCTGCCCGTCCTGCTGCACGGTGTCGAAGTACGGGAGCGGGTTCCAGATGCCCGGTGTCTTCGCGCCCTGCTTGACGGACTCGCAGATCATCTCGTCGTCCTCGCAGTCGGGCTCCGTCCCGGTGAAGACGTAGTAGCGCCAGGAGACGCGGTGCTTGTGCAGCAGGTACGTGAGATCCGTCCACGCGTAGTCGGCACGCGCCTTCGCCGGGTTCACGGGGTTCTGCAGGGCGCTCACGCAGCTCATCGGATCGCCGCGGCGCGAGCAGCGCGCCGACCACTCGGAGACCATGAACAGGTGCGCCGGCAGGCTCCACGACGCGTTCGGCTCGAACATGTGGTCCTGCAGGACGAAGTTACGCGCGTACGCCCAGTAGTTCGGGATGTCCTGGCCGTCGTGGTAGCCCATGACGTCCGGGTTCTCGGCCCGGCGCGAGCAGAGCGGGTCGTTGGGGTTCGTGATGCAGCCCCTGCGGCGCCCGAACTCGGCCTGCCCGATGAAGCCGTCCATCTTGCCGCCGCCGATGTCGGCCGTTGCGGCAGCGTCGCCGTGCGGCCCCCCGGCGTTGAGGTCGCGTGTGTCGTGGAACGGCTCTTGGCAGCCGCCCTTGGCCGGATCCGGGACGCACACGGCGAAGTCGCCGTCGGCCGCGCGCGGGAACCCGTCCGCGCCGGGATACGTCCCGAAGTAGTGATCGAAGGAGCGGTTCTCCTGCATGATCACGATCACGTGCCTGATCTTGTGAATGCCGGCCGGAGGCTTCGCGACCTGACGGTGCGTTCCGGCGGGCGCGGTCAGCGCGAAGATCGCGGCCGGCGCTACGAGCGAAACGCCGATGACGAGCAGCGACCTCCGCACGGTCGCGTTGTACTTCCCGCCTCTTAGGGCTGCGTTAAGGCGGCGTTAATGTTCGGCGTAATGGATGCAGCGGCGGCAGCGCGCGCGTGGATCGACGCCTGGTCGCGGTCGTGGCGCGAGCTCGACGCCGAGCGGCTCGAACCGGTGTACGCCGCGGATGCCGTGCACCGCTCGCATCCCTTCCGCGCGCCGGGAAATCCGATCGAGTACGCGCGCTGGGCGCTGTCCGAGGAAGAGGGCGAGCCGGAGGTGTGGATGGGCGAGCCGATCGTCTCCGGCGACCGCGCTGCGATCGAATGGTGGGCGTCGGTGATCGAGCACGGCAAGCAGACCACGCTGGCCGGGACGTCGATCGTCCGCTTCGCCGACGACGGGCTCGTGGTCGAGCAGCACGATTACTGGGGACAGGCCGAGGGACGCGTCCCACCGTGGGACGGCTGGGGCCGCGCTACGCCAGCGCCGTGACGTAGACCTTCCGATCGCGGGGGCCGTCGAACTCGCAGAAGAAGATCCCCTGCCACGTGCCGAGCGCCAGCTTGCCGTCGTCGAGGGGCACCATGATCTGCGGGCTCATCAGCGATGCCCGGATGTGCGACGGCGCGTTCGGCCCGTCGGGATCCTCCACGTGCTTCCAGTCCCAGCCGTCGTCGACGACCTTCTCGAGCGCAGACTCGAGGTCGGCGGCCACCGCCGGGTCGGCCCCTTCGTTGATCGTCACGCCCGCCGTCGTGTGCGGGACGTAGACGAGCGCCGCGGCGGCGCCGTTCGACTCGCCGAGCGCCTCCTGCACCTGCGTCGTGATGTCGACGAGCTGAGTGTGGCGGTTGGTCTTCAGGCGGATCTCCTGCACGGCCTGCGTATCCTAAAGGGCCGATGCCCGCAGCCCCTCTCTCCGACCGCGAGCTCGACACCTACCGCGAGCAGGCCGATCGCTTCATCGCGGAGCTCGACGAGGAGTTCTACCTCCACTACGCGGGACTGAAGGACACGTTCGACCTGACGCCGATCTACGAGCGTCATGCCAACCTGACCGAGCTCGAACAGGTCCAGTCGATCGGGCTCGCCGTCAACGGCGGCGCGCGCGTCCGCGAGCTCTGGCGGTTCGCGTGCGAGGGCCACTTCGGCGATCTGACCCGCGATCACGCGGAGAAGGTGGCAGAGCTCGAAGCCGAGCTGTCGGTGACCGTGGACGGCGAGGAGATCCCGTACCGCATGATCCGTCCCGCCCTCGCGAACGAGCCCGACCGCGACAAGCGGCGCGAGCTGGACACGCGCGCGAACGACGTCCTCGACGAGCACATGAACCCGCTCAACCTCGACGCGGCGCGCGTCGTGCAGCAGGGCGCGCGCGATCTCGGGTTCGCGAACTACCTCGAGCTCTACCGCAAGGCCCTGCCCGCGTCGGCGCTCGACGACCTCGCGGAGCAGTGCCGCTACTTCCTCGACTCGACGGAGAAGCTCTACGAGGACGCCGCCGACAAGCTGTTCCGCACACGCGTCGGCGTGTCGCTGTCCGAGGCTCAGCGCTGGGACGTGCCGCGCCTCTTCCGCGCGCCGGAGTGGGACGAGATGTTCCCGGCCAACCGCATGGTCCCCGCGCTCGAGAAGACGCTCGCCGACCTCGGCATCGACCTGCAGTCGCAGGAGAACGTCACGCTCGACCTCGACGAGCGCCCCAACAAGAGCCCGCGCGCGTTCTGTGCGCCGATCGAGGTACCCGATCGCGTCGTGCTCGTGATGCAGCCGATCGGCGGCCCCGACGACTGGCGCGCCCTCTTCCACGAAGGCGGGCACACGGAGCACTTCGCGCACACGTCGCGCGACCTCTCGATGGAGGAGAAGCGCCTCGGCGACAACGCCGTCACCGAGGGCTGGGCGATGCTCTTGCAGCACCTGACCGACGAGCCGGCGTGGCTGACCGGCATGCTCGACTTCGCGCGGCCGAACGAGTACGCGGTCGAAGGGGCGACCGGCCTGCTGTACTTCGTCCGCCGCTATGCGGCGAAGCTCCTCTACGAGCTCGAGTTCCACGCAGCCGACGACGTGACCACCATGCAGCCGCGCTACGCGGAGCTTCTCTCCGACGCGCTGAAGATCGACGTCACGCCCGCGAACTATCTCGCCGACATCGACTCGGGCTTCTACGTCTCGTCGTACCTGCGTTCGTGGGCCTTCGAGGCGCAGCTGCGCGCGTACCTGAAGGAGAAGTTCGGGACGAGGTGGTTCGCCACCCGCGAAGCCGGCTCGCTCCTGCGCGAGCTCTGGGGCGAGGGGCAGCGGATGCGGGCCGAGGAGATGCTCAAGGAGGTCACCGGCTCCACCCTGGAGATGGAGGCCGTGGCAGAGCGGGTCAGGGAAGCACTCTCCTAAAGGCCGGTCCCTCCGTCCTGGGTACATGCATATGCTCTATGCATGTCCAGGACTCGAGTCCTGATCGCAGGGGCAGCAGGGCGGGACTTCCACAACTTCAACCTCGTCTACCGCGACCGGCCGGAGTACGAGGTCGTCGCGTTCACCGCGACGCAGATCCCGAACATCGACGGACGGCGCTACCCGCCCGCGCTCGCGGGGTCGCTCTATCCCGACGGGATCCCGATCCTGCCGGAGTCGGCGCTCGAGCAGCTCGTGCGCGAGCACGAGATCGACTCCGTCGTCTTCGCGTACTCGGACGTCACGCACGAGCATGTGATGCACATCGGCTCGCGCGCGCTCGCCGCCGGCGCGTCGTACCACCTGATCGCGCCCGCGGACACGATGCTCGAATCGACGAAGCCGAGCGTCGCGATCTGTGCGGTGCGGACGGGCTCGGGCAAGAGCCAGACGACGCGGCACGTCGCGCGGCTCTTCCGCGAGAGCGGTAAGCGCGTCGCGGTCCTGCGCCACCCGATGCCGTACGGCGACCTTGCCGCGCAGGCAGTGCAGCGCTTCGAGCACTACGAAGACCTGGAGGCGGCCGACGCGACGATCGAGGAGCGCGAAGAGTACGAACCGCACCTTGCCGAGGGCAACCTCGTGTTCGCAGGCATCGACTACGAGCGCATTCTCCGCGCCGCCGAGCAGGAGGCCGACGTGATCCTCTGGGACGGCGGGAACAACGACACGCCGTTCGTGAAGCCGGACGTGCACATCGTCGTCGTCGATCCCCACCGTCCGGGACACGAGCTCCGCTACCACCCCGGCGAGACGAACCTGCGCATGGCCGACGTGTGTGTCGTGAACAAGATCGACAGCGCGTCCCAGGCCGGCATCGACGCCGTCCTCAACTCGATCCACGACAACACGACGCATGCGCGCGTCGTGCTGGCCGCGTCGCCGTTCGAGGTCGAAGGCGACGCGGAGCAGATCCGCGGCAAGCGCGTGCTCGCGATCGAGGACGGGCCGACTCTGACGCACGGCGAGATGACGTTCGGAGCGGCGGTGCTCGCGGCGAAACAGCACGGCGCGGCCGAGCTCGTCGACCCGCGCCCCTTCGCGGTCGGCACGATCGCCGAGACGTTCGAGCAGTACCCCGACATCGGCACGCTGCTCCCGGCGATGGGCTACGGCCGCAAGCAGATGGAAGACCTGCGCCAGACGATCGAACGCTGCGACGCGGACCTCGTCCTGATCGGCACCCCGATCGACCTGCGCCGGCTGATCGAGCTCGACAAGCCGGCGCTGCGCGTGACGTACAAGCTCCAGGAGATGGGCGAGCCGACGCTCAAAGACGTGCTCGGCGAGAAGGGCCTGCTGGAAACCGCGCTCGTGTGAGCGCCACGGTCGTAGCGCTGGGCGGGAACGCGTTGATGCGGCCCGGCGAGCGAGGCACGGCCGCGGAGCAGCTCGCGAACCTGCGCCGTGCGGTCGCGGCGCTGCAACCGCTGCTCGAGCCAGGCCTCGTGGTCACGCATGGGAACGGGCCGCAGGTCGGCAACGAGCTGATCCGCCAGGAACGTGCCGCGGACGAAGCGCCGCCGCTGCCGCTCTGGCTCGCGGTGGCGCAGACGCAAGCCGAGATCGGCGCCCTGATCGCGGCGGAGCTGCGGCCCCACGCGACGCCGGTCTGTGTCCTGACGCACGTGCGCGTCGCGCCGGATGATCCCGCGTTCGATCGCCCGACCAAGCCGATCGGCCCGTTCTACTCGGCCGAGCAAGCCGAGCAACTGCAGCTCGAGCGCGGCTGGGCGATGGTCGCCGACGCCAACCGCGGCCACCGGCGCGTCGTCCCGTCGCCGCAGCCGCTGGAGGTGGTCGAGCTGGGCTCGATCCGCGGGCTCGCCGAGAGCGGCGCCGTCGTGATCGCGTGCGGCGGAGGCGGCATCCCCGTCGTGCGACGGGGCGAGCGCCTGACGGGAGTGGATGCCGTCATCGACAAGGACCGCGCCTCCGCCCTGCTCGCGCGCGGGCTCGACGCGGAGCGCCTGATCATCCTCACCGAGGTGCCGGCCGTCTACCGCGCGTTCGGCGATCCCGATCAGGAGGAGGTCCGTTCGTTCTCGCGCGAGGACGCGGAGACGTTGCTGCCCGACCTGGCCGAGGGCTCGATGCGTCCGAAGGTCGAGGCGGCGCTCGCCTTCGGGCGCGAGACGCTCATCACGAGCTTCGACGCGCTCGAGTCAGCGCTGGCCGGCGACGCCGGAACTCGGATCGCCTGACCACAGAGGGCCGCGGACGACGCGGCCCGGCTTCGCGCCCGTGTGCTCGCCGTCACGCAGCACGAGCGTTCCGTTCACGGCGACGTGCTCGACGCCCGTCGCGTATCGGTGCGGATTGTCGTACGTCGCGTGGTCCTGGATGCGGTCGGGGTCGAAGACCGCAATGTCGGCGAAATAGCCCGGCTCGAGCAGGCCACGGCGCTTCAGCCGCAGGTTGCGCGCCGGGAGCGACGTCAGCCGGCGCACCGCCTCCTCGAGCGGGACGACCCTTTCGTCGCGGACGTACTTTCCGAGCAGGCGCGCGAAGCTCCCGTACGCGCGTGGATGGTTGCTCCACTGCAGAAAGCGCCCCTCGGCCGTCGGCGCGTCGGAGTCCGAGCAGAAGCTCACCCACGGAAGGGCGACCTCGCGGCGGAGGTTCTCCTCGGACATCGTGAAATAGGCCGCGCCGACACGCGTGCCGTCCTCGACCACGAGGTCGAGCGCCGTCTCCGCCGGCGGCGTGCCGCGCCCGGCGGCGACCTGGGCGAGAGTCTTCCCCGCCAGCGAGCGGAGCTGCTCGTTCTTGAATGCCAGCAGCTTGATGTTGTCCGGCCCGGCGAGCTCGAACATGTTCTCCCAGGCGTCCGTCGGCTGGTGCATCTCGGCGACGACGCGCGCACGCGTCTCCGGATCGCGGAGCCGAGACCGCCACGCCTCGAAGCCGCCCGCCTGCACCCACGGCGGCATCGCGCCGTCGAGGCCCGTCGCGCCCGCGGTGTAGGTGTACATGTCGGCGGTGAGGTCGAGGCCGCTGCGTTGCTCGGCTTCGACGCGCGCGATCAGCGTGTCGAGCTTGTGCCAGTTCTTTCGCCCGGCGACTTTGAGGTGGTAAATCTCGCCGCGCACGCCCGCCGTCCGCACGATCGTCAGGAACTCGTCGAGCGCCTCGAGCAGCCCGTCGCCCTCGCTGCGCAGGTGCGTGATGTACATGCCCGCGGGGCGCGCGAGCGCGATCAGCTCCGCCGTTTGCGCGTAGAACGCGGGGGCGTAGATCAGCGCAGCAGCGAGCCCGACGGCGCCTTCGCGCATCGCGTCCGCGACGAGCTGCTGCATCTCGGCGAGCTCCCCCTCGCTCGGCGCGCGGTCGTCGGCGCCGATCACGTGCTCGCGTACCGTCGCCGAGCCGACGAAGGACGCGACGTTGGGCGAGACACCGCGCCGCTCGAGGTGCTCGAGGTACTCGCCGAGGGTCGTCCACTCCACCGGATGGCCGAGCAGTGACTGCGCCTCGACCTCTTCCTTCATCTGCTCGGTCAGCGGGCCCATCGAGAAACCCTCGCCCATGACCTCGAGCGTCACGCCCTGGCGGATGTCGCTCTGCGCCCGACCGTCCTCGAGCAGCGACTCGGTCGCCCAGCTGAGCATGTTCACGAAGCCCGGAGCGACGGCCAGCCCGTCGGCGTCGAGCTCGTCGCGGCCGCGCCAGCCGTCGAGACGACCGGCCGCCGCGATCGAGTCGCCTACGATCGCGACGTCGCCTTCGACGGGCGCGCTACCGCGCCCGTCGTACAGCGTCCCGCGCCGGATGACGAGGTCGGCGTGATTCACGCCGCAACCTTAGGAAAAGGCCGGGGTCTGACCCGGCGGGTCAGACCCCGGTCGCTACTTCTTCTCAGCACGCCGAACGTGCGCGACACCGAGATGTTCGCTTCGAGGATGCCCGGGTCGAGCGCGTAGAGGAGCTCGCTCTCCGTCTCCCAGACGTCGAGCGCGGGCACCCAGGCCTGATTGCTACGGCCGTCGCGCTCGAGGAGGCCGTTCATGAAACGACTCGTTGTCAAGTCTCCGACAGTAGGATCGCGGCCTCTTGGCAGGCCTGAAGGGACGGTCGTTTACTCGCGTCGCCGATTGGAGCCGCGACGAGCTCCTCCAGGTGCTCGACCTGGCGGACGACCTGAAGTGCAAGCAGCAGGCGGGCGAGGAGCACCGCCTCCTTCCCGGCCGGACGCTGGGGATGATCTTCCAGAAGCCCTCGACCCGGACGCGGGTCTCGTTCGAGGTCGGCATCTACCAGCTGGGCGGCGCGGGGCTCTACCTTTCGGCCGGCGATCTCCAGCTCGGCCGCGGCGAGACGATCAAGGACACGGCGGTCGTCCTCTCCCGCTATCTGGACGCGATCATGATCCGAACCTTCGCGCAGGCGGACGTCGAGGAGCTCGCCACGCATGCGTCGATTCCGGTGATCAACGGGCTGACTGACAGCTCGCATCCCTGCCAGGCGCTGGCGGACGTCATGACGATCCGCGAGCGGTTCGGGCAGCTCGAGGGATTGAAGGTCGTCTACCTGGGCGACGGCAACAACGTCTGCGCGTCACTCATGGTCGCGTGCGCGAAGCTCGGAATGGAATTCGTCGCGGCAACGCCGGCGTCGTACCGTCCGCCGGAAGAGGCGGTGCGCATCGCGCACGACGCCGGCGGCTCGGTGGAGCTGACCGACGACCCGCGCGGCGCGGTAGCGGGAGCGAACGTGCTGTACACCGACGTCTGGACGTCGATGGGCCAGGAGGCCGAGCGGGGGCAGCGGCTTCGCGACCTGGCGGGCTACGGCATCGACGCAGGGCTCGTGCAGCGGGCGAGCGACGACGCGATCGTCCTCCACTGCCTGCCCGCGCACTACGGCGAGGAGATCACGGAGGAGGTTCTGTACGGGCCGCAATCCGCGGTGTGGGACGAGGCGGAGAACCGTCTGCATGCCCAGAAGGCGTTGATGGCCCTCGTGATCCGGTAAGAACCTGCTGTGCTTCCCCTTCGCGACAACGTCCCGACCCGGACGTTCCCCGTCGTCACCGTCGCGCTCATCGCCGCCAACTTCGTCGTCTGGTTCTGGGAGCTCAGCGGACGCGGCGTCGACTATCACGTCGTGAAGGACGGGTTCTACCCGTGCTCGGTGCAAGGCCCGTGCGAAACCGTCGCCCTCAACGGCCAGCCGGTGACGCACAACCTCTCGTGGCTGGAGAGCACGTTCACGTCGATGTTCATGCACGCGAGCTGGGAGCACATCCTCGGGAACATGCTCTTCCTCTGGATCTTCGGCAACAACGTCGAGGACGCCCTGGGCAGGGTGCGCTTTCTCTTCTGGTATCTCGCCGCCGGCGTCGTGGCCTCGGCGGCGCAGGCGTTCGTGACGCTCGACTTCGGCACGGTGCGCGATGCGAGCATCCCGAATATCGGGGCGAGCGGCGCGATCGCCGGCGTGCTCGGCGCGTACTTCGTCCTCCTGCCGCGGGCGCGCGTGCTGACGCTGATCTTCTTCTTCATCTTCCGCGAGATCCCGGCGGTCTGGTTCCTGGGAATCTGGATCGCGCTGCAGGCGTGGCAGGGCGGCGTCGGGCTGACGCATCCCGACCAGAGCGGCGGAGTCGCGGTGTTCGCGCACATCGGCGGGTTCGCGTTCGGGTTCCTGACCGTGAACCTCGTCAAGAAGCGGCGGCCGCTGCAGCCGACCTCGTGACGCGCGACTTCGAGGAGCGGGTCCGGCTGGCGCTCGACGCGCTGCCGCCGGACCTCGCCCGCGGGCTCGCGAACATCGCGGTCGTCGTCGAGGAGGAGAATCCGGACGAGCCGGGCCTGCTCGGCCTGTACGAGGAGGCTCCGTACATGCCCGCCAAGGTGACGATCTACCGCCGGCCCCTCGAGTCGGACTTCGGCCACGACCCGGCCGTGCTCGAGCACGAGATCCGGGTCACCGTCCTCCACGAGCTGGCGCACTACTTCGGCATCGACGAGCAGCGGCTCGCCGAGCTCGGCTACTCCTGATGGTCTCCTTCCTCGACTGGCTCACCGTGGCGGCGGCCGTCGTCGGGACGCTCGCCGTCCTCGTTTTCTTCATCGGCCCCCGGGAATGAGGCGAGGCTCGGCGACGTTTTCAAAGACATGAACCTGACCCAGATCCACGAGGAGATCGAGGAGATAAGCGAGCGGCGGGCGGAGTTGTGGCACACCCTGTCCGAGGGACACAATCCTGCCGCGGCCGCCGAGCTCAAGAGCCTCAGTGAGCGCCTCGACCACCTCTGGGACGAGGAGCGCACGCTGAAGGCGGCCCTCCGCTTCGGCGATCGCAACCACATCGTCGCCAGAGCGCGCGTCGAAGAGCGACTCGAGCGGGCAGCCTAGATCTTCATTCTCCCTCCGCTCCAGCAGCGGATCCGGTCGGCCTCGGACGAGGGATTCTCTCCCTCACGTCCGAGGCCGACATGTGTGTCGATCGCCATGCCCGGGTCGCACGCAGACGACATCGTGGGGGACTACTTCGAGTCCGAGGACTGGGGCGCGCTCGTCGACGCCGAGTCCGAGCCCGACGTCGATCCGCCGACGCCGCCGGCTGAGTCGGCGTAGGGCGCCTCTACACTGTGGCGCGAACGGGGCGTTAGCTCAGCTGGGAGAGCGCCGGCTTTGCAAGCCGGAGGTCACCGGTTCGATCCCGGTACGCTCCACCTCCATTAGCAGGGATTTTCCGGCTGCAGCGCTTGCGCCGAACGGCCGGAACCCCGAAATGGCAGCGCTGTGGCAGCTGACCGAACCGCCGTCCGCTTGCAGGGGGTAAAGCTTCGCCCTACCGCTTCCTGGCCGCGAGCTCGGCCTCCAGCATTTCGATTTCCCTGGCCGGGTCCATCGCTCCATCACCGGTGTTCGGCTGTCGCCGCCCGTCGCGGACTGCTACCCAGTACCGGACCCAGGCTTTCAGGTCCGAGGTCCCGGCCCCGTCGAACTGCGTCGAGGTAATCCCGCGCACGTTCTTACTCGGCGTTAGCGACGGCATGTGCCAGGACTTTCCCGTCCGTCATGGGGAGAAGGGGATCGTCACATCAACAGCTTAGACGCCGCATTTCCGCAGGTACGTGAACACGCCCACATCTGCGACGACGACCTCGGCACCGTTGTGATCTCGCCGGATCGCCCCGAACTCCGCGGGTTGGTCGACGCAGATCGGCTTCATGTCGTAGCCAGAACCTCGTCGCCCAGTGTCGCGTCGAGGGGCTTCAAGAGGAACGCCGCGAGCAGTACAGGGAGACCGATCACCAGCCACATGACGCCGTAACCCTTGGTCGACTCGAACAGCGGCTCCGCAATGCCGATCGCAGCTCCGACTGCCACCGGACCGAGGACAAGGCCGATGCCGCGCGAGAAATCGAGCAGGCCCGCGGCCGCGCCTTCGCTACCGCGAGGCGCGAGAGTGAACGCGAGCGCCTGTGGCAGCGTCAGGACGATCGCGCCTGCAAGTGCGACTAATGGAAGCCCAATCAAGAGCGGAGTGAGGGTGTGCACGAACGCGCCGACCAACAGGCCTCCGCCGTAGACGAGGCTCATGATCCGGAGGACGCGAAGGATGCCGTACCGATCCGCGAGCCAGCCTGCGATCGGCGCACCGGCGATGTACGCGACCGCGACAACCGCGATGACCGCGGAAGCAACGGCGGGAGAACGCCCGACTCCCCGGACGATGTAGAGAACGATGAAGCTCTTCAGACCCGCGAAGCTGAACTCCCAGAGTGCGTTCACGAGGCCGAAGACGCGCAGGCTCGGGTTCCGTCGTAGCAGCGTACGAAGCGACGCGGGCTGGTACGGGAGGACCGCAGTCCTGCAGCGGGCTTCGAGCCGGAAGACCGGCAGCAGGGCCAGCGTCGTCGCGGCGAGCGCGGCCGCGGCGATCAGGAACGGGAGCGGCTGCCAGACGCCGAGCAAGAGACCACCCGTCAGCAACGCCGCGCCGAGACCGACACCGCGCGCGATTGCCTGTACGGCCTGCGCGCGGGCGTAGAGCCGTCGCGGCAGGAGGTCGGCGTAGAGGGCCCGGTACGGCGGGTAGTAGACGTAGTAGCCGACGAAGAACGCGAGCACGGTGACCGCGGCGACCGCTGTCGAAGTGCTGAACGGGAGGACGGCGAGCCCCGTGCACGCGAGCGGCGCACCGGCAATGACAAAGGGCAGCCGACGACCGTGCGGCGAGGCCGGCAATCGATCCGAGAGCGCACCCGAGGCAAGCGGGACGACGAGCGCAAGTGCTCCTTCAGCGCCGATCAACGCGCCTACGGCGGCCGGCGAATGGACGAGATGGATCAGGATCACCGGCCCGTACGTCGTGAGCACGGAGATTGCGAGGGCGAGGCCGAAGGTCGGCAGGCTCAACAGCATCAACAGCGGTCTGATCTGCGCGGCCGTCTCTTCTCGACGCGGAAGGTGGAGCTGCCACCGCTGCGCGTGACGCTCGTGACCGTGCGTCAAGCGCTCGACGAGCGCCGCTGTGAAGTTGAGCCCGCTCATGCTCGAGCCGCAGCAGCGGCAGTGGCAACGTCTCGTGGGTACGTCGCCAACGCCCGGAAGAGGAAGTACGCGCTGCCCGCGAGGGGTATCAGCATCAAGAGGAAGGTCCACTGCAGCCCGGAGCGACCTCCGCCGAAGACGTAGTCGGACACGCCGCCGAACGTCACCGGCGCAAGAGCCTGAGCGAGCGTGCGGAGAAACGTGCGCACGCCCTCGGCGCGTCCCCAGAGGAGCGGCACCATGATGTCGAGCCTGGCAGCATCGAGCGGAGGATTCTGCGCAGAGAGGGCGAGCGCGGCGAAGACGATGTACGGCAATGCCATCGTGGCGTGATGGGTGAAGATCGCCGGCACGAAGAGAACGACCGCGGTCGCGGCCGCGATCGCGCTGACCAGGATCCGCCCGGTGAACACGCCGCGACGCAGGAGCAAGTCGCCGAGTGCCCCGCCGGCAAGAACGCCGATCACACCGCCGATGCCGACGACCAGCAGCACGAGCGTCCCGAGCGCCTGGTCGATCGCATACTGACGCGTGACGAACTCGACACCGAAGGTCTGCACGCCCGAGAGGAAGAAGTACCCACCGGCGCTGGCGACGATAAGGATGACATTCGTCCGGATGCGCAGGATGTAGCGCGTCGCCGCAATGAAGCGGAGCCGGCCTGGATCCTCGGCGAGCACGAGCTCCGGGTGGGGTTCGACGCCGCGCTCGCGGGCGAGACGCTGTGCGTCGGTCTCCTGGTCGGAGTCGTCCTCCACGCCGACGGCCTGCCGCGGCGCGTTCGTGTCGGCGAGCGGTGCCATGCCACCGCGCGCAGGCTCAGGCAGGCGAAAGATCAGCCACGCCAACGCGAAAGCAGGCAGCGCAAGCAGGACGAACGCCGCACGCCACGACAGGGCCGCGATGTCGCCGGTGACGGCGAAGCCGATACCTGCGCCTGCGAGCTCTCCCGCAAGGATGTATCCATAAATGCGCCCGCGCTCGGCCCCCGCAAAGTAATCACCTACGAGGGAAGCGACCACGGGGCCGGCTGCGGCCGTGACAGCGCCGAGCGCGACACGCGTCACGAGCAGATCGCCGAAGCTCGAAACCGTGGCGCTCCAGATCATCGCGATGCCCCAGAGGACGATCGCGGCGCTGAGCATCCGGGTGCGGTGCACCCGATCGGCAAGAACGCCGAACGGGAGGCTTGTGAGTGCGGCGACCAGCGAGGTGACCGTAACGAGGAGGCCGATGTCGGTATTGCCGATTCCTAGTGCGTGTCGCAGCGGCGTCGCAGCCGCACCGACCGTCGTCGCGTCAGCGCTGCTGAGTGCGAGCACGGCTGCGAGTAACACGATCACGCGTGTCCGTTCGGCGCCCCCGAGCTTCCGCGTCAGCGCACGCACACCGGCCCGGCGCGCTCGCCCGATCGCGCCCTGAGGCCCTGCCGCTGACGTGCGGTCGACGTTCACGTACCGAGGATTCTCCTGTCGGCTGCACTCTTCAGGGTCACTGGACGCCCTGGTGGCAAACTACGAACTGCAGTGATCGATTGGCTTCGTCGATTCTTCACTTCCCGCGACCGCGAGGGAGATGCGGCCGAGCGCGAGGAATACGGGCTGCCGCCCCGCAACGACCTTGACCGGCCCGGCGAATACGAGTCATTCGCCGGCGCTGAAGCCGTTCAGGTCGCGGAGGACGAGCTCGACGAGTTCAAAGCTCCGAGCGATCCCGCACCCTGAGCTCGCCTGACTCGCTGAGTTTTCCCCTCCCCCAGCGTCTCGACGACGACGGCTTCAACGACGAGAAGGCTCGCACCGTCTACGGCGAAAACCTCGTCATTAGCGGGGCCTTTTGCTTCGTGCCGGCTTACCGCCGAATCCGCTCTTGTCCGCTACAGACCGCTCGACGAGAGTGCTGACTGGCGCACAACTGGCGCGCACTACGTCGGTACTTATGTCAGCGTGACGACGAGCTTCGCATTCGCGCCGGCGGTCTGCCGGTCCCAAGCCTCCGCAACTCGCTCGAACGGATACATCTCGATGTCGAACACGATCTCGTCCGCGGCGGCGTGGCCGACGAGGCGTAGGTACTGCTCGCGGAACGCGCTCGCCTCCACGGCGAAGTCGGTGTACCCGTAGATCTCTCCCATCTTGCCGCGGATAGCCGCCGAGGCCAGCGTCGCTTCCGCGCCCGCGGACTGGCCGAGCTGGACGAGGCGCCAGCCGGGCGCCGCGGCCTGGATCGCGGCGACGGTAGGCGCGCCCCAGAGGGTGTCGACGATGTGGGTCGGGCCGTCGCCGCCCGCTGCTTCCTTGAACGCGGCGGCAAGGTCGTCTTGCTCGAGGCTGACGGTCACGTCCGCTCCGAGCTCGGCGGCACGCTTCAGACGCTCAGGATTACGGCCGACCGCGACAACCTGCTCGGCCCCGAGGAGCTTCGCCGCCTGCGTGGCGACGAGCCCGACCGTGCCGGTCGCGCCCAGCACGAGCACGCGATCTTGCTTCCGGACAGGCGCACGCCACGCGACGGACATCCACCCTGCCATCCCGGCGATCCCGCACGAAGCGGCGACCTCGTCCGAGACCGCGTCGGGAAGGGGAATACTGAGCCCGGCCGGGGCGACCGCGCGCTCCGCGAGTAATCCGTCGCGGGAGAGGCCGAGGCCGTCGCTGAAGAGGTACACCCGGGTACCGTCGGGCGCACGGGCGACGCCCTCGCAGCCGGGGACATACGGGAGCTCCGGATGGCCGGCGAAGTAGCGCCCTGCGCCGACGTTGATATCGACTGGGTTGAGCGACACCGCCGAGACTTCGTGGATCACCTCGCCCGTGGGCTCAGGCCGGTCGGTGATTTCCGGCGGTTTGCCGAGCTCGCTGATCACCGCAGCTCTCATCGCTGCGCGGAGCCTATTGCCTCGGCTCGGATCTCCGAGAGCGTCTGCCGCGGCGTGATCGCCTCCGGGTCGACGCGGAGCTCGAGCAAGGACGGCCGCGGTTCTGCGAGTGCGCGCTCGAACGCGGCGGGAAAGTCCTCCGATCGCAGCACGACGTCGCCGTGAGCGCCGAACGCCCGAGCCCAGGCGGCGAAGTCGGGGTTGACGAGGTCCGTGCCCATGACGCGGCCCGGGAAGAGACGTTCCTGATGCATCCGGATCGTCCCGTACATGCCGTTGTTGACGACGAGCACGACGATCGGCAGGTCCTCCTGCACGGCGGCGGCGAGCTCGTGCCCGCTCATCAGGAAATCGCCGTCGCCGGAGACGCACACGACCGTACGCTCGGGATGGACGACCTTCGCGGCGATCGCCGCCGGGATGCCGTAGCCCATCGCACCCGAGCACGGCGCGAGCTGGGTCCTGTACCGGCGAAACGCATAGAAGCGATGGCACCAGACCGTGTAGTTGCCGGCTCCGTTCGTCAAGAACGCGTCGGCCGGCAGACGCTCGCGTAGGTACTGCATCACGTCCCCGACGTCGAGCTCTCCAGGACCGCGCCTGTGACGGAGGCTGGCGAGGTAGTCCGCGTGCGCAGACGCAGACCAATCGGCTCGGTGCGCGCCGTCGACCGGCTCCAGCGCAGAGAGGAACTCAGGAGAGGAGGCGACGATTGCAACGTCGGCCTCGTAGACGCGACCCAGCTCCTTCGGGTCAACGTGCACGTGCATGAGCGTCTGCGGAATCCTGGGCGGCTCCAAGGTCGTGTAGCCGCGCGTCGCGATGTCGCCTAGACGCGAGCCGATCACGAGCAGCACGTCCGACTCGCGCAGCCGCGCT
>Ga0136846_1214234_pt1 | contig 16663 bp, 14 predicted proteins | sample HopSoiMetagenom2_FD_96841 | JGI IMG/M metagenome (GOLD analysis project Ga0136846, IMG submission 96841) | Grasslands soil microbial communities from Hopland, California, USA - 2 Assembly 2016 (version 4) | ecosystem: Environmental > Terrestrial > Soil > Grasslands | place: USA: Hopland... | reverse complement strand
CTTGCCGGTGCCACCGGGCCCCTGGAAATACAGGACGAACCCGGCACCAGGCCCGCCGGCCTGCCGAGCGTACCCGGCGAGCTGGGACAACTGACTTCGGAGGGCTTCCGGAAATACCAGGTCGTCCAGGTTCACGGCCGGGGTGACCAGGTCGACGTACGGCTCCAGCCGGTCATCGACGGCGTCGTCCCCGAGCAGGAAGCGGACCACCCGCGGCTCGAGCCGCAGTCCGCTGCCCAGCCAGGATGCCGGACGCTGGCCCGGTTCCCCGCCGAGCTGCACGAGGCGGTACCGGAGCAGGGGCGCCGCCGCCGTGAAGCGCGCACGCGCCGCCACCTTGGTTTCCAGGTCGGCACAGAGCAGGTTGAGGGCCAGGTCGACGGTCGGCTCCCGGAGCGTGACGTCGTCGTGCAGGTAGGCGTAGAGGCGCTCGTAGCCCCGGTCCAGTTCCGGGGCCAGGCAGAGCAGGATGACGTCGAGATCGAAGGCAGTCAGGTCGAAGACCCGGGTCAGCTCGACGAGCCGCAACGGCAGGCCCCGGCGCAGGTTCTCGGCCGTGTGCGTGGTGATATCCAGCGAAAGCTGGTCGAGCCGGGCCTGGGCCGTTTCTCTCAGCTCGGGCGGGATCGGGACGCCGGCCCAGACCGGTGCCCCGATGGCCTTGTCGAGGAACTCGTCCGCCTCGGCGTCGGGGATGTAGAACGCCGCCAGTTCCCCGGCCTCGCCGTGCCTCTGCCGGACACGCCATACCTGGATGCGCAGCAGCAAGTCGAGACGTTCCAGTTCGGCGAGGATCTGCTGCAGCGACGTTTCGTACATGCAGTGGCCTTAGCGTGCCGCCTGCCAGCGCCACCCGCCGGCGGGCTCGTACGTCCACTTTCTCCCGTGGTGTCTGGGATGACGTCTGATCAAGCGTCTCTCGCCGTGCCGTTCAGCCGGCTGATCGGGATCCCTGCCTGCGGAACCTGACGCAGCAGGGCGGCCAGGCTGGCCTGGATATGGTCGAGCCTCGTCTGCAGCCCCAGGAGCAGTTCGCTGCCCGGCCCGCCGTCCGGGTCCGCGGCGAACGCGGCCGGCCGGGCGGCGTTCTCCAGCCGGTCGCTGCGGATCTGATGGTAGAGATCGATCGTGCCCCGCGACGGCGCGAGGTTGAAATGCTTCACCAGGGCGGCGGCGCAGCGGTCGTACTGACGCAGTGCGGTGGTGCGGTCACCAGCCCGGTAATACAGCCGCATCAGCTGCCGGTGCGTGCTCTCCCGCGCCGAATCGTAACGGAGAACGCACTGACCGTATGCTATACCTTTCGCATAGCGGGCACGAGCTTCGCAATGTGACATCAATTGATCGAGCATGGCGAGATAGTTAAGCCGGAGCCGGTCCCGTTCATAAACGCACCAATCCTGATACCAAGTCTCGATCAGATCTCCGCGGTAAAGGACGGCGGCGGCTTCCAGGGCTTGCGCTTGCGCATCGGCCAGGTCTTCGCCGGGGGTGTCACGATGAAGGTCATATGCCTGCTCGAATACTGCTACATCGAGCCACCATTCCGCTTCGGTATTGACACGGATCCAGTCGGGGTGCACGATGAGCAGTTGCTCCGATTCTGGTTTTGCCGGGCCGCCCGGGATCGTCAAGGCCGAACTGAGCCGCCAGATGGCCTGGCGGAGGTATTTCTTGGAAAGGGAATCCGGGGCATCCGGCCAGAAGAGCCCGGCCAGGGCTTCCCGCGTATGCCCGCGTTCTCGGTGAAGGAGCAGGTAACAGAGGAGTTCCAGGGTCTTGGTGGAGAGCCCGGACAGGGGCTGCCCGTCGTCCTGGACGGAGACTTGGCCAAACAGCCTGATTTTAAGCCTGGTCATCTGGAGGCTGGTCCTTAAAGCATGGACGATAATACAGCGCAGGCCGCCATCAGCGATATTCTCCATCCGGCAAGTTATCTATAATGGCCGCGGACGTAGCAATATTAAGCCAGGAGCATGCTGGGCGCATACGGGGCAGTCAACTCGTAACAGGAACGGCGTACTCAACGAGCCACCCGGCCGCGCATCAATACTGATCTCCGCTGGGGGTGCCCGGTCGCTTCTCTTATCGACTCCGCGACCCCCCAATGCTCCCCACCTCCGAGGCCAAACCTAAGCGAGCAATTTACCAGAGTCAAGATCGTCAGTACCAATTCTTAGCTAACGCCGACTTTCGGCGGGGGTTAGGCGTAAGTTTGGCGGCTGCGGAAGCAGGCCGTAGCGCTGTTACTGACGAGATCGCTGATGATGTCGTGGTCGATGTTAACTGCGTTAAAGACTGAAAGCCGTGCCGTGAGTGCTGCGTGCTTCCGCCTGTCCGCAGCGCTTACAGAAAGTACGACGGGAAGAGCCGGAGTTGCCGAGGCCATTCCCTGTGCGTGCCGCTGCGGTGGCCGCCGGTGGCCTGGAGGTGGCCCAGGGCGTGCGCGGTAGCGCCGGGGAGGGTCTGGGATGAGGCACTACGCAATCATCACGCTGACCTCTCAGACAGCCAAGATGGCGTCTGGGATGGCGGCCGCGGCCCGGACGGCGGCTCAAGTCCAGGCGCGAGCGCCAGCCACCCGCCGCTGCGGCTGCAGCAGGCCTATGGCAGCGCCACGTTCCGGCTGCCGAACTTCTACAGCACGACCGCCGACATCAAGAAGGCGTTCCACGGCCAGACCGGGTACATCTTCGACAACGACCGCCACGGACGGCTGATCGGCCGGCTCTCGACCCTGCCCGAGGGCGAGGTACTCCTCCCGCCCGGCGCGACGTACAAGATCGTCGCTCAGTACGACCGCCCGGACCAGCAGACGGCCTGGGTGGGCCCGGACGGCCAGGGCCTGTCGAAAGCGGCCCAGAAGTTCGCGGCGGAGGACGCGAACCGGGTCGAGCGCAGGCGGTTCCCCGAGCTCGTCGAGTCCTGAGCAAGGAGATCGCGATCAGGTCGCGGAGCCGTGCGCGGCGCGGATCAGTCCCGGTCGGGGTGCAGGCGGTACTGGTCGAGGTAGAAGGTTTCCGATGACTGCACGACGATATCGGGAGCTATCTCCGCGAGGACGGGCTGGAGCCGTTTCCGGTGGGCGTCGCCCAGGCCCGCGAGGCGGTGGCCGCTCGCCTTCGCCTCGATGATCCTGTGCAGCATGTAGGAGTCGCGCAGTTCCTCGGCCTGAGCCTCGGAGCCGAACTTGCCGGCCGTGTACGACTGGTACGTCTGGACGCTGGCGACGTTCAGGTCAGCGCGTTCCTGCACGGCCGCCGCATTCAGGTGGTCAATCAGGGCCTGGAGGTCGAACTTACCCGTGGCCATCTTGAGGAACATACGGGTGAGCCTGACCGGCAGGCCGGCCTCGAGCTGCTTGATCGTCTTGTCGATAACCGGCTGGTTCTGCGCGTAGAAGCGGGCGATCGGGTCCTTGCTACCGCGGGCCGCGCCCGTGTCCCGGATGGCCAGCAGCACGCGCAAGGTGGCTTTCACCTCTGTCTTGCTTCTGTCGTACGGTGTGTCCGGCGCGGGACTGTGGAGTTCGCCGGTTGATTTGTGCTGCCCGGTAAACCCCCCGCCGCTCGGCTCGAGCTTCCGCTCTCCGCGTTCGTCCCTGCTTCGGTACTTGGCCTCCCAGTCGGAACTCCATTGCGCCAGCTTGGCGTGGTACTCCTGCTTTTCCGCTTCCGGATCGGTTCGCTCCGCGGTCAGCCGCTCATCGCGTATGTCCTTCTTCCAGCTGGGTTGCTCCAGATCGAGATCCCGCAGTTCCGTCTTCAGCGTGTGCTGGACGCCGACCAGCCCGACGATGAACTTGGGCAGCAACTCCTCCAGCTGATGTTTCATGGCACGGGTCTGCTTCCCGGCGTAGAGGTACGGCGAGGGCCTCGTTTCACCGCCCTCATAGATGTAGTCCGTGACGCCCGTGGCCTCGACCAGGTCCATCACCGTGGTCCGGGTGTGACTTTCTCCCAGGACCAGGAACTCGTCCGGGAGGCGCACCCAGACTTTCTCGCGATCGACATAGCCGATGTCGTCGGTTTTCCCTGCCGCGAAGCGGTAGAGCTCAGCTCGGCTGCGGAAGTAGCGCGAGCGGTAGTCCTTCAGCACCAGCGCGAGATTGCGGTCGCCGGATCCTAGGAAGCTGTCTCCAGGGGGAATGTTCACGGGTCCCGGCCTTTTTCGCACCCGGGGCAGATCGTCCGCCTGCGGGCGGGCTTTCCGGGATCGCGCCTGGTCCGCGGACCGCTCCCTGACCCTTCCCGGCTCTTCCTTGAGATCCTGGTCCGGCCCGCGCGGTTCCTTCCCTTCTTTCCTGGCCCGCCGCGGGCCGCGGGCCATCCTTGGCGGGGAATCGCCGAACTCCACCGGCCGGGCCGACAGGGCGTCGGGCCCGATGAACGCCTTCCGCTGGATGAGCGGGACCAGCGGGCGCACGGCCATCGGCCGCGCGCGTCCCCCCAGGACGATATCCTGCGCGGCCCGGTCGGCGGCGTGCTCGCCGGGATCGCCCGCCGAAGTCAGGTGATAGCGGTGCGCGCTGCGGGGACCGGCCTCCTGCTGGACGACATGCGCCAGCTCATGGGCCAGCAACCGCCTGCCCGGCGTGGTGCCCGGGTCGTAATGCCGGGCCCGGAAGAAGATGTCGCGGCCGATGGTGAAGGCAGCCGCGTCCAGTGACCGGCTGAGGCGATCGGCCTGGTCGTCGTCGTGCACCCTGACCTGGCTGACATCGCGGCCAAGGGCTCCGCCCAGCTCCGCCGCCGTCGAGTGGTCGAGCGGACGCCCGCCGTGACGGGACCGGTCGATCGCGTGCTGCAGCGACGCATCGATGACGTCCTGCACGTAACGGTTGCCGTAACCGCGCTGCAACCTCAGCAGAGCTGAGCCAGCCCCGGCCGGCTGACCGCCGCCGGGCCCGCGCCCAGCGGCCGCCGGGCTCCGGGAATCTGGCCGCGCCCAGGATCCTGCCTCCGTGACGACTTGGCCGCGGCGATGCTGGTCGACCTGGAACTCCCCGGCTCGCCGCTCCAGCCTTTCCCTCATGCTGCGTGCCCTCCTTTCCGCAGCCTGGCCCCGGCGATGAAGCAGCGGGAGCGAAGGCACATGCCGACCGCGGTGCCCGGCACCTGACAGGTGCAGGCTATGAGCCGGGCGCTGCCGCGGCATCTGCTCGCACGTCCCTGGCCGCGTCTCTGCGTGGACGCGGCGCTGTCCGTGGCGCCGGCCAAGCGGGCCGGAGAAGTGGTCAGGCGGGCACGAGCCGGACTCGTTCGGCGGAATGATCTTGATTTTAATCGCGGGGACGGCGGCTCCTTTCCCGGCGGGCGGCCCGGCGGGAAACCAGGTGCTCGTGACCGGGACGCGCTCTTACGCTCCGGAGCATGGATCTTCGCGAAGAACGGCCGGGTGACGGGCAAGCCGGGCGGGATGTCCACCTGCGGGCGTTCGGCGATCACGGGGTAGTGGTCGCCGAACTGGTCGATACGTTGCGGCTCATGGCGGGTGGTCATGCGGGCCCGGGATCAAACAGACGCCGCATTGGCTGGTCCGTGACCTGGGCGACCATGTCATAGTCGCTGTCGACGTGCAGGACCTCGGCTCCGTGCAGTTCAGCGGTCGCGGCGATGATCAGGTCGGGGATCGGGCGGCGGTGGCCGTTCCCGCTGTGCGCGGCGAGTAGGCGCTGAACCTCTAGTGCCCGGTCCATCACGGCCTCGTTTACCGGCAGCCATTCCAGTGCCCGCTGGCCGGCGAGCAGCGCTTCGAGATCTGCCCGGTTCCGTGCGGAGTAACCGATCTCCAGGGCGGTCATGTGGCACGCGGCGATGACGTGCGCGGTCCGCAGGCTCAGGAACGCGGCCCGAGCGCGTTGGTCTCGCCTGGCCCACTCCAGCGCGGACTTGTCCGCGAGCAGCACGCTCAACCGCGGCTGCCGTCCCGCCACGCACCGCGCAGCCCCTCATCGGACAGGTCGGCGCCGGTCTCGTCGAGGAGCTCAAGCATGTGAGCCGCTGCCCGCTGGTTCGCTACGCGGCGCAGGGCGGCGTTCACGGTCGCCACCTTGCTCTTGGTGCCCAGCTCCTCACTCGCCAGCGACAAGGCTTCATCATCAAGGTCTACCATCGTTCTCGACATCAAATCCTCCCATACAGTGATGTCTAATACCGAACTTATTGTATATCAAGCAATATGATTTGGGCATCATCACGGCAGGTCTCATGCCCTGGATCCGGCCGCCCGCACCCGGCGTTGGGGCGGCGTTGACGACCTTCTGCAGGTGCTCGGTCTTGATGTCCTGGCAGATGATCGCGTCGATGACCGGGGCGGCCAGCTTCTCCGCGGACGCCGCCTCGCACTGCTGCCGCTCGCCATTCTCGTGCCAGACCGCTCTCCAAGGGCGAGTGCCGTGCGGCCGTGTTTCGCCTGCATGGCGGCCCGGCCACGGGCCAGTTGCGGGGAATCGGTGAGGATCTTGCTCCGCCGAGGCGCTTGCTGCACCATCGGGGGTTCTCTCTTCCTGCGTTTCCGCAGGCAGCAGGGCTGACGCCGGAGAGCTGTGATGGCTCCCGCGCATGGACTCGAACCATGAACCTGCCGGTTAACAGCCGGCTGCTCTGCCAATTGAGCTACGCGGGATCGACCCGCATAAGGTTAGCGCACCCCGGGCGTGCATGTGACACCAGCGGCGGCGGCGGGGCCGCGAGTTCATCGGAGCCTTACCTGACGAGTACGATCGCGTAATCGGGGAAGGTCATGGTGGCGACAGAGGAATATGCGCGAAAGGGGTGCCAGATGCGTTACCGCGCCACGTTCATCGCGGGTTTCGCGGCCGGCTTCATCGTCGGCGCGCGAGCGGGCCGCGAGCGCTACGAGCAGATCAAGGCAGCGAGCCGCAAGGTGGCGGAGAATCCGGCCGTCCGCAAGACGGCCCAGGCCGCGAGCCAGAAGGCGGTCCAGCTCGGCCAGGCGGCCGGGGACAAGGCCGCGTCCCGGGCGCCTAAGCTCGCCGAGACGGCCAAGACCAGCGCCGGCAAGGTCCGCGCGCAGGTCGACCGGCTCCCGGGCCGGCACGCCGCTGATCGCGGGGCTGAGTCCGCGGCCGATCAGGAGCCCACGACGGTGAACGGCTCGCGCCCTCACTAGCCAGGGTCCTCATCACCGCAGAGCCCGTGGAACCCGGGTCTCATGGCGTTCCAGCGCCCTGAGACCCGGGTGTGGGTCACACCACGCCTTCGGTCACGGGCGCGAGATCACCATAAATCGAGGTACTCGCGCAGCATTTGAGCGCGGCTCGGGTGGCGGAGCTTGGCCAGCGTCTTGGACTCGATCTGCCGGATCCGCTCCCTGGTCACGCCGAACTCCCGGCCGACCTCCTCCAGCGTCCGCGGGTGCCCGTCGGTCAGGCCGAACCGCAGCTGGATGATCCGCTGCTCCCGCTCGGCCAGCTCGTCCAGGACCCGTTCGAGCTGGTCCTGCAACATGATGAAGGCCGCGGCCTCGATCGGCACCACCGCGTCCGCGTCCTCGATGAAGTCGCCGAGGTCGGACTCTTCCTCGCCGATCGGGGACTGCAGGGATACCGGCTCCTGGGCGATCCGCTGGATCTCGGCGATCCGGTCCGGCTCCAGCCCCATCTCGGCGGCGATCTCGTCCGTGGTCGCTTCCCGGCCGAGTTCAGAGTGCAGCTGCCGCTGCACGCGGGCCAGCTTGTTGATCGTCTCGACCATGTGCACCGGCACCCGGATGGTGCGGGCCTGGTCGGCGATGGCCCGGGTGATGGCCTGCCGGATCCACCAGGTCGCGTAGGTGGAGAACTTATAGCCGCGGGTGTAGTCGAACTTCTCCACCGCGCGGATCAGCCCGAGGTTGCCTTCCTGGATCAGGTCGAGGAAGACCAGGCCACGGCCGATGTAGCGCTTGGCGATGGACACCACGAGCCGCAGGTTGGCCTCGATCAGCCGCTGCTTCGCCTTGACCCCCTCGCCGGCCAGCAGCTCCAGGTCGCCGTGGATGGCGCCGAGCATGGGGAAGCCGCCTCCGAGCTTCTCCTCGGCGAACAGGCCCGCCTCGATCCCCTTGGCCAGCTCGACCTCGTCCTCGGCGGTCAGCAGCGGCACCCGGCCGATTTCCCGCAAGTAGATCCGGACCAGGTCGCTGGTCGCGGCCCGCCGTCCGGCCTCGGCCGCCGCTCCCCGCTCCGCCTGCCGGATGTCGGCCTCGGTGTCGGCGTCGTCCTCCTGGGTCACGTCGACGATGTCGACGCCCTCCTCGGCCAGCGCCCGCACGGCCACGTCGATAGCGTCCGGCGGCAGGTCGGCCCGGTCGAGCGCCCGCATGACGTCGGCCATGGACAGGGAACCACGCTCCCGTCCTAGCGCCACGAGATCAGTCAGCTGCTCTGCTGGTGATGGTGTGTTCGTTAGCACGGTGAGGGTCACGGCTACAGTCTGCGCCACCAACCCGCGATTACGGGGGACCCAATTTTGCTACCCGTCCGCTACATAAGCACGGCCAGAAGCCACGTTTCAGGTGCCCGCGGCCTGGTCCAGCAGCGCCTTCCTGCGTTTCTCCAGCCCCACCAGGTCCCCGAACAACCTGTTGTAACTGGCCTGCTCCTCGATGGGGTTGGTCCGCTGCAGCCGGGCCTTGACCGCGTTGATCTCCCGGCTGACGGCGAGCTCGCCGACCCGGGCGAGCAGGTTCTCGGCGTACCGCTCGTCCGGTTCCCTCTCGATGTTCAGCCGCTCGACCGCCAGCGCGGTCACGAACGTCTGGGCCCGCTCGTTCGGCGCCTCCTCGCGCAGCCGGGCGACCCACTGGCGCGGGCTGGTCCCGCCGCCGGTAGTGCCCCCGCACGCCGCGATCAGCGTGAACACCGCGCCGTGGACGGCGGCGGTGAACGCGTCCGGGCCGAGCGCGTCGAACTCGGGCCCGCACAGCGCCGGCCGCTGCACCGCCAGCTTGAGCAGCTCGCGCTCGACCACGACCACGGGATCACCCAGGTCGTACGGCTGGGCGCCGTTACCCCGGGCCCCGCCGTCGGCGGTTCCGTTCCCATTGGACCCGAACGAGCCAGCTTGCCTGCCCCGGCCATCCTGCGTGCGGTCCTGGCCGGGCCGACGGCGTACCGGGCCCGTGTCGCCCGCGTGCGTGCGCACCCTGGTCAGCACGAACCGCTCGTCCATCAGCCCCAGCCAGCGGTCCAGGTTGACCGCATACCGGGTGCGCAGCCCTTGGTCCTTGATCTTGGCCACGATCGGCGCGGCCTCGTCCAGCGCCGCGAGCTGACCCTCGGTGGTGTTCAGGTCGTGACGGCCGAGCACGCCCTTGATCGCGAACTCGAACAGCGGCACCCGGCGCGCCACCAGGTCGCGCACCGCCCCGTCGCCGTGCGCCAGCCGCAGGTCACACGGGTCGAGGCCGTTGGGCTCGACGGTGACGTAGGTCTGGGTGGCGAACTTCTCCTCCATGCCGAACGCGCGCTGCGCGGCCCGCTGGCCGGCCGCGTCGCCGTCGAAGGTGAAGATCACCTCGCCGGTAAACGAGTCCGCGTCCATGATCAGCCGGCGCAGCACCTTGATGTGATCCTCGCCGAACGAGGTGCCGCAGGTCGCCACCGCGGTCGGCACCCCGGCCAGGTGGCAGGCCATCACGTCGGTGTAGCCCTCCACGATGACCACCTGCCGCCGCTGGCTGATCTCGCGCTTGGCCAGGTCCGCCCCGTACAGCACGGTGCTCTTGCGGAACAGCGAGGTCTCCGGCGTGTTCAGGTACTTGGGACCGTCGTCGTCGGCGTCGAGCTTGCGCGCGCCGAACGCGATGACGTCGCCGGACAGGTCGCGGATGGGCCACATCAGCCGGCCGCGGAAGCGGTCCCGGGTGCCGCGGTTCCCTTCCCGGGACAACCCGGCGGCGATCATCTCGGCGTCGGTGAAGCCGCGTCCGCGCAGGTGCCGGGTCAGATCCTCCCAGGCCTTCGGCGAGTAGCCGACGCCGAACCGCTCGATGTCGCTGAGCTCGAAACCACGCTCGGCCAGGAAGGCACGCGCGGGGGCGGCATCGGATCCGCCCATCCGTTCGGCATAAAATTCGGCGGCCACCCGGTGCGCGTCGGTCAGCCTGCGCCGCTGGCTCTGTTCCTGGCCCGGGACGTACCCGCCCTGCTCGTAACGGAGCTCGATGCCGGCCCGGCCGGCCAGCCGCTCGATCGCCTCGATGAAGCTGAGCCCGTCGATCGTCTGCACGAACTTGATGACGTCGCCGCCGGCCGCGCAACTGAAGCAGTAATAGAGTCCCCGGCCTGGGGTTACGTTGAACGAGGGAGTCTTCTCGTCGTGGAAGGGGCACAGGCCCTTGAGGGAGCCGCCGCCTGCGTTGCGCAGCTGCAGGTACTCGCCGACCACCTCGTCGATGGGCGAGCGCTCGCGGACCAGTGCGATGTCCTCGTCGCGGATCCGCCCGGCCACTGCCCACCTCCGCTGACTTCCTCACCACACCCCGACGCGAGCTGAGTCTAGCCCCGGCCACCGACATTTCTGGGCGGGATCGTCAGCCCGGGCGCGAGCCTCGCACCACGACGGCGATCTGGACCCGGTTGTCGAGCCCGAGCTTGACCAGGATGCGCGAGACGGTGGCCTTGACGGTCGCGGCGCTGACGTAGAGCTGGCGGGCGATCTCGGCGTTGGTCGCGCCGTCGGTCACGGCCAGGGCCACCGCGCGTTCCCGCTCGGTGAGGGCCTCCAGGCCCGGCCGGGGCCGTTCGGCGGGCGGCAATTCGTGGAGCAGGCCAAGGAGCGGTCGCGTCACAGCCGGCGACAGCACGCCCTGCCCGGCCGCGACCGCCCGGACCGCGCTGATGATCTCGGCCGGGGGCGTGTCCTTGACCAGGTAGCCGACCGCGCCGGCGGTGATCGCCTGGCGGACCAGCTCGTCGGCGTCGAAGGTGGTGAGGGCGACGACGCGCGGTGCCGCCGCGGCTTTCGTGATCGCGGCGGTGGCGGTGACGCCGTCGGTGCCGGGCATCCTGATGTCCATCAGGATGACGTCCGGGGTCAGCTCCGCCGCCGCGGTGATCGCCGCCGCCCCGTCGCCGGCCTCGCCGACGACGTCGATGTCCGGCGCGCTGCGCAGCATCAGGCGCAGGCCCGCCCGGACCAGGGCGTCGTCGTCGACCAGGAGCACCCGGATGGTCATCGGGCCGCCCGCGGTCATCGCTTCGCCCACGGCAGCCAGGCGGACAGCCGGAACCGGTTGCCGCCGGTCACCGTGGCCTCGATGTGGCCGCCGGCCAGGGCGGCCCGCTCGCGCAAGCCGATCAGGCCGGCTCCGGTGCCCGTTCCGTTGCTGGTCTGGTGGCCGGGCGTCGGCTGGCCGGGCGGCAGCCAGGAGGTGACCGTCACGGACAGGCCGCGATCCGGAGCGCCGTCCACGGTGACCTCGACCGCGCTGCCCGGCGCGTGCTTGCGGGCATTGGTGAGACCCTCCTGGACGATCCGGTAGAGGGTGCGGCCGGTGTCCGGGGGGACCGCCGCGAGCTCGACGCCATGCCAGTCAGTGCGGATCGAGCTGGTGGCCGAAGCCTCGGCCACCAGGGCGGGAAGGTCGGCCGCGACCGGCTGCGGCGGCGCGGTGCCCGGCTCGTCGTCGTCGCGCAGCACCTGCACGATCGAGCGCAGCTCCTGCAGGGCCTGGTGGGTGGTGGACCGGATCGCGGCGGCGGTCTCGGTGACGGCGCCGTCCCCGGCGGCTACCGGGGTGACCTCCAGTGCCCCGGCCTGCACGCTGAGCAGCGACAACCGGTGGGCGAGCACGTCGTGCATCTCCCGCGCGATCCGCTGCCGCTCGGCGATCCGGGCGTGCCGGGCGTGCTCCTCACGGCTGCGTTCGGCGCGTTCGGCCCGGCGGCGCAGCGAGGCCAGCAGCTGGCGGCGGGCGCGAATGAACATGCCCCAGCCGGTGACCGCGAACATCATGATCGCCACGAACAGCCAGAGGATTTCGGTGTCGCGCATGCTGTCGTCGCGGTACAGCAGCAGTCCCGGCCACGCGGCCAGCGCCAGCAGCGTCGAGGTGACCAGCGCGGTGGGCCAGTGGCGGTGCACCGCCACCGTGAACGCGGCCACGAACGGCAGGCCGCCCGACAAGGTAGAGAACACCGAGATCACCAGGATGTAACCGGCGAACGCCAGCGGCCAGCGCCGCCGCCACCACAACGCGACGTAACCGGCCAGCCCGAACGCGACGTCGGCCGCGCGCAGTTCCCACCGGTAACCGTCCAGGCCGTCGAGCAGGCTGTGGGCGCTGAGCAAGCCGAGGGCCAGCGACAGCCCGCCGACTACGGCCATGACGACGACCCGGGCCCGGCGCGAGGTGTACGGCGACTCCGGGTCGGGCCCGGGGTCCGGCCCCGGTTCCGGTCCGGCAACCGCAACTGTCATACCGACGACGTTAGCGCGCTCGCCAGCGCAGGCCAGGAGGCTGACCGCGATGTAGCCGACCGGACCGCCGAAGCTACCCGACCGGACCGCCGAAGCTACCCGACCGGACGCCGGTTCTAACCGGTTGGCCGCAGCGGCCCGGCCACCCCGGCGGGCATCGTGGTCAGCATGATCGAAATCAGCGAACTGACCAGGCGCTTCGGGGCCGCCGGGATCAGGGAGGTCAGCTTTACCTGCCGCCCCGGCACCGTCACCGGATTCCTCGGCCCGAACGGCGCGGGCAAGACCACCACCATGCGGCTGCTGTGCGGCCTGGACCGGCCGGACGCCGGCCGCGCCGCTATCGACGGGCAGCCGTACGCCCGGCTCCCCCAGCCCGGCCGCCGGGTCGGCGTCATGCTGGATCCGGGTGCCATGCACCGCGGGCGGACCGGCCGCGAGACGCTCGCGCTGGCCGCCGCGGTGCTCGGCGCGGACCGGACGCGGGTGTCCAGGGTGCTGGACCTCGTCGGCCTCGACCGCGGTGCGGCGGCCAAGCGCGTCGGCCAGTACTCGCTGGGCATGCAGCAACGCCTCGCGCTCGGCATCGCGCTGCTCGGCGACCCGGGCGTCCTGATACTCGACGAGCCCGCCAACGGCCTCGACCCGCAGGGTGTGCGGTGGATCCGCCAGCTGCTGCGCGAGCACGCCGACCGGGGCGGGACCGTGCTGCTGTCCTCGCACCTGCTGCGCGAGGTCGAGGTGATCGCCGACCACCTCGTCATCATCAACGCCGGGCGGATCGTAGCGGACGGGACCCCGGAGCAGCTGGGGACCACCCGGTCCACGCTGGTCCGGGCGCTCGATTTGCCGGCGCTGTCCGATGCCCTGCGGGCAGCCGGGCAGCAGGCTCGCCCGGTCGCCGACGGCGCCCTGGAGACCGACGCCGAGCCCGAGCAGGTGGGGCGGATCGCAGCACGCGCGGGGGCCGTGCTGACCGAGCTCCGGCCGCAAGGCGACGACCTGGAAGAACTGTTCTTCACCCTGACCGCTCCTGATCGTGAGGTGGCCGCATGACTGCGCTGCACGCTCCCGGCACCCAGGCGCCGGTGACGCCGGCGCCTCCTGCGCTGGCGCCTCCTGCGCTGGCCCGGCTGGTCCAGATAGAACTGCGCAAGGCCGTCGACACCAGGGCCGGACGCTGGCTGCTCGCCGTCATCGCCCTGGTCGCGCTGGGTACCGCCATCCTCACCGCGGTGACCGGCGGCGCCGGTGAGCGCGACCTGCCGCACGTGCTGGGCGACGCGGTTCAGCTCGTCTCGATCCTGCTCCCGGTGCTCGGCGTCTTGCTGGTCACCTCGGAATGGTCGCAGCACACCGCGCTGACCACGTTCACCCTGGTCCCGCGGCGGTCCCGGATCATCGCGGCCAAGCTGGCGGCCGGCGTGCTGCTGGCCGCGGCCGCCACCGTCGTCTGCGTCGCGGTCAGCGCGGTGGTCCTGGTCGCCGCGGATCACGGGCAGGCCGGGATGTGGCAGGACGCGGGCCGCGCGATCGGCTATGCGTTCGTCTTCCAGATCCTCAACCTGCTGCTCGGGGTGGGCTTCGGCCTGCTGTTCCGCAATACCCCGGTCGCCGTCGTGATGTACTTCGTGATCCCGGCCGCGTGGTCCATCCTGACCGGCGCGATCAGCGCCCTGACCGCTGCCGGCCACTGGCTCGATCCGTCGACGGCCTGGAATCACCTGGCCGGCGGCGGGACGGTGACCGCCGCCAGCTGGGGCCAGGTCGCGACCGCGGCCGCGATGTGGATCGCCCTGCCGGTGCTGGCGGGCGGCTGGCGCGTGCTGAACCGTCCGGTCGATGCCTGAGGACCGGCGCCGGGGCCTGGCGGCTAGCCTGAGTCCGTGACGGAGCTGCTCGTGCTGTGGGACGTGGATTACACGCTGGTGAGCGCCGACGGCCTGGGCACGCGGCTGTACGAGGTGGTGTTCGCGGAGATGTTCGGCCGGGAGCTGACCGCGGTCGCGCCGAAGGCCGGGCGGACCGACCGGGCCATCATCGCCGACACGCTCGTGCTGTCCGGGGTCCCGGTCTCCGAGATCGGGCCGTTCCTGGCCGCGCTGACGCGGGCGGCCGAGGCGGGCGCCGTGCCGGGGGCGGTGCGGCCGCTGGCGGGCGCGGCCGAGGCGATCGCGGCGCTGGCCGCCGCGGGGATCAGGCAGTCGGTGCTCACCGGCAACATCAGGCCGATGGCGGCGCTGAAGCTCGCGCGGGCTGGCCTGCGTGATCATCTCGACCTGGACGCCGGCGCGTACGGCGACGTGCACGAGGTCCGGGCCGAGCTGGTCACGGCGGCCCGGGCCGCGGCGGCCCGGGTGTACGGGGCTGATTTCTCCGGTGCGGCGACGATCCTGGTCGGTGACACGCCGCTGGACGTGGAGGCGGCGCTGGTCACCGGGGCCCGCGTAGTGGCCGTCGCGACCGGCAGTTACGGTGCGGACGAGCTGGCTTCGGCGGGCGCGCACGTGGTGCTGCCCGACCTGACGGACACCAGCCGGGCGCTCGCCGCCGTCACCGAGGCGTTAGCGGTGAGCCCGGGGGCGGTGATGCGATGTAAGAAGGGATGGCTCACAGGCTAGGGCGCGCAGAGACGGTGGTGCCAGGCGATCGCCGAGGTATCGGTGAGCGAGGCCACCTGGTCGATGACCACGCGGCGCTGGGCGGCGCCGGACCCGGCTTGCTCCCAGGCTGGGCGGAACAGCGGATCCAGTGTCCCGGGGGCGCCGCGCTCGACGGCATGGGCCAGCTCGGCCAGCAGCTCCCGCTCCCGGGCCTGAGCCTGGGCGGCGCCGGCCCGGGCCATGACGTAGCGAGCTGTGATGCCCTTGAGCAAGGCGCATTCGAGGCGCTGACGGCGGGGGACGATGAGGTTGGCGGCGTAACGGGTGAGGGAGTGGCCGATGGGGCTGGCATGGCTGAGGGGCGTGCCCGACGCCGGAGGGGTGGTGTCCAGGGCGGTGGCGAGGGTGGCTTGCTGGGCGGCTACGCAGAAGCGGCCGATTAGTTCGCTGGTGAGGTTCTTGAGCGCGGCGGCAGCGGCGGGGCCGCCGTCGTAGGAGGCGGGCCAGATTTCCAGGGCGAGGAGGTCGTCCAGGATCTCGGTGAGTTCGCCGGGCGTCACGTCACTACCGCAGTAGGCGAGGGTGGTGCGGGAAAGCTCGGCTCGTTCGGTCGGGGATTTCAGGGTTTTGAACGTGATCAGGCCGGCGTGGAAGCCGTCTTCCATGTCGTGGACCGAGTAGGCGACATCGTCGGCCCAGTCCATGACCTGGGCTTCCAGGCACGACCGCTGGCCGGGGGCGCCGTCGCGGATCCAGTGAAAGACCTCGGCGTCGTCGGCGTAGGCGCCGAACTTGACGCCTGGCCCGCCAAACCAGGGGTATTTGAGGGTGGCGTCCAGGGTGGCCCGGGTCAGGTTCAGGCCGGCGCCGGGGACCTTGGGCTCGAGCCTGGTCAGCAGGCGCAGCGACTGGGCGTTGCCCTCGAAGCCGCCGAACGAGATGGCGAGCTCGTTGAGAGCGGACTCGCCGTTATGACCGAACGGGCTGTGGCCGATGTCGTGGGCCAGGCAGGCGGCGTCGACCAGGTCGGGGTCGCAGCCGATCTCCTGGCCGAGCTCGCGCCCGATCTGGGCGCACTCCAGGGAGTGAGTGAGCCGGGTCCGCGGGAAGTCAGCCGACCCGGGCGCCACCACCTGGGTTTTGGCCGAGAGCCGGCGGAGCCCGGCGCAATGCAGCACGCGGGCCCGGTCTCGCTCGAAGTCGCTGCGCCCGGCCCGCTTGGGCGGCTCTGCCACCCAGCGGGCCGTGGCGCAGTCGTCGTACCCTGCTGTCACTCGTTACCTGCTGGCCCTACCGGCTAGCCGAGCCTTCGCCGGCCAGCGCGGCGCGGCCCGCCTCCAGGCGGGCGATCGGCACGCGGAACGGCGAGCAGGACACGTAGTCCAGGCCCACCTCGTGGAAGAAGTGGACCGAATCGGGGTCGCCGCCGTGCTCGCCGCAGACGCCGAGCTCGATGCCGGGGCGGGCCTTCTTGCCCTCCTCGACGGCGATCTTGACCAGGCGGCCGACGCCGTCGCGGTCGATCGTCTCGAACGGCGAGACGCCGAAGATGCCCAGCTCGATGTACCGGCTGAAGAACGCGCCTTCCACGTCGTCCCGGGAGAAACCCCAGGTCATCTGGGTCAGGTCGTT
>Ga0136846_1215787_pt1 | contig 16667 bp, 17 predicted proteins | sample HopSoiMetagenom2_FD_96841 | JGI IMG/M metagenome (GOLD analysis project Ga0136846, IMG submission 96841) | Grasslands soil microbial communities from Hopland, California, USA - 2 Assembly 2016 (version 4) | ecosystem: Environmental > Terrestrial > Soil > Grasslands | place: USA: Hopland... | reverse complement strand
CTTCGGAGCGCGTCGACGCGATCGGTGGCCTCCCAGGGGAACTCCTTGCGGCCGAAGTGGCCGTAGGCCGCCGTCTCGCCGTAGATCGGCCGAGAGAGATCGAGATCGCGGATGATCGCCGCCGGCCGGAAGTCGAAGATCTCCCATACGGCCTTCTGGACGTGCTCGGGATCGACCGTCGACGTGCCGAACGTCTCGATCATCAGCGACACCGGATGCGCGGTGCCGATCGCGTAGGCGACCTGCAGCTGGCACCGCTCGGCGAGCCCCGCGGCAACGACGTTCTTCGCCACGTAGCGCGCCATGTATGCGGCGGACCGGTCAACCTTGGTCGGGTCCTTGCCGGAGAAAGCGCCGCCACCGTGCGGCGCCATCCCGCCGTACGTGTCGACGATGATCTTGCGGCCGGTGAGGCCCGTGTCGGCCTTGGGGCCGCCGATCTCGAAACGGCCCGTCGGGTTGACGAGCACGCGCACGCCGTCGGTCGAGAGCTCCTGGAACTCGCGCAGCACCGGGTCGATCACCTCGGCCTCGATGTCGGGCCGCAGCAGCGTCTCGACGTCCACTTCTTCACGGTGCTGCGCGGAGATCAGCACGGTGTCGACGCGGATCGGTTTCCCGTCCACGTATTCGATCGAAACCTGACTCTTGCCGTCGGGGCGCAGATACGGAACGACGCCCGCTTTGCGGACGTCGGAGAGTCGCCTGGACAGGCGATGGGCCATCGCGATCGGCATGGGCATCAGTTCGTCGGTGTCGCGGCAGGCGTAGCCGAACATCATGCCCTGGTCGCCAGCGCCCTGATGGTCGAGGTCGTCGCCGGAGTGGTCTTGCCGCTCCTCCAACGCGTGGTCGACCCCGATCGCGATGTCGGCCGATTGCTCTTGGATCGCGGTCACGACGCCGCAGGTCTCGCCGTCGAGCCCGAACTTCGCGTCGGTGTAGCCGACCTCCGTGATCGTGCGCCGCACGACCGAGGGGATGTCGACCCAGCCCTTCGCGAGCGTGATCTCACCCGAGACGAATACGACGCCGGTCGTGACGAGCGTCTCGCACGCGACGCGGCTGTGCGAGTCCTGCTCGAGCATCGCATCCAGGACCGCGTCGCTGATCTGATCGGCGAGCTTGTCGGGGTGGCCTTCGGTGACGGATTCGGACGAGAACAGATAGCCCGTGGTCATGATCGGCCGAGTGTACCGGCGAGGACCGACGCCCGCCACGACGCTACCCTCGGTCGCTCCACTGGGCCGCCACGCGATCCCACAGGGCGACCGCGAGCTCCGGTTTCGTCCAGGTGCGCAACGGGGTCTCCTCTCCGGACGCCGTCAGTATCGCCGCGTCGTTCGTGTCTGCGCCGAACCCGGTCGCGGGCCGGCCCACCGCGTTGGCGACGAGGAGATCGAGGCCCTTGTCCGCGAGCTTCGCCCGCCCGGCGGCCTCGACGTCGTCGGTCTCGGCGGCGAAGCCGACGACCACCTGACCAGGCCGACGCCCTGCGCCGACCTCCCGCACGATGTCCGGCGTTGGCTCGAAGACGAGCTCCGGTACGCCGTGCTCCTTCTTCAGTTTGTGATCGGCGGGGAGCTTCGGTCGGAAGTCGGCGACCGCGGCTGCCATCACGATCGCGTCGGCGTCAGCGTGCGCGAGCACGGCCGCCCGCATCGCCTCCGCGGTGTCGACGCGGACCACGTCGGCACCGGCAGGCGGCGGCACCGTGCCGGGTCCGAGGACGAGCACCACCGACGCGCCGCGCGCGAGCGCCTCGGCCGCGATCGCCACGCCCATCTTGCCGGACGACCGGTTGCCCACGAACCGCACCGGATCGATCGGCTCGTGCGTCGGTCCCGCCGTGACGAGCACCGTGCGGCCGGCGAACGGCGCGGGTGCCTTCGACACATCCGCGGTAGCCACGCGCACGGCGGCCACGATGTCTTCGGGCTCCGCGAACCGGCCGACGCCCTCGTCCCCGTGCGCGAGCGCGCCGTCGACGGGCCCGACGAAGCGCACGCCACGCGATACGAGGCTCGAGACGTTCGCCTGGGTCGCCGCGCTCGACCACATGCCGGCGTGCATCGCGGGTGCGATCACGACCGGGCCCCCGAACTCGAGCGCCGCAGCGCTCAGCAGGTCGTCGGCGAGCCCGTGCGCGAGTTTCGCGAGCGTGTTCGCGGTCGCGGGCGCGATGACGAGCACATCGGCGCCCTGCGCGAGCTCAACGTGGACGACTGTGCCCCGCGCCTCCCACAGCGAGGTGTAGGCGGGGTTGCCGGTCAGGCCGGCGAACGTCTCGGCGCCGATGAACCTGGTCGCCGACGAGGTGAGCACCACGGTGACGTCGGCGCCGTCGGCACGGAGCGCACGAGCGAGGGAGGCGGCCTTGTAGGCGGCGATGCCGCCGCAAACGCCGAGCAACACGCGGCGGCCGGCGAGGGCCGCCACGTCAGTCGACCTCGACGATCTCCTCGGGGCGCTCGTAGGAGATCTTGCCCTCGGCGATCTCCTCGAGGGCGATCGACAGCGGCTTGTTGCGCAGACCGGTCTCGACGAGCGGCGGCACGAACTCGCCGCGGCCTTCGCCGAGCTGGCTGTAGTACGAGTTGATCTCTCGCGCGCGCTTCGCGGACACGATCACGAGCGTGTACTTCGAGTCGACGGCGGCGAGCAGATCGTCGATCTTGGGTTCGATCATGAGAAGGGCACTCCTGTCGATGGGAACCCGCTGGTCAGCGGGTGCGGGACGCCTCGATGATAGCAGCGACCTCCTCGGCGGCCCGTTGGACGTCGTCGTTCACGACCATGTGGTCGAACCAGCCCGCCTGCTCGAGCTCGCGGGCGGCGGCGGCGAGCCGTTCGGCGATGCTGGCCTCATCCTCCGTCCCGCGGCCGCGCAGGCGCGCCTCCAGGGCGTCCATCGAGGGAGGCGTGAGCAGGATCAGCACCGCGTCGGGCGCCTGTGCCCGGACCAACGCCGCGCCCTGGACATCGATCTCGAGGACGACGTCGCGGCCTTCGGCGAGCGTGCGGTCGACGAACGATCGGGGCGTCCCGTACCGCCGGCCGGGGTAGACCTCGGCCCACTCGAGCAGCTCGCCGTCGGCGATCATCCGGTCGAACCCGGCGTCGTCCACGAACAGGTAGTCGACGCCGTCGGTCTCGCCCGAGCGCATCCGTCGCGTCGTCGCCGAGATGGAAACAGCGAGCCCCTCCGGATCTCGGGATCGCAAGCGCTCGACGACGCTTCCCTTCCCGACCCCGGAGGGGCCCGCGAGGACGATCAGCGTGCCTCGCCGCACGCGCGCCTCGTTACTTCTTGCCGAACTTCGTCAGCAACTGCTCGCGCTGCTTGCTGCCCAACCCGCGCACGCGCCGCGTCGCGGAGATGTCGAGTTCCTCCATGATCTTCTGGGCGCGGACCTTGCCGACACCCGGCAGCGACTCGAGCACCGTCGAGACCTTCATCTTGCCGAGCGTGTCGTCCCTGTCGGCCTTCTTGAGCACATCGGCCAGCGTGCGCTTGCCGGACTTGAGCTCCCCCTTGACCTCGGCGCGCTTCTTGCGCGCGGCTGCCGCTTTCTTCAGTGCGTCGGCACGCTGCTCAGGGGTAAGCGTCGGAAGCGCCATGAACGATCTCCTTCGGTGTCGAGGGACGGTGCGAGAACGCCGGGGAGTATACGCACGGCGTTCCAGACGGGACAAACGCTCCGGATGCCGTGACCTGCACGTTTCATCGCGCGTCGCGGCCGATCGCCCGCGCCGCACCGACCGGATCGGGCGCCGCGGTGATCGCGCGACCGACGACGAGATAGTCGGCGCCTCGCTCGATCGCTTCGCGCGGCGTGAGCACGCGCACCTGATCGTGACCGTTCGTGCCGGCCGGACGGATACCCGGCACGACGAGACAGAACTCCTCGCCGCAGACATCGCGCACGTCGCGGACGTCCTCGCCCGAGACGACGACGCCGCCGAGTCCGGCTTGCTTCGCCTCCCACGCGAGCGATGCGGGCGTGGCGAGCTCGTCGCCGCCGATCGATGACAGCACCGTCACCGCGATGACCATCGGCGACGCGACACCCGCCTCGTCGGCACCGCGCTGTGCGCCCTCGACCGCGGCGCGCATCATCGCGTCGCCACCGAGCGCGTGCACGTTCAACATCGCGACACCGAGCCGCGCGATGTTCGCGCTCGCTCGCTCCACCGTGTTGGGGATGTCGTGCAGCTTGCAGTCGACGAACACCGGGCCGTGCGCCGCGATCCGGCGCACCGCCTCGGGCCCGTGGGCCCAGCTGAGCTCGAGGCCGACCTTGAGCAGGCCGACCTCGGAGGCGAGATCGCGTGCCAGCCGCTCGGCCTCGTCGAGGTCCGAGACGTCCAGGGCGAGCGCGATCGGCACATCCGGGCGCGGCATCATGCGTGCTGCTCCTCCGGCGCCGGCGCGCCGATGCCGACGACGCCGCGTAGGTCCTCCGGGGCGGCGATGGCCCGCCGTTGGAGCTCGGCCACGATCCCCTTCGCGATCGTGACCGGGGCCGCTGGGTCGACGAGCGTGGCGGTTCCGACCTGCACCGCGGACGCGCCGGCAAGCAGCGCCTGCACCGCGTCGTCCGACGTCCGGATCCCGCCGCTCGCCACGATCGGCATCCGTGGAAGCGCGCGATGGACCTCCGCGACCGCCCGCAGCGTCAGCGGCTTGAGCGCCGGCCCGGAGAGCCAGCCTTGGGCGGCGCCGAGCGCCGGTCGCGTCGACGCCGTGTCGATCGCGAGGGCGGGCGGCGAGGCACACAGCGTGAGCCCGGTCGCGCCGGCGCGCGCCGCCGCGAGGGCGAGCGGAACGACGTCGACCCCACCGGGGAGCTTGGCGAACACCGGGACGAGCGACATGCGCGCGACGGCGCCGACCACCTCGGTAACCCGGTCGCCGTGCGCGCCGAGCACCGGGCGTTCCAACTCACGGTCGGGTCCCGAGAGATGGACCTCGATGCCGGCAACCCCCGCGCGGCCCTGGAGGACACCGGTGATCCGGACGTACTCCTCGAGCGTCGCGCCGGCGATCGACACGACGATGGCCGGCGATGCAGCCGCGAGCGTCGGGAGCTCCGTCGCGACGAACGCATCGATCCCGGGGTTCTGCAACCCCGTGTCCCAGACGACACCCGAGGGCGACTCGACGATCCGGGGTGGCGCCGAGCCCTCGCGCGGCTCGACGGTGATCGTGCGCGAGACGATCCCACCGACACGGCGGAGCTCGACGAGGCCGTGCAGCTCCGTGCCCGTGCCCGCGCATCCCGACGCGATCAGCACCGGCGTCGCAAGCGGGATCCCGGCGAGGTCGACGCCGATCGAGCGTGTGCGGGCCGTCACGAAGAGCCCTCGGCGATCGCCGGCGCCGTCTCGGCGGCCGGCCAACGGTCCCATACCACGCGCGCCGGGTTGAACACCGGACCGTCGACGCAGGCCCGGACGTGGCGCCAGGTCGCACCGTCTTTGGACGCGACCGGCACCGCACAGGTGCCGCACAACCCGTAGCCGCAGCCCATCCGTTCCTCGACCGCGACCTGTGCCGGCAGCTTCCGCGCCCTGCAGATGCGTGCCACGGCCGACAGCAACGGAACGGTGCCCGCCGCGTATGCGACCTCGATCGGCGCGCGGTCCAACGCCGGTTCGATGGCCTCGATCACCGTTCCGGTCTCGCCCAACGTGCCGTCGTCGGTCACGACCGTGACGAGCTGGGAGAGCCGCTTGGCCTCGATCGGCTTGAACACGGCGTCGAGCGTCGAGCCGCCGATCACCATGTCGACGCGCTTGCCGCGCGCCACGAGCTCCTGTGCCAGGAAGTACAGCCCGGCAACCGACCGGTCCTCCCCGATGAGGAGGCAGTTCGTCAGACGCTTCGGATACGAGAACGGCGTGCCGAGCGGTCCGATGATGTCGAGGAAGCCGTGCGCGCGGACGTCTGACAGCCACGACGTCCCCGGGCCGGAGGCCGGGTCGACGACGAACTCCAGCGTTCCGGCCCACCCGCCGCGCCGCGACGACTGGTGGATCGTGAGGTGGCGCCGCAGCAAGAAGTCGCGATCGTCGGGCATCGCGACGGCGACGAACTGTCCAGGCCGCGCCCGCTCCGCGATCTCGGGAGCGACGAGGGTGAGCGACTGGTATGCGCCGAGTCGGCGTGTCGACAAGATCTCGGCCCGGACGCGCTTCACGACGCCGCCCCGCCGGACGTCTCGGCCGCGGCCGCCGCCTCGAACGTCAGCCGCGCCTGTGCGGGCCGGTCGGCGACAGCGGCGTGATGCTCCTGGATCGACCTCGGCTCCGTCGGCTCCCCGCGGAGCGCCTCGATGCCGCGGACCGCCGCGAAGACTCCCGGCAGCGTCGTGATGCACGGCACCCCGGCCGCGGCCGAGGCCGTCCGGATGAACGAACCGTCGGACCGCGGCGCGCGCCCGAACGGCGTGTTGATCACGAGGTCGACCGCGGCCGCCCGGATCAGATCGACCACGTTGTCGTCGCCTTCGCTCACCTTGGCCACGCGTTCGACGGCGATCCCCGCGCGTTCGAGGACGCCCGCGGTGCCGCTCGTCGCGAGCAGGCGGAACCCGAGGTCGGCCAGCCGCCGGGCGGGGAAGACGATCGCTCGCTTGTCGCGGTTCGCGACGCTCACGAATACCGAGCCGGCGGTCGGGAGCGCGTGCCCCGCGGCGATCATCGCCTTCGCCAGCGCCATGCCCGGGTCGGCGTCGATCCCCATGACCTCGCCGGTCGACTTCATCTCGGGGCCGAGCACCGTATCCACACCGGGGAACCGGCCGAACGGCAGCACGGCCGCTTTCACGCTCGTATACGGCAGCCTACGGTAGTGATGCGGGTCATGGGGCACGACGCCGTCGGCGCGCAGGTCCGCGATGCTTCGCCCGGTGAGGACCAGCGTCGCGACGCGCGCGAGTGAGACGCCAACGACCTTGGACACGAACGGCACCGTCCGGGACGCTCGCGGGTTCGCCTCGATCACCCAGATGCGCTCGTCCTTGACGGCGAGCTGGAGATTGAGCAGCCCGACGACGCCGAGGCGCCGTGCGAGGCGCGTCGCGATCTCTTCGATCGTGTCGAGCTCCTCGTCGGACAGCGTCGCCGGCGGGATCTGACAGCTCGAGTCGCCCGAGTGCACGCCGGCCTCCTCGATGTGCTCCATCACCGCGCCGATGAACACGCCGCCGTCCTCGTCGCACACGGCGTCCACGTCGACCTCGATCGCGCCCTCCAGGAACCGGTCGATCAGGACCGGGTGGTCCGGGGACGCGTCGGCGGCGGTGCGGACGAAGCCTTCGAGCTCGTCGTCGTCGTAGACGATCTCCATCGCGCGCCCGCCGAGCACGTACGAGGGCCGCACGACGACCGGGTACCCGATCTGATCGGCGATCGTGCGGGCCTCCGCGATCGTGCGCGCCTCGCCGTGCGGCGGCGCGGGTATCTCGAGCTCGTGCAACACCTCGGCGAACTTGCCCCGGTCCTCCGCGAGGTCGATCGCCTCCGGCCCCGTGCCCAAGATCGTGTACCCCTCCTCCTGCAGCGTTCGGGCGAGGCCGAGCGGCGTCTGACCGCCGAACTGCGCGATCACGCCGACGGGCTGCTCGGCCGCGCACACCGCGAGCACGTCCTCCGGCGACAGGGGCTCGAAGTACAGGCGGCTCGACGTGTCGTAGTCGGTCGACACCGTCTCCGGGTTCGAGTTGACCATCACCGATTCGAAGCCGGCCTCCTCGAGCGCGTACGCCGCGTGCACGCACGTGTAGTCGAACTCGATGCCCTGTCCGATGCGGTTCGGCCCGGCACCGAGGATGATCACGCGCGGGCGCTCGGCGGGTGCGACCTCGGTTACCTGCTCATAGGTGGAGTAGTGGTACGGGGTGCGCGCGGGGAACTCGCCCGCGCATGTGTCGACCGTCTTGAACACCGGCTGCACGCCGAGCGCGTCGCGATGGCGGCGGACGGCTGCCTCGCTCGCACCGGTGAGCTCGCCGACCCGCGCGTCGGAAACGCCCAGACGCTTGGCCGTCAGTAGATCTGCCGCCCCGAGGCTGTGCAGCGCTCGATCGCGCAGCGCCTCGTTGGCTTCCACCACCGCGGCGATCCGATCGACGAACCACGGATCGATCGCCGACTCGGCGGCGACGTCGTCGATCGACGCGCCGGCGGACAGCCGGTCGGCGACCGCATGCAGCCGGGTCTCGCCCGGCACGTCGAGCGCGTCGATCCCTCCTTCCCCACCGCCGCCCCAGGCGCGGTCCAGCGCACGCTTCTCGATCCCGCGCCATGCCTTGCCGATCGCCTCGGTGAACGTTCGCCCGATCGCCATCGTCTCCCCCACCGACTTCATCGTGGAGGAGAGAACGGGCGAGGCCTCGGGGAACTTCTCGAACGCGAACCGCGGGATCTTCACCACGACGTAGTCCAGCGTCGGCTCGAACGCGGCCGGCGTCTCGCCCGTGATGTCGTTCGTGATCTCGTCGAGCCGGTAGCCGACGGCGAGCAGCGCGGCGATCTTCGCGATCGGGAACCCGGTCGCCTTCGACGCGAGCGCGCTCGAGCGGGAGACCCGGGGGTTCATCTCGATCAGCACCTGCCGGCCGGTGGCCGGATCCACCGCGAACTGCACGTTGGACCCGCCGGTCTCGACGCCGATCACGCGTAGCACCTGGATCGCCGCGTCGCGCATCGTCTGGTACTCGCGATCGCTGAGGGTCTGCTGGGGCGCGACGGTGATCGAGTCGCCGGTGTGCACGCCCATCGGATCGAGGTTCTCGATCGAGCAGACGATCACGGCGTTGTCGGCACCGTCGCGCATGACCTCCAGCTCGAACTCCTTCCAGCCGACGATCGACTCCTCGACGAGCACCTCGGAGACCGGACTCGTCGCGAGCGCCTTGGCCGCCACGGTCCCCAGCTCATCCCGGTCGTGGGCGAACCCGCTCCCCCCACCCCCGAGCGTGAAGGACGGCCGAAGGATCAGCGGGTATCCGAGGTCGTCACCGATCGCGAGCGCCTCGTCGAGCGTGTGCGCGACGCCCGCCTTCGGCACGTCGAGGCCGGCCGTGAGCATCGCCTGCTTGAAGCGGCTGCGGTCCTCGGCGGTGCGGATCGCGTCGAGCGACGCGCCGAGCATGCGGACGCCGAGCCGATCGAGCTCGCCGGCCTCGGCCAGGGCCACGCTCACGTTCAGGCCGGTCTGGCCGCCGAGGGTCGGCAGGAGCGCGTCGGGCTTCTCGCGCTCGAGGATCTGCAGCACCGATGCAGGCGTGAGCGGCTCGATGTAGGTCCGGTCCGCGAACGCGGGATCGGTCATGATCGTCGCCGGGTTCGAGTTGACGAGCGAGACCTCGAACCCGTCCGCGCGCAACACCTTGCACGCCTGCGTGCCGGAGTAGTCGAACTCGCAAGCTTGGCCGATCACGATCGGTCCCGACCCGATGACCAGGATCCGTTGGATGTCGTCGCGCCGCGGCATCAGGCGCTCCCGCCCATCGCGGTCCGGAACTCGTCGAACAGGTACCGGGCGTCGTGCGGGCCCGGCGCGGCCTCCGGGTGGTACTGGACGGCGAACGCGGGCACGTCGAGACACCGCATGCCCTCGAGCGTGCCGTCGTTCAGGTTCCAGTGACTGAGCGACACGCGGCCGTAGTTGGTGAGTGCCAGGCCGTCCGCGTCGCGATCCCACGATCTGGGATCGACCGCGAAGCCGTGGTTGTGGCTCGTGATCTCGACGTTGCCCGTCGCCAGGTCGCGCACGGGCTGGTTCACGCCGCGATGCCCGAACGGCATCTTGTAGGTGCGCCCACCGAGGGCCAGGCCGAGCAGCTGGCTCCCGAGGCAGATCCCGAAGATGGGCACCTTGCCCAGCAGCTCGCGCGTCGCGGCGATCCCGTAGGTGGTCGCGGCCGGGTCGCCGGGGCCGTTGGACAGGAACACCCCGTCGTAGCCGCCGGCCGCGATCTCGGCCGGCTGCGTTGCGGCCGGGAAGACCGTCGTCGCGATCCCGCACGCCGCCAGGCGGCGCAGGATGTTCCGTTTCATCCCGAAGTCGTACGCGGCGACGCGGAACACCGGGCCGACGGTCGCGTCCGGCGGACCGACGAGGTCGCTCGCCTCGTACGCCCTGGCGGTGCTCACCGTTCGCGCGAGGTCCGCGCCGGCCATCCCGTCGGCCGCCCGCACACGCTCGACGAACGACGCCGGATCGAGGTCGACCGTCGACACGCCAGCGCGCATCGCCCCCGCGGTGCGCAGCCGCACGGTGACCGCGCGCGTATCGATCCCCTCGATCCCGACGACCCCGGCACCGCCGAGCGCCTCGGCGAGCGTCGCCTGCGCGCGCCAACTGCTCGCACGCCGCGACGCCTCGCGAACGGCGAACCCCGCCACCTGCACGCGCCAGCTCTCCGGGTCCTCGTCGTTCACGCCGTAGTTGCCCTGCTGCGGTGCGGTCATGGTCACGATCTGGCCCGCGTACGAGGGATCCGTCAGCACCTCCTGATAGCCGGCCATCCCGGTGTTGAAGACGGCCTCGCCGAACGACTCTCCTTCGGCGCCGAACGCCGTCCCCTGGAACACCGTGCCGTCTTCGAGTGCGAGCAGCGCGGGCGGGGCCGTCATCGCGTCGGCTTCCCGTTGGCGACGGTGAACGTCCCGCGGAGCATCGTGAAACGAACACGCCCGCGCAGCCGCTCACCCAGGAAAGCGCTGTTCCGGGCCTTCGACGCGAAGGGCGCCTCGACGGTCCACTCGCCCGCGGGGTCGAAGACGACGAGGTTGGCCGGCCGCCCGTGCTCGAGCGGACCACCGTGGTCGGCGGCGCCGAGGATCCGCGCGGGTGCCGAGGTGAGCGCTTCGATCGCCCGCATCAGCGACACCACGCCGGGCTCGACGAGATGCGTGAGCACGACGGCCAACGCGGTCTCGAGCCCGATCGTCCCGGGTGGCGCGAGGTCGAACTCGAGATCCTTCTCCTCGACGGCGTGCGGCGCGTGGTCGGTGGCGATCGCGTCGATCGTGCCGTCGGCGAGGCCGGCCCGAAGCGCCGCACGATCCTCGGCGGTGCGCAGCGGCGGGTTCATCTTCTTCATCGTGTCGTAGGCGACCAGGTCGTCGTCGGTGCCGACCAGGTGGTGGGGCGTGACCTCGGCGGTCACCCGCACGCCGTCGGCTTTCGCACGCCGGACGAGCTCGACGGCGCGCGCGGAGGAGAGATGGCACAGATGCAACCGTCCTCCGCAGGCGCGCGCCACTGCGAGGTCGCGAGCGACGATCACCTCCTCCGCTTCCGCCGGCCGGCCGGCGAGGCCGAGCGAGGCGGAGCGCGCGCCCTCGTGCATCTGTCCGCCCTCGATCAGCGAGGCGTCCTCGGCGTGTTCGGCCAGCACGATCTCGACGGGGAACGCCTTGGCATACATCAGGGCGTTGCGGAGCAGACGCGCCGTGGGCACCGACCGGCCGTCGTCGGAGAAGACGCGCACGCCTGCCTCGACCATCTCGCCCATCTCGGCGAGCGCCGCGCCCTCGAGCCCGCGCGTGATCGCGCCGACCGGGAACACGTCGCACGATCCGGCCGCGGCCGCGAGGTCGCGCACCGCCTGCACGATCGCGGCGTTGTCGGCCGGCGGGTCCGTGTTCGCCATCGCCGCGACAGCGGTGTATCCCCCGGCCGCCGCCGCCCGCGTGCCGGTCGCAACCGTTTCCTTGTGCTCGTCGCCCGGCTCGCGCAGGTGCGTGTGCAGGTCGACGAGGCCGGGGGCGAGGACCAGCCCCGTGCCGTCGACCCGCTCGGCGTCGCGCGGTGCCTCCGCCGCGATCACGCCGTCGGCCACCGCGATGTCGCGCACGTCGTCGACCCGCGTGATCGGATCGAGCGCCCGAACCCGTTCGAAGACGACCCGTTCGCTCACGCCGCCTCCCCCGCGCCCGTCCCACCGAGCAGCAGGTACAGCAACGCCATCCGGATCGCGATCCCGTTCGTGACCTGCTCCTCGATCACCGACGCCGGCTGGTCGGCGACGTCGGAGTCGATCTCGACCCCTCGGTTCATCGGGCCCGGGTGCATGATCAGCGCGGTCTCGGGCAGCATCGCGGCTCGTTCGCTCGTGAGTCCGAACAGCCGCGCGTACTCGCGCATGCTGGGGAAGTACTCCAGCCGCTGGCGTTCGCGCTGGACGCGAAGCATGTAGCAAACGTCGAGCTTCGGGATCAACCCGTCGAGGTCGTAGCTCACCTGCACCCCCCAGGCGGAGGCCTCGGGCGGGATCAAGGTGGGCGGGCCGACGAGGGTGACCTCCGCGCCAACGGTGACCAGGCCGATCGACAGCGACCGCGCGACGCGCGAGTGCAAGACGTCGCCGACGATCGCGACGCGGAGTCCATCGAGACGCCCGTGCTTCTCGCGCATCGTGTAGAGGTCGAGCAGCGCCTGGGTCGGATGCTCGTGGGTGCCGTCGCCCGCGTTCAGTACGTGCGCGTCGACCCAGCGGGTGAGCTGCAGCGGCGAGCCGCTCGAGGAGTGCCGCACCACGATCGCGTCGGCCCCCATCGCCTGCAGCGTCAGCGCCGTGTCTTTCAGCGACTCGCCCTTGGCGACGCTCGATCCGCCGGCACTGAAGTTGATCACGTCGGCCGACAGCCGCTTGGCCGCGAGCTCGAAGCTGATCCGCGTGCGGGTCGAGTTCTCGAGGAACAGGTTCACCACAGTCCGGCCGCGGAGCGCGGGCACCTTCTTGATCACCCGGCTCCCGACCTCGCGGAACGACCCGGCGGTGTCCAAGATCTTCGTGACGTCGCCCGCCGTCAGGTCGTGCATCGACAGCAGATGCTCGTTCATACGACCCCCTCGCCGTCGTCGGACCGCCGGACGGTCACGGCGTCGGCGCCGTCCATCTCCTGCACCTGGACGCGAACGTCGTCGTCGCGGCTCGTCGGCACGTTCTTGCCGACGAAGTCGGCGCGGATCGGCAGCTCCCGGTGGCCGCGGTCGACCAGCACGGCGAGCTGGATCTTGCGTGGCCGCCCAAGATCCATCAGCGCGTCCATCGCCGAGCGGATCGTGCGGCCGGTGTACAGGACGTCGTCGACGAGCACGACGACCTTGCCCGTCACGTCGAACCCGATCCTTGTCTCGTGAACCTCCGGTGCTTCGGCACGCAGCCCGATGTCGTCGCGGTAGAAGGTGATGTCGAGCACTCCGACGGGGACCTCGGCGCCCTCGATCCGCGCGACCTCGGTCGACAGGCGCCGCGCCAGGTCGTCGCCACGGTCCGCGATGCCGACGAGGACGACATCCGCGGCGCCCTTGTCTCGCTCGAGGATCTCGTGCGCGATCCGCGTGAGGGCCCGCCGGATGTCCTCGGCGGCCATCACCGTGGCCGTCATACGGGAACGCCCCCTCGAGCGCGCGAGGAGGCGAACGTGTTGTGGCCCATCCGATGCTCCCTTCCCGGCCTCACTGGACCGGCGTTAAAGGGGTGCTCGTTCCCCCGCAGGATACACCGTGACGCTGTGCGGAGCCGCGCCCGCGGGCTATCCTGGAGATCAGGAACACTCCTCGGAAGGGACCGACATGGGTACGGACGTATGGGTCGTCGTGGTGATCGGCGCGGTGCTGTTGTTCGGCGCCACGAAGCTGCCCCAGATCGCACGCAACCTCGGCAAGGCGCAGGGTGAGTTCAAGAAGGGCCTGAAGGAGGGCCACGTCGAGGACGCCTCAACCCCGCCGCCCGCCCCGACGCCGCCCGCGCAAACCCAGGTCGAGAACCCGGCGGACGGCGACACGCCCACCGTCTGACGGATCGATCGCCGGGCGCGTCACGCGACGCCCTCTTCGCGCGCGATCCGCCCGAGCACCCCGTTCACGAACCGCTTCGCGTCCGCGGCGGAAAGCTCCGCGGCCGCCTCGACCGCCTCCGAGATCGCGACCGACGTCGGCACGTCGTCGCGCCACAACAGCTCGTAGACCCCGAGGCGAAGGATGGTTCGGTCAAGCGACGCCATGCGACGCACGGTCCACCCCTCGGCATGCGTTTCCAGAAGGAGATCGATGTCGGGCAGCTTGTCGGTGACCCCGTCGACGACCTCCTCGGCGAAGGACGGAACCTCGCGACCGGCACGCCGCCAATCCTGCATCACGGCCGACGGCGCCGCGTCGACGATGTCGGCCTGATACAGGATGTCGATCGCGACGCGCCGGTCCTCGCGGCGAGTCACGCTCAGCCCTTCACGCGCTCGATGTAATCCCCGGTCCGCGTGTCGACCTTGATCTTCTCGCCCTCTTCGACGAACAACGGCACCTGCACGACGGCGCCCGTCTGGACGGTCGCGGGCTTCAGCGCGCCGGTCTTCGTGTCGCCTTTCGCGCCGGGCGCCGTCTCGGTGATGGCGAGCACCACCGACGCGGGAAGGTCGACCGCGATCGGCACGCCCTCGTGCATCGCGACCTGCGCCTCCGCGCTCTCGGCGAGGAATCTGCCGGCCTCGCCGATCACCTCGGGCCCGACGTGCACCTGGTCGTAGGTGTCCAGGTCCATGAAGACGTAGTCGGTGCCGTCCGAATAGAGGTACTGCATCCCCTTGCGCTCCACGATCGCGAGGCCGACCTTGACGCCCGCGTTGAACGTGCGCTCGACAACGGCGCCCGTCTTGACGTTGCGGATCTTCGTACGTACGAATGCGCCGCCCTTGCCGGGCTTCACATGCTGGAACTCGACGACCTGGAACAACACGCCGTCGAGCTCCAGGGTCATGCCGTTCTTGAAGTCGTTGGTGGAGATGCTCACACGGGTCCTCTCGTCTAGAGCTCGATCAGGTCGCGGGCGGACGTGCCGACCACGACGCAGCCGTCGTCGGTGACCTCCACCATGTCCTCGATCCGCACGCCGCCGACGCCGGCGAGGTAGATCCCGGGCTCGACGGTCACGACGGCACCCGCGGGCAGCGGGTCGTCCTGCTTGCGGCCGAGGCTCGGCGCCTCGTGGATCTCGAGGCCCACGCCGTGCCCGAGACTATGAACGAACGCCTCACCGTAGCCCGCGCGCTCGATGACCTCGCGACTCACGGCGTCGACCGCGGCGCCGGTGACGCCCGCCTTCACCGCGTCGATCCCTGCCTGCTGCGACTCGCGGACGACATCGTGGATCGCACGCAGCTCCGCAGGCGGCGACCCGAACGCGATCGTGCGCGTCATGTCCGCGTGGTAGCCGGCGGCGAGTGCGCCGAAGTCGAGCTTGATGATGTCGCCCTCCGCCAACGCCCGGTGGGTCGGCTCGTGGTGCGGCTCCGCCGCGTTCTCACCGAACGCGACGATCGAGTCGAACGCCAGACCGTCGGCTCCCTCGTCGCGCATCGCCGTCTCGAGCTGCCGGGCCACCTGCTCTTCGGTGACGCCGACGGCGAACCGGTCCAAGATCGCCGTGAACGCGGCGTCGGTGATCGCCTGTGCCTGCCGGATCGCCGCCCGCTCGTCGTCGTCCTTGACCGCGCGGAGCGACTCGACGATGTCGGTGGTCGGCACGAGCTCGACGTCCCCGCCCAGCGCCTCGGCGAAGCGGTCGCGAGCCGCGACCGTCACGTCCTCCGCTTCGAAGCCCAGCTTCCCGGTGCCCGCGAGCAACCCCGGCAGCTCTTCCCGGAGCGGGTTCGTATACGTGTGCCGCTCCAGGTCGGCGACCTCTCGGCGCGACTGCTCCGTGTAGCGCCCATCCGTCAGGAACAAGGCGCCGTCGCGCCGGATCAGCACCTGCCCATTGGAGCCGGTGAAGCCGGTGAGATAGCGGGTATGCAGCAACCGGGTGATGAGCAACGCGTCCACACCGAACTCGTCCAGGCGCGCGGTGAGCGCGCGCCTCCTCACGTCGTGATCCACTGCATCGCCTCCAGCGCCAGATGATAGCCAGCGGCCCCGAGGCCGCTGATCGTGCCGCGACACACACCAGACACGACCGACGCGTGCCGGAACGTCTCTCGTGCCGCGATGTTCGACATGTGTACCTCGATCACGGGCAGGTCGCTCGCCTCGATCGCGTCGCGGAGCGCGTAGGAGTAGTGGGACAGCGCGCCGGGGTTGAGCACGACCGCCTCGATCCCGTCGGCGCGCGCCGCGAGCAGCCAGTCCACCAGCTCGCCCTCATGGTTCGATTGCCGCCACGTCACGGCGTGGCCGGCCTCGCCCGCGCGCTGCTCGACCGAGCCCATGATCTCGGCAAGCGTCTGCGTTCCGTACGTCTCCGGGTCGCGGGTACCGAGCGCCCCGAGGTTGGGTCCGAACAGGTACAGCACGTTCATGTCGGAGCCCCCATCTCGTCCAGCACCGCCCGCAGTTCCTGCTCGGTCACGCCCTCGACGATCGTCGGCTCGCCGACCGCGCGCAACAGCACGAAGCGCACCCCGCCGTGGAACTTCTTGTCCATCCGGACGGCCGTCAGGATGTCATGTGCCGGCGGGAGCGGCCCGGCGGTCTCGAGCCCGAGCGAGCTCAGCACTCGAACCGTCCGCTGCGTCAGGTCTTCGCCCGCAACGCCCCTTGCAACAGCGAGCCGAGCGGCGAAGACCATCCCGATCGCGACCGCCTCGCCGTGTGAGCGGCCAGCGAACGCGTCCACCCGTTCGAGCGCATGTCCGAGCGTGTGCCCGTAGTT
>Ga0136846_1213380_pt1 | contig 16669 bp, 12 predicted proteins | sample HopSoiMetagenom2_FD_96841 | JGI IMG/M metagenome (GOLD analysis project Ga0136846, IMG submission 96841) | Grasslands soil microbial communities from Hopland, California, USA - 2 Assembly 2016 (version 4) | ecosystem: Environmental > Terrestrial > Soil > Grasslands | place: USA: Hopland... | reverse complement strand
TAACCGAGATCATCCGCGTCGTCGTCGCGATCCGAGAACCGAAACTCCTCGTGCAACTCGTCACCCCGCGGCATGCGCGCCTCCTGAGACAAGTGTGATTCAGCGTCGTGGATTCAAGCGACCCAGCGTCGCGCCCCGGCGCACGTCGTGTGCCGACCTCGCGCGCGTGCAGCATCGCCGATGCGTTCAAGAACGCACGCATTAAAACGCGTGCAGCAGCCTTCGCGCAACACCCTAGTACAATGTCCTTGCGCTCACGTCAAGGCAGAGCCGCGCCACTCATCATCGCGGCACGCTCGACGCGAATGAGGATACACTGCTCGCGCTCAATCTCCAGCCGGCTCGGGCAGCGGCGTGCCGACCACATCTCCGTCGTGCCGCCCGTGCGACAGCTTCCGGCGCGTCACCAGCGCGGTGACGTCATCGAGCATGGTGTAGACGACGGGCACCACGAAGAGCGTGAGCAGGGTCGAGGTTATGAGTCCGCCGATGACTGCCCGCGCCATCGGAGCACGCTGCTCGGCACCAGCGCCCAGTGCGAGCGCGAGCGGGATCATGCCGAAGATCATCGCGACGGTGGTCATGATGATCGGGCGCAGACGAATGCGGCCGGCGGTCAACAGCGACTCGTTGCGAGACGAGCCTCCCTCGCGCTGCTGGTTGGCGAAGTCCACGAGCAGGATGCCGTTCTTCGTCACCAGACCCATGAGCATGATGATGCCGATCATGGTCATGACATTGATGTTGTCGCGCGTCACGAGCAGTGCGACCGTTACCCCGATAAAGCTCAGGGGCAATGCCAGCATGATCGCCAGCGGCTGAAGGAAAGAGCCGAACAGCGAAGCCAGAATCAGGTAGATGAACACGACAGCCAACAGCATTGCCTCGAGCACGTAGCCCTTGGTCTCTTCGAGGTTCTGGACATCGCCACCGAATACGAAATGGTAGCCCGGTGGAAGCCCGACCTTGTCGATCTCCCGGCGCACGTCGTTGGCCACGTCACCGGTCGCGTAGCCCGGCAGCACGTTCGCACTGATCGAGACCTGCTGCTCCAGATTTCGCCGGTTGATCTGCTGCGGTCCAACGCCCGCCTCGACCTCGGCTACCTGGGAGAGCGGAATCATCGGCGCCTGTCCACTTCGCGGATCGATGGAGCTGCTCGGCACCACGATCTGCGCGACGTCCGCGGCCGAGGTGCGCAGGGACTCAGGGTAGACGACTATGACGTCGTGCTCGAAGCCCTGGTGGTCCTCCCATCGCGTTGCGCGCTGACCCGAGAAGAGCGGCGCGAGCGTGTTGCCGATGCTGGTGATGCCGAGACCAGCGCGCCACGCCTCCTGTCGGTCGACACGGACGTCGAGCTCCGGGATGTCGCCCTCGTCGCTGGATGTCGGCTCCGCGACGCCAGGCACGGACTTCACTGCCTCGAGCACGCGGGCTGCCGCGAGCTTGAGCCGTGAGACCTCGGGTCCCTGAACATTGATCTGAATCGGAGAGCCGCGTCCACCGAAGATGGAGGACTGATTCGGGCGAACCGATGCCTGCGCGCCTGGAATGCGCCGGAGCTGTATGCGCAGATCGCTCTGCAGATCGAACACCGAGCGTTTCCGCTGCGACCGAGGCAGCAGCTTCACGAAGATGCTGCCGTTGTTAGGCGTGCCGCGGAACCCGCCTCCGATGGATAGATACGTGTAGTCGACTTCCGGCTGCTTCTTGAGGAAGGTGACCATCTCCCGTCCCTTCCCCAGCGTGTACTGCAGGGTCGAGCCAGGCGCCGTCCGGAAGTTCACGTTCAGCTCTCCCTGGTCGGCGTCCGGCATCCAGGTGAAGCCGAGCTTCGGGACGAGCAGGAATGCCGTGACAACCGAGACGAGAGCGATGGCGCTCACGATGAGCCGATGACCTAGCGCCCAGCCCAACCATTGCGGGTAGCGGTCGGCCACGCGTTCAAACCAATCGTTGAACGCAAAGGCGACGCGGCGAATGGGATTGGTCTTTTTCCGCTGCTCCGGGTCGAGCCCTTGCTCGCCCTCGGGGTCTGGCCAGACGCTCGACAACATCGGGTCGAGCGTGAATGAGACGAAGAGGGAGACGAGTACCGCGAACGCGACCGTGACGCCAAACTGAAAGAAGATCTTTCCGATCATTCCGCCCATGAAGGCGACGGGAAAGAACACCGCCACGACAGCGAGCGACGTGGCCGCGACGGCGAGGCCGATCTCGTCCGTGCCTTCCTTCGCGGCTCGATAGTGATCTTTGCCCATCTCGACGTGCCGCACGATGTTCTCGCGCACGACGATCGCGTCGTCGATGAGGAGACCGATCGCGAGCGACAGCGCGAGAAGCGTCATGGTGTTCACCGTGAAGCCGAACAGCCACATGACGAAGAACGCGGAGATGATCGAGACCGGCAGGGTGAGACCGGTGATCACGGTCGAGCGCCAGGAGTTCAGGAACAGATAGATGATCGCGATCGTGAGCAGGGCGCCGAGGACGATCGAGTTCTGGACGTCGGCGAGTGATTCGCGAATGCGCTCGGAATCGTCGCGGCGAACCGTCACCTTCACGTCTTGCGGCAGCACACGCTCGAGATCGTGAACGGCGACGCGCACGCTGTCAGCGACGGCAACGGTGTTGGATTCGGCGATCTTCAGCACGTCCACAGTCACGGAAGGATTGCCATCGATCTCGGCGGCGCTGCGTCGCTCCTCCGATCCATCGATCACCGTTCCGACGTCGCCGAGGCGGATCGGGACGCCGTTTCGCACCGAGACGGCGATGTCGGCGAACGCCTTCGGATCGATGATGCGGCCAGTGATGCGCACGAGCTGCTCGATGGTCGCACCCTGCACGCGGCCGGCGGGGACCTCCTGGTTCTCGCGCTGCAGCGCCTGCATCACCTGCACAGGACTCACGTTGTAGGCGTGCATGGCGACCGGATCGAGCTGCACCTTGATCTGCCGGCGGTTGCCACCGACGATGTTTACGCCACCGACGCCTGGAATCGCCTCGAGTCGCGGCGTAACCACCTGATCAGCGAGATCCGTGATCTCGCGCAACGGTCGCTCGCTGCTCTGCAATGCGAGCGACATGATCGGCGAGTCGTTCGGATCGAAGTGCTGAATGATGGGATCTTCGATGTTCGGGGGCAGAGAGCGGCGGATACGAGCGACCTTCGCCTGCACGTCCTGCTGCGCGACGCCGATGTCGACGCCGAGGTTGAACGACAACCGAACCTGTGAGCCGCCCTCGTAGGAGCTGGAGTTGATCTCCTTGATCCCCTGCACCGTGTTGAGCGCTTCCTCGAGCGGCTTCGACACCTGGCGCATCATGACTTCCGGAGACGCGCCGGGATAGCTGGTCTGGACGCTGATCGTGGGGTAGGTGACGTCGGGGTACTCGTCGATCGCCAGGCGGCGATAGCTGACGATGCCCAGCACGACCAGCAAGACCATCATCATGGTCGCGAAGACGGGGCGCTTGATGGATACGTCGGAGAGGAACATGGAAGGATTCGTTCGGTTGTCGACTACGTGGCGCCGGTACTAGCGGGTGGTGCCACGGCGCGGGCGCTGGCTGGGATCCTGAGGCGCGCCCGCCTGTCCGGCCCGCGGCCGCTCCTCGCCGATGATGACCGCCTGCATGCCGCGGCCGAGGGTGCCGACGTTGCCGACGATGACGCGGTCGCCTAACGACAAGCCGGAGACGACTTCGGCCTTGCCGAGCCGCTCGTCGACCACGCCGACCTCGAGAGGCGCGATGTTGACGGTGCGGGAGTCGAGGCGATAGGCGAACGGGTGTCCGCCCTCCTGGGACTGGCGAATCGCGGCCGCGGGAACCGTGAGGACCTCGCTGAGGGTGCGGCTGACGACGCGTCCGCTGGCGAAGGTTCCGCCCTTGAGCACCCCGTTCTCGTTAGGTACATCGACGTAGACGGTGATGGAGCGGCTCGTCGGATCGATGGTGGGGCTGACGCGGGCGACGCGTCCCTCGAAGTTGCGCGCATCCGCCACGAAGTGGACGGTCTGGCCAACGCGCACGGCATTGGCCTGGCGCGCGGGGACCGCGGCGGCGAGCTCGAGCACCTGATTGCGAACGATGGTGAACATCGACGTGCCGCGCGCGACGCGCTCGCCCGACTCGACTCCCCGCGTGCCGATTGTCCCGCTCGTGGGCGCGACGACGCGCGTGTCGCGCGAGGCGATGCTCGTCGTCCGCAGCTTCGCCTCGGTGGCGGCGAGGCGTGCCCGCGCGGACTCGACCGTTTGTTGAGCAACTTTATAATCCCGCTCGGCGATCGCGCCCGCCTTGAAGAGCTCGGCGCTCTGGTCGAGGTTCCACTGCGCCGTCGCGAGATCGGTGCGGGCCGACGCGCGGTCGGCGAGAGCGCTTTCCTGCGCGCTCTGCTGCTCGCCCGCGTCGAACTCGGCGAGGAGCTGGCCCTCGTTCACATGCTGACCCTCGCGGACGTACACGCCCTTGAGATCACCCTCGAGGCGGGCACGCACGTCGACAGTCTCGATGGGCTTCAGGTCGCCGGTGATCGGAGTGCCTTCCTCGATGGTCTCGCGGGTGACGAGGGCGACGTCGCCGGGCGCGAGCGTGATCGTCGGAGCCTGGCGTCCGCCGCGGCCGCCGGCGGAATCGCCGCGGCGGCCGGCGGCGTCATTGGTCGCGGCCGCGGCGGAGCCCCGGTTGGAGTCGCAGCCTAACGCGGCGAGCAGCAGGCCGCTCGCGAGCGAGAGGCTGATGAGTAGTTTCTTATTCACGGGAAGGTCCGCTCTCGGATCGACGCACCGTCGGCACGTCGCGCGTGGGCGGGAATGGAATCGGCTGGCCAAGAGCGCGGGAGAGCTCCGCGGTCGCGAGGTACAGATCGTAGGTGGCGCGCGCCTCACCCGACTGCGCGGTGGCGAGCGCGAGCTGCGCGTCGGTCACCTCGAGCTGTGTGCTCAGGCCGCGTGAGAAGCGAAGCGAGGCGAGCTGAAAGGCTTCCTGCGCCTCGGTGGAGTTCTGCTGCCGTGCCGCGAAGATGGACCGGGCGCGAAGCAATTCCGCACGCGCCCGCGCGACTTCCAGCGACACCGTTTCTCGCTGTTGCTGCAGCTGCAACTCCGCGATCCGAAGCTGCGCCTGTGCGACGTTCAGATTCGATCGCGCGCGCAGTCCATCGAAGACAGGGAAGCTCAAGGTTGCGGTGATGGACCGGTCGGAGAACCAGCCTCCGTTCTGACAACTGTTGGAGGTCGATGTCGGCGGGCAGAACTGCTTCGCCGATTGCCCGAAGCGATCCGGAAATCCAGCTCCGACTGGCGGAAAGGCAGAGTAGCCCGTGTTGAATCCAATGCTCAGCGAAGGCAGGAAATCGGCCCGGGCGATGGCGATGCCCTCGCGGCGCGAGCGGACCGTGAACTCAGCGGAGCGGAGCGCGGGCCGGTCGGGAAGTGCCGCCGAATCCGTCAGCGACGCCATCTGGGGCACGAGAGCCGCGACGGCATCCGCGTCGAGCGCGGTCGTCAGCCGAATGGGCCGATCGACGGGGACGTTAAGCAAGCGCTTAAGATCGAGAAGCGCCAACTGCCGATCGTTTTCGGCCTGAATCGCGAGGGGTTCGAGATTGGCCCGCTCAACCCGCGCGCGAAGCACGTCGTAGCGCGCCGCACGGCCGGCCGACTGCAGCTGCTCGAGCTGGGTGAGCCGGGCGCTCGCCAGCGCCACGCTTCCCCGCTGAATCTCGACGAGCCGTCCAGCGAACAACGCATTCAGGTATGCCCGTTGAACGTCGACGTTGACGCGGGCGCGCGACTCCTGCTCGTCGAGCCGCGTTGCCGAGCGAAGATCTCCCGCGGAGTGTGTGGCCGCGACAATGCGGCCGCCCTGAAAGAGCGTCTGCTGGAGCGACGCCGCGACTGAATAAGTGTTGGGCTGATTGAACACCTGGGCGACCGCCGTACTCCGCGCGTTCTCGTACACGTGCGAGTAGCTGGTGTTGATGCGCAGCTGCGGAAGTCCGCTCGCTCGGGCGAGGCCGACCTGCGCCTCGGCCGCATCAACGAGGGCGGCGCTGAGCCTCACCTCATCGGAACCCCGCTGGGCAGCGGCGACCGCTTCCTCAATGGACAGGCGAAGGGTGTCCGCACTGGCCGGGGACGACCCCTGTCCGATGACAGAGACGGGACTCACGCCTATCGCGAGAGCCCCGCAAAGCACAATGCTGTGCAGCCTAAGCAATCTTCCACTCATCATCAGGTATACGCCACGGCGGGAGCGAACGTTGGCGATATTAGCGTACACGGAGCCCGCCTGGCCTGACAGGGGCGCACGTGAAGAAGGGGCCCGAAACGTCATGCGTTTCAGGCCCCTTCTGAGTGCGATCGCTCGCTTGCAGCGCCCTCAGGGGTCGATGAACGTCAACGTCTTGCGACGGGAGACGACGCGCTGCAAAGCGGCGTAGATGTCCGGATCGAGGAGGCGACCCACATGTCCCTGGAGAAACTGGATGGTCTCCTCGGGTGCCATCGGGTCGCGATAGGCGCGCTTCGACGTCAATGCGTCAAAGGCGTCCGCGGCGGCGAGGATACGACCGCCGATGGAGATCTGTCCACCACTGAGCGCGCGTGGATATCCGCTGCCGTCCCAATGCTCGTGATGATCCTGGACGTAGTGCAAGGCCTCACCGAGATGTCGGAGCGGAGCCAGGATGTCCATGCCAATGCGGACGTGCTCCTTCACGTGCTCGAACTCCTCGGCCGTGAGGGAACCGGGCTTGTTGAGCACCGCCTCGCGAGTGCCGATCTTGCCGACATCGTGCAGCCGGCCGGCGAGCCGGACCTGCTCGACGGCGTCAGGAGCCATGCCCAGCTCTTCCGCCATTGAAGCGGCGAGCTCCGCCACCCGCTGCGAGTGGCCGCGGAGGTATACGTCCTTCACCTCCATCGCATTGATGAGCGTCTCCGCGACGCTGACCGTCAGGTCGCGAAGGGCTTCCTTCTCGCGCTCGAGCTCCTCGGTTCGTTGCGCCACTTCCTCACGAATCATCCGCTCGACGCGACGCTGCTCGATGAGAAGGGCACGCTTGTGCAGCGCGCGCTCGATGGCGACCTCGAGATCGGCCAGCTCGACGGGCTTCATGAGGTAGTCCATGGCGCCCTGCGAGAGCGATTCCGTAGCCGTGGGGGCGTCGTTTACCGCCGTGAGCATCATGATCGCGAGCTCACTGTCCATCTGGAGAGCGCGCGGAACGACGTCAACGCCGGAGAGACCGGGCATTCTCACGTCGCAGAGCATGAGCACGAAGCCCTGCTGGCCCAGCTGGGAGAGCGCCTCGTCTCCCGATTCCGCGGTGACCACGTCGAAACCACGGGTGCGCAGGAACTTGCCAATCGCTCGCCGAATCCCTTCCTCATCGTCGACGACCAAAACGCGACGAGCCGCGATCTCGGACGTTCGCTGTGGAGCTTTGGATGGAGCGTCCGCTGGCAGCGTAAGCGTAGGGGTTGCGCTCTGATCGATCATCGGGTGTGGCGGCGGGTGCTGCGGAAAGACGGAAGGCGGGCGTGTGGGCACCCGGTGGTCGCTTGTGAGACGCGTGCTCCGCCGGGACGGTAACGCCACCAGCGCCCAACGATTAAGCCGCCTTTCGAGAGTCTTTAGCCGCTCAGTCGTCCACGAACTCCACGTTCACACGCTTCGGAATGAAGCCCGAATCGTGGCCGCGATCGAGGAGAAGGCGCACGGCCTTCCGGCCGCGCTCGCCGTAATCGAGGGTCCAGTCATTCACGTACATTCCCACGAAGGTGTCGGCTCGGCTCCGCTCCAGACCCCGTGCGTACTGCATCGCGTGATCGAGAGCGCCCTTTCGATGCTGCAGGCCATACGCGATGCTGGCCCTAAGATGGCGTGAAATATCGCGGATCAGGGCGGCGCCGAGGTCCTTGCGGACGACGTTGCCTCCGAGTGGCAGGGGCAGACCCGTCTCCGTGAACCACCATTCGCCCATGTCGGCGACCAGGTGGAGGCCACGATCGGCGAAGGTCAGCTGTCCTTCGTGGATCAAGAGGCCGAGGTCGACGTCACCGCGCTCGACTGCGTCCTCGATCACGTCGAAGGGTGTTGGGACCGGGATGAAGTCCGGCTCATAGAGCCGCAGCGCGAGGAAGGCGCTGGTGAGCGGGCCGGGGATCGCGACTCGTTTGCCACGAACGTCGCTGCGGGACATCGGCTCACGCGCCACGAGCCGAGGTCCATACTGGTCGCCCATCGACGCTCCATGAGGGAGGAGCGCGTACTTGTCGGCCAGGTAGGCGTAGGCGTGAATCGAGACCGCCGTCACTTCGAGCTCGCCTCGAAGGGCGCGCTGGTTGAGCGTTTCTATATCCTGGAGCTCGTGGACGTAACGCAGATCGCCGGTGTCGATCTTCCCTTCGGCGAGCGCATAGAACATGAAGGCGTCGTCGGAATCCGGGCTGTGGGCGACGTGAATGGTTCGGGTCACGATGGCGTGGTCGTTAGAGAGGGGGCTCAGCGCGACGATGCGCGCGCGAGCCGAGCGTCGATCTCGGCTACATGCTGCCGATACTCGGGCAGCTGCTTCGCGCGCTCGGTTGGCGCCGCGGCCGCGAAGCGCCGGGCATAGGTGGCCTGGGCGGCGCGATCTCCACTCTGCGCGGCGACGTCTGCGGCGAGCATGAGGCCGAGCAGGTGCTGCGGCTGCGTCGCGAGGATGGTGTCGGCCTGCGCTTTCGCGATCTCCGATGCACCGGACACCGCGGCGATGCGGCCGAGATCATATCGCTGATCGGCGTTGAGCGCGCCGAGCATGACATAGGCCTGCATGGCCATGGGCGCGAAGAACTGCACGCTATCGGAGCGCCCGCGCTCGTTGAGCGACATCACACGGTCGTACAAGCGTTCGGCGCGCTCCTCGGGGGACATCTGGCTGATGTCAACCGATGCGGGGCCACCCTGCGTGGCGGCTGGGGCGTCGGCGGACGCGATGGCGGTCGCGGCACCTGGTCTTCCGAATCGCTGTGCCGCAACGAGCGCGATGAGGGCGACGAGTGCGATCGCGGCCACAGCCCAAGGGAGTGCGGATCCGAGGCCTCGCTCAGTCGCTGGAGCAAGGCGCGCCTCGGATGTGGTAGCGGTCGCGGACGTGCCGCAACGGTGACAGAACTTGGCGCCGCGCGTCAACGCGGTCTGGCAAGCGACGCACTGTGCACCGGCGAGCGGAGCGCCGCAATTGGAGCAGTATTTCCCGGTCGCGACCGATTGGCAGGCGGGACAGGTGGACGTGATGGACGGTGAAGCGGGTGCGGGGCCGGTCATGCGGGAATAATAGTGGTGGTTGGTGGTTGGTGATTGGTGGCTGGTGATTGCGGGACGCGGGTCGCGGGTTGCGGAACGCACTCGTCCTCACTTCTCACCAACCACCAACCACCAATCCACCAATCCACCAATCACCACCCACCAGCCACCATCATTGCGTGTGGCGTCCGCCTGGCTCGGAAATCTCCTTCACGGTGTTGCCGGCCTTGTCTTCGTCGCGCGTCTTCCGAACGATGTCGGCCTGGGCAACGATGCCGACGAGCGCGCCGCGGTCGTCGACGATCGGAATGCGGCGGACCTGCTCGTTCGCCATCGCCTCCATCACCTCGTCGACGTCGTCATCGAGGGTACAGGTGCGAATTCGGCTCGAGCTCATGATATCGCTCACGCGCGTGCCACCGTCGCGTCCTTCGGCGACGACGCGAATGGCGATGTCGCGGTCGGTCACGACACCGAGCAATCGGTTCGTACCCTTCTCTTCCACGACGGGGACGATGCCGACATTCTCGCGTTGCATGAGCTGAGCGGTCTCGCGGATCGTGGCGCCCGGCGTGACGCAGGCAGGATCTTTGGTCATGACGTCGCGGACTTGCATAGGAAAGAGAGCTGAGGGTGGACGATGGAATCGTGTCGCCGGCGGATGTCGTCGGCGCCGAGCAACCAGCGCGCAAGCGCTATGCCCTGCACCACCGCTGAGCTCAGCCATTCTTTGACAGTGCCGCGAATGGCGGCGTAAGTTGCGCCGTGCCAACGGACCACACACGAAGTCGGACGCGTTCGGAGAGCGGGCGCTCGACGGGGACCTCATCGAAGCGCGGAGTCGTCGCCGACACGACGGGCGCTACCAGGCAGGACATTCTGCAGATGGCCGGCGATCTGAACGTGCGCTTCATGCGCCTTCAGTTCACGGACATCCTCGGCATCAACAAGAACGTGGAGATCCCCGCGTCGCAGTTCGACAAGGCGCTGTCGGGCGACATCATGTTCGACGGCTCATCGATCGAGGGGTTCGTGCGGATCGAGGAGTCGGACATGCTGCTCGCTCCGGATCTCTCGACCTTCCAGGTATTTCCCTGGAGCGATCCCGAGAATCGCATCTGTCGCGTCATCTGCGACATCAACACGCCCGATGGTGAGCCGTTCGCCGGCGACCCGCGCGGCGTCCTGAAGCGGGTGCTCGCGCGGGCGTCGTCGTTAGGCTTCACGATGAACGCGGGGATGGAAGCGGAGTTCTTTCTCTTCCGGCCGAACGACGAGGGCGAGGCAACGACGGTGACGCACGACGTCGGGAGCTACTTCGACCTCGCGCCCGCGGATCTCGGGGAGGAAGCGCGGCGGGCGATGGTCGACGTGCTGGAGCGGATGGGCTTCGAGGTCGAGGCCGCGCATCACGAGGTGGCGCACGGTCAGCACGAGATCGACTTCCGGTACGCGGACGCGCTGAAAACCGCGGACAACATCGCGACCTTCCGGTTCGTCGTGAAGCACGTCGCGCAGCAGTTCGGGCTGCTCGCGTCGTTCATGCCGAAGCCGATCTTCGGGCAGAATGGAAGCGGGATGCACACGCATCAGTCGCTCTTTCGTGGCGGCGAGAACGCATTCTGGGACGCGAAGGCGCAGTGGCAGCTGTCGCCCGTGGCGCTGCACTACATCGGTGGACTGTTGCGCCACGCGCGCGGCATGTGCGCGATCACCAACCCGCTGGTGAACTCGTACAAGCGCCTAGTACCTGGCTACGAAGCGCCGGTGAACGTCGCCTGGTCGATGCGGAATCGCTCGCCGCTCATCAGGGTGCCCGAGCGTCGCGGGCTGGGAACGCGGGTCGAGCTGCGGATGCCCGACCCGGCGGCGAATCCGTATCTCGCGCTCGCGGTGATGCTCGCCGCGGGACTCGATGGCGTGGAGACCAAGGCCGACCATCGCGAGCCGGTGAACGAGAACATCTGGGAGATGTCGTATCGCGAGCGGCGCCGGCTGCGCATCGACGATCTGCCCCACGATCTCAACGAAGCGCTCGACGAGCTGGAGAAGGACGAGGTCGTTCGTGCCGCGTTAGGCGACCACATCACGAAGCATTTCGTCGAAGCGAAGCGGCAGGAGTGGCGGGAGTACATCACGCAGGTGTCGCCGTGGGAGCTGGAGAGCTACCTCGCGAAGTACTGACTCACGCGAGCATTTCGCCGGCCAGCTCCTCGGCCCGCAAGGCGCCAGTCATCACCGCGACGGTGTCGCTCATGCTGATTCGCCTGGGATCGAGTACCACGACGCGCTTGCCTAACCGCTGGACGTGGATACGATCCGCGAGCTCGAAGACGTGCGGCATGTTGTGCGAGATGAGAACGACGGCGAGCCCCTTCTCCCGGACGCGGCGGATGAGCTGCAGCACCATTCCGCTCTCCTTCACGCCGAGCGCCGCGGTCGGCTCGTCCATGATGACGACATGGCGGGCAAAGGCCGCGCTCCGCGCGACGGCGACGCTCTGGCGCTGACCGCCGGAGAGCGTCTCCACTGGTTGGTCCATCGAGCGCACGCTGATCTTCAGCTCGTCGAGGTGTGCTACGGTTTCTCGGAGCATTCGCGGCTTGTCCAGGACACGAAAGACACGACCGGCAACGCCCTCCCGCCGCAGCTCGCGGCCGAGGAAGAGATTCTCGGCGATCGACATCGCTGGGGCGACGGCGAGATCCTGGTAGACCGTCTCGATGCCCGCGCGGCGCGCGTCGAGTGGATTCCTGAAGTGGACTCGCCGGCCGTCGAGAAAGATCTCACCCTCATCGGGAACGACCGCACCGGCGAGCGCCTTGATGAGCGACGACTTGCCCGCGCCGTTGTCGCCGATCACGGCGAGGATCTCCGCGCTCCGGAGGTCGAAGTCGGCGCCATCGAGGGCGGTGACGTGACCGTAGCGTTTGACGAGGCCGCGCGCCTGGAGAACGACGGTTGCCGGATTCGCTGGCAGCGTCATCATGTCCCGCGCCGCGAGAACTGATCGGTGCCGACGGCGAGAATGACGAGAATGCCCGTGATGAGTATCTGATAAACCGACGAGACGCCCATCAGCGTCAGGCCATTGCGAAAGACACCGACGATCAATGTGCCCACCAGTGATCCAAAGATGGCGCCGCGGCCACCGAAGAGACTCGTTCCGCCGAGCACCACGGCGGTGATCGCATCGAGATTTTCCGTCTGGCCGGCGTTCGGGTCACCGACTCCGGTGCGCGCCACCGAGAGCAGCGAGGCGATGCCGTACAGAACGCCCGCGGATACGTACACCCCGAGGAGAACGCGCTGGGTAGCGATTCCCGTGAGACGCGCGGCTTCCGGATTGTTCCCCACGGCATACACGTGTCGCCCCGAGGCCGTTTCGCGCAGCACGTACCAGGTGAGCCCGTACAGGACCAGCATCACCACCACGCCATACACGACGGCTGTACCACCGACACGGAAGGTGCCGCCGAGCGACATCATCGAGGCCGGCAGATCGGTCACCGTCTGCGCCTGGGAGTAGAGCTGCGTGACGGCGAACGCGATGTTCAGCGTGCCTAACGTGACGATGAACGGCGGGAGCTTGATGGCGCTGACGAGGAGTCCATTGATAGCGCCCAGAAGCGTAGTGACCGCGAGCCCCGCCCCAATCGCGACCGGGACCGGAAGTCCGTGTTCCGCGGCGAGCTTCGTCATGACGATTCCGCCGAGCGCCATCACCGTGCCGCATGAGAGATCGACGCCCGCGGTGAGGATGATCAGCGTCTGCCCGATGGCGATGACGCCGACGACCATCACCTGTTGCAGGATCAGGGAGAGATTCTCGCCGGTGAGGAAGCGATCGGTACGGGTCGCGAAGAAGAGGCAGGCGACGGCGAGGGCGACGAACGGACCGAGCGCGGCGGCGCGCGGGAGATGCTTCACGTCAGCCCGCGTCGCGCCGTCGAGTATGCGTCAATCACGCCGGCCGAAGCACTGAGCCATGCCGGTCTTCACGTCGCTGCTCGGAACCCCGGGCACCGCCCGCGCGGCGATGAGGGTGACGCCAGTGTTCGTGTAGCCGCTCGGCTTCCTGCCGGTTTTGAGATAAGCGACACCGGCAGCGACGCCTAACGCGGCCATCTTGAGCGGATACTGCTGCGCCGTCGCCGCGATCGCGCCCGCAGCGATATCGCGAATGCCCTGGCAGCCGCCGTCGACCGAGACAATGACGACGCTCTTCTCCTTCCCCGCAGCCTTGAGGGCTGTGTACGCGCCGGCAGCGGTCGGTTCGTTGATCGTGTAGACAAGATTGATGTCGGGATTCTTCTGCAGGCAGTTCTCCATCGCCGACTGACCCTTCGTCTGATTGCCGTAGCTGTCGGCCATGCACACGACGTGGGCCGGCCGGCCGAGCTGGTTGCTCTCCTTGGCGGGCGCGGCGAGGCCGAAGCCTTTGAGGAATCCATTGTGGCGCTGCGCGCCGACCGGATGACCTGGAAAGAGATCGAGCGTTGCAATGCGCGCGGCCTTGCCGCCGAGCACCGCCTTGGCGTACGCGCCGATGAGCGTTCCGGCCTCGTAATTGTCTGTCGCGTAGAGCGCGTCGGTCGCGTCCACAGGATCGGTCGGGCTATCGAGCGCGATGACGAGAATACCGCGCGATCGCGCCCGCTTGATCGCGGGCACAATCGCCTTGGAGTCATTGACGGTGATGAGGATGACCTTGGCGCCCGCGGCGATCATGTTCTCGATCGCCGTCACCTGGCCCGCGTTGTCGGCGTCGCTCTTGCCCGCGGCGCTGAGCAATCGCGCACCATTCGATCGGGCGGCGGCCAGTGCGCCCTCGCGCATCTTCACGAAGTACGGATTGCTCTCCGTCTTCGTGATGAGACCGATGACCGGCTCCTGCGCGCTCGCCGGGGCGGCGATCAGGGCGAGCGCGAGGAGGACCGTTAGGCGTGCGGCGCCCACGCCTTGTCGCCCTTCTTGTACGGAACGCACGGGTCGTAACGGCCCGGCGTCTCGGCGTAGCGCTGCGCCTGCTTGCAGCCAATTTCAGATGTGAAGTAGCCGAGCATCGCCAGCTCCTTGATCATACGGAAGTAGTGCGGCGGCGAGTCGGCAGTGATAGCCGTGGCGGTGCCGACGTCGGCGCCGAGGCCGCCCTCTTTCCGCTGATCGGGAAGCTGCGCCTGCGCCTTTTTCTCCGCCGTGCTCGTCGTCGTGTCACTTGGCTTCCGATTCCGCGCTGCCTCGACGGCGTCGGTGTAGCTCTTGGCCTCCTTGTCGAGCGCGACCAGCAACGAGAGCCGCTGCTCGGGTGTCGCAGAGACAAATGAGGCGTTGCTGTTGGCCTTCTTGCTCGCGTCGTCGAGCTTCTTCATTCCATCGCGGAAGATCTTCTGCTCCTTCGCGTCATAGCAGTCGGTGACCATCACCGCCATGAAGGGTCCGACCTTCGCCGCCTTGGCACCCGGCGTCGACGTCGTAGGCAGGATCGTATCGGCGACCTCGTCGAGGAAGGCCATGTCGTCTGGCGTGAAGTCGCCGACGTTCGCGCCCGATGCGACCGACTGGTGTCCCTTTTCGCATGCCGTCAGCAGCGACGTGCCGCCGACGAAGGTCACGCCGCCGAGCAGCACGCCGACGCGCCAGATGGCCTCGCGCCGATTGATCGTAACGGGCGCTTCTTCGAGCCGATCGTTCATCTCTTCACCGTTAGGCATGATAGGAGTCTCCGAAATCAGAGGCTGCGCCGATTGAGCTCGCCGACGGCGAACTCCGCCGCGCGCGCGGTGAGCGCCATGTAGGTCAGCGATGGATTCTGGCATGCGGTCGACGCCATGCACGAACCATCGGTGACGAACACGTTAGGCGCGTCCCAGACCTGATTGTGCTTGTTGAGAACCGAATTCTTCGGGCTCGTGCCCATGCGGGCGGTGCCCATCTCGTGAATCCCCATCCCCGGGAAACACGGCTCGTCGTAGGTGTGGACGTCCTTCACACCGGCCGCCTCGAGCATCTCGGCCATGTCGTTCGCCATGTCGGGGCGCATGCGGTGCTCGTTCTCGCCAGGGCCGCAGTCGATCTTGAGCACCGGCAGCCCCCATTTGTCCTTCTTCGTCTCGTCGAGCGTGACAACGTTCGCGTGGTTCGGCAGCATCTCGCCGAAGGCGGTGCCGCCCACACTCCATCCACCTGGCTCCGCGGCCATGTCCTTGAAATTGCCGCCGACGCCGAGCTCCGCAACGGCGCGCGACCAACTCTCGCGACTCGCCGAGCCCTCGTAGCCGAAGCCGCGCAGATAATCGCGCTTCTCGCCGAAAAGATTTCGGTAGCGCGGGATATAGACCGAGTTGGGCTTGCGGCCGTACTGGTCCTTGTCCTCCAGCCCTTCGATGCGACCCTGTGCGCCGACGCGGAAGTGATGGTCCATGAGGTTATGGCCAAGCTCACCCGAGCTCGAGCCCAGTCCTCCCGGCCATACATCGGTCGCGGAGCGGAGCAGGATCCACGTCGAGTTGAGGCTCGACGCGCAAAGAAAGATCACCTTCGCCTTGTAATCCGTGCTCTGTTCCGTGACCGCATCGAGCACGCGAACGCCAGTCGCGCGCTTCGCATTCTTGTCGTATAGCACTTCGTTGACGATCGCCCACGGCTTGAGCGTCAGGCGGCCGGTCTTCACGGCGGCCGGGAGCGTCGAGGACTGCGTGCTGAAGTAGGCGCCATACGGACAGCCGAGCCAGCAAGCATCCCGATACTGGCAGGCGGAGCGGCCGCCGAGTGGCTGGGTGAGGTTAGCCGTGCGGGCCGGGATCCAGCGGCGCTTTCCGTCGAAATGCTGCCTAACGCGGTCAGCGACCATCTGCTCCGCGCAGTTGAACGGCATCGGTGGCTGGAACTTGCCGTCGGGCAGCTGCGGCATGTGCTCGATGGAGCCGGAGATCCCCGCGAACGGCTCGACGTGATCGTACCACGGCGCGATGTCCTTGTAGCGGATCGGCCAGTCGGTGCCGACACCTTCTTTCGCGTTCGCCTCGAAGTCGAAATCGCTCCAACGAAAGCTGCACCGCCCCCACATCAGCGAACGTCCGCCGACGTGATAGCCGCGATACCAATCAAAGCGCTTGACCTCCGTGTACGGCGAATCCTTGTCCGACGCCCACCAGTCGAGATTCTTCTCGTTGAGCGGGTAGTCACGGCGCAGAACCGGGTACGCGTCCTCCATCGCTTTGGTGCGACCGCCGCGATGGGGATACTCCCAGGGCCCCTTCTGCGCGTTCACATAGTCCTTGATGTGCTCGATGTTCTTGCCACGCTCGAGGAGGAGCGTGTTGAGGCCTCGCTCGGTGAGCTCCTTGGCGGCCCACCCACC
>Ga0136846_1224301_pt1 | contig 16674 bp, 18 predicted proteins | sample HopSoiMetagenom2_FD_96841 | JGI IMG/M metagenome (GOLD analysis project Ga0136846, IMG submission 96841) | Grasslands soil microbial communities from Hopland, California, USA - 2 Assembly 2016 (version 4) | ecosystem: Environmental > Terrestrial > Soil > Grasslands | place: USA: Hopland... | reverse complement strand
GCGGCGCTGCGACTCGTCCGGGAACGCGTGCGCAGCGACCGGCGTGACCGGGACGACGTACGCCGTCGGCGTGGCGGATACCGGGTCTCGCATCCGCGCCTTCGTGACGGCGTCGAACTCCGGTGGCTCGTCGACCACCCCGAGTGCCGCGTCCACCCTCGTGCCGCCGCCCGGGCCGGCGAACCAGTCGCCTCCCCTCCTCACGGGTGACGCCAGGGTCGGCTCGACGCTCACCTCCTCCACGGGAACGTGGTCGGGCGCCTCGGGCTATGCGTACCGCTGGTGGCGCTGCGTCGGCACGAGCTGCGCCTTCGTCGCAGGCGCGGCGGGCGCGACGCTCACGCTCTCCAGCGACGACGTCGGCGCGACGTTCCGTGCGGTCGTCACCGCGTCCGGCCCCGGCGGCGCGAACACGGCGAGCTCGGCGCCGACCAGTCCGGTCGCCGCCGTCGTGCAGGAAAAGGTCGCACTGCGCTCTGGCTCGCCCGCGCTCTCGCGCCGGCCGGTCGGCGGCGGGATCTTCACCGCGCGCATCGCCGTCGCCCGCACCGACGGCCACGCCGTTACCGGCGCCACCGTCCGGTGCGGCGCCAGGGTGGGCCGCTCGCTGCTCCGTGTCCGCGGCCACTCGTTCGCGACGGGCGTCGCCACCTGCACCTGGGTGCTCCCGCGCTGGACGAGCGGGCGGCGCATCGCCGGCACCGTGCGGCTGACGGCGGCGGGTCTCCGGGTCGCGCGCGGCTTCTCGAAGAAGATCGGCTAACCGGCCGCTTCGGCACGGCGCAGCCCGCGGAACGCCCACGCGCAGAACGCCGCGCCGAGCAGGAGCGCGAGCCCGAACGTCGTCCCGGCAGGAGCGGGCTCGCCTGCGATGAGGTCCCTCCCTGTCTCCAGCAGCTGCGTCACCGGGTTCACGCTGGCGACTGTGTGCAGCCACCCGTGCAGCAGCGAGAGCGGCACGTAGACGGGCGCGAGGAAGAGGATCAGGAACACCGGCAGCTGCATGACCGGCCCGGCCTGCAGCGAGCGGAAGCGCATGGCGATGCCGCACGCCCAGAATAGGGCGGTGATGTTGACGAGCAGCGCGAGCGTGTAGAGCCGGATCAGGTCGACGGGGCCGCCGATGACGTCCATGCGCGCGACCAGCGCGACGACCGTGAGCAGGGTCGCCGTCATCGCCCAGCGACCGACAGCGGCGATCCCGTAGCCGACGACAATGGCGCTGCGGTGCGGGACGGCAATGAAGAGCCGGCGCGTGAACCCGTACTCGAAGTCCGAGGCGATCCCGAAGCCGGTGAAGACCCCACCGAAGGCCGCCGACTGGAGGAGGACGAACACGAACTGGAACGCCGTGTACCCGGGCGGGAAGTTGAACCCGTCCACCGTCTGGACGCGCGAGAGGCCGCCGGCGAACGCGGTGAAGAAGAAGAGCGGGAAGATCAGCTGCGGCGCGAGCAGCGCCGGGTTGCGCAGGATCTTCCACACGACGCGCCACGCCAGGCCGAACGCCCCGGACAGGTACTGGCTCACGTGCGGGTCATCCTCCGCTTCATCGCGAGCGACGACAGCGTGATCGCGACCACCGCGAACCCGATCGCCACGCCGAACGCGAGCCCGAGCGCCTCGAAGTTCCAGCCCTGGATGACGAGGCTGCGGAAGCCTTCGATCAGGTACGACACGGGGTTGATCGTCGCTGCGATCCGGAACCACGTATGCCCGAGCAGGTTGCGCGGCATGTTCATCGACGAGATGAACAGGAAGACGAAGAAGATCGGGAAGGTCGCCTGCGTCGCCTCGCCGGAGCCGGTCTGGAGCGCCACGAAGGTCCCGAAGGCGCCGAAGCCGAGGCAGACGAGCGCGGCGAGGACGAGGATCACGAGCCCCCCGCCGATCCCGGCGTGGATCCCGACGCCGATCGCGAGGCCGACGACGAGGTAGAAGGTCGTCTGGAAGATTCCCTGCGCGACCACGCCGGCGAGGTGCCCGGCGATGACCGCCGAGCTGCGCATCGGCGTGAGCGCGAGGCGGTTCAGGAAGCCCGTCTGGATGTCGCGGGCGAGGTCGGCGCCGCCGTTCAGCGTCGCGAAGAGTGCGCCCTGGATGAACGGCACGGCGAGCGCGAAGGCGACGAACGACTTCGTTGGAAAGCCGGGCAGGCTCGTGGCCGCGTGCAGGCCGCCGGAGTTGACGGCGAGGAGCGCCAGCGGGAAGAGCAGGGGCGGGATGACGTGCGCCGGCTGGCGCGCCTGCCGGACGATCGACCGCCACGCGAGGCTCCCGACCTGGTTGACGGTTGGGCTCGTGATCACGAAGGCTGGTCGCCGTTGCTCGCGCCCTCGAGCAACCGTCCCGTCTTCGCGAGGAACACGTCGTCCAGCGTCGGCGCGTGGAGCATCAGCTCCTCCACCTCGATCCCGGCGGAGTCGAGACCGCGGACGACGTCGGTGAGCCCGAGCCCGTCCTGGAGGCGGACGGCCACGCCGCGGGTGGACGCGATCGGCTCGCCGAAGCGCCGGAGGACCTCGAGCACCCGCGGGTCGTGATCCCGCTGGAGCGGGACGGCCTCGACGCTCGGGCGGCCGATGGTCGCCTTCAGCGCCGCGGGCGTGCCCTCGGCGACGATCGTGCCCTTGTCGATGATCCCGACCCGGTTGGCGAGCACGTCCGCCTCCTCGAGGTACTGCGTGGTGAGGAACACGGTGACGCCCTCGTTCCGTGCCAGCCGCGCGACCTCTTCCCACAGCGCGCTCCGGCTCTGCACGTCGAGCCCCGTGGTCGGCTCGTCGAGGAAGAGGATGCGCGGGCGGTGCACGAGCGCGAGCGCCAGGTCGAGGCGCCGCTTCATGCCGCCGGAGTAGGTGCGCACCTTGCGGTCGGCCGCCTGGGTGAGGCCGACGCGCTCCAGGAGCTCGTCGCTCCGCGCCTTCCGCGCCTCGCCGCGGATGTTGTGCAGCGACATCTGCAGCCGCAGGTGCTCGCGGCCGGTGAGCAGCGGGTCGAGCGCGGCCTCCTGCAGGGCCGCCCCGATCACCCTTCGCACCTTCGGGCCCTCGTGCCGGACGTCGAATCCCCCGACCCGCGCCGTGCCGGCCGTCGGTGGGAGGAGGGTGGTCAGCATGTGCACCGTCGTCGACTTACCGGCGCCGTTCGGGCCGAGGAAGCCGTAGATCTCGCCGGTCTCCACCTGCAGGTCGATGCCGTTCACGGCATGCACGTCCTTGAACGCGCGCTCCAGCTGCTCGACCTCGATTGCTGCTCCCCCTGTCATCCGAATTCAGCCTAGCGAGGCGGCTTCCGGGCGCTGGGGATAGGCTGGCGGCGTGCGCATGCTCGTGGTTTCGATGCTCGCCGGCCTGTGCGCGGCGCCCGCAGCCGGCGCGCCTGCGCTGACGACGAAGACCTTCCGCACGCCCTCGAAGAACATCGCGTGCGCCTACTACCCGGCCTCGATCACGGGTCGCGCCGTGTTCCGCTGCGACCTGCTGAGCGGGCTCAAGCCCCGGCCGAAGCAGCACTGCGACGTGGACTGGACCAGTGCGTCGATGGGGCCGCGCGGAAAGGCCGGGCCGACGTGCGCGGGCGACACGGTGTACGACCCGCACGCGCCCGTGCTCGCGTACGGGCGGTCGTGGTCGTACGGCGGGCTTACGTGCACCTCGCGCGCGGCCGGGCTGACCTGCCGGAACCTCGACCGGCACGGGTTCTTCCTCTCGCGCCAGAGCTGGCGCGTCTTCTAGAGGCCGCCTCTCGTCAGAGATCACCCTTGGGAACGGCACCGCGGCTGAAGCTCGCCACCTGCTCGTCGGTGAACGGTGCGCCAAAGAGGTCATCATTCCCGTGGAAGGCAAAGAAGAGGTGACGGATGTAGTGCATCCGCTGGTTCAGGTCCGCCCAGTCGCGGGCGCCACAGTCGTTCGGGTCGGACGCCGGCTCGACGCGGGCAACGAACGCGGCAAGATCGGAGTCGACCAGCTCGCAGAGCTCGTCCGGAAACGGATCGTCCAGGTGCGTTCCGAGCGCGAGCACCCGCCCGGGCAGCGTCAGCATCATGAAGGACTGCGTAATCGCCTCTCGGCTCAGCTCGCACGCCGTGCCCTGGGCGCCGGCGGCCAGGGGGCGGAAGAGCGCCGCGAGCAGCCTCCGGACGCCCGCCGGCCAGCCCGCAGCCGACGGCAAAAGCGCATAGAGCGCACGCCTGCCGAGATCCTCCCTCGTGGCGTCGGGCGCGTCGAGCGCTTCTCGGATCTCCGGTTGCAGCCGCGTCTGCTCGTGAAATCCAACCTCGAGGTTTGCGAGAACGGCCAGCTCGGCACGCGCCTTGGGATCGGCCTCGAAGCGCCGCCGTTCATAGCGCGCGAAGGCTTGCCGCAGATACGTTTGCCCGTCGGGAGGCTCGCCGGTAAGCAGGCCGTCGAGGAATCGCGGAAACGCCGCTGCATCGTCAGCCGAACACTCCTCGAGGTACCGGGCGAACTGGAGCCCGATCTCCTCGAAGACCTTCTTGTTGCCGCGCGCCACCGCATCGCTGGCGCGTTCGAAGGCGTCGAACGGCGTGTGGAGCTGCGCCGTGAAGCGGCCGAGGCGGGTCTCCCCCTGGAAGAGCCCGTGACGTAACAGCCACCGCCAGTGCGAATGGAGCGGATGAAGGAGCTCGCGCGACGTCTGGAGCCGCCGGTCGAGATACGCGCAGAGGTCCTCTCCGCGAATCGTGCTTCCTGCCTGGCGCGACGCCCACGTCGCAAACGTGCACCAGTTTGCGCCTCCGCCCGTCCGCGCCGCGACGGCCGCGGCCAGCCGGCTGTAGCAGTGCGTGATCTCGAGATTGCGGATCACCGGATTCGAGATGCCGATGATCCGGCGCACCTCGGCGACGGTCGGCGGCGGCGAGGTGTCGAGGGAGGCGGCGCTCACCCGGGCTCAGTCGGCCTGGTAGGCGGGGGCCTGCGCAGCCGGGAGCGGCTTGGGGACGCTCGCGAAGAGAAGCCTGCAGAACACCCACAGCGATACGAAGAGCAGCATGATGAACACGAAGTACACCCAGTCGGGAACGCGGATGTTGTAGTCGAGCTCGAACGCGACGCCGGAAGCAACGGTCACCACCGACATGAAGACGATCATCCGCGTTGCGAATCTCCGCACCTCGCCGTCGGCGTCGGCGGAAGACTCGCGGCGCCGGCTCATGCGGATGACGCGGCCTATCAGGACGGCCAACAACACCGCGCAGGCGATCGCCAATGACGAAACGAACGCGTCGTGCCGGGTCCTGCGCAACCCCGCCGCGTCGATCGCCGTGAGCGAAAGCAGCGAGAAGACGATCAACGCCATGCTCTCTGCGCTGACGCTCGCCGCGAAACTGGTCGCGTCGTCATACCCGCCCTGGCTCACCAACCGCGTGATCCCGAGGAGCACGAGCTGGATCGCGATCGCGAAGACCATGCTCGCGCAGAAGTTGACGAACGCGCCGCGTCCGCCCAGCTGCTCCTCACTCGCTGCGTTCGCGTACAGGAAGGTCGCCACGGCGAGAGAGATGAACGCCGCGAGAAACGTGACGAGGGTTTGCTCGACCTGGTCTCGTTCCGAGCGCTCTCTGCCGGCGAGAAAGATGATGGCAGTGAACGTCAGCGCAGTCAGCACGCCGGTCAACTGCGCCAGCCGTCCCGACGACGCGATGTAGTCGAAGCACGTGTGGGACTTGCACGCCGCCGGTGCTGCCGCCTGTGCGGCTAGACCGATCACATCAATTCGCCGACATCACGCCTCTGCGGCGAGCGCGGCCGTCGCGAGCGCCGAGCGGCGCCCCGCCACCGTGGCCGCGATGAGCTGGCGGATCTCGGGCTCGCGCGCGATGAGCGATTCGAACGGCGGCCGCGCGAGGGTGTAGAGGTCGGTCGGCGCCGCGGCCCGCACCGTCGCCGAGCGTGACTCGTCGGTCAGCAGCCCGATCTCGCCGAAGTAGTCGCCGTCGTGAAGCGTGTTGACCGAGCGCTCGGCGCCCTCGCCGCCGACGACGACGTCGAGCCGCCCGCTTGCGACGAGGTAGAACTTGTCGCCGAGGTCGCCCTGCCTGACGACGGTCTCGCCGGCCGCGAACCGCTCGAGGCAGAGAAGCTCGGCGACCGCCGAGAGCTCCTCGCCGCTCAGGTTCGCGAACAGAGGAATCCGCTTGAGCCGCGCGGCGTCGACGGCGATGCGGGGCAGGCTCTGCGGCGCCGTGGCGTATCCCGTCTGCTCCTCGTAGAGCCGCTGGTACAGGCCGCCGGCGCCAACGAGGTCGCTGTGGCTTCCTTCCTCCACGAGCCGTCCCTCATCGAGCACCAGGATCCGATCGGCCATCGCGGCAAGCGACAGTCGATGCGTGATGCTGATGGTGGTTCGGCCCTTGGCGAGCACCACGAGCGTCTCGAGGATCTCACTCTCGGTCTGCGCGTCGAGAGCACTCGTCGCCTCGTCGAGGACGAGGATGCTCGGGTCGCGCAGCAAGGCGCGCGCGATCGCCAGTCGCTGGCGCTGGCCGCCGCTCATGCGCACGCCGCGCTCGCCGAGGACCGTGTCGAAGCCGGCCGGGAGGGCCTCGATGAAGCTATCGAGGCGTGCCGCCGAAGCGGCTTCGGCCACGTCGCGGTCGCTGGCTCCCTCTCGTCCGATGGCGATGTTCTCGCGCAGCGTGGTGTCGAAGATGAACGTGTCCTGGAACACGAGGCCGATCTGGCCGCGCACCGTCGCGAGCGAGCCATCGCGAATGTCGCCGCCGTCGAAGAGGACGCGCCCCTCGTCGGGGTCCCAGAAGCGGAGCAGCAGGTTGACCATCGTGCTCTTGCCAGAGCCGGACGGGCCGACGATCGCCGTGTGTGTCCCGGCGGGGATCGTGAATGCGACCTCGTCGAGGATCGTTCGCGCCGGCTCGTAGCCGAACGTGACACGATCGAACGTGATCTCGCGCTCCAGCGGCGGCAGGTCGCGGGCGCCCTCGCGGTCCTCGATCTCGATCGGCTCGTTCAGCACCTCGAGTACGCGCTCCATCGCGCCGGTCGCCCGCTGCACCGTCTGACCGACGCCGGCCAATTGCGTGATCGGCTGGAACAGCGAGGGCATCAGGCCGACGAACGCGACCAGCGTCCCGAGCGTCAGGTTCCCCTGGATGACGAGATAGCCGCCCACCCCGATGACGAGCAGCTGGCCCACCGTCACGGCCATGCCGATGCTCGCCTCGAACAGGGAACCGAGCACGACGAGCCGGAGGATCGAGCCGAACAGGCCTCCGATGTACGCGCGGTAGTTCGAGACCGCGCGCTGCTCGAGACCGAAAGCCTTGATGACCTGTTGCGCGGAGAGGTTTTCCTGCGTCACGCTCAAGACCTCGCCGAATTTCGTCTGGACGGCCAGGCTGGCCCGCTGCAGTCTCGACAGCAGCAGGACGTAGCTGACGCTGAAGAGCGGGACGACGACGAGGATGAGCGCGCCGAGCAGCGGGCTCAGGTAGATCGCGGCGATGGCGGCGCCGACTCCCGTCACGATCAGGAAGACGCCCTGCGTGATCACGGCCGTCATGGCCTCGTTGACGGTGTCCAGGTCATGCGAGAGCCGTGACATCAGATCACCGACCTTCGCCCGGCCGTAGAAGCGGTGTGACAGTCGCTGGAGGCGCTCGAACATCTGCTGCTGGAGGCCGAGCAGGATGCGCTGGTTCACCCAGCTGCTCGCGTAGGCGCGGCGCATGCCGACGAGCGTGTTGACGAGGAAGATGCCGAAGAGGACGACGACGAAGATCACGAGCGTTCGCGTGCGACCGTCCGGGAGCACGGTGTCGAAGAGGTACTTGAACGAGAACGGCAGCGCGAGCGTGAAGGCGACGCCGAAGATCATGTAGAACGCGATCTCGAGCCAGCGCAGCCAATACGGCCTGATCAGCGGCATGAGGTACTGAAAGAGCTGTCGGAACGCCTGCCGGCTTCCCGTCAGCTCCCTGAACGTGACAAGCCACGCCTCTTCCAGCGCGCCGAGCGGCCGCTCGTAGACGGCGATCGCCGCCTGATCGCGCCGGTCCGGGTCGTACTCGACGAGCAACCGCCGCAGCGCGTCCTCGCCGTGGGTGTCCACGAGGTACGCGACGAACGACGTCGCGACGTACGGCTGGGCGAGCTCGGCCGGAGCGAAGATCGAGATCGGCTGCCCTTCCTCGAGCTCGCCGCGGATGCGCTCGCGGATCTCGTCGAGCGTCGGCCCGGCTGCTATCCGCGCTGCCACGATCCCGGCGATCCCGCTCACCAACAGGTCGGCCGAGGCGGCGCGTGGGCCGAACCAGCGCGCGATCACCAGCCGGGTGACGGGCCACGTCACCGGTTCCCCAGGCGCCTCGGGCTCGACGACTCGGACGACCGCGCGCTCGCCGGTCACGCCGGTTGCCCTCGCGCCGCCGTTCCGGCGGTCGGGGACCGAGCCGTCGGCTGCGACATCGCCGAACCCGTCGGTCACGTAGATGTCGACGCGGCCGCGAGCGCCGCTCTCGTCCGGGTCGAGCAGGTCTCGCAGCACTCCGAGCGCTCGCTCCGCCTCGCGCAGCTCACCCGCCGCACGCGTCTCCGCGTACGACCCCGCCGGCACGTGGATGACGACGCCCTTGCCCTCGTACGCACGCCAGATGGCCGTCGCAGCGGCCGTCGGGCGATCGCGGATCTTGCGGCGCCGGTCGTCGACCGCCTCGACCGCCTCGACCGCGAACGTCGTCGAGCCGACCTGCACGGAATCGGCTGCGGAGAGCGCCGTCGGGCCTTCGATGCGTCTGCCGTTGACGGACGTGCCGTTCCGCGAACCGAGGTCCTCGATCTCGAGCCCGCGCGCCGTGGCACGCACCAGCGCATGCCGCCGAGAGACCTGGTCGTCGTCGAGCGTCACGTCTGCGTGCTCGCGGCCGATCGTCAGCTCGCCGGCGACGTCGAACCTGCGTCCGGCGAGCGGACCGTTGCCGACGACGAGCTGCGGGACAGCCGGCTCGATCTCGATCACGACCCGGCCGATCTCGACGATGTCCCCCGGTTCGAGCGGAGCCGGGCCGTCGACGCGCGTGCCGTTGACCCACGTGCCGTTCAGCGACCCGAGGTCTTCCACCAGCAGACCGGCGCCGGCGCGGCGGATCGCCGCGTGCCGACGCGAGACGCGCTCGTCGTCGAACGACAGATCACCTTCCTGCCGGCCGAGGAGCAGTTCGTTGCGGACCTCGAACGTGCGCCCGGCGAGCGAACCGTTCTTGACCATCACGATCGGCATCCGTGGCCGATTATCTGCCCTTGTCGGCAACGAAGCGAGTAATCCGACAGCGGCTTACGATTGGGCGATGGCGCTCACGACACTCCTGGTCACGAGCGGCCCGCTCGAAGGGCGGCGCGTCGTGCTCGAGCCCGGCGTGGAGCTCGTGATCGGGCGCGAGGACGCAGAGCTGACGATCGCCGATGCGCAGATCTCGCGCCGCCATGCCGCGATCCGCGGCGACCGTAACGGCGTCGAGATCCGCGATCTCGGATCCCTCAACGGAACATGGGTCAACGGGGAGAAGATCGAGCGCGCGAGGCTACTGCACGTCGGCGACACCGTGGAAGTCGGCGGCACGTCGCTGGAGGTCGAGGCGGCGCAGGAGGGCCGAGATCGGCGGACGGTTCGCGTCCGGCGCGGAACGGAAATGCTGGGCACGGAGGCGCCCCAGGGCGACGAGCTTCGCCGCGTGACCGCGCTCTTCGCCGACGTTGTCGGGTCGACGGGCCTCGGCGAGCGCCTGCGCCCCGAAGAGGTGAAGTCGTTGATCGGAGATTGCGTCACCCGGATGAGCCGGGCAGTCGAGCAGTACGGCGGTGCCGTGCAGGCATACATGGGCGACGGAATTGCCGCGTTCTTCGGCGTTCCGGCCGTCCACGAGGACGACGCCGAGCGGGCGGCTCGGGCGGCGCTCCGCATTCTCGAAGCCGTCGAGGCGTACGCGCGCGACATCGAGGGCGCCTGGGGGATCGCCGACTTCAACGTCCGCGTCGGCATCAACACCGGGCAGGCGGCGGTCGGGCTCGTCGGCGCCCGGGATCCTCAGCGCGTCTCGCTCGGAGACACGACGAACGTCGCTGCCCGGCTCCAGGGCACCGCGCAACCGGGAACGATCTCGATCGGCGAGGAGACCGCGCGCGCGCTGGCCGCGCGGTTCGTCGTCGAGCCGCTGGGCGACGTGAGCGTCAAGGGGCGAGAGAGCCCCGTGCGCACCTGGCGGCTTGTTCGTCCGGCGACGAGCGCGCCGGGCCCCCCGTCCCACCCGCTGGTCGATCGGAAGACCGAGCTCGCGCAATTGAGCACTGCGCTCGACGAGGTCGAAGCCGGCCGCGGACAGACCATTCTCCTCGTCGGAGACGCGGGAATCGGAAAGACCCGGCTGCTCGATGAGGTTCGCGGCCTCGCAACTCCCCGAGTCACGTGGCTCGAAGGCCATTCAGTCTCCTACGGCGAGGAGCTGCTGCTGACCCCGTTCGTCGAGATACTCCGCACCTGGCTGGGCGTGGCCGAGGACGAGGCGGAAGTGGCCACGCGCATGAAGATCCAGGCGAAGCTCGGCGCTCTGCTCGGCGCACGAGCGGATTCCCTCCGCACGCTGGCGAGACTCCTGTCCGTGCGGCTCGAGCCCGAGGCGCGCGAGGATACGTCCGCGGCGCTCGCGGCCTCCGATATCCGGGAGGCATACATCGCCTGGCTCGAGGCCCTCAGCGAGCATCGTCCGACGGTGGTCGTCGTCGAGGATCTGCAATGGGCGGACGCAGCGAGCTGCGACCTTGCGCTGGACGTCGTCGAGCTGACGGAGCGGGTGCCGCTGCTCCTCGCGACGACGCTGCGACCCGACCCCGCTTCCGCGGCATGGCGCCTTCGGGGTCGCGTGCTGACCGAATACCCCCACCGCGTGAAAGAGCTCGGGATCGGGCCGCTGGACGATGCCGCCGCCGAGGAGCTTCTCGTCCAGCTCTTCACCGGCGAGCTCAACCCGATCGCACGCCAGGGAATCGTCGCGAGGGCGGAGGGGAACCCGCTCTACCTGCAAGAGCTGCTCCGCATCCTGACCGACGGCGGCGGCCTCGAGCGCGAGCGGCGATCATGGGGACTGACCTCGACCTCTTCGACGCTGCTCTCGCCCGCTCTGGAGAGCCTGCTCGTCGCCCGGATCGACCACCTGCCCGATTCGGCACGCCGCCTCGCGCAGGCCGCCGCCGTCATCGGTCGGACGTTTCCGGTCCGCGTCCTCGAGCGAGTGTCCGGAGCGGGTGACGTTCGGGCCGATCTTCAAGTTCTGCTGCGGGCCGAGATCATCCGCGAGCACCGCCGGTACCCCGAGTTCGAGTGCATCTTCAAGCACGGCCTCTTGCAGGAGGCTGCGCTGTCGACGCTGACCGCCGAGCGCCGGCGTGATCTGTACGGGCGCGTCGCCGCGGCCTTCGAAGTCCTGTTCGACGCTCCTCCGGACGACTACCTCGAGCGTCTCGCGCATTACTACGCGCACAGCGACGATCTTGCGAAGGCGCTCGACTACCTGGAGCGCGCCGGAGAGCGCGCGGCGCTGCTCCAGGCGGAGCCCCAGGCAGTCGAGCTATGGACGCGCAGCAGCGAGATCGCTTCGCGGCTCGGCGACACGGCGGCGGAGCTCCGCATCGCCGCCCGTCTCGCCGACCTGGGGACGTAGCCGGGCGCTAGCCGCCGACGACGATGATCCCCCGGGTGGCGGCGAAGTCGATCCCGGGCCAGCGCGGCACGATCTGGCTGCGCCACACCTCGTACGACACGATCCGCGGCGGGAGCGGTTGCGGATTCAAGTAGCCGCTCACCTCGCCGCTGTCGCGAATGTCTTGCATGAGCGCGTCGCGAACTCCGGCATGCTCACTGCTCTGCAGGATCTCCCACGCGTACTCCGGATCGTCGATCGCGCGCTGGGCGACGTCCTTGCTGTCGACGGCTGCCATGGGGCCTCCTCTCGTCGGTCTGACGACTATACGCCGCGTACGCGAAAGGGTTGAAGCCTGGCGTGCGAAGTGAGAGTCTCGGTAGTCGTGATCGACCAGCGCGATGGCGCGCGGAAGAGGAGGAAGGAATGGAAGCAGGGGCGGAGACGATCACGCAGGCGGACGCGGACGGGCTCGCGGAGAAGCTGAAGACGTTCGTCGAGACGCTGACGCCGGGCGAGCAGGACGCGCTGAAGATGGCGCTCGCGCAAAGCGCGGTCCCCGAGGGCGACGACACGGGCGGCTTTCTCGCCCGGCGCTTCGACATCACCACACCATGGGGCCCGATCCAGGTCGACTCGACGACCTACACCCAGACGCCGTGGGGCGGGACCACCGCCCAGGCCGCGCGACGCTGAACAAGGAGGGAGGAAGACATGGAAGCAGGGACGGAGACGATCACGCAGGCGGACGCGGAGGGGCTCGCGGAGAAGCTGAAGACGTTCGTCGACACGTTGACGCCGGGAGAGCAGGACGCGCTGAAGATGGCGCTCGCGCAGAGCGCGGTCCCCGAGGGCGACGACACGGGCGGTTTTCTCGCCCGGCGTTTCGCCATCACCACGCCGTGGGGCCCCGTCCAGGTCGACTCGGCGACCTACACCCAGACGCCGTGGGGGGATAGCTCCGTCCAGAGCCTCCGACGCTGATTCCCCGACGACGCACAACTCAACACCGCGCGCCTGATCGGCGCGAGGAGGGAGGCGAAGCATGGAAGCCGGCATGGACACGATCACCCAGGTCGACGCGGATGGGCTCGCGGAGAAGCTGAAGATGTTCGTCGAGACGCTGACGCCGGGAGAGAAGGACGCGCTGAAGATGGCGCTTGCGCCGAGCGGAGTCCCCGAGGGCGACGACACGAGCGGCTTCGGCGGGGCCTACGCCGTCGACAGCCCATTCGGCCTGCTTCGGGTCGACGCGCAGAGCTACTACAAGACGCCCTGGGGGAGCGAACAGCTCGCCCGCTTCCGCTAACCGCGGAACTCGACCAGCGCGCAAGGCGTGCGCAAAGGAGTGGATCATGGAAGCAGAGACGGAGATCACGCAGACGGACGCGGACAGCCTTTCGGAGAAGCTCGAGACGTTCGTCGCCACCTTGACGCCGGGCGAGCAGGACGCGCTGAAGATGGCGCTCGCACAGAGCGGAGTCGCGGAGGGCGATGACACGGGCGGCTTTCTCCGGCGCGTGCTTATCGCCACGCCGTGGGGCCACGCTCAGGTCGACGCCACGAGCTTCGCCGCGACACCGTGGGGAAGGAGCCCGAGCATCCGCGCCCGCTGACCCCTCATAGCCGCGGACGGGGGACGTTCGCGGCGAGCGACCGCAGGACGCCCTTCATGTGAAAGGGCGCCAGCGCCGGATGCTTGCCCAGGATCCGGGTGACGATCCCCGTGATGTGGGGTGCGGCGAAGCTATTTCCCGTCGCCGTGATCCAGGCGCCTGACATCCAGGCGACGCGAACCTCGATCCCGGGCGCGCCGAACTCCACCGGCGGTTCGGGGTTGTAATAGAAGATCCCGGGATCCTGTCCTTCGTGACACGCGACGGAGATCACCGACGAGTACAGGGACGGGAAGCTCGGGATCGGCATGTTGTTGGCGGCCGTGACGAGGATCATGTTGTGGAAGTACGCATCGTCGGCGAGCTCGTGGAAGATCGCGAAGAAGTCCCGCTTCGTCGTCCCCAGGCTCAGGTTGCAGACGTGCATCCCGTTGTCGATCGCCCAACGCAGACCGGCGGCGAAGACGCCACCGCGGCCGGTGAGCATCGGCCCGAGAACCTGGACGCTGTAGAGCTCGCACTCGGGCGCGAGCGACCGGATGATGCCGGCGCAGGCAGTGCCGTGCCCGAACGCGTCGGTATGAGGCTCCTCGTCGAAGAGCAGTCCCTCCGGGCCCTCGGAGATCGCGACGTATCCGCTCACGGACCCACCGACGGCGGGGTGATCGGCGTCGATGCCGCTGTCGATGACGGCGACCTTTACTCCCGCGCCCGTGCTCTCTCCCCATGCCCACTCGGGCGTGACGTCGTCGATCTCGGGAATCGCCTCGATCGTGGGCAGCGACTCGGCGGCGAACGCCGCCGACCAGGCGGGGCGGGAGCTCACCGGGGACCCAGGTCGCCTGCCCCTGGCCTGAGGCGAAGGTACTGGGCGAATCCGCGGAGCATCGCTCGACACGCCTCGGTCTCGTCGTCGCCCTCGCTGACGATCTCGTGGACGAGCTGCGCGAGCTCGAGTGAGCTGCGGAACGTCGGATGCTCCTTCACGACGACGGCGAGGCGCGTGGTCTGCTGGGTGTCTCCGATGTCGAGGACGTCGCGGATCAGCTCGGCCAGGTTGTGATGCGTGCGCGATTGCTGCAGGGCCACGGCAGCCTGGTTCGCGAACAGCGTGAGCGCCTCCATGTCGTAGGGGCCGAACGACGTGGCGCCTTCCTTGTCCAGGAGCTCGATCACGCCGATGACGCGACCGCCGTAGAAGAGCGGCATGCACAGGACGCTCTTCGGGATGTAGCCGACCCGGTCCGCGATGTCGGCGGCAAAGTGCGGATCGCTCTCGGCGTCCGAGATCGCGATGGGCTGACCGCTGACTGCCACCAGTCCGGCAATGCCGTGCCCGAGCGGAACGCGGAACTTCATCACCGCGTCCGCCTTGGATCCGAGCGCGGCCTCGAACACCAGCTCGTGCGTCTCCTCGTCGAGCAGGAAGAGCGCACCCGAACGAGCCGAGATGACGTGGGCGGCGGTGTCCAGGATCATCTCGAGCAGACGGTCGTGTGTGACCGGCGCTCCGATCGTGCCCGCAGCTGCCGCGAGCGTCAGGGCGCGACGAAGGTCGTGGATCGCCTGCTCGCTTTCCACGCGCTCGCGGAGGCGCTCGATCTCCTCGGCCTGCCGCGCGATGATGTCTTCGGGTTTGCCGGCGCCCATACCGGGCTCCCGGCCGGGAGTTTCGTCGCTCGTCACGTGCCTCCCTGGAGACAAGCCGCCGATGGGCCGGTCTCGGCCCGGGCGGCGTTTTGCGCGGCCTCCGAGTATCTACCAATCACCGCTGCGGGCCACCGTCTCGCGCGGCCGGCGCCTCGGGTCCGTAGGAGACGAAGCCGAGCGCCCGGAAGCGCTCGAGCGTGAGCGCCGTGCCGGCGATCGCCTCGTCGAGCGGCAGGTCGAGGCTGCGCGCGACCGATTCGATGATCTCGCCCACCGTCGCGCCTCGCTCGCAGCCGAGCCAGACGGCGTCGGTGAGCGCGTCCACGTCGAAGAACTCGTTGTGGCGGATCAGGTACGTGGCGTCGTGGGAGCGCCGCCGGCGGACGTGGTAGTCGGCGCACACGCGCCAGTCGCGCCGGATCGCGCTCAGCTCTGGACCCAGGACGTGAGCCGGCGCGAGAAGTTGAGGCAGCGCTCGACGTACGCGCGGCGGTGCTCGGGAGACGAGTCGCCCCCCACGCCTTCGGGAAACTCCAGGCTCCAGTAGGTGCCGGCGACCTCGCGGTGGAAGACGGAGCCGTCGTCGACCGCCTCGAGCTGGCGCGGACGCCATTTGACGGTGGGGTCGGTGCTCCCGTGCCTGTGCACGTACGCCTCGACGGAGTGCTCGACGAGCTCCCGGGCGCTCAGCATCGCCACGTCGAAGGCGCCGCCGTCCAGCATGCCGCAGACGTCCTCGTAGACCCCGTCCGAGGCGCGGATCGCCTCCTGGGACTGGTACGCGCTGAGCTTCGCGAAGTCGAAACGCTGCCGCCACGCCGCAAGCTCCGGCTCGTTGAGCAGCGCCTTGCCGACGCGCAGCCGGTGGATGAAGCACTCCTCCTGGTAGGAGAAGCGGCTGCGCGGCACGTTGTCGGCGTCCGTGAGGTCGAGCCGGTCCAGCCGAGCGGCGAGCTCGCCGACCGTCGCGGGCGGCCAGAACTCGAAGTCGACGCGCCGGTCGCCAAGGAAGTGCTGCGACACGACGTTCGGCCCTTCCGGGATCGCGAGCGTCCCGATCGAGCCGCGGTCGCTGAGGACGTACACGTCGACGTCGGACCACGGGTTCGCGTACGAGGTCACGATCGACCCCGACACGTACACGGGCGTCTCGCTGCCGTCCGGGTAGCCCTCGGCCGCGAGGATCTCGTCGTAGCCGAGCCCCGCGATCAAAGGCACGCTCGAGTCGCCGGACCGCTAGATGACCATCACGAGCTTCAACGAGGACGGGCTCAGGCGGAGCGAGTTGAGGCTCGTCGTTGACAGCGACGGCGTGACCGAGCTGTTCACGAAGTAGTTCGTCCGCAGCGGCGCGTAGAGGGCGAATCCCTGCACGTCCGGGGGCTCGGGATCGAGACCGGCATCGGTCGGCGCAACTCCCACGAACTCGATCTCCTCGGGAATCGCGTCGGCGCCCGCCTGCAGTCCGAGCTCGGTGGCAATCCTCGAGCGGGTGTCCTGGTCGAGAGCGATCTTGGCAACCTTGGGTTCCGTCTGGGCCATTCCTCCTCCTCCTGTGCACGCACGCTGACCCCGCGGCGACCATAGGCAGGGCATGCGAGTGGTGTCAAGGGGCCTCGCGCCCACCTGCCGCCGACAGGCCGGTGACGAAGCGGACGACGGCACCGGCGGCCCGCTCGACCGGCACGCGCGCGGTGTCGAGCGTCAGCACCGGCATGCCGTGGGCGCGTC
>Ga0136846_1226873_pt1 | contig 16675 bp, 13 predicted proteins | sample HopSoiMetagenom2_FD_96841 | JGI IMG/M metagenome (GOLD analysis project Ga0136846, IMG submission 96841) | Grasslands soil microbial communities from Hopland, California, USA - 2 Assembly 2016 (version 4) | ecosystem: Environmental > Terrestrial > Soil > Grasslands | place: USA: Hopland... | reverse complement strand
GAAACGGAGGCAGAGTCGGTCTTGAAATAATAATCCCTGTCGGGCATGCCAATACCCGCCTGCGTAATATGCCCCATATTCATGCTGCTGTTTTCCTGATCCGGAAAAACCTGAAAAGCAATAAGGGAAACATTTGACAATTTGGTCTCTTCTGCCATGAATGTAATCATATCAGCCATACTGGTGATGGCATTGATCCGATCCAATCCGGTTTTGAGCGGCTCAAATCCGCGTTGGTTGATGGTATTGGTATCCATTCCGGAAGCAAAGAAATCACCGATCTTTTGTTCCAGGCTGCCCGGCGCATTGTCAGTTTTCGATATGCTGTCCAGGATGCCTTGCAATTTGAGGCGTTGCTGGTAGTTCATGAACCGGTAGGCGCCTACGCCCGACTGACTAGCCGGTATTTGTGCTGTATCATACCATTTGGCATTTACATAATTAAAAAAATTATCGCCCGGCTGGTGGGTCGAGTCTATTCCTTTAATAGCTATAAAGGGTTTTTCTGTAGTACTTGTTTGGCAGGCAACAAAGAAAAGCAGGGTGAGGGATAGCAAAAAACAATTTTTCATATCGATCAGGTTGGTTGCGTAACGATGTTGAATAGTTGATAAAGATATCATTAACGGAGGAATAAGCGAATGCCACCGGCAACTTTATTACCTCATGAACTTCATTTCAGGAAATCAATCAGATACACATTAAAATTGATTAGAAAATCAACGCCAGCTAAGTCAGGCTTCAAGGAGGCGTTTCGGTATGGCAAAAAATGGCAGAAGGTGTACATTTGAATATGGATATGTTACTCAATGCCATTCGACATTACATTCCGCTTTCTTCTGATGATGAAGCTGTCGTCAGGTCTTTGTTTCGCGTAGAAAAACTGAAAAAAGGCCAACACCTGCTTCAGGCAGGTAATATTTGCAAAAACATCTTTTTTATTGAGCAGGGATTGGTTCGTTATTATGCCATTATCGATGGCGAGGAAAAAACGAGCTATTTTAATAAGGAAGGTGAATTCGTTTGTGACTATGCCAGCTTTTTGCCTCAAACGCCATCCATAATTAATATTCAGGCATTGGAAGCCTGTACTGTTTATTTCATCAGCCATAGCAATATGCAGCTATTTTATGAGCGGGTGAAATATGGTGAAAGGTTTGGCGGCTAGGCCTTGAAGATGTATATGTAAATTTAATCAACCATGTAAACTCACTGTACAACGATCCGCCCGAACGTCGCTATCAGATCTTCCTTACGAAATTCCCTGATACCGGACAGCGCATACCGCAATATTATATCGCCTCTTATATAGGAATAAAACCGCAATCACTAAGTCGCATCAGAAAAAGAATGGCTGAAAAAAATTAATTAACCTGGGTGAACGACCAGCCGTTTTTCATTGCCGAACTTTGTGTTACAAAAATAGCCTAATGTATACACAAATCTTACGACAGTTATTGCTTATTCTGCATCTTTCCGGTCTGACATTGATGGTCGGAACCACGGTTGCCTCTTTTGTCACTTTTCGTGCTTTCAAAAACAGGTTTAACCAAAAAAGTGAAAGCTCAACAGGTCTTTTGCAGCTCTTGTCGAATCTGGCCCCGGTAAAAGGGATAGGTGGAATTTTGCTGATACTTTCCGGTATTGGACTTACGTATATAACCGGTTGGGTATTCCTGCATATGCTATGGCTTCAGGTAAAATTGTGCCTTATTCTGCTGCTGCCGCTTAATGAAATTCTGATAGGGAACAAGCAACAGAAAAAGTTAAAGACCGCTTTTTTTGAAAATAACCCCGATAGCACTGCCGTGATAAAAATAGCAATACCTAAGATCTCCATTTTTTACACGATCCAACTATTGCTGTTTTTCGGGATCTTTGTACTGGCGGTTTTTAAGTTTAATTAACCTGCATATTAATGTTCCAGATGTTGAGCCTTTCCATTAAAATCGGGAGGGCTTATTATTTTCCCCGATCATTATAACGTTGAACTTTTAATACGTATTTTTACGATATCATGCCGCACCCATTACGTGTACATATTGAATCGGTCTGCAAGCTTACTGATGAAGAGTTTGACTATATCATTACTCATTTTACGATCGTAAAGTATAAAAAGCACCATCAACTTATAAGGGAAGGTGATCTTGTAAAGCATGAATATTTTGTATTGAAAGGCTGCCTTCGTTCTTACATAACGGATGCCGGTACAGGTAAAGAGTTCACTTATAGTTTTGCTGCTGAAAACTGGTGGGTTTCCGAACGTGAAGCTTTCACCAAACATACTCCGGCAACCACGACGGTAGAATGCCTGGAAGATTGTGAGCTGCTGGCATTGACTTATGAAAACAGAATGAAACTTGGCCGCGAGATCTGGAAATACGAACATTATGTTTCCATGAAAACCAGCCTTGGTTACGTGGCGCTGCAAAAGCGGTTACAGCTGATGATCATGGGTAATACCAAAGAACGGTTTGAGAATTTTGTAGAACAATACCCGCAATTGTATAGCCGGGTGCCAAAGACAATGATTGCCTCATACCTGGGTGTGTCAAGAGAGACCATAAGCCGTTTATACAGAAAATAACAGCACAAATGTCACAATTTCAAAGTGAGAATTGTGCCTTCTTCCGGCCGATCCATGCCTGAACTTTGCGTCATTAAATCAAATAAGTATGATGTCGCAAAGTTCATTTTCTTTCAAGAAGATATTTATTTTATGTGCTTTGATAAACAGCATTTTATCAACCTCGGCACAAAAGACTACTTCATCACTGCCTCAACAACCTGGCCTCTACCGGATGCAGTTGGGAGATTTCGATGTAATAGCATTATCAGATGGCACCATTCCTTTAAACCTGCATACTTTATTACATGATGCAAAGCCTGGCGAATTGGATGATCTGTTACAGCACAGTTTCCTCGACAGTATTGTAGAAACATCCATCACAGCTTTCCTGGTAAGGGCAAACAACAAGCTGATATTGATTGATGCAGGAAGCGGTAGCTTCATGGGTTCAACACTTGGTAAAGTAAAACAACATCTGCTGGCTGCCGGTATTAGTCCTGAAGACATTGATATCGTAATGCCTACTCATTTACATGCAGACCATGTAGGAGGATTGGTGGACAATGGCAAAATGGTATTTCCAAATGCTACCGTGTACGTTAGTAAACCCGAAGCAGATTTTTGGCTGAATGAGGCAAATAAGCAAACGTCCAACAAAAGGGCACAGCCGTTTTTCGATGGCGCACAGGCTGCCATAGCGCCGTACCAAAAGGCAGGAAAAGTTAAAACCTTTGAACCGGGCACACAACTTTTTCCCGGCATTACCTCCGCGCCTTCTTTTGGACATACACCAGGCGAATGTTTTTACATACTTGAAAGTAAAGGACAAAAATTGATGTTTTGGGGCGATGTGGTGCATGCAGGCGCCGTTCAGTTTGCCGACCCCTCCATAACCATTGATTTCGACGTGGATCTCACCGGCGCCAAAATAACCCGGAAAAAGGCATTTGAAGATGCCGTTAAAAAAGGTTATTGGATTGCTGCACCGCATCTTTCATTCCCCGGTATTGGACATTTGAAATTTGTTAATAACTCCTACGAATGGTTACCAGCTAATTATAAAAGCATATTTTAATATTATAGGGTAAGTACCCGAATAAAATTGCCCCTGGTAGAAATAAAAGTCCACAAAGATTTATTGATATCTTTTGTGGACTTTTATTCGCTTTTCATTTCTTCCGGCCATCACACCGCCATCAACATCCCATCTAGCACCTGTTACCCAGCTGCCTTCCAACTACTCCGCTACCATCTTTTTTAATAAGTTCCCGTTCCTGCCGCCTTTCAAAACAACTGAGTAAATGCCCTTTTTCAGGTTACTCACATCGATCGTTACAGAAGATGCATGAGCAGGAAGGGTTTTTGTTATTACAGTACGCCCGTCCATGTCAATAATATTCAGATAGCGGTAACCAGAATTGCCCAGGGATAGCGTAAGCACACTGCTGGCAGGGTTGGGGTACAATTGTACCCCGGTTTTATCGTCGCCGGCAGGTTGAAGTTTATCCGTAGCGGCCATCCGCGCAGATATGGGTTGTATAATAATTGAGCTTAGCGCATCATTCCAGCCCTCATCTGCCAGGCACGAGGTGTCGGCCGTTTTCGTCAACGAATTACCACTGAAATTGGCATCCCGGTACAATATGGCCCGGTATCCGTTCAATACCCTGATCGATGATACAGAATCATTGGGTATGCCCCTGGCTATCAGATCAGAAAGATTGTAATTGCCTGCAGGCAGGCCAACCGCCCTGCCTCCATAATTGCAATCGATGTAAAGAACCACCGGCCCATCGGCTGTTGTTGCCTGGGAAAATGCGGTGAAGGTCCACGAACCCGGCTGCACCCTGAACCGGATGTAGTCATTATCTTCTCCCACGTAGCTTATACCTGTTACGCCGCTTATGAACGAACCATTTTTCCAGATAGCTACCTTATTGGCGTCGATCTCTTTCACGCCGGCAGCGAGCATTCCTTTGGGAATTGCCACAATTGCAACTGTATTAAGCGGACTGGTCAATGTTTGTGTGTACACGTTGGCATTCCGGATGTATGAAACAATAATATCGCCCTTTGGGGAAGGAACCCGGCCCAGAATAGTGTTAAGGCTGGTCACCTGCGGCTGAAAAATAAATTCATTATAGGCGGGCAGGGAAGGCCTCACTCCTAATGTATAAGCGCTGAGCTGGTAAAGCGGACCGGCGCTCCAGGCATGATTGCTGCTGCTGTTGCTTGCCGGAAATTCTTCCCAAAGGGTAGAAGACCAGTTATCGATCATGACGGCATACCGGCTTCGCATACGCGTTAGAGCATCATTGGCGTTGAGCATCGACAGGGCCATTTCAATATACATTTCCTGGTAGGGGCTTGCGTCGTTCCGGTTCTTCAGCACCGTTAATACACCGGGCTTCCGTGAATCATCTACCATGCCGGCCAGCACTGCCCAGGCATTGCTTCTGTCGTCAATGACCGATGATTGCACGCCGTTATTTCTGTGAAAAACATACGCATTGGCAGCACTGTTCCAGAAGTAGGTATTGAATTGGGATCTTACCTTGTTCTGCAATGTTTGGTAATAGGTTTTGTCGGAAGTGGCGCCTGTGAGATCAGCCATGTTGATCATAGCGTCGAGCAAAGTAAGGTATAAGGCATTACAAAAAGTATTGGCGCTTCCTTCCACAATATCCTTATTGCTGCCCCAGTCAATCCAGTTCCACAGGTTCCATCCCTGGCCGGGCTGTAGTATCAGCATGCCGTCGCTGTTGGCCGTGCCGGCGCAGTAATCAATGAATTTTTTTGCTTGCGGATAAACCTCCCTTACCAGGTCTGCATCGCCTGTATACAGGTAGTATTTCCACAGCATGGCCACGGCAGCCATGTTCTGATCTGGAAGATTAAATGCATTTCCAGGTGCGGTGGTATACAAAGAGCCATCCGCCTTTTGTGTGTGCATCAGTTCCCTGAAGGCCTTTTTCGCCAGCAGGCTGGCATTCTGATCATACAGGTAGAACGAGTAAAGGATCTGTTCGGAAACATCGCCCCACCACTGGCCCCGCTCGCGGTTAGGGCAATCGTAAAATATGTCACGCATGCATACACGGGAAGTATTTTTACTTTTGTTCCAAAGGCTATTGAGAGGCCCGTTGTCACTTAAAAAGACCCCGCGAATGTCGGTGTTGTAAGTTGTTTGCCTGAACTTCAGATCAAGGATGGTAACAGTGCCCGTTACATTGGAGAAATCGTAGGTTACGGTGTGGTTGCTCGAGTTCTGCCAGGCAAAACATTCAAATTCCTGCACACCTGCCCTGGTTATATATTCCTGCCAGTAAAAATCATTCAGGATGATCTTTATGCGCACCCCGGCGGGTGCATTCACCTTCAGGTAAGGTGTTCCCTGGATGTTAATGTCCAGGTTTTGGGTTATAGTGGTGTTTGTATTGATCGTTGAAGGAAATGCGTTGTTATAAGCTGTTAGTCCATAGTCTTTCCAGAATGGAATAGTTCTATGCACCAGGGTATTCCAGGGCGCAACGGGCGGTGCGCCTTTTGCTGTGGCATTGCCCCAGCTGGCGTCGTTGTAGCTGGCCGCCTGCCATCCCTGCATGGCGTTCATGCCATCATAACTTACCGGCCATTCCACCCATTTATAATCACCGGCCGGCTTCAGCTGGTTGTTTTCCGACCCATAGGCTACGTCGCATACGCCGGGTAGTGTGTAGGAGCCTCCTTCATCGGCGCATTTCGTCCATAGATTGCCACTGCCGGTCACCCTGTAATATCCTGCTTTTACTACGTTGGGGATGGGATCGATAAAGGTGGCGTTATTGAAAGTGATAGAACCGCTCACTGCATATTTGAAGTTGAAAGTACCACGATTAAACGCCGGATCCACCTTCACCTTCCAGCTGTTGTCTGATACAATGGAAGCAGGGCTGGCGCCTGTGATGCCGGCCTCGAATAAAAAGCCGCCATTGTCTACGGTTCTTTGTGAATACCCATCGGCGCCACCTTTATACCAGACCAGTGCCGCAATGGTATTTTCCCCGCTCTTCAAATAAGGCGCGAGATCTATTTCATCATAATAAGTGTTGTTGAGATCGGGCCGGATGTCGAGCCCGCCGTCGCGCAATACCAGGCTATCGTTCACATACAGCCAGTATTTGTTCTCTGCCGCGATCTTTGTAATGGCTTTGGCAGGTTTGGCGCTCAGGGTTACTTTCTTCCGGAACGATACCCAGGAGTTATTAGGTCCCTGGTCGGCCGTCCAGATCCAGTTGGCAGTCCAGTTGCCTGCTGCAGGTGTTCCAAATAACTCAATTTCAGCCAGCTGAAGGGTAGTGCCGCTGTTACAGGTGAGGTTAAAGCGGTAATACGTATAGCCTGCGCTGTTACTGAATGCGAAGGACCTGGTTTGGAACCGGTTGGGAAAATCCTCGTTGGTGCGGGTGTCGATCGTGTTCCAGCTGGCTCCGTCATTCGAGCCCTGTAAGGTCCAGTTCAGGGGATCACGCTCGGCATAATCATTGGCAGAAGTAAGGGTATAGCCTGTTACAATATAGCTTGAATTTGCATGGTACTGGATCCAGGCCGAGGCGTTAAAGGTAAGGTACTTGGTGTTTACATTGTTGTCGATGAGATTGGTGTATTCTTCACCGGGAGGAGAGCCTGTTTGATATTGAGCGCTAATGGTACCACCCAGGCTGGTAATATCCTGCGCATGGATCATTGACGGTGTCATAAACAACGTCAGCAGCAGCAATAGCATAACAGCCCTTGCCGTAGGAAAAGATTTAGACATAGGATTAAGTTTTGCAGGTAAGTTATATGTTTAGCAAAACCAACTTATCAGGAGGTGCATTAATTTTATACTTTACAGAACTGACCTGCTTTTCTTCTTCTGACGAATGTGTAAATTTGAAGAGAATAGCATCATTTAAATAAAAATACTGATATGAGTAACCGTTTTCTTTTCACCCTGTTATTGATAATAACCGGAACAGTTGCTTCTGCGCAATCTCAGGACCCTGTGAAGACCCGTTCTCAGTTTACACAGCCTGGGAAAATGGCTCCTGTAAAATTATCGGCCATGTCCATTAAAGACACTACTACCCATAAGCGATTGTTTATTAATTACCCTATTAAAAAAGAATGGTATCATGAAGGTACGATGGTTGACTCCGGCAGCCTGGGTAAAGTATACCAGATGCCGATAGACAATATGCTTTGCCTGGTGCCGGATGTTGCTAAAACTGCCCGCATGCCGGTGAAAGAGATTTACGGAACCGAACGAATGCCAAATGCATTTTCACGGAAAAATGCCCATGCACCAGGAAGATGACATAAGGCCATTGTTGGAACAAGCGGGGTTTTCAAAAATATTTATTGAGAAAGTAGCGCAGTTTTCGGTCTGCCCAACTGCGAAGGAATGCGCAACCGGCCTGGTTGATGGCGGGTTTATTTTTAAAGAAATAAGACAACATAATCCCGAATGGATAGATGAGATAAAGAGCAAGCTTGAAAAGGAACTCTCGGAAAAATTCGGCGCCGCGCCTATGATTGCTCCAATGAGTGCTGTTTTCAGTCAGGCATGGAAATAATGTAACCTGCAAAAAACGCATCGGGCTATAGCGGCTGTAAATCCGGGGCCAACCAGTTCTTTCTGGCTTCTTTACTCATTAATAATTCCCGGCTATAATATTTAAACGGAAAATCTTTCTTTAAAAATTCCTGTTGCCAAAGCCCGTTCAGTTGGCTTTCAAATTGCCTGCCGGCGACGGTTTGCAATACATAGTTAATAATAAGCCTGGTGTAAAAAACGGTGATCGTTTCGTGATAACCTGAGTGATCGGTATTTTCCCCGCCAATGCTAATGTTGTATTTCTTTATTCCCTCTTTGATTGATTCAATTGCCTGTGGTAATGGCTGCTGGCAACAATACCAAAGCGCCATTACAAAATGCGTTTCATGCGTCCAGTTTTCTTTCGGCAACCTGCCATTCTCAAATTGATGAACTAATTCTTTTGCTTCTATTGCTGTCATTTAAAAGTTTTTTGTGTTGATCTCTTCTTTATAGGTGCTGAGGATAATGGTGGTATTGGTGCGGGTGATCGCTTTTATGGATTTTATCTTTTTTACCAGCAATTCTTCCAGTGCCAACGTATCTTTTACCAGAACTTTCAGCAATAGATCGTAATCACCGGCTGTATGGTGACATTCGAGTACTTCGTTTAGTGCAATAAGGTTCTCTTTTACCGGTACGGTTTTGGTGTGATCGATCCAAACCTGGATAAATGCCAGCAATTGCAGGTTTAATTGTTGCCGGTTTACTTTTATCGTGTACTTTTCTATATACCCCGATCTGTCAAGCTTGCGTAATCGTTCTGTTACTGCAGGCAGCGAAAGATTTATTTTTCGGGCTATGTCCGCACCGGTAATGCGGGCATTTTCTGCGAGCAACTGAAGTATTCTGCTGTCATGGCGATCCATATTTGTTCATAATTTATCCCGAAAATAAGCTTTGTCTTTATGTCCTTTCGCTATACATAGAGAATAACAGCGATTATTAAGCAGATTGACGGTTGTTCCCATCATCCCGCTTGCCTTATGGAGGGATCCATTGAAGATGAAGATATTATATGTACAAAGTTCCGGGGTTATAATAAAAGTCTCCCAGACACGTTGGTGTAATAGATGAAAAAAGGAATAATAACGATTGTTTGCCTGATCCTGCTGTCTTTTACCGGGCCGCCTGATGACCAACAAAGGATCCTGACCCAGGTGGGTACTATGCTGGAACAAAGGCATTACCTGCAACCGGTGATCAATGACCATTTTTCTGAAGGGATCTGGGAAGCCCACTTACATACGCTTGATAACCGTAAAAATATCTTTCTGGAAGAAGATATCCTGCTGCTTGGCGCCTATAAACTTTCGCTGGATAATGAATTGCATGGCGATTCCATAAAATTTTTCCCGGCCGTAACCAGTCTGTATGCAAAAAGGTACAACGAGGCTGCTGTGATCTACAGGCGGTTGTTATCACGCCCCATTACTTTCAATGACAAGGATAGTATTTTTCCTGATCAGGAACCGGTGGAATTTCCCCGGAATGAAGCGGTGCGCGAGCAAAGATGGAACAATTACCTGAAACAAATTGTACTGGATAAATTAACAGCCCTGCAGGAGCAACGCGCACAAAGTAAAACCGGTGACGCCACCCATGGCAAAACAGATAAGCAGCTGGAGTAGCAGGCCCGCGAAAGCCTCTTAAAACAATTGGACAGAAAGCTTACCCGATACTTTGCACAGAATACGCAACAGCTTTTCAGTAATTACCTGAACTGCATTCTCCGTTATGCAGATCCGCACTCTGATTATTTTCCGCCGCTCGACAAACAGGAATTTGACCAGCACATGGCCAATCGTTTTTACGGCATTGGTTCTTTGTTACAGGAAGATGAAGAAGGCCATGTAATTATCGCCTCGCTCGATGCCGGCGGTCCTGCCTGGAAGAGCAATGTCCTGGCCATTAATGACCAGATCGTAAAGGTGGGGCAGGGAAATGAAGACACGCTGACTGAAGTAGAAGGTATGTCGGTTAAAGAAGTGGCCCGGCTCATCAGGGGTGAAAAGGGTACTGTGGTAAAACTTTATTGCAGGAAAGGAGATGGCAGTATAATTGACGTAGCACTGGTAAGAGAGGAAATACGCAGGGAGGAAGCAGGCGTCAGAAGCGCCATCATCATGAAGGATGGCAAAAAAACAGGGTATATCTATCTGCCCGTATTTTATGATGATTTCACGCATGAAGATGGCGCGCATTGTGCAGACGATATAGAGCAGGAGGTGATTAAGCTGAAAGGGGAGAACGTAAACAGCATCATTATCGACCTGCGCAATAATGGTGGCGGTTCCCTGGCCCAGGTAATAAAGATGGTGGGCTTATTTGTGGGTCGCGGGCCTGTAGTACAGGTAAAAGCAGGCAATGGAACGCCGCAAATATTGGCCAGCAACCGGCCGGAACCATTGTACAGTGGCCCGCTTGCTGTAATGGTCAACGAACTGAGCGCTTCTGCTTCGGAGATCTTTGCCGCTGCCATCCAGGATTATAAACGAGGGGTTATAATAGGCAGTTCCACTTTCGGTAAGGGTACCGTACAAACCCAAATGCAGCTGAGCCTGGAAAAAGAAGGGGCATTGAAACTCACCGTAAAAAAATTCTACCGCATCAATGGCGGCTCCACGCAACAAAAAGGAGTGATCCCGGATATTGTGCTGCCTGATATTTACGAAACCCAGGGCATCCACGAAGGAAATATGCCTTTTGCATTGAACTGGGACAAAATACAACCTATCGCATTTACACCTCAAGCCAGTAGTAACATAGATCAGCTGACAGCGCATGCAGAACAGGATATTAGCCATGACAGTGCTTTTAACAGCATTCGCCGGTACAATGACTCACTGGGGAATTTTCGCAATACAAGAGGGCAGGGGATGCCGCTGGGGCTGTTCAGGGCCTATCTTGTACAGCGAGCCCGGATAGCCCACCGGTTTGAAACCATTCTGCAATTGCCTGACAAGAGAAAGATGGATATAAGGGAGCTTCCCGGAAAAGATAATGGCCCCTGGGTAAAAGGGTTAGCCAAAGATATTTACCTTGAACAGGTGCTGAAAACAATGATGAAAATACAATGATGTAAATAATGAAAAAGCCAGACTGTTTCCAGCCTGGCTTTTTCATTTATAGTGTTTTTTTAATTGAACAGGTTCGGATTGTTTTGTTCTTCTGTCTGCGGAATGGTGAACAAATAATTAGGGCTGTTGGCAACGAAAGGCGTGCCATCAGCAAATTTCAGGGCCGTGTGATATTTTGCCGGCACCTGTTTGGTAACGCCATCTGGCGTGGTAATGGTAACCTTCCGGTCATTACCGCTGCCATCTACATACGGCTTACGTACTACAGGCAATTGGTTGCGGATAATATCTGCCAGGGCAAAACCTTCTCCCCATAATTCTTTGCGGCGTTCAACAAGAATGGCATCGATCAATTGTTGTTGAGTAGCGCCAGTGGGGTCAAAAGTAATGGCGCCCCGGGCGGTACGTAATGCATTGAGTGCAGCGGCGCCTTCGGTAATGTTGTTCTCACGTGCATACCCTTCCGCTTTTATCAGGTAAGCTTCAGCGCTTCTCATCAAAACAAGATCACCGGTTTCGTCGTCGCGGAACCTGAACTTTTTATATTGCAGGTTTCCTTCGCGGCCCGGGTTATTATCCCAGGAGAAAAGAGTTTTGCGGATATCGCCATTGTCGAACAATTCGCCAAAGAACGGATCGGCCATAAAGCTGTAATAACCAGAGACAGGAGAAGACACGTCCAGAAAGTTAAAGCTGTAACTGCCATCGCTCTGGCTGGGTATTTCCGGGTGTCCCCAGATCCATTCTGAATTGTTTACGTCGTTGAATCCTTTGGTATAATCTGCTGGTGGCATCAGCGGATAGTTCTTCAATGCTTCATCGGCGGCTGCGGCGGCGGAAAGCCATTGTCCCGTGTTCAAATAAGCGCGTGCCAGCAATCCGTTTACTACATCTTTGTTGATCTTGTATTTGGCCGTACGTTGATACCCATCGAGCAATCCCTTTGCCTGCAACAAATCAGCAAACACCTGTGTATAGATGTCCTTCAGGGTTGCTTTCGGATTACCACGCGTAGTGTCGGTGGTGGGCGTTGTATAGATGGGCGCTGTTTTAGCGAGCGGGTCCTTTAAATAGGAGAACTGATAGAACGAAGCGATGGTTAAATAAAGGTGTGCCCGCAATGCCAGTGCCTGTGCTTTCAGCACCTGTTTGGCTGTAGCATCGCCGGTTACATTATCTACATTGGCAATAATGATGTTGGTGCTGTTGATGATCTTGTACAACTGGTTCCAGATGGCATTGTTACGGCTTTGGGTTTTATCAACCATTTGGGTGAACCGGTAAACGGGGGCATAACTGTATTTGGTAGTGATCAACGCCACATCATCGCCCATGGCTTCGCTTACGAGTGCAATGGTTTTAAAGCCGGGATTGCCATAGATGTCACTATAAAAATCATCCATCAAAGCACGCCAGGAGCCTTCATACAGCGTATTTAAATTGGCAACGGATCTCAAAACAATTTCTTCGGGCACTGCATTGGTAGGGGCCGTGTTTAATTGCTTGTTGCAGGCAGATAAACCGAACACCAGCGCTGCAAAGTATATATATGATTTATATGTTTTCATACAATTGTAATTAAAGTTGAACATTATAAGCCTATCTGTACGCCCACGGAGATGGTTTTCATTTGCGGGTACTGATAGTAGGTGGTGCCATCAACAGCCTGTTCGGGGTCCATGCCCTTGTGGCCATAGAAGGTCAGCAGGTTTTCTGCGAGCCCATATACTTTGGCCGATTTAAATCCTATTCTCCCCAACAGTTTTTCCGGAATATTGTAACCCAGCGATAATTGTTTCAAACGTGCATAGGTAGCATCGTATAAAAACCGGGAAGAGGTGGAGGTAAAGCCCAGATCGTCGGTGGTAAAACGCGGAACGTTGGTATTGGTGTGGTCGGGTGTCCAGTGGCTCAACAATTCCGGCGACCAGTTACGGCCGGGATTTACTGCACCGGTCAACAGGGAAATATAATCTGCATCCAGTACTTTACCGCCCAGGCTATATGCGAATACAAATGATAATTCCACTTGTTTATAGGTAAGCGAGCTGGTAATGCCACCGGTTACATCGGGCAGGGCAGAGCCTGTATAATATTGTGTACCCTGCGAGTAGGTAGAAGTAGTTTCCTTTTTACCATCGGCCGTAGTGCGGTACCACATAGGATTACCTGTGGCAGCATCCACACCGGCCCACTGACGCAGGAAGAAATCATACACAGAGGTGCCCACCATCAATTTTTTGGTGCCGCTGATGATCTCTTTTTGTGGCAGGGAGGTGATCTCGTTCTTATTGTGGGCAACGTTAATGCCTACCAGCCAGCGCCAGTCGTTGTTGCTGACGGGAACAACGTTCAGTTCCAGTTCCACACCGGTATTGCGTAATTCGCCGATATTGGCGCTTATGGCGGTAAAGCCCGTAGACCCGGCCAGTGGTTTGGAGTACAACAGGTCTTTACTGGTTCTTCTGTAATAATTAAAGCTTCCGTAAATACGGTTTTTCAAAAAACCAAAATCAACACCGGTGTTGAAGTTCAGGTTGGTTTCCCATTTTAACCCAGGTGTTGGCAGCCGGGAAGGAACCACACCGCCATTACCGAGGTTGTTTTCTATGCTGTACAACGGAAGGTAAGCATAATAACCGCCATTGGTAGTGGATAGGTTGTCGTTGCCGGAAGCACCATAACTTGTTTTTATTGTCAGGGCGCTCAGCCAGTTTACGGGTTTCAAAAATTCTTCTTCCGAGATCCGCCAGGAGGCGCCGGTGCTCCAGAAAGTACCCCAGCGGCTATCGGGCGAAAAGCGGGAAGAACCATCTCTGCGCACAGAGGCGGTAAAGAAATATTTACCGAGGTAATTATATTGTCCCTGGCCGAAAAAGCTCAGTTTGGTATAATTATCGGAAGTGCCGGTGAAGTCCATCAGCTGTGAGGCCGCCACGGGTTCATACAGATAAGGCAGGGCAAAATTCTGGCGGTTGCCACTCAGTCCGCTCGAATTCAGATAATAGTATTCATGTCCTGCCAGCAGGTTGATATGATGTGCCGATGCAATATCGAGGTCGTAGGTGGCAATGTTGTTCCAGGTATAAGCGAGAAAACGGTTACTGTTTTTTTGTACGGTACCACCAATCGCAGCATCTTCCCCTAACAATGGATTGGTGTAGTACAATGAATTGAGGTTGGTATAATCCAGGTTGAAGCTTGTTTTAATTTTCAGCGCTTTGGTAATGGCCGCTTCGAGGTACGTGCGGGTAGAAACATTCTCATTGGTATTTCTTGATCTGTTTAACGGCATGGAGCCAATGAGGTTGTACTTCGGTAAGGCGGCATTGGGCCGGTAAGCGCCGTAGTCGAATTGCCGTTGGCCAATGTTATCGAGCTTGTAGCTGCCATCGGCATTTCGCTGATAAATGGGATAGAAGCCGGGAATGGTACGGCCAAACAGCACTACATTGGCCTGCTTTGAATCGGAGGAGGTGGGATAGTCCTGCGAAGTGCTGGCGCCGTTGATGTTAAGACCCACTTTTAACCAGGGCTTTGCCTGCAACGTAAGATTGCTTCTGAAGTTATAGCGTTTAAAACCGGAAGAAAGAAAAGCGCCATCATTATTCGTATAACCGCCGCCAACATAGTAAGTTGATCTTTCACTACCGCCTGAAAAGCTGAGTTGCGCCTGCGTGTATTTCGCGCTCTGATGCATGCCTTTTTCCCAATCATCGTTCCATAATGGTTTGGCGCTTGCAACGAGCTTGCCATCATGGCCAACAGGCTCCGGATAAGCAGCGCCATAAGGATTGATGCCAAGATTTGACACTAATGCACTGCTGGCCGTAGCAGCTGCCTGCGCGTCTGTTTGCCCATTAGAAAGCGCTTTATTGCGCAGGGCTTCCCAATACAATTCAAAATATTGATCGGTACCCAGCTTGTCATAATCTTTTACCGCCCGGCTGCCCCAGCCCTGATTCAGGGTGGCATTGATAACGGCATCGCCCTTCTTTCCCTGTTTGGTGGTAATGATAATAACGCCATTGGCTGCCCGTGAACCATACAGGTTGGCGGCTGTAGCGTCTTTCAGTATGCTGATTGCGGCAATATCCGCCGGGTCGAGCGCATTGATATCGCCTTCATACGGCGCCCCATCCACCACGAACAGCGGGGCGCTGGAGGCATTGATGCTTCCCACGCCACGAATACGAATGGTGGAACTGTTACCAGGCTGTCCATTGGCGGAAGTGGTTTGTATCCCGGGCGCCAGGCCCTGCAACGCATTGGTGATATTGGGCGTGAGCCGGTTGTTTATTTTATCGGAAGAGATGGAGGTCACTGCGCCAGGATATCCTGACCGTTTAACGGTCGTATACGCTACCGCCACCACTTCTTCCAGAGTGGAATTAGAAGCCTTTAAAAGAATGGTAAGGTCTGGCTGACCAGCCTTTACTTCTGTTTCGTAGGACTCTCTTCCTACAAATGAAATGGTGAGCAGTGCTTTGTCCTGCGTTAACTCCACTTCAAAACGTCCCTGGGAATTGGTAACAACGGGGTGTTCTGATTTGTTCACGACAACGGTTGCGCCTTCGAGGGGCTGTTTGTTTTCAGCGCCCAGCACCACACCGCGTATTAGTTTTGTTTGTGCGAAAAGCCCGCTGCTGAATAGCAATATCAGTGCGAGCAAGCCTTGTTTTTGTAGCATACTTATTTAGGTTAATGTATAGAATAGTGATGTCACCAGCCATCGTAACAGGATGGTGTATGGCAAAGCAAATTTTTTGGCCCGCCTGGCGAACCATGTACCAGTAGTAGAAAAGTGTTAAGAGTAAACTGTTAACCAGTACAACAGCAACAGGTGTACGGCAAATAAAGGCAGAATGGGTGTAACAGTGTATGTGGGTTAGTCGTTCTCATTTGATGGTGCAAATATATGGTAAGTCGCAAACCTATCAAAATGATAGACTAAAATGTTTCAGCAAATATGTAAGTGGTGAATGCAATGGATGACTGCACGAAACTTGATAGTTTTAAATATGTATATTAAATAGTACACAAAAAGAGTGGACTAAACAAAATGCTGTATATTACAGGAGGTGGAACTGCATAGAGGCTATCGGAGAATTATTTTTCTAATTAAAAAATCAACCATATGTCAGAGGAAGTAACAAAAAAGCAAACCGCCCTTGGGGATGTAGCGGCCCGGCAACTGGCCATTGCAACCCGTACGGTTCCACAAATGATAACGATCAGCCCGCGCTGGCTTACCCATCTGTTGAACTGGATACCGGTTGAATCGGGTATTTACCGGCTTAATAAAGTAAAAGATGCCAGCAGCGTACAGGTAGATTGTTCGGGCCGGGATGAACGGGTGCTGCCGCAAACGTATGTTGACTACATTGAGGATCCCCGGGAGTATATGTT
>Ga0136846_1211854_pt1 | contig 16678 bp, 18 predicted proteins | sample HopSoiMetagenom2_FD_96841 | JGI IMG/M metagenome (GOLD analysis project Ga0136846, IMG submission 96841) | Grasslands soil microbial communities from Hopland, California, USA - 2 Assembly 2016 (version 4) | ecosystem: Environmental > Terrestrial > Soil > Grasslands | place: USA: Hopland... | reverse complement strand
GAGCAGACCGACCGTCGTACCGGAGGTGCTGTCGTGGTGGCTCTGCCACCGGCGGAACCTCAGCAACCCGGCGGCGAAGTACTCGTTCCCCGAGCCGCTGGCCCGGCTCCGTGACCAGATCGGTGTCACCGACTGGGCCGACACCGACGACCACCTCGACCGCCTCGCTGAGCGACTGACCGCCGCGGTTCGAGGTGCGCGATGACCGCGACCGTGGCTCCGGCAGCTCGCAGCTACCTCGCCGCGGTCCGGGAGGTGATCAACGACGAGCTGGGCGACCTGCTGGTCGGGTGCTATGCCTACGGCTCGGCACTCACCCGTGAGTTCGTGCCTGGCCGCAGTGACCTGGACCTGGTCACGCTGACCCGTACCTGGCTGCCCGAGGCGACCGAGCACGCGGTCACGGACCGGCTGCGCGTCCTGCCGAGACCGGCCGCGCTCAAGGGGCTCGACATCTGGTTCCTGCCGGTGGCGACGGCCGCGCAGCCCGGGGAGACGCCGCGCTACCAGATGCGGATGCTCACCTCGCTCGACTTCGTCCACCACGACGAGCCGACCCGCTACGGCGACCCACGGCTCGCGATGCTGCTCGCGATCTGCCGCAACCACTCCGTGGCGGTGGTCGGGCCGCAGCCGGCACGGGTCATCGGGCGAGTCCCGCTCGCCGGCATCCTCAGCGGGATGCTCGCCGACCTGGGCAGCCACGCGCCGCCCCACTACCGCGTGCTGAACGCATGCCGCGACCTCCACTTCCTCGTCGAGGGCCGGATGTGCAGCAAGCTCGAGGGAGCCGCGTGGGCACGGAGGCGGCTGGTCCCGGCTGACCTGGTCGACGCCGCGGCCACGTGGCAGACACACGGCACCGGGCCGGAGCTGGACCCGGCCCAGGTCGATGCGTTCGTCACCGCTGCCGCGGACCGGCTGCGGGACGCCATCCAGTACGGCGACGTGCCGCCGGGCTGCGGCCGGTGGCTGGCGGGCGACCCGGCACCGCAGCTCGGACCGAAGGTGACGTGTGTGATGCCGACCTACAACAGGCGCGCCTTCGTCGAGCGCTCGATCCGGCTCTTCCTCGCCCAGGACTACCCGAACCGGGAGCTCGTCGTCGTCGACGACGGCGAGGACGACGTGTCCGACCTGGTCCTGTCCGGCGTGCCTGTGCGCCACGTGCGGCTGCGGCGTCGTACGACCATCGGCGAGAAGCGGAACCTCGTGGCACACGAGACCGACGGCGACCTCCTCGCGCAGTGGGACGACGACGACTGGTACGGGCCTTCGCGCCTCTCCCGACAGGTCGGCCCCCTGGTGGCCGGGCGCGCTGACCTCACCGCCATCCAGAAGAGCTGGCTCGCCGACCTCGACGACCGTCGCTTCTTCCGGCGCCGGGTCCTGCCCCGCAAGGTGACCGACGCGCTCGCGCTCGGCACCCTCGCTCTCACCACCGACCTCTGGCGTCGCTCCCGCCGCTACCCGCACGCCTCCAAGCTCGAGGACCTGACGATGTACCTCCGCGCCACCGACCTCGACGCCCGCGTCGAGAGCGTCGCGAACGACGGCATCTACGTCTACGTCCGCCACGGCGCCAACTCGTGGCGCTTCCAGCGCGCCCCCCAGGACCACACGTGGTGGGCCGAGTCCCCCGCCCCGGCGTTCGTCTCGCCGCGCGACCTCGACGACTACTTCACGCTCCCGCAGGGCTCGCAGGCGACAGCCGGGCACCGGTCGGCGTAGGACGCCCGACTCCGCCAGGCTGCGGGCGCTCGCAGCCGTTCCGCCCGGCTCAGCGCTTGGCGATGCCCTTGATGAGAGCCTTCACCGCGAAGAACAGCACCGCCCGGATCGCGACCCACAGGGCTGCCTTGCCAACGCCCTTCGCGACGGTCTGGGCCGTCAGCGGCTGGCTGATCGTGTCGGGGTCGACGGGCGTGACCGCTCCGCCGTAGGGGACGGCGGGCACGGGCGGGTCCGTCGCGAGCGGTAGGCCGGTGGGCGGCGGCGGGTCGACAGGCGGCGGGGCCGGCGTGCTCATGGGAGGAGTGTGCAGGAACGCCGGGCTCGTTAGGGTCCACCCACCATGTTGCGCACCGTCCTGGCCGGGCTCGTCGGCCTCCTGGCCGCCGTACTGCTCCCGCTCAGCCTGCTGTCGGTCTGGGTGCACGGCGTGGTCAGCGACACCGACACCTATGTCGACACGGTGACCCCGCTGGCCGACGACGAGGTCGTGCAGGCGGCCGCGGTCGAGGAGCTCGACCGCGCGACGGTGCAGCTGCTCGAGAGCGCTGGTGTGGCGCCGCCCGGTGTCGGCATCCTGGTCCACGCGGTCGTGCGGCGGGTCGTGGCGAGCCCGGTGTTCCGCACCGCGTGGATCGCGGCCAACCGGACCGCGCACGACCAGCTCGTCGCGGTGCTCGAGGGCCGGGACCAGGTGGCGCTCGACGACCAGGGTCGGGTCACCATCCAGCTGGGCGGCGTGTACGCCGCCGTGGCCAAGGAGCTGGCCGCGACGGGGCTGCCCGGTGCCCAGCAGGTCGCGAACCTGGACGCCTCGATCGCGGTCATGGACGCCGACCAGCTGACCAGGGCTCGGCGCGCGTACCAGCTCCTGGATGCCCTCGGCTTCTGGCTGCCGTTCGGGTGGATGGTGGCGGTGCTGCTCACCCTCGTGTTCGCGCGCCGCAAGGTCGCCGCCACGGCCAAGCTCGCGATCGGGTCACTGGTGGCGCTGGGGCTGCTCGCCCTGGGGCTGACGGTGGCCCGCACCCGACTCACCGAGGACCTGCCCCAGCGCGATGTCGCACGCCAGGTCTGGGACGTGGTGACCGCCCAGCTGTGGCACCAGCTCGAGCTCGCGGCGGTCGTGCTCGCTGTCATCGCGCTCGCGACGGCAGTCGTGGCAGTGCTCCGCGACCGCAGAGCCGTGACGCCCTAGCTGGCCTTCGGCTCCAGCACCGCCGCGTCGACGACCGGCCGGTCGGCCGGCCGCGGCAGCCGGATGACGTGGATGCGCGGTGGCGTCCCCCTGGACGCCACCGTGCCATCCGCTCGAGCCGGCACGGGAATCTCTGTGCGCCGCTTCCCCCCAAGCAACAAGGTCCCCACCCCGGTCCTTCACGTTGAGCTCGAACCCCCACGATCCGCGCTCAGTGGTTGAAGCATGCATCCCGGGGAAACCGATGGCAAGCACCCCAACGAGTGAATCCGCAGGTCAGGGCCACCACGGTCGGAGGATCTGCGCCGTTCGCGAGCACCGAACCTACTGAGACCGCAGGTTGATGCGCCCGGCTCCGAGGCACGGGCGCACGACGCCCGCGCACCTCAGCCACTGTCCCGGAGCACCGGGAGGGAGGGTTCCGTGAAGGTTCCGTCAAGGACGTCGTGCACACCGTCAAGGAACCGTCAATAGCCCTTCTGACCAGCACAAACAGGTCGTACGAAGGATGCATGACGGACCTGGTCTACGTGTTGGTGACGCTGGCCGCGTTCGTGGTGCTCGCCCTCCTGGTCGGGGTTCTGGACCGCCCCGAGAAGGGCTGAGCGTGGGCGACGTCCTGCCCGCCCTGGGCCAGCTGCTCGCGCTCGTCGTGCTGCTGGTCGCGACCGTGCCCGCGCTGGCTCGGTACCTCGCACACGTCTACACCAGTGAGCGCCATCTGGGTGTCGAGCGCGCGGCGTACCGCGTCCTGCGCGTGGACCCGGACGCCGACCAGCACTGGCGCAGCTACATGATGTCGATCCTGGGCTTCAGCCTGGTCGGGGTCCTCGTGCTCTACGCGTTCGGGCGCCTCCAGCAGCACCTGCCGCTCTCCCTCGGCTTCTCCGCGCTGCCGCCCGACGGCGCCTGGAATACCGCGGTCAGCTTCGTGACGAACTGGCAGTGGTACTCCGGCGAGGCCGCGCTCGGCCACCTCATGCAGATGTCCGGGCTGACCGTCCAGAACTTCCTCAGCGCGGCCGTCGGCATGGCCGCCGCTCCCCCGGTCCACCCGCCTCCATCCCGGCGGCGGTGGGTGATCAACCCGTCCCCGACCCAGACCGGTTGAAAGGTCACCGCTCCCCCGGTCCACCCGCCTCCATCCCGGCGACGGTGGGTGATCAACCTGTCTGCGACCCAGACCGGTTGAAAGGTCACCGCTCTCCGGGCTGTCGGTTACGTCTCGGCCTGGCGGACGTCGCTCCAGCCGGTCCAGCCGCGCTCCTCGATCAGCTCGAGGACGCGGCGCCACGCGGATGAGCTCTCGACCATCTTGTCGTCCAGGAGCGACACGATCTCCTTGTCCATGTCCGCGTCGGCCTGGGCGGCCTCCGGGTTGTCGGCGGAGACCTCGTGGAAGAGGGCGACAGCGGCGTCGGCGACCTCCTGGAGCCGAGGGTCGTCCGGGGACCAGTGGCGCGACTGGTCGAACTGGACGTACATCCGCCGCATGCTGGGGCGGTCGAGCTCCTTGTCCTTCATCCCCATCCACTCGGCGACCTTCTCGGGGTAGCGCGCGTGGACCAGGATCCACGAGTCCCGCTCGAGCTTGACGGTCTCCTCCGAGATGCCGAGCTCGCGGAGGCGGTCCAGGTAGTCGACCACGACCTGCGGCAGGGCCAGGCTGTCGCCGGCGGCCAGCGCGCGGACCCGGGCCCGGTGCTCGGCGATCAGCCGCTGCTTGGCCCGCAGGTCCGCGTCGAGGTCGGTCAGGGCCTCGGCGAACTGCTCCTCATCCGCGTCGAGCAGCTCGGCCACCCGGGCCAGTGGTACGCCGGCCTCGGCCAGTGTCCGGATCCGGACCAGGGCGACGACGGCGTCCGCGTCGTACCGCCGGTAGCCGGACGCGTCCCGCGGGGGCTCGGGGAGCAGACCGCGCTGGTGGTAGTGGCGGACCGCGCGGACGGTTACGCCCGCGAAGTCCGCCACCTCGGAGATGGTGAGCACTGCCAGGACCTACCCCGTGACCTTGCGGTGGTAGACGCGCACACCCCAGATCGCGCTGAGCACGGTGATCAGGATGCACCACCCGACCGCGAGGACCGCGTCGTGGGCGGAGGGGGTCCCGGCCAGCAGCCCGCGCAGCGTGTCCATCACGGGCGTGAAGGGCTGGTACTCGGCGAACCACCGAATCCCTGCGGGCATCGACTCGGTGGGCACGAAGCCGCTGCCGAGGAAGGGCAGGATCAGCAGGAACATGGGGGTGTTGCTCGCGGTCTCGACACTGTCGGCCGCCACGCCTAGCGCGACGGTGAGCCAGGTGAGCGCCAGGGCGAGGAGCAGCACGATGGCCACCACACCGAGCCAGTCGGCGGCCCCGGCGTCGGGCCGGTAGCCGAGCAGCAGGGCGGCGGCGAAGGTGACCGCCACGGCCAGCGCGGTCTGCACCAAGGCGCCGCCAACGTGCCCGGCGAGCACCGAGACCCGGGCGATCGGCATGGTGCGGAACCGCGCCACGATCCCCTGGGTCATGTCGGAGGCGACGGACACCGCGGTGCCGAGGGCCACGCTGGCCACGGCCATCACAACGATGGCCGGGGTGATGTAGGTGAGGTACTCCGACCGCCCGCCGCCCACCCCCGTGATGCCGGCGCCCAGGGTGTTGCCGAAGACGAACACGAAGAGCAACAGGAAGAGGAGCGGCTGGCCCATCAGCATGATGGTCAGCGATGGGTAGCGCCGCATGTGCAGCAGGTTGCGCCGCAGCATGGTCGCGGTGTCGGTGATCGCAAGCGGGGTGCTCATCGCACGGCCTCCAGCTCGTGGTCGGTCTCGGCTTCTTCGTCCTCGGAACTCTCCTGGGACGCGCTGTGCCCGGTCAGGGCGAGGAACACGTCGTCGAGGTCCGGCGTACGGACCTCCAGCCGCTCGACCTCGACGCCCGCGACCTCGAGCCGGTCGAGGACCTCGCGCACCTCGCGGACGCTGCCGTCGCCGGGCACGTCGAGGGCGAGCGTGCCGCCGACCCGTCGCGCGCGTTCGCCCAGGGCCTGCTGGGCGGCCGCAAGGGCGGCCTGGTCGGCCAGCTCGAGCCGGAGGTGCCCACCCGGCACCGACCGCTTGAGCTCCTCGGGGGTCCCCTCGGCCACGATCCGGCCGCCGTCCAGCAGCGCGATCCGGTCCGCGAGCCGGTCGGCCTCGTCGAGGTACTGGGTGGTGAGCAGCACCGTGACGCCGCTCGACACCAGCTCCTCGATGATCTCCCACACGGTGCGCCGGCTGCGTGGGTCGAGGCCGGTGCTGGGCTCGTCCAGGAAGACGACCTGCGGGTCGCTCATCAGGGTCATGGCGAGGTCCAGCCGGCGGACCATGCCGCCGGAGTACGCCGACGCCACCTTGTCGGCCGCCTCGACGAGGTCGAGCCGGGCCAGCAGCTGCTCGGCGCGCTGCCGCCCGGCGGTCCGGTCGAGGTGCCACAGGTCCGACATCAGGGCCAGGTTCTCGCGGCCGGTCAGGAGGGGGTCCACGGCCGAGAACTGTCCGGTCACCCCGATCGCGGCGCGGATCCCGTCGCCGTCCGTGGCCAGGTCGTGGCCCGCCACCGTGACCGTGCCGCCCTCCGGCGGAAGCAGGGTGCAGAGGATCCGCACCGTGGTGGTCTTGCCCGCGCCGTTCGGGCCGAGCAGCGCCAGGACGGTCCCGGCCGGTACGTCGAGGTCGATCCCGTCGAGGACGACCTGCTCGCCGTACGCCTTGCGGAGTCCCCGCGCGGTGATGGATGAAGTGGTCATGACGGAAGTCTGGAACCCTGACGCAGCGTAAAGGTCAAGCGCGTTCGGGAGTGACGCGCGTCTCCCGGCTTCCGGGCCGGTTGCAGACTGGAGGCGTGACCGAGGTGGCCCGGATCCGCCGGCCCGTCGGTGGCGGCCACTTCCTCTTCGGGCTCAGCCACCAGCCGTTCCTGCTGCTGGCGCTGCTGGTGGTGGTCGTCGCCGTGCTGGTGTACCTGAACCGGCGTCAGTGACCGCTCGAGCCCCGACTCTTGCGGGACCGGGGCTCGAGCGACTCGCGTCAGGCTTCTCGGGCTTCTCGGGAGCTTTCTCGGGAGCTCAGGCGGCGATCCGCTCGCCCGCCGAGTCCGGCTTGGCCACGGCGGGCTCGGCCAGGCGGCGCTCCATCCGGCGTACGGACCTGGCTCGGCGCCACTCGGTGACCAGCGTGCGCAGGACCCGGAAGCCGTCGGAGACCGCGCGCAGGTTGGACTCGCCGAACATCCGCAGCTTCTCGACCGAGGGGACCTCGGTGATCGCGACCTTGGCCGCGGCGAAGCGGCAGTTGATGACGGTCTCGATCTCGAAGCCGTCGCCCCACAGCATCTTGCCCTTGGCGGACGCCGGGCTGGTGTGATCGGGCAGCTCGAGCAGCGGGATCAGGTCGGCCCAGAAGGCGTTGTAGCCGTAGCAGAGGTCGGAGTAGCGGGTGCGGAACCCCAGGTTGAAGATCGAGTTGAGGAACCGGTTGCCGATGCGCCGGACGGTGGTGATGTCGGCCGAACCCCCACCGGCCGTGAACCGCGACCCCTTGGCGAAGTCCGCGCCTGACTTGAGCGCCCCCACGAACCGGTCGATCTCGGCCGGGTCGGCCGAGCCGTCCGCGTCGAACATGATCACGATGTCGCCGGTCGCCCGGGCGAACCAGGCAGCCATCGAGTTGCCCTTGCCCTTGCGACCCTGGAGCACCGTGATGATGTCGGGCAGCGCGCGGCGCGCTGCCATCACGCTGCCGTCCACAGAACCGCCGTCGACGAGGATGACCTCGTGGACGCGCGGCAGCTGCGGCAGCACCACCGACAGGTTCAGCGCCTCGTTGAGCGCCGGCACCACAATGCTGATCAGCGGGTCTTCGGTGTTCCGTTCGGGACTGCCGAAATAGACCGTCATGCCGTAGCGACCCCCATGTCGTAGCCGACCCCCCACGGCTCGGCGACGTGGGGAACATATGCCCACCCGGGTGTCGCCGGAAAGCTCCACAGCCCAGTAACAATCCGTCGTTCTCGCAGGTCAACCACAGTTTGGGCCGTTGTGGCTGAACTGCGACTGTTGGCGATTCGTGTACGGAAATGACGGCTGTCACCCTCCTTTTGGTCATTTCTCGTAGTGCCGGTCACACCAGCGGCCCCCCGATTCGGACGACGATCGCCGTCCTGAGAGGATCGGCGGCATGGTCGAGCTGAGCCCGCGAGAGCGCGCGATCCTCACCTTCGAACGGGAGTGGTGGAAGCACGCCGAGGCGAAGGACACCGCCGCTCGGGCCCGGCTCGGACTCTCGCCGGAGGACTACTACCGGGCCCTGGGCGCGATCATCGACCACCCCGGCGCCCTGGCCCACGACCCGCTGCTCGTCCGCCGGCTGCGCCGTCAGCGGGTGGCCCGCCAGCGGCAGCGCCAGGCGGAGCGGCTGGGTCGTCTGAGCGACCCCGCCGGCGGCTGACTCCTGGCCCCTGCCGCCTTGAACCAGCCTCATGCCTAGGTGGAACCTCGACAGAGCTGCGGTGAGCGGCCCTAGACCGGACGGGTGGTTGGGGTAGTCCGTTCGGGGCATCTTCCGCCCAGACGGGTCACATCCCTTCCCTGACCACCGGCTCCTCGTCTAACGTTCCACTCGTCGAACCGCTGGTGACCCGAGACTCCAGCGGTTCGACTCATTTACGGGCAAGCTTCTCGTGGTCGCCGACGCAACCCGCCTCACAGCGGCGTCAAGAGCTCGGCCGGCAGCCACTCCTCGACCACGACCCAGCCGCCGTTCGCCTCGAAGGGGCGCAGCCGGGCGGCGTACGTGACCCGGCCCTCCCACCGGCCGCGCACCTGGCGCCATTCCAGCAGCAGCCCGGGCCGTTTCACGCCCTCCGCGTCGACAGCGCCCGCCACCCAGCAGTGCCGGGCCGGACAGTCCGCTCCGACGGGCTCCTGTGGGCTCGGCCGGCCGGTGCGCACGCGCTCGGCCATGGGCACGCCGCTGCCGCGCTTCGCCCAGCCGCCGCCCATGCCGCCCGTCATGTGCGCATGGTGGCACAAGTTCGAACGTGTGTTCGATCGACGCCTCGGCTGGATCGACCTGTTCAGCGCAATCGCGCCGTACAGGTCTTGTTTCACGCGTGAAACAAGACCAAATCAGCGCGATTGCGCTGGATCGGTCCAAGCGAGCGGCCCGCCGGGGTCACTCCTCGTCGGTGGAGAGCTCCTCGTCGTGGGTGCCGGGCCGGGGCGCCCAGGGCAGCTCCTTGGCGGGGCGTACGACGACGAGCCGGTCGCCGCGGGCGAGCTGGGTGACGACCGGGTCGAAGTACCGGTAGACCTTCTCGTCGCGGACCACGGCGATCACCTGGTCGGGCAGCGACTGCGGCTGCCGGCCGACCTCGGAGACCAGCAGGTCGCGCTCGGCCACCTCGAGGCCCTGGCCGTAGGTGAGCAGGTCCTCCATCACCGAGCCGAGCGTCGGCGAGAGCGACGAGACGCCCAGCAGCCGGCCGACCGCGTCCGAGGACGTGATGACCGAGTTGGCCCCCGACTGCTTCATCAGCGGCGCGTTCTCGTGCTCGCGCGCGGAGGCGACGATGTAGACGTCGGGGTTGAGCTGGCGGACGGTGAGGATCGCGAGCACGTTGGAGTCGTCGCGGTTGGTGGTGATGATCACCTGGTCGGCGTCCGCGACGCCGGCGCGCCGCAGCACCTCGCGCCGGGTGGCGTCGCCGGAGACCACGGCCAGCCCGTCGGAGTGCGCATCCTGCATGGCGTTCGAGCCCGGGTCGACGATGACGATCGACTCCCGGTCCTGGCCGTTGTTGACCAGGGTCTCGACCGCGCTACGGCCCTTGGTGCCGTAGCCGACGACGACGACGTGATGTCCCATGGACTTCCTCCAGCGGGAGATGCGGAAAATCTCGCGGCCCTGCGAGGCGAGGACCTCGAGGGTGGTCCCGATCAGCAGGACCAGGAACGCGATGCGGGCCGGGGTGACGACGAAGGCGTTGATCAGCCGGGAGTGGTCGGCGACGGGCGCGATGTCGCCGTACCCGGTCGTGCTGAGCGTGACCGTCGTGTAGTAGATCGAGTCGCTGAGCGACACCCCGTCCGCGGGCGCGTTGGCGTCGCGGTAGCCGTCGGCGTCGAAGTAGACGAGGCACACGGTGCCGACCAGGATCGCCAGCGACGCCAGGAGCCGACGGGTCAGAGCCCACCACGGTGAACGGATGGGCTCCGGCAGGGAGATCCGGCCTCGGCCCTCCGGTCCCGTCGCCCAGAACTCGGGCTCCTTGTCCGACACGGCGCTCAAGTTATCGCTCCCCGGCGAAGATCTTGTCGAACGAGGCGTTCACGGCCGCGCCGATCAGGACGGCCAGGGCGACGAGGTAGAGCCAGAGGAGTACGGCGATCGGCGCGGCCAGAGGGCCGTAGATCGAGCGCGAGTCGGCGGCGGTGATCGTGAGCACCCACCGCAGCAAGTAGCTGCCGACGATCCACATGACGAGCGTGAACACCGCGCCCGGCAGGTTGAACCGCCAGCGGCTCCGCACCGGCACCGAGACGTGGTAGAGCGTGGCCAGGAAGCAGATGCAGATCACGCCCACCACGGGCCAGTAGAAGTGCAGCACGAAGTCGAAGCTCGGCGGCAGCGCGTCATCGACCAGCTTCGGTCCGGCCAGCATCAGCGGCAGCGCGGTGATCCCGGTGATCAGGGCCAGCACGTAGAGCAGGAAGGCCAGCGCCCGGGTCTTGATGATCCCGCGGTGGCCGCCCAGGCCGTGCATGACGGTGATCGTGTCGATGAAGACGTTGAGCGCCCGGCTGCCCGACCAGAGGGCCAGGACGAAGCCGAGCGAGATGATGTCGAACCGGCCGCCCTTGAGGACGTCGTCCAGGGTCGGCGCGATGACCTTGTCGACGGCCCGGTCGGTCAGCAGCCGGCCCGAGAAGTCGAGGACGGCGTCGCGCATCTCGTCCACCTGGCCCGGATCGAACCGGCTGGTGACGTAGCCGATGCCGCCCGCGAGCCCGAAGACCAGCGGCGGGACCGAGAGCACCGCGAAGAACGCCGCCTCGGCCGCCAGCCCGGTGACGCGGTAGCGCAGGCAGGAGCTGAAGGTCGAGACGGTGAGGCGCCACAGCAGGTCGAGGGCCCGGCGCCACCACGGCCGCGGCGCGACGGTCTCGTCGTCGTCCGGCGACCCGGGCGCGGCGGCACCGTGCTCGCCCCCTGTGGGCAGGGGCTCCGCCACCATGGGCTCTACCGTAGGGCCATGCAGGCATCTGACCGGGCATCGCTGCGGAGGGCGTCGAACCAGGTGCCGCCGCTGGTCGGGCACAACGTCGTCGCGGCCGACCTCGCGCTGAGCGAGGCCGTCGTACGCCACGGCTCGGCCGAGGTGCTCGAGGAGCTGCTCCCGCTCGGGGCCGAGGCCGGCACCGAGGAGGCGCGCGAGCAGGGCCGGCTGGCCAACGAGCACCACCCCGAGCTCCGCACCTACGACCGGTACGGCGACCGGATCGACGAGGTCGAGTTCCACCCCGCCTGGCACTGGCTGATGGAGCGCGCGGTCGGACACGGGCTCGCCGCGACGCCGTGGGAGCGGCAGGCCGACGGCGACCCCGACGCGCACCTGCGGCGCGCGGCCGGCTTCATGGCCTGGTCGCACACCGAGCCTGGCCACGGCTGCCCGATCTCGATGACGTACGCCGCCATCCCGGCCCTGCGCGCAGACGAGGCCCTGGCCAAGGAGTGGACGCCGGTGCTGGCCTCCACGACGTACGACCCCGGCCTGCGCCCGGTCTCGGAGAAGCGCGGCGCTCTGTGCGGCATGGGCATGACCGAGAAGCAGGGCGGCTCCGACGTCCGCGCCAACGTCACCGAGGCCCGGCCCGCCGCCGACGGCACGTACACCCTGCACGGCCACAAGTGGTTCACGTCGGCGCCGATGAATGACGCCTTCCTCGTCCTCGCGCAAGCTGCATCTGGCGTCACCTGCTTCGTGGTGCCACGGGTGCTGCCCGACGGCACCCGCAACCAGCTCGACGTCGTACGCCTCAAGGACAAGCTGGGCAACCGGTCCAACGCGTCGTCCGAGCTGGAGCTCGACGGCACCGTGGGGCTCCGGCTGGGCGACGAGGGGCGCGGCGTCCGGACGATCATCGAGATGGTGGCGGCCACCCGGCTGGACTGCGTGCTGGGGTCGGCCGGGCTGATGCGCCGCGCGGTCTCCGAGGCGTCGTGGCACGTCGCCCACCGGTCGGCGTTCGGCTCGCTGCTGGCCGACAAGCCGCTGATGCAGAACGTCGTCGCCGACCTGGCGGTGGAGTCCGAGGCGGCCACGGTGCTGGCGCTGCGGCTGGCCTCGGCGGTCGACGACCTGGCTCTCCCCCACGAGGCGGCGCTGCGGCGGCTCGCGCTGCCGCTGTCCAAGTTCTGGGTCTGCAAGCGGACCCCGGCGGTCACCGCCGAGGCGCTCGAGTGCCTGGGCGGCAACGGGTACGTCGAGGAGTCGCTGATGCCGCTCCTCTACCGCGAGGCGCCGCTCAACTCGGTCTGGGAGGGGTCGGGGAACGTCAACGCCCTCGACGTGCTGCGGGCGCTGGCCCGCGAGCCCGAGGCCCTGGAGGCGTGGATCACCGAGGTCGGCCTGGCTCGCGGTGCGGACGCCCGGCTGGACGCGGCCATCGACGCGACGCTGGCGATGCTCGGCGAGCTGATGGCGGACCCGGACCGGCTGGAGGTCGAGGCCCGACGGCTCGCCGGCCGGATGGCAGCGGTGCTCCAGGGTTCGCTCCTGGTCCGGTTCTCGCCACCCGAGGTGGCCGACGTCTTCTGCGCTTCCCGGCTCGGCTCCTCCTACGACGGCACGTTCGGGGCCCTGGCCGGCGGTGAGCTGCGGGCGATCGTCGAGCGGGCGACGCCCGACCTCGGCTGAACCGGCTTAGCCGAAGGGCCTCAGCCGAGCTCGGCGAGCTCGTCGAGGATCGCGCGGAACTCGTTGTAGCGGTGCGTGCCCACGCGGTTGGCCCAGTCCGCCTCGAGCCCCTCGAGAAGGTCGGCCAGCCGGTGCGCGGCCGCGTCGCCCTCGGCGGTGCGTCGTACGATCCGGATCCTGAGGTCGTCGGGGTCCCGGTCGACCGCGAGGTGCCCCGACTCGGTGAGCTGGGTGACGAACTGGCCGATCCCCTGCTTCGTCATGCCGACCCGCTCCGCAAGGTCGGTGACCGTGATCCCTTCCGGCGGGACGTGGCCGATCACCCGGTGGTGCGACGGCCGGAGGCCGGGCTCGCCCTCGGCGAGGACCAACGAGCGGCTCTGCGACATGAGGTTGCCGAGCGGGATCAGCACGTGCAGCTCGTCGGAGGTCATAAAGCCACTTTACAATGCACGAGGTCGTAAAGTAACTTTCCGTTCATGGGAACCCGGACCGAGCTCGGTGCCGCTGACGTCACCGACGCGCAGCTGGCCGCAATGGTCGCGGACCTCCTGCACGAGGACGACGTCCAACTGGTCGACTCCTGCGTCGAGCCGGTGGACTACGACCTCCCCGCGATCACCACGGGCGGCCGCTGGTGGGTGAGCGGCCACGCCACGACGCCGTGCTGCCGGGCGCCGTTCCGGATGTTCGTCAAGCAGGTGCAGTCCTGGGAGCGGTCGCCGCTCTTCCAGGACGTGCCCGAGCAGTACCGCGAGCTGGCCGTCGCCGGGGTGCCCTGGAAGACCGAGGCGGAGGTCTACCGGTCCGAGCTGGTGAGCCGGCTCCCCGAGGGCCTCACCGCTCCGCGGGCGCTCGGCGTCTTCGACCTCGACGCGACCTCCTCCGCCATCTGGCTCGAGGAGGTGCCGGTCCACACCGTGGAGTGGGACGCCGGCCGCCACGAGCGGGCGGCGTACCTCCTCGGTCGGTTCTCGGCCAGCCGTGCCCTGGCCGGTCTCGGCGAGCTGCGCCACATCGAGTGGTCGCTCAACACCTATGCAACCGGGCGGCTGGCCGTGCAGGTCGTCCCGATGCTGATGAGTGACGACCTGTGGCGGCACCCCCTCTGCGCCGCGTTCGACGACGAGCTGCGGGAGCGGCTCCGCGCGGCCGCTGCGAGCTCGGTCGCCCTGGCCGCCGAGGCCGACGCGATGCCGACCGTGCTCAGCCACGGCGACGCCTGCCCCAACAACCTGATGGCCGGCCCGGACGGCGACTTCGTGCTGATCGACTTCGGCTTCCTGGGTGGCGCACCCGTCGGGTTCGACCTCACCCAGCTCCTCGTCGGCGACGTCCAGATCGGCAGGCGCGGTGCGGACGGGCTCGCGCAGCTCGACCAGGTGATCGTGCCGGCGTACGTCGCCGGGCTGCGCGCCGAGGGGTGCGACCTCCCCGAGAGCCAGGTCTGGCGCAGCCACGCGCTGTGCCTGCTCATGATGACCGGGCTGTCGGCGCTGCCGTTCGACCTGTTCGAGGGCCCGGTCGACGAGCGGACGATACGGATGGCCGCCGACCGCGCCGCGATCGCCCGCTACTCCCTGGACCTTCTCGACCAGACCGCGGGGCACTAGCCTCCGGAGATGGAGGGGCCCGGTCTCGACGCGACCTGCACGCTGTCCGACGGTCGGTTGCTCGACTACTGGGAGGGCGGCGACCCCCAGGGGCGGGGGGTCCTGTTCCAGCCCGGCTCGCCCTGCACGCGGGTCCTGGGCCGACAGGGTCACGACGCGGCGGCCGACCTCGGCATCAGGCTCGTGTCGATCAGCCGGCCGGGCTACGGCGGCTCCACGCTGCCCTCGGAGGCGCCGAGCCTGCTCCGGACCGGCCGCGACACCGCCGCGCTCGCCCGCCAGCTCGGGATGAGCGAGTACGCCGTCCTGGGTGCCTCGGGGGGAGGCCCGTTCGCGGTGGGCACCGCGGTCGCGGATCCGGACGGCGTCCAGGCCGTCGGCCTCGTGGCGGCCTCCGGCCCGTGGACGGTCCTCAACGAGCCCACGGAGGGGGACGCCGAGGAACGGGGGCTGCTGTCGCTGCTCGACGCGGGCGACGTCGACGGCGCTTGGGCGGGCTATCGGGCACTGATGGCGCGCGAGCTGGGTGGCCTCCTCGAGCTCGGCGACGAGGAGCGGGTGGACGCCTTCTTCGCCGGAGTCCCGGAGTCCCCCGACGACCATGGGACCAGACCCCTGTGGGTGGCCAACCTGGCCGAGGTGGCGGCCGGGCTGGACGGGCTGGTCTTCGACAACCTGGCGTGGGGCGGTCGCTGGGACGTCGAGCCCGGCAGCGTCCAGGCCCCGACCGCCCTCTGGTACGGCGATGCCGACGCCATGGTCCCGATGGCGCACGGGCGGTGGTACGCCGACCGCATGCCCGGCGCCGAGGTGACGGTGCATCCCGGCGAGGGACACGCCGCCGTCTGCTCCAGCCACTGGAAGGAGCAGCTGGGCGCCCTGCTGGACCGCTGGGGCAGCCGACGCGTCAGCCGAGGTTGAGCCCCGGGTAGAGCGGGTGCTTGTCGAGCAGCTCGGCCGAGGCGTCCTTGACCTTGTCGGCCACGCCCTCGGCCAGGACATAGGACGCCTTCGACGGCCTGCCGTCCTTGGTGGTGCCGGCCTGGGTGTTCTGGAGCACGTGGACGATCAGCTCGGCCACCGAGTCGAACTCGTCGTGGCCGAAGCCGCGGGTGGTGAGTGCTGGGGTGCCGAGCCGGACGCCGGAGGTGTACCAGGCGCCGTTCGGGTCGGCCGGGATCGAGTTCCGGTTGGTGACCACGCCCGCGTCTAGCAGGGCCGACTCGGCCTGCCGGCCGGTGAGCCCGAACGTCGACACGTCGAGCAGCACGATGTGGTTGTCGGTGCCGCCGGTGACGAGCCGGGCGTTCCGCGACAGGAACCCCTCGGCCAGCGACTTGGCGTTGTCGGCGATGTCCTGGGCGTAGGCGCGGAACGAGTCCTGCCGGGCCTCCGCGAGGGCGACGGCCTTGGCGGCCATGATGTGCGAGAGCGGGCCGCCCAGGACCATCGGGCACCCGCGGTCGACCGAGGCGGCGTACTCCTCGGTCGCCAGCACCAGGCCTCCACGAGGGCCGCGCAGTGACTTGTGGGTGGTGGTCGTGGTCAGGTGTGCGTGCGGCACCGGGTCCTCGTCGCCGGTGAACACCTTGCCCGCCACCAGGCCGGCGAAGTGGGCCATGTCGACCATCAGGGTGGCGCCGACCTCGTCGGCGATCTCGCGCATCTTGGCGAAGTTGATCCGGCGCGGGTAGGCCGAGTAGCCGGCCACGATCACCAGCGGCTGGAACTCCCGGGCCTTGGCGGCCAGCGCGTCGTAGTCGAGCAGCCCGCTCTCCGGGTCCGTGCCGTACTGCTGCTGGTGGAACATCTTGCCGCTGATGTTGGGCCGGAAGCCGTGGGTCAGGTGGCCGCCGGCGTCGAGGCTCATGCCCAGCAGCCGCTGGTTGCCGAGCTCGTGGCGCAGCAGCTCCCAGTCCTCGTCGGTGAGGTCGTTGACCTGCCGGGCGCCGTACTTCTCCAGCCAGGGGCCCTCGACGCGGTGCGCGAGGATCGACCAATACGCGACCAGGTTGGCGTCGATGCCCGAGTGCGGCTGGGCATAGGCGTACGGCGCCCCGAACAGCTCGCGCGCGTGCTCGGCGGCCAGCGCCTCGACGGTGTCGACGTTCTGGCAGGCGGCGTAGAAGCGGTGGCCGACGGTGCCCTCGGCGTACTTGTCGCTGAACCAGGTGCCCATCGTCAGCAGCACGG
>Ga0136846_1226898_pt1 | contig 16679 bp, 17 predicted proteins | sample HopSoiMetagenom2_FD_96841 | JGI IMG/M metagenome (GOLD analysis project Ga0136846, IMG submission 96841) | Grasslands soil microbial communities from Hopland, California, USA - 2 Assembly 2016 (version 4) | ecosystem: Environmental > Terrestrial > Soil > Grasslands | place: USA: Hopland... | reverse complement strand
TCCGTTTTCCGTTTTCCGTTTTCCGTTTTCCGTTTTCCGTTTGCCGTTTCACGACTAGTGCTTTGCTTCCAACACTTCAATCTTTCCATTCTTACGTAATTCATATTCTTTGGCCATCAAAAAGATCAACGGTGTTACCAATAAAATATGGGTGGCGGAGGTGAGCACGCCGCCCACCATCGGTAATACGATCGGTTTCATAACATCGCTACCTACGCCATGACTCCAAAGAATGGGCACCAGCGCAAAAAGCGACACGCATACTGTCATTATTTTGGGCCGCAGTCTTTTGGCCGCACCGGCAATCACATACTCGCGCAGATCCTGCGGTGTAATGGTTTCGCGGGAATTTCCTTTACGGGCTACCAGCTGCTGCATAGCATCGTTCAGATAGATCACCATCACAATACCGGTTTCCACGGCCAGTCCAAACAAGGCAATGAAGCCTACAGCTACCGCCACCGATAAATTCACGCCCCAAAACCAGATCATATATGCCCCACCGATCAATGCAAAGGGGATGGTTATAAGGCTGAGAAATGCCTCGCGGGCAGAATGAAACGCGAAATACATAGAGATGAAAATTACCAGCAATACCACAGGCAGGATCAGCTTCAGCGTTTGTTCGCTGCGCATCAGGTTTTCATACTGGCCGCTCCATTCCAGGTAATAGCCTTTTGGCAACTTGTTGATCATGGTATTCAACTTTTCGCGCGCTTCATTCACGGTACTCCCTAAATCTCTTTCACGCACATTGAACAACACAGTCCCACGCAACATGGCGTTTTCTGAATTGATCATAGGCGGCCCTTCGGCAATGGCTACATCGGCCACTGTTTCCAACGGAACGGGACCATAATTCATGGTTTGCACCTGCAGGCGTTTTAAGGCAGTGAGGTTATTGCGGAAGTCCTGACCAAACCGGGCATTTACCGAAAAGCGTTGCCGCCCTTCTACTGTGGTGGTAAGCTTCATACCACCGAGAGCAATTTCAATTACGCGGTTAACATCATCTACACTCAACCCATACCGGCTTATTTCATCGCGCTTGATGTGGATGTCGATGTATTTGCCACCGGTAATGGGTTCTACATACAGGTCCTTCACTCCGTTTATGCCTTCAAGCTGTTTCTTGATGGTTTGCGCAAAAGCGTAAATAGTATCGAGGTTTTGTCCGTAAACTTTTACGCCCACATCGGTACGAATACCGGTGCTGAGCATATTGATGCGGTTGATGATGGGTTGCGTCCAGCCATTGGTAACACCAGGAATTTGCAGTTTGTTATTCAGTTCATTGATGATATCGTTCTTGGTAATACCGGCCCGCCATTCCGATTGTGGTTTCAGCAAAATAATAGTTTCGATCATGCTGATGGGCGAGTTGTCGGTGGCGGTATTGGCGCGCCCCGCTTTTCCCAATACATTCTTTACTTCCGGGACCGTTTTAATGATCTTGTCCTGCACCTGTAAAATGCGTTTTACTTCGCTGTTCGATACATCGGGTAAAGTAACCGGCATAAACAGGAGCGAACCTTCATCGAGCGGCGGCATAAATTCCCGGCCCAAACTCATGAGCAAAGGAATGGTAATGGCCAATGCGATGATGTTTATGGCAATGGTTGTTTTACGCCATTTGATGCAGGCTTTTATCACTGGTTCATAGATCCGCTCCAACAGGCGGTTCACCGGGTTTGCTGTTTCGGGTCTGAAACGTCCTTTCATAAAAAAGGAGATCAGCACCGGCGCCAGGGTTACCACCAGCACCGCATCAACCACCATGATGAACGTTTTGGTAAATGCCAAGGGATGGAACAACTTCCCTTCCTGACCGGTTAACAGAAATACCGGCAAAAAAGAAGTAATGATAATGATGGTTGAAAAGAATACGCCCCGCGATACCTGCTTACAGGCCCGTTCAATGATCTGGATCCGCACCAGTTCGGGAATGCGTTGTTTATCCTTTCCGCTTATTTTGTTAAATAGTTTCGTCATGGGATCATGATTTTTCGCTTTGCTGCTGGTACTCGGCCAGGTGGCGATAGGCGTTTTCACTCATAATAATGCCATTGTCGACTATAACTCCAATGGCCAGTGCAATACCGGTTAACGACATAATATTCGATGACAGCCCGATGGCATTGAGCAGAATAAAACTTACCGCAATGGTGATGGGTATTTGTATGATGATGCTTAAGGCGCTGCGCCAGTGGAACAGGAAAATGATCACGATCACCGCAACCACCGCCATTTCTTCAATGAGCTTGTCTTTTATATTGCCGATGGCGGCCTCGATCAGTTCACTGCGATCGTAAGCGGTTTTAAAGGTTACGCCATTGGGTAATCCCTTTTCCACTTCTTTCATCTTGGTTTTTACGGCCGTAATCACTTTATCGGCATTTTCGCCATAACGCATTACGACAATACCGCCTACAACTTCGCCCTGACCGTTTTCATCAAAGATGCCCAGGCGCAGATCGCCGCCCATTTGCACCGTGCCAATATCTTTTACGCGAACCGGAATGCCATTGTAATTGCCCACAGCAGTGCTTTCCAGGTCTTCCTTACTTTTAATATAACCCAGTCCGCGAATGATGTAGGCCATGTCGCTCATTTCAAACTTGCGACCGCCCACATCATTATTGGCTGCTTTTACTTTGTTCATTACATCCATGAGCGACACATTGTAAAACTGCAGTTTAACCGGGTCCAGCACCAGTTGATATTGTTTTTCAAATCCGCCAAAGGAAGACACTTCCGCCACGCCGGGCACGGTTTGTAAAGCGAGTTTTATGTACCAGTCCTGCAAGGCGCGTTGTTCACCCAGGTCCATTTGTTTGGCATCGAGGGTATACCAGAACACATGGCCCACACCCGTACCATCAGGACCCAGGGTAGGCGTGATGCCTTCGGGCAACAGACGTTGTGCATAGTTCAGGCGTTCCAGCACACGGGTGCGCGCCCAGTAGATGTCGGTATTGTCTTCGAAGATCACATACACAAAACTCATCCCGAACATAGACGTAGCCCGCACATTCTTCACATTCGGGATGCCCTGCAGGTTGCTCACCAGGGGATAGGTCACCTGGTCTTCTATGATCTGCGGACTGCGGCCCATCCACTCCGTAAAAACGATCACCTGGTTTTCAGACAGGTCAGGAATGGCGTCAATGGGGTTCTTTTGTACATTAATGAAACCCCAGATAAACAACGCCACTGCCATCGCCAGTACGATGTACCTGTTTTTTAGCGACCAGGTTATTAATGGTGAGATCATTGGATTTCCTCCTCTACATCACCGCATTCCATCATCTTTTCACCCAAGTAAGGGTTCTTTATTTCTTTTGTTTCGCTTAACCACATGGCGCCTTTACCATTTTTTGCCATGGGGCAATGATCGTGATACATAGTTTTACCGCCGCCAAAAGCTTTCACCAGTGAATACATATCTTCACTCATCATGGAAAAATGCTCCCGCTGATGTTCAAGATCGCCGGTACTTTTAGCAATATGCTCAGCGTGTTCTTTCAGATCTTCTTCATTCTGATCGTATATTTTCTTCTGATCGGCAGTTAAAAGCGATTTGTCGAAACCCTTCATGGCTGCTGCCAGGTTCTTTGCAGCGTCACCAGCTTCATTTGCTTTTCCACCGATCAGTGCATTTTTGATCTGCAGATAACTGTCGGTTAGCTTTTTTATGTAAGAAGCTACTCCGGCATCTACATTGGTAAAGGAGGCTTTCACCACTTTTACTTCGGTAGTATCTTTCTGGGCAGCGGGAGTGGGTGATTGCGCTGCTGCCTGTTTGTTGGATGCGTTATCGCTGCACGAATAAGCAATTACTGATAAGGTTGTCAATAACCCCAATACAATCTTTTTCATTTGAATGTTTTTTAGTGTGAGAGATCTTAACTGGAATGTTTCATTACATGAGTACTGTCTTTATGCTTTGGCGCACCTGACATTATTTTCATTTGCATGCCGCATTTGGGGCACTTGCCTGGTTTATCAGACACCACTTCGGGATGCATAGGGCATACATACATTATTTTTTCAATAAGCGCCATGCCGCATTGAGGGCATTTACCTGGTTTATTGCTCAATACAGCAGGATGCATGGGACAGGTGTACAACTTATTTACTGTAGCCGTATCTGTTTTACCCTTAGGCGAATTTTTATCCTGCGAAAAGGAAACATACATGGTTAGGCAGGCCATTGCCAGCAATAGTAACTTTTTCATATCCTATAAAATTTATGGTGAATAATAAAATGTAAATGGATGGCATTTATGCATGTAATGCCATTAGCCCCACAGACTGTCGGGCTTCAGAAAAGAAGATAAAATCAAATACGAAAAATACAATAACGAATTCGGAGGGGCACCGCACTTCGCGGGGGCGCATTGGAAACGGGATGTTCTTCACTGATGGAAGCAATGACCGGAGTTACAAAATCGGCATACGTAGTAACCACTGCGATGGCAACAGGCGCCTCAGGTTGATAGCGGCTCTCTGCCTTTTGATCTTTTTCTACCTGTAACTGGTGGTGTTTATCCTCACAACAACCACTTTTTTTAGCAGTTGATTTCACCATACCGCAATTCTCGCAGGTATGTGTTTCTCTTATGGAAAAGTCCCAGTTGGTAAGCCGGCCCATGCAGTAATGCAGGTTTACCGTGGCGCCTATGGAGGTGCCCAGGTAAAAAACAGCTACTATGAATACCAGGAGTTTTTTCATAACGGTGTAAAAGTAGCAGCTTTTTTGTGAAAGGGATTTATAAAATTCGGGCAAAAGGTTATAGAATCTTGACACCGGAGATAAAACAAACATTTTCAACGAGTTGACAAGTCAACTCGTTAACACGTTAACTTGCCAACTCATCAACTTATCAATTAATCTACCTATACATTCCGTTATCCCACCGATACAATCCATAATATGTAATTTGAGGTTAATTACTTTGTACCATGCCCTATTCAAGGATATCGGACTTTTTTATTCACCTGTTTGCCGGGTTGGCTTTTTTAACCCTGCCCCTGCTTTTCATGAGCGGACGAATGGGGAATGGTGGCCTGTTATCCATCGTATCTTCTTTGGGCTATTGGATATTCGGCCTTACCTATATTGGCATCTTTTACCTGAATGCCTACTGGCTGATCCCTTCACTTTATTTCAAGAAGAAGTACCTGTTCTATATCGTCACTATATTAATATTATTTGTGCTGGTTATGTATGGCCGGCCATTTGAACAGCTGCTGCAGCATCAACGACCGCATTTTAACCCGCCTCCATCAGGCGCGTTTAATCCAGATCACGGTGCGCTTCATCAACCGGGTGGCGGGCCGCCGCAAGAACCCAGAGGGCCGCGGTCGATGCGTATCGATATCGTAAGTATATTTCTTTACATTATGACCATTGCCCTGGGGATGGCCATACAGGTTACCCGCCAGTGGCGCAATTCGTTGCAACAGATCGCACGCGCAGAAGCGGACAGGGCGCACGCCGAACTCTCCTTCTTAAAGGCGCAGATCAATCCGCATTTCTTATTCAATACCCTGAACAATATTTACTCGCTGGCCACCACCAAAAATGAAAAAACGGCCGACAGCATTATGAAGCTGTCGAACATTATGCGATATGTAACCGATGATGTATCGAAGCATTTTGTTCCGTTGCAGCTGGAGGTTGATTGCATTCATGATCTTATTGAATTGCAGCGGCTTCGGTTAAATAAAAAAACACAGGTTGATTTTAGTGTAAAGGGCAAGCTGGAGCATAAGACCATAGTACCTTTATTATTCATCACGTTTGTGGAGAATGTGTTCAAGTACGGAATCAGCAATCATGAGCATGCAATTATCACCATTCAATTAACGGCCGACGAACGCAGCATTACGTTCTATTGCCATAATAAGATATTCATACCGGCTGGTACCCTGCAGCGCGCGGGCATTGGCATTGCCAATGCAAAAAAACGGTTGGCGCATTTATACCCGAATAAACATTTACTGAATATTACCAACGAAAACGGCTTCTTTTCCGTAGAATTGATTGTACTGGCTTAAACTGTTTTATTATGCAATTGAAATGCGTTGCTATTGATGATGAGCCGTTGGCTCTGGAACTTTTACAGGAATATATCTCGCGCTTTCCGCAGTTAAAGCTGGTGCATACATTCGACGATGCTATTTCGGCCATTGAATTATTACACAATACAAAGATCGATCTGCTGTTTATCGACATCAATATGCCTGATATTACGGGCATTGATCTGGTACGTTCTTTACAAGAAAGGCCACTGGTCATTTTCACTACCGCGCATAAGCAATTTGCTGTTGAAGGGTTTGAACTGGACGCCGTGGATTACCTGCTAAAGCCAATCAATTTCGACCGGTTTACCAGGGCGGTGCATAAGGCAACCGATTATTATAAATATAAGAACACACCATCTCAGGAAGAGAACGACAGCCTGTTTGTTCATTCAGAATACAAGCTGATGAAAATTCCGTTGAATGATATTGAATACATAGAGAGCCTGGAGGATTATATAAAGATCCATATTGCAGGAGCAAAGCCCATATTAACCCTGCTATCCATGAAAAAAGTGCTGGAAAAATTACCAGCCGATAAGTTTCAAAGAATACATCGCAGTTATATTGTAGCTGTTTCCCGGGTTAAATCTATTCAAAACCGGAAAGTACAGCTATCTGCTGCTGTTGAACTACCTATTAGTGATAGCTACGTTCAATTCATCAATAACTGGAAGAAAAGCTAATAGCAATAAAGTCAATTCCCCGATACATTTGCCGGTTTCATCTATAACATAATTGCAAATTATAATATAGAACTTAATTTCAGGTGTCAGAGCAATTTTTGTTTATACATGGAGGTTATATGCTGTATGAAAAAATCGACCACTCTGGCAATATTTATCGTATTGGTTGTAGTACTGGCCAATGCCTGTAAAAAGGACAACAACGATGACTCAGGCACTGTTGATTGTGGTACCATTACTACCACTTTTTCAGGCTCTGTAAGTCCACTAATGGGCACGAGCTGTGCAAAATCCGATTGTCACAACAGCGGAAGCACCAATGGTCCGGGCGCGCTTACTACCTACACGCAGATCTTTAACGCTAAAACGAAGATCAGAACGGCTGTAGCCAATGGATCAATGCCCCGGGACGCCAGTTTTACCGCAGCTCAAAAGGCTACTATTACCTGCTGGATAGATGCCGGCGCCCCCAATAATTAAACTGGCATTAAAAAATTATAAGAATAGCAAACCGGCCACAATGATACTATCAAAACGTCGTCTAAATATTTAAGTGAAACAACTAGGAACTAGTTTTTCATGGGTGTTACTTTTAAAGTGCAAAGTCCTGTTTCCACAGGACTTTTTTTATTTGTGTACTATCAACAAATATTTTTCCTGTTACCTAAGTAGAAACAAGTAGCCATTAAAATAATAATTTATAGGTGGCCTGACTTTTGCTGATACATTCACGGTTAAAATTTAGTGGTTGCGTAAGTTGCACATCATTAAACTTTCCCCGCGAACCTCCTTCCTAAGTAAATGCAGTAACTATTAACAATTCTTATTTAACTGTTCCCTACTCCATTACGTAAATAAAACAGAGCTATCGATCCTTAGGTTTACTTGTATTAAATACTTACTACCCATTTCCAAAACAAATTCATTTGTTCATGACCCTTTTTTACCCGACTAAACATCCAATACATGAAAGTGATTTCCGGAAAAGCTTTTGTAATTTCTCTTGTAGTATGTAGTGTATTTAACAGCGCCCGGGCGCAAACAAGCGTTACTATTCCTAAACATGAAATAGGGTTTAGTTTAGGCATGTTTATTTACCAGGGTGACTTAACTCCTGAAAAGGTCGGCGCCTTTAAAACACCCGGCTTTGCCTTCAATCTTTTTTACAACCGTTTACTTTCCCGGTCTTTTTCATTGAGAACAAATCTTGCGCATGGTAAGTTATTGGCCGATGAAGCCAATTATAAAGATCCTGAATGGCGCCAACAACGTAGCTTCTGGTTCAATGCCCGCAATACGGAAATTTCAGAACTGCTGGTGTGGAATATTTTAGGAAATAATTATGGCGAAAGAAAGATTGTGTCGCCTTATATTTTTGGTGGTGCAGGTATAGCTTCCTTACATATTAACCGCGGCTGGAAAAATCTCAATTACGATTATTTCGTCAATGATTCCGCTATGCTAAATGGATTGGCGATTGATAGCGTGCATACCCTGCCCGGCACTATTGCTGTTATTCCGGTAGGCGTTGGGGTTCGATATTCCATTTCAAACTGCCTGTCCATTATGGCTGAAGCTTCGTACCGCTTTACTTTCAACGATTATATCGATGGGTTCAGCCAATCGGCCAACCCCAATACAAACGATCATTACTCGAATTATTCAGTTGGCTTAATATATACGTTTGGTAAAAAGACCTCGCTCGATTGCCCCACTATGCGCTATTGATAAAAAATTATTTAGTGAATGGCTTATTCACTGTTTGAAAAACCAAAGGCCCCCTCCTTACCTCCTCCAATGGGGGAGGTAAGGAGGGGGCCTTTTTTATTGGTGTGGATATTCATCTCATTAACCGGTTATTACGGGTTGTTGCGGTAATGCCGGTTGATTTAGTATTTTGGAATGCGATACATAGAATGAATCGGGACTATACAAAAACAAACAACTGCCATCTTTTATAGTATTGATAATGGCCTTGTGTAAAGCTGGTGGCACTGCGGGGCAACCTAAACTACGACCCAGAAGGCCTTTTGCTTTAATAATGTTTTCGTTTACGTAATTGGCTGCATGCATCACAATGCTTCTGCTATATGCGTTATCATTGATGCCTGCTTCTTGTCCATCGAGCCGTAATGAATAACCATGCTCACCTGAATAAGTAGCTCCTGTTATATAAAAGCCCAGACTACTCTTAAAGCTATTGGCATCATTCGAAAATTCTGTGGCCATTTCCTTACCTGAATTTCTGCCATGTGAAACAAATGTATTGAACAGTAATTTTCCGGTAGTTACATCAATTACAAACAATCTCTTTTTTGTTGAAGGCAAACTGAAATCCACAATGGAAAGAATACGGTCATTCTTTATTGAACCATTCGAAACCAGGTCGGTATACCCTTGCAACGCATAAGTAAATGCGGTTTGCGAAAGTCCCAGACTATCTAATTTCATTTGACCATACAAATTGCTATACCGGCTAAGGGATCCATTGGCATTGGCCATAGCTGTATCCTTCACAGGGGTAGCTGTAACGGCTTTTTTATTGTTCAGAAAATCAGCTGCAGGTGCTGCATACATAAAACATACTACTATCAGTAGTAACACCGGAAGAAATACTAATGCTTTGAATTTGGGATTGTTGGACTTTGGCATTCACTTGATTTTGACTAATGGTATAAATAAAAAACAGCTTCCCTATACTAACATATAGTGAGGCAAGTGGTTTGCCAAATGGACCCATTAAGTAAATTTTAACAGTTATATAGATCGGTGTTGTATGCCTTGAAAAAAGTACGTTACGGCTTGTTTTTCTCGGCTTCTTTTCGTGCTTTTTCCTCTTGCTTAGCCTTTTTTCTAAAATAGCCGCGGAATAAAAAGTTGTGTTGAATTGCTTCCAGATCATCATCGAGCTTCGAGCTTCCTGAATTCAGGTTTTCGATAAGGTTTTTCATTTGTTGGGCAGTTGCGGGATCGTTTAATAACAAGCCCAGGGTATTATCACTTGTATGTAATTGATCGCTAACCGATTTTAAATTGGCTGTAAATGAGTGGGCGGCATCGGCCGCATTATTTATTTGTTTTACTGCTGCCTGTAAATTGGCCATTATCATAGTATCGTGCACCAATCCATTGGCCAGGCTGCCTGGTTTATCTAACTGCGCTGTGTAGGCTGCAATACGACTGCTCAACAATTCGCTGTTGTGGGCCGCCTGTTGCAAATTGCTGGCTGTGTTTGCCAGGCTTTTATACAAAGTAGCATCGGTAAGCAGGGCGCCGGCTGTACCTTCGCCTTTTGCCAGCCGGTTGCTTACAGTTTTAAAATCAGTAGTAATAGCCACCAGGTTCTCATTGTTTTTTTGCAGGGTGGCCATCATATCATCTGTGCTCAATGTACTTTCTACCTGCAGGTGTTCGCCGCCTTCAATAGCTTCAGCCTTTGGTGTTCCCCCATAGATAACTACCAGTTTGTTACCGATGAACCCTTCGGCTCCCACCTTGGCTTTGGCATCTTTACGAATGAATTCCTGCGCCTTTCTTTCAATTTGCATTGTCACTCGTATTTTGGAGCTGCCATTAAAGTCTACTCCTTTTACAGTACCTACTTTAACGCCCGAAAACCAAACGTTATCGCCCTTTTGTAATCCATTCACGTTATCAAAAATTGCCTCTACTTTAATTGAAGGCACGAATGATTTCTTCTGGCCGCCCAATGTAAATATTCCAACCAAAAAGATCAGCAGGCCAATTGTTACAAACAGGCCAACGATCACTGCGCGTTTGTTCTTTTCCATGCTCATCAGATAATATTTTTAGTGGTATAAATCAGGTTATAAAATTGTAATCGTAAAAACTTTTTAACCGTTCATCTTCACTGGCAAACACTTCTTCAAAAGTGCCTTCTCTTACAAACCGGCCATCCAGTAAAACCGCCAGCCGGTCACCCGTTGCCTTGGCACAGGTAAGGTCATGCGTAATAATTATAGAACTGGTGTTGAACCGTTCCTGCACTTCGTTGATGAGGTCGTTTATTTCCATGCTGGTAATTGGGTCAAGACCGGCAGTTGGTTCATCGTACAACATAATAGCCGGTTGCATAATCAATGTTCGTGCAATGCCTATCCGTTTCCGCTGACCGCCCGATAGTTCTGCCGGCCATTGGTCGATGGTATGGGATAACCCAACCGCTTCGAGTGCATTTTCAACTGCCTTCGTTACCTGTTCAGTGGTCAAATGCTTTGAATTACGCAACAGCGGAAACTCCAGGTTCTCGCGTACCGTCATGCTATCGTACAAGGCGCTGCTTTGAAAAGAAAACCCGATGCGCAACCGCAATTGCTCCAGCTCGGAGTAGCTGATCGTTGCCACATCATTCCCCAATACATTCACCGAACCTCTGTCGGGTTTCAGCAGTCCTGCAATGATCTTTATCAGCACCGATTTACCGGTCCCCGATCTGCCTAACACTACTACATTTTCCCCCTGGTAGATATCCAGGTCAATGCCGCGCAGCACATGGTTCATTCCAAACGATTTATACAGTTCGCGGATGGAAATAACCTTTTTTGTTTTATCGATATGTTTGTTCTTTTTTTCCATCAGGGCATTCTGAACCAATTGATGATCTGTACTACAATAATTTCTTCAATAAATATCAGGAACATAGCCATCACCACTGAACTATTGGCGGCACGGCCTACTCCTTCCGTTCCCTGGGTAGTGTTATACCCCTGGTAACAACCCACAATGCCAATAGTAAATCCGAATAATATTGATTTTATAAAAGAGGAATAAATATCCAGAAAACTAATGGTGTGAAAACCGTTCTCGATGAATGAAACAAAACTGGTTTGTTCGTTGCTGTGCACATTTACAAATGCACCCATCATGGCCAGCAAGGCCATATATAACATCAATAACGGTACCATGAAGGAAGTTGCCAGTACCCGGGTAACCACTAAAAATTTAAAGGGATTGGTGGCTGATACTTCCATAGCGTCTATTTGCTCCGTCACTTTCATGGAGCCCAGTTCAGCGCCAATGTTCGAACCTACCTTTCCGGCACTGATCAAGCCTGTTACTAACGGCGCCAGCGCTCTGACAATGGCAATAGTTACCAGTGATGGCAACCACGATGTGGCGCCAAAATCAGATAATGAAGGCCGGCTTTGTTTGGTGAAGACGATCCCGGTGATGAAACCTGTCAGTGTTATGAGGGGTAAACTCTTTACCCCTATTGAATAACACTGCCTGACTATTTCCTTAAACTCGTAGGGAGGTAAAAACAGGCTTTTGAAAAAGCGTGCGATAAACTGCCCGAAAGCATATACATCGGCAAAGAAGGCATCGAGCTTTCCGGTAAATACATATCTGCGCGGCTGTTTCTGTTTTAAACTCATGGATGCATCATGCATCGAAATTTAAAACCAGCATATCCTGGGCAACTTATTCCCCAATATGAATACTAATCCAGTTCTGTATTAATTATTTATGGGCAATGGGATCGGGCGTGCCGTCGGGGTCGTTCAGGGCTGTTCCGGAAGAAGTTATAGCGCTTCCTTTCAGCAATAATAAACCGGCTACGTGCGGGGTCGCCATGGAGGTACCACTGAATATAGCGTACTTTCCATTTAAGTAAGTCGATGTGATCTTTACACCTGGCGCGGCATAATCCACCACATCATTTCCATAATTTGAAAAAGAAGCAAAATTATCGAGACTATCAACTGCTGATACGGTATATACGTTTTTTGCATTCACCCTGCCTGGCGAAAACTGCGAAGCTGGTTTGTGGTCATTACCGGCTGCAATGGCTATGTAAATGCCTTTGGCTGCTGTGTTTTGAACCGCCTGATCTAAAATGTTTGAAACGGTATCTTCACCCAGGCTCATATTTACCACATCGCCTGCTTTAGCATTGCTATTCACATAAGACAAGGCCTGAATGATGGATCCCAGGGTGCCTTTGCCATCTTTATCAAATACTTTCAGGGCTACCAGGCTGGCGCCTGATGCTACGCCCAGCACACCGAATGAATTGTTTTTGGCGCCAATAATACCGGCTACGTGCGTACCATGGCCATTGTCATCGCGGGCAGAGGTTACGCCACTTAGAAATGATTTACTGCGGGCAGAATCGGCGTTCAGATCGGGGTGGGTAAAATCGATCCCTGAGTCAATGATCCAGGCGGTTTTACCGGTTCCATCTCCATAGCCCACGCGTTGAATGTTCCAGGTAATTGTTTTTGGTTCAACCACCTGAAAACAGGTTCCATAGGCTATAATGCGGTCCTGTTCAATGTTGCTGATGGTGCTATCCTGCCGCAACCGGAACAATTCAGCAATTGATAAATGAGCAATAAAACCCCTGGCTCCGCCAGCAAAGCTTTGCTTTATAGCATTACTGTTAATGCTGTGTTTTTGCAATATGGAATTAGTAAAAGATGCAATACGTGCAGTGGTGGTTAAATCTACTCCGGTGGCGGTCGACTCTCTGTATGCTACTATATATTGGTCAGGAATAATGCTTCCGTCCTCCTCACTTTGGGCCACCACACAATTGTTGGTTGAGGCATTGCCGGCTGTGGAACCGGAAGCGCCTGCATCATTTTTTTTGCAGGCTGCCAATACTATCAGACCTGTAACTACTGTTGTGATTATAGATTTTATATGCATTTGAAAGGACCTCCGGGTTACATTAACGGTTTTTCAGGATATATGGCTGGGTCTTATGACCGCTTTAACATCTTTTTAATTTTTCAAATCCGGGTGTTGAAGCCCAAATAACGCGCCAGAACTGTTCAAAGTTCGCACTTAAAAAAGAGCTTTAGAAAGCAGGGAGCAATTATTTAACATTTGTCAATTTTACTAATCTGCCTTAGATGCCTTTTGTTCAATGGCTTGAATGAGCGCCTGCACGGTATTCAAAATGGATTCTTTTGTAGCTATATCCGACACTTCGCCTTTATCGTTGAATTTTGTGCGGATAAACGGGATCAGCAAATCACCTCCTGTCGGAATGTCTGCAGATAAGGCAGAAAATATCTGTAACCAGGCGGCATGGGCCTTATCACCGCCTGAAGCCGCGGTTATTAAAGCTAATGGTTTATTAACCAGCTCACTTGATCCAACCGTCCAGTCGATGGCATTTTTCAATGCCCCGGGAACGCCAAAAGCGTATTCGGGCGAACAGATCAACACGCCATCCGCCGCCGCCAATTCATTGCGCCAGGCGCTTACGCTTTCCGAAGGTTCCATACTGTCATCAAATGCCGGCAACTTCGCCAATCCCTGATAAACGGTTAATTCAACATTTTCAGGAGCCCATTTTTGAATTTCTTTTATCAGTAAAGAATTGGAGGATGTGGCCCGCAAACTTCCCGATACAGCTACTATGTTTATCTTTCTATTCATACGAATTGTTCATTAGTTTTCAATAGCATGATCAATGGGAACGGGTTCGCCGTTCCATGCTTTTTTGGCGGTCCAGTCGGCATCGGCGTTTTGCCAGAATGCATCCGAAGCCGGCAATCCCAACACCAGGAAAACCTGGGAACACAAATACAGGCTGCCGGTTGAAATATACGGTTCCCCCACAACGGGTTGATGGCCCGCCAGTCCTATTGTCAACCAGCCTTCTTTATCAAAAGTACCAGGCATTTCCAGCTGCCGCTTTACCACCGCATACAAGGCACACCGCACCTGTTGTGGCAGCACCTCATTAGGCAGTTGGTGCATCAGGGCAATCTTCGACAATAATTGAAAAGCGCCAAACCGGTACGCCAGTGAGCGGCCAATGGGTGGATAGGTTCCTTCGGGGGAGATCAGGCGTTCCTGGATGGCCGCATAGCGCCTGGCCCGGTTCAATTCCAACTCATAGGTTTTATTCTCATTCTGGCCACTGTTTATCAATGTTTGTAATACTTCAAGGAACATTGGTTGTATAACGAAACTATTGTAATAATCCCAATGAAAACTGGCGCCATCGCCATAAACGCCATCGCCCTTATACCATTGTAAATGCTGTGACACGGCATAGTCTACCCGCATTTTATCGCAGTTGCCTTCAAATTGTAACAGGGCCGCTTCCACCATGGCACTGAAAAAAAGCCAGTTACTATGTCCCGGCGTTATTACCCGCGACGATTTAAGGGCTTCCAGCACATTTTTTCTTGTTTTGGCATCGAGGCGGCCCCATAACTGGTTGGGCGCGCGTAACAGGGCCTGCGACAAAAACGCCGCATCAACCAGTGCCTGACCGCCTTGATTAAAATTCATATAATCAGGCGCTGCCGGATCAGTGCCATTGCGAATGCAGGTGATAGATAGGTCAATATATTTCTTCCGCAATTTTCCCTCGATGGTGCTATCCGGTCCCAGTTCCAGCCAGGGCGCCATACCTGCCAGTAAACGCCCAAATGCTTCGAGGTAGGTAAAATTTTGCCGGTCGTTGGTTTTGGCTTCTACCGGCATTTTCTTTTTCAGTTCGTTTTTGCTCAGTGCCGTTAACAGTGGATCTGCTATGCGAACCATAGCATTTACAAAGTATTCACGGTGCATGGCACCATTTGAACCTGGTTTTTGTGCATGCATCCATACAGGCAACAGCAATGAAACAATAAACAGGTGTTTCGTAATTTTTTTCATCTGATTGTAGAATCGTTGTTTAACCGGCGGGGAAAGACAATTGTTTGCCGTCGGTATCGCAGGGCTGAAGTTACTATTTCAAAAACAATTTTGTGGGCCATGCAAATTCCTGCATTTGTTACCGGTACAAACAGGGGCTATTGCAAATTTTAGCAACCCGGGATACGTATTGCCTAAACTTTATACTTATTGTGAGATTAAAATATGCTGTCAAAGGGAAAATACCCCTGAAAATTGGTAATTTTATCAATTATTAACCACCTCATGAACAAGACTAAAACCCTTTTTATTATTGATGATGATGAAGATGATCAGTTGTTCATTAATGAGGCCATGAAGGACTTAAATATTCCCTTTGAGTGCTTTTATGCCAACAACGGAGAAATGGCATTAAAACATTTAAAAGACGAAACCGTTCCCTTCCCCGATTTTATTTTCCTTGATCTGAATATGCCAAAATTAAATGGCAAAGAGTGTTTGATAGAAATTAAAAAGCTTCCCCGGTATTCAACCGTTCCACTCATAATTTATACTACCAGCAGCAACCATAAAGACAAACAGGAAATTATGCAGCTGGGCGCCCATTTTTTCTTAACCAAACCCACCCGCATCAGTGAACTGTGCGTTTGCCTGAACAATGTTTTCTCTATGGATTGGAAACAGGTTGCGGGGTAAAATTTCATCTTATTAAAACTATCGTTCCGCGTTGCATGTATTGTGCGCCGGTGTAATCAACGGCTTTTACCATCCACACATAGGTGCCTGTGGGCTGTATTTTTCCACCAATAGTTCCATCCCAGCCATGTTCGTTGGCAGAAGTTCTGAACACCAGTTGGCCCCAACGATTAAATATCTCGAGATAGTCTATGTGCGCTATCCCTACTGCAATCGGGCGCAACAGATCGTTCTTTCCATCGCTATTAGGTGTAAATGCATTAGGCACAAAAACCGTAGGCAGGGTTTGAAAAATTTTCACTTTTATGTAAGCGGAATCAACACAACTGGCTTCGTTAAAAACCAGCACTTTATAGATAATTCCAGTGGAAGGCGTGGCATAGATTGCTGTGGGGTTGGCAATGGCAGAGTTCGATAAATTTGTGGCCGGGATCCATTTATAGGTTTTACCGCCGCCTGCCTGTAATTGCAACAATTGATCTACCACTACTGCCGTATCCCTGCCTGCAAATGGTTTTATCTCGGGTAATACTTTAACCACAACAGTATCATACCCGGGCTTGGGACAGCCTTTATTATCATAGGCAG
>Ga0136846_1219128_pt1 | contig 16683 bp, 14 predicted proteins | sample HopSoiMetagenom2_FD_96841 | JGI IMG/M metagenome (GOLD analysis project Ga0136846, IMG submission 96841) | Grasslands soil microbial communities from Hopland, California, USA - 2 Assembly 2016 (version 4) | ecosystem: Environmental > Terrestrial > Soil > Grasslands | place: USA: Hopland... | reverse complement strand
CCCTCTCGCCCTGGGGCTCGGGCTTTCAAGCAAAATGAATTTTCTTTCGGCGTTAATGCCGGATTGGGAATCAAGGCCCGTTTAGGATCCCACGAATTCTTCGTCGAGCAGATGCTACACGCTGTCAACGCCATTCCACTGGATAGGGCCGTCTATCCCCTCAACTTTGGGATCAGGTTCTAGGGCAGAAATCCCCAATTGTCTGATAACCTGAAACAGTTTCACCACAGGGAGGAGCCTATGAAATACTCGAGTAGAGCTTCGATCATCACTCTCGTGTTGCTGCTGCCTTTCGCGACGGCATTGGCCCAGACAGCTCCAAAAGAGCAGCCATCAAAGTGGTCGCTGTCAGTGGGGATTGATCCCACGCATCTGAATCTCAATACCAACGACCCAGGAGTAGCCGCACGTTTCGTCGCCAACCTGACTCGTAGCTGGCAATCTCCTGGCAGTCGATTCAGTCGCCAGATATCGCTCATGCTCGGTGCAGACGCTCCGCGACAACAGATCGCTTTTACTGAGCCTTGCGATCAGTGCTGGAACAAAATTGGCTACACTTACGCCGGTCTGACAGGCGGTGGGTCGCTCGACCTGTTTCATGTGTCGAGGTTCACGCCTTATGTACAGGGCGGTTTAGGGTTTTACTGGACGAGAGCCACCAGCCAGCCTGTAAACGGTTTTGTGCTTACGTCGAACCTCAATACGATTTACGATCGTAGCCAGGTGTCACTCGGCATCAACGGTGGACTGGGTATCAAGGCGCGTTTCGCGTCCCACGAGTTCTTCGTCGAGCAGGCGCTGCACGCATTCGACGTTTACCAAATGGGGAGAGGAGTCTATCCGCTCAACTTCGGGATCAGGTTCTAGCGTAAACGGAGTGATGTGAAGAGTCACACTTCGTACCTTACGTTCAACACGAAGAAGCGCCAGGAAATCATCGATATCACCGATGAAGTCGAGAAGTGCCGCGCCGATGCCGGAATCACCGAAGGAATGGTGCTGGTTTCGGCGATGCATATCTCAGCGTCCGTCTTCGTGAACGACCACGAGTCCGGACTCTGGAAGGACATCCTCGATTGGCTGGAGAACAGGATCGCGCCTTGGTCACCCGAGGATTATCGGCACAACAGCGGAACCGGCGAGGACAACGCCGCAGCGCACCTCCGCTCTCTGACTGTTGGCCACGAGGTGATAGTTCCCGTCACAAAAGGGAAACTCGACTTCGGTCCGTGGCAGCGCGTGTTCTACGGCGAATGGGATGGGCAGCGCCCCAAACGCGTTCTGATCAAGGCGATGGGAGAGTAGTCGGGTCCGCCTTCTCCACCGCCGCTTCGGCCCCGACAAAACCGATCTTGCTGTGCGTTCCATCGCAGAACGGTTTGATCACCGAACCACCGCACCGGCACAGCGACACGCGCGACAGACCTTCCGGCGTGACTTTCCTCTTCGCCTCGGGAATCGGAATCGAGTTTCCCTCGGCGTCCACAAGATTGAAATCGCCGATGACCCACAATGGACCATCCTTTCGAACCAGAATCGTCACGTCCGCCATTAGCGCTTCTCGGAAAGTTGTGAACCGCCCAACGCGGGCGATGTAGTTACGCTGACACCAAGATCGCGCAACAGCCCATCGTGGAGATCGTAGATCCAGCCGTGAACTGACAGCGGCTGGCCGCGCGACCAGGCATCGCGAACCACCGTCGTCTGGCTGACGTTGACTACCTGTTCCACGACATTGAGCTCGCACAAGCGATCGTGTCTCTTCTGCTCGGTTGGAAGTCCGTCGAGCTCTGTCTGGTTCTTCCACCGAACATCCTGAACGTGGCGCAGCCAGTTGTCGACGAGGCCGAGCCGTTCGTCGCGAAGCGCCGCCCCGACCCCTCCGCAGCCGTAGTGGCCGCACACGATCACGTGCTTGACCTTGAGCACCTCGACCGCGAACTGCAGAACTGAGAGACAATTGAGATCGGCGTGGACGACAATGTTCGCGACGTTCCGGTGCACGAACAGCTCTCCGGGCGCCAGGCCGACGATCTCATTCGCCGGCACTCTGCTGTCGGCGCAGCCGATCCACATGTACGCCGGTGCCTGCTGATTGGACAACCGCGTGAAAAAGTCGGGATCCTGGCGCGTCGTTTTTTCCGCCCAGGCGCGGTTGTTCGCGAAAAGGTCTTTCAGCAATCGGGTCTCCTAACCAAGGCCTTCCATGAAACCACGACGCCAGCTCGCGTATTGTGGCGTCCAGCCCAGGTCGCGCTTTGCCTTTGCATTCGAGCATCCCTTGATCTGAGTCATCATCATCACGCCTGCTTTCCCGATCAGCAGCTCGCCGAGCCAGTGCGGAATTCTGCGCGGTGGCTTGCCGCCCAGGGCTTTGGCAAGCACTGGGAGCCACGCCGATACTTTCGCCGGCTCGTCGTCGACGATGTTGTAAATGCCCGGCACTCCCTCGGTGACCGCGGCGACGGTAGCACGAGCTGCGTCACTGAGATGGATGAACGACCAGATTCCCGTGCCACCACCGATGATCGGCATCTTTCTTTTCTTCACCAGCTTGGCGACAGCGCCACCTTTGCCGATAGAGCTGCCGGGGCCGTAGAACGCTCCATAACGGAGAGCGACTCCCTGCAATGTGGGCACGCTGTGGATTTTGCTCTCCATGTATCGGATCGCGGCAAGTGTCTTGGCGAAGCCTTCGAGCGGCTTGGGGTCGAGGGGATCTTCCTCGTTCTTCACCGGTCCGCCTTTCCGCGCGTACGGCCAGCCGCAGTAGCTCTGCACGATCAACCGCTGGGTGCCAATCGTTCTGGCGGCCGCCAAGAGACTGTCGGTGACCTCGGTCCGGAACCGATTGGTTAGCGCGAAGTCTTCGTCAAACTTGCGAAAACTTCCCGCGCCTTTGAGTGAGCTGAGCTGATGGATGATCACCTCCGGCTCGGCGCGGCGAACAGCGGCAGTGAGCTGCTCCTTGTTGAGAGGATCGGCGATCACTGCGGTGGCTCCGAGCTTCTCGATCAATTCCGCCCTGTCCACCGATCGGCTGAGCGCGACGACCTCGTAACCTTTTTCAAGCAGCTGTGGCAGCAGGAATTTTCCAAGCGCTCCCGTACCGCCGGTTACAAAAATCTTCATGTTAGCGTTCGTGCGAGTTGGGATGGATCGCCGTCATGACTTCGTCCGCGCCGGCATTAACAAGCCCAGCCGTAGTTGCGGGCGGGTCGAGTAACTGCCAATCTAACGCCATGGGTGACGAAGCCAGACTTCTCGACAGGCCGCCCCTTGTTTACGGGCATTCCGCGCGCTGTCTCAATTGCGATGCACCGATCTCGGGCGTGTTCTGCTCGGCCTGCGGCCAACGCGATTTGCCGCCCTACCCGAGCGTGCGGGAGTTGGCCGCCGACGCCGTCGCCGAATTCTCGGGTTGGGACGGCCGCCTCGCATCGACTCTTCGCACCCTCATTCAGCGCCCAGGACTGCTGACGCATGACTTTCTCGAAGGAAGGCGGGTCCGATACATCTCGCCATTGCGTCTCTATCTTATGACGAGCGTTGTCTACTTCCTGATCGCGTCAGTCGTTCCGACCACGAGGTCGCGCGTCGGCGACGTGTCTTTCGGCGGAATGAGCGTGGGTGTGTCCACGAACTCCACAGCCAACCCACCGAGGGCACCACAGCGTGCTGCGAACGCAGTGAAGGAATCCTTGCAGGATGGTCACCTCGCGCCCGCCGAGCGGGAAGCGGCGCTAAAGGACATTTCGCGCGCGCCGGGTCTATTGCAGCCACTGTTGCGACGCGCAGTGGAGGACCCGATCGGCCTCAAGCGCGGCTTGCGGGAGACGATGCCGAGGATGCTGTTCGTGCTGCTTCCCTTGTTCGCTGGCATCGTTGCGTTGTTCTACCGCGGCCGGAAGTATCCCGAGCATCTCTACTTCGCGATTCACCTGCACGCATTCGTCTTCCTTGCCCTGGCGATGACCGAGTTGCTGAAACTCTCCCGCATTCCGGCACTGATCCTACTCGCGTCGGCCGTCTCTGTCGTCGCGATCCCGATCTACGCCACCCTCGCATTTCGCCGGGTGTACGGCGGGTCGGTTGTGGGAACGATTACGAAAGAGGTGGGGATAGGATTGCTGTACGCGCTCGTGTCGGGCGTGGGGTTCATACTCATGATTTATTGGGTATCGTTGGCGGCCTGACATCTCGAAGCTCAAAGCATCAACCACCGCTGCAGCCGTTTGAGTTGGCGTTATAGGAGTACATCGCTGAGAAGCAAGTCATGCGGCCACTGGTCAGTAAAACCATTTTGTCGCAAAGCGGTCGCGACCTGGCCCCAGTGCCGAATTCCGTGAAGAAACATATTGGACGCGATCTTGTGCTTGCTCACCGTCACTTCTCCAGCGGTGAAGGTCTTGAAGGTCAGGATCTTCTCCAGCTCGGCGGCTGACGCCGAGGTCAGGAAATCGACCAGCTGACCGCGCGCGTTGTCGCCGAGGGCGAACACGTCTTCGATCGAAGTCTCGTGAAATTCGTCCCACTCGACCGCGCGTTGGTCGCGAAGGCGCTGGGTGTAACGCAGCTCCACACCGAAGATGTGATGCACTAGTCCGCCCACCGTTGCCATCCGTCCTGTCGCAAATGGAACCTCCCAGGCGCCCGGATGACTCACGAACCAGTCGTGCCACTTATGGTGCTCCTTCGATGTGAACTCGAGGAGCACGTTAAAGGTCAGTGAGCAGCGGTCGATGGCGCTCACACTCGCAGGTCGTCAGCCCGCCAGTTGCGAATGGCGCGTTTTATATCGGGACGAGCATGCAACTCACCGTCGATCACCCGTTTGGTTAGATCGGGAAGCTCATCGTCCGAGGCGAAGCGAAGCGCAATCAGCTGACTCGTCGTCAAGCTCGCCGCGCGCTCTCGCAGACTCGCTGGCAACAGTCGATCGAGGCGGGTTCGCTCCTCGAGGCGGATGATGCGGTCCTGGGCACGCAACGACATGGTTCGCGCCGCAAAAAGGCCGATGGCGAGTGCGATTGCAACGACAGCCACCCACGCTGTCATTAGCGACGGGTGGCGCGCAAAGTCCCAAATCTTCAGTAGCGCGTTGGCCAGCAGAACCGGCAGTGCAAAAAAATGAAATTCAGGTACGAATCGCCGGTGAGTCGCGTAAGTCTGAGCAGAATCCGCCATCATTACTCCGTTGTCGTCTGTGACGATGAGAATTTGTACCTCGCGCGGCGTACGCGCGACTCGCGCACCCGGCGTCAGCTAAGCCGTCTGTCTCTCGGCGTCACGCGCATATCGCTTGAGTCTTGCCACCATCGCATTCAGGCCGACCTCGCGCGACGCCAGACCGATGCTCTCCATCAACACGCTCACGAAATCCGACGGAATTGCGAGGGTAGTGGAGGGCGGCTGGCCGTTCACTGCGGCGAAGATGATCGCCAGCACCGCCGCGATGGTGGGCGATTGGCGGACATTGAGGTCGGCGTAGAAGTGCATGCGCCCGTCACTCAGCTCGGGGATGATGTCGACCCGTGTCTGACATTCCGGGACGGTGAAAGCGCCGCGATCCAGATCCTTGAATCGCTCGGGAAGGGGCTCGAGCTTTTTCGAGTACTGCACGAGCGCCTGCATTTTTTCTTCGCGCCCCATCGAGCGAAAAAGGCGCAGTGTTCGTTCGATCGACGGTGGTATTACCGCACCAGTTGGCGTCGGAACGGTGTCCATTCGGGCAATCTAATTAGCTTTCGCGGTTCAGATCATCACACGCACGGAGTGCACGATGCCAACGAGAAAAGCGACCGCCAGCTGGGAAGGCGGACTGAAAAATGGAAAGGGAAGCTTCAAGGGCGAAAGCGGCGCGGTGGCCGGTCAATTCAATTTCAGCTCTCGCTTCGAGAGCGGAGTCGGCTCGAATCCGGAAGAGCTCCTCGCCGCGGCGGAAGCCGCGTGCTTCAGCATGGCGTTGAGCGCGGGCCTCGAGAAGAACGGGACGCCGCCGACCAAAGTCGAAACGACGGCAGCTTGCACCGTTCAGGCGGTGCCCGGCGGCTTCGGTATTACGACCATGAAGCTCAATGTGCAGGCGACGGTTCCGAAGATCGACAAAGTCAAGTTCGATCAGATCGCGCAGGAGACAAAGGAAGGCTGTCCGGTGTCGAAGGCGCTGAAAGGCAACGTCGACATTCAGCTCGACGCCCGGTTGGTGTAGGCGGGTAATTGCCGCTCGACGCGCCCCCGGTCTAGCGGGAGTAGTTCCTGATCTTGCTCTTGAGCAGCTCACCATTCGCGAAGATGATCTGCTCGCCCGAATCGCTCCGCACCCGCGTGGTCTTCAGTCCAATGCTTTCGACCTTGCCGCGATAATTCTCCACCGAGATATGGTCGCCGATGACGAATGGCTTGTCGGTGACGATGGCGATTGCGGCGAGCAAATCGCCGAGGATGTTCTGCACCGCGAGGGCGACGGCAAGACCGCCTATACCGAGTCCGGTGAGAAGCGTCCGGATCTGGATGCCCCGCGTCGAGAGCGCGAAGACGCCGAGGATGATCCAGACCGTAACGCGCGCCAGGGCGCCCAGCGCCTTGTACGTGGTGATGTTCGCGCCTTCCGTCGCGTGGACATGGACGTATCGCTGCAGGTAGTAGCCGATGATGATATTGGCCCAGACCACCCCCTGCATGAAGAGCGCGAGAGTGATGGCTGTCTTTAGCCAGCCGTCCTGCTGCGGGGAAAGATCGAGCAGCCTCGGCACGAACGACACCAGGAGCGCAATGACCAGGAACAGCGATCCACGAAGGATCTTGATCGCCAGGACGTTTTTCATCGGACAGTCAGGAGTGAAATCACAGGCTACTGACTGATGAACAGCGTGAACTGCAACGAGGGGTACGAGCGGACTAACTACGCGCCCCGAGCGAGGGGGATTTCTTCCATAGCGTCGCAGGCATCGCAGTTGTTGCAGCGCCAGTCCTGGTCTACCTCCTCGCCGAAGTGCTCGAGGATGTAGCGGGTCCGGCATTGCGTCGTCTGGCAGAACTGGATCATCGTGCGGAGCTTTTCCTGGTCCATCGCCCGGCGTTCTTCATAGTCCTGTAAATCAGCGCTCAAATCGACCGCGCAGAGGTTGTCGCCAAGCCGTTCCCATTTACCGCCGCGGTGCTCGCGCACCAGGCCATGCCGCTTGAGGAGCGCGAAAACGATCTTCGCCTTCCGCGATGGGATGCTGGTTATCTCTACGAGGTCGTCGAGAAGCACCGGAGTCTTTAACGGATATTTCTCGAGGGCGAGTGCGACCTGCGCTGCTTCCTGCACCTCGGGATATTTGCCGCCGAGGAAATAGGACTGTATTCGCTTGTCCTCCACCCTGTACAGCACTCGGCAAATTGCCGGTTGTCCGTCGCGGCCCGCTCTGCCCGCTTCCTGGTAGTACGCCTCGATGGACCCCGGAAAATGGTAGTGGATCACCCAACGCAGGTCCTGCTTGTCGATGCCGAGCCCGAATGCATTGGTGGCGATAATTCCTTTGAGTTTGCCTGCCATGAAGCGGTCCTGCACTTCCTTCCTTTCCGCTGCGGGACGCTTTCCGTGGTATAGGCCGACCTTGAAGTCCTCGCAGAGCATTTGGTACAACCGCTCCGCTTCTTTCACCGTCGCGACGTAGATCACTCCCGATCCCTCGAACTCGCGGAGGGCATGTCGCAGAATCGTGTCCTTGATCTGATCGTTCACCGTTCGAACCACTTCGAAGCGAAGGTTCGGACGCGCAAATCCGGTGATGGTGATGTGGGGATCCTTCATCCCCAGCTGTCTGATTATGTCGGCCTGAACGTGCTCGGTCGCAGTGGCGGTGAGCGCGAGTATAGGCGGGCGCCCGAGTCGTTTGGAGATTGCTCCGAGTGAGAGATAGTCCGGCCGGAAATCGTGTCCCCACTGGCTGACGCAGTGCGCTTCATCGACGACGAAGAGACTTATCGGCCGAGATAACAGGTGCTCGAAGAACGCCCGATCTTTGAAGCGCTCCGGCGTGAGATAGAGGATCTCCCCTTCGCCTTCTGCAATCTGCCGGTGTGCCTCGCGCGTTTCCGATGTTGAGAGATGGGAGTGCATCGCTACGGAACTCACGCCCTGCGCTGAAAGCTTGTCGTGCTGATCCTTCATCAAGGCGATGAGCGGACTAACGACTATGGTGAGGCCAGGGAGTAGCAGGGCGGGAAGCTGGTAAATGAGAGATTTGCCGCTGCCGGTCGGCATGACGACAAGCGCATCCTGCCCAGATAGAACTGCGTTAAGCGGCTCCCACTGACCCGGACGAAAATCCTTGTGCCCAAACCTCTCCTGTAGGAGTTGGCGGGCACACTCCTTCGTTACGCGCTTTGACACTCTGCCGCATATCGGCACAAAGCATTCCCGCGCGGGACGGCGGCTGCCCAAATGGATCAGTCGCCACTTACCGAGGTTTCCTCGCTTCGCTAACCTGAGCGTTCGATGTCGAATCACCATTCTCAGAGATCGAGTCAGCAGTTCGAGCTATTCGCCTCCACCGCGCCGGGGTTGGAGTCGATCGCAGCGGGCGAGCTCAAAGCCCTCGGCGTCAAAGGACGGCAGGAGCCCGGCGGAGTCGCGTTCGAAGGTGATATCGAACGCGTTTACCTCGCGAATCTCTGGCTGAGGACTGCGAGCAGGGTAATCCTGAGATTGGGTCGATTCCACGCCAGCACTTTCTACGAGCTCGAGCGACGCGCGAAAAAGCTGCCCTGGTCCAACTTCCTGTCGGATATCGGCAGCGTAGAGGTGCGGGTGACGTGCAGAAAATCACGCCTCTACCACTCCGATGCGGTCGCGGAAAGAGTGTTGGATGCGATTCGGGAAGTTTCGCCTGGGGTCAGTCTAACGGTGGGAAACGAAGAAGCTGGCGAAGACACCGCAGAGTCGAGTAAGCCGACGCAGTTGTTCGTCGTCCGGATCGTCGACGATCAATGTGAGATCAGCGCTGACACCTCAGGAGAGCTGCTGCACCGTCGTGGTTATAGAAAGGAAGTGGCAAAGGCGCCGCTGCGGGAAACACTCGCCGCTGCGATGATCCTCGCCAGTGGCTGGCAGAAGAATGAGCCGTTACTGGATCCGATGTGCGGTTCGGGGACTATCCCAATCGAGGCCGCGCTCCTTGGCCGGCGGATCGCTCCGGGCCTCGCCCGCGAATTCCAGTTTATGAACTGGAAATCTTTTGATCGTCGCCTTTGGGAAGAAACTGTCAGTCGTGCGAGGGAAGCTATCATCGATCGGTCTCTCGCGATAAAGGCGGCAGATCGCGATGCGGGCGCTATCGAAGCTGCAACGAGAAACGCCGAGCGCGCGGGCGTGACGGCCGACATCCAGTTCGCCGAGCAACCGATCTCGGCGTCCTTGTCAGCGCTCGCCGAACCGGAGCGCGGAGATGGCTGGCTCCTCAGTAACCCGCCGTACGGCATCCGGCTCGATGAGAATTCAGACCTTCGAAATCTCTACGCCACCGTCGGGTTCGCCTTATCTCAAAGCCGGGGTTGGCGCATCGGTGTGCTGACACCGGACGCCGGCCCGGCGAGACAGCTCGGACTGCCCCTTCGCTCCCGGTTCGCGACACAGAACGGCGGAATCCCCGTAAATTTTCTGGTCAGCGAAAAGGCTCAAGCTACCAAGGTGCGGCCGGGTAAAGAGACGACCCGAACGGCGATCAGCGAGGCGTAGTGAGCGCACCACCTGAGTTAGATAAGCCTCAAATCGGAACCGTCGCTTCGGTCAATATCTCCTACGGCGGAGTCCCCAAGAAGGCCGTGAATGGCGCTCAAGTGTCGGTATTCGGGCTCGTTGGTGACGCCCAAAATGACACAAAACACCATGGTGGGCCCGAGCGCGCGGTGTGCGTGTATTCGCTGGAAAGGATCTATGCTCTCCAGAAAGAGGGCCATCCGATCGACGTGGGAACCGCCGGCGAGAATATCACCGTCGAAGGTTTGGACTGGGATCTCGTCATCCCCGGAGTAAGGCTTTGCATCGGCGACAGAGTTCTCCTCGAGGTCGCTTCCTTTACGAAGCCGTGTAAGACGATCAAGGGGTCGTTCACCGACGGCAAATTCGTGAGAATCGCCCAGAAGCTTTACCCAGGCTGGAGCCGGGTGTACGCAAGGGTCCTGACCGAGGGGGAAATCCACTTCGGCGACCCCGTCGAGGTCTTAGCCCCCGCCTGAGAGTTCTCCCGGGCTGAAACGGCCAAAAAACGGCCCCGCTTTTGAATAGTAGAAACAATCCCATCGCCCGCATATTCGCCGGCGATCGGAAGGTTGAATCGCGCAGTGGGCGCAAGAGAAGGGCAACCAAGGAGCAGTCGTGGAGATTGGCGACACAATCGAGATGGAGGAGACCGGAGCTGATGAGGGTTCCGAGGGCTCCGGCAAGACAGCGGGTACGCGCCGAAAAAATGGGCGCAACGGCGGGAAGGGACGAAACGGGAAGCGCAACGGAAACGGCAACGGCGCTACCGCACGGGGAATGGATCACGAGATAAGCCCGCTCGCCCCCGACGGGAAAATCAGAGCTGTAGATCTGCGCCGCCTGCTTACGGCGATGCGTGATTTACGAGACGGCGAGTTCGAAACCCGCCTGCCGATGTCGGAGGATCCGCTGCTCGCCGAGATCGCGGACGCCTTCAACGGAATCGCCAAGCTGAACGAGCGACTTTGCGAAGAGATGATGCGCGTCGCCAACACCATCGGACGCCAGGGTCAGATGAACGACCGGGCTTCGATTGGTCCCGCGATGGGTGGCTGGCGCTCTACTGTCGAATCGGTCAACACGCTCATCACCGATCTCGCTTCGCCCACAACCGAAGTCGCACGCGTTCTGACCGCCGTCGCCGAGGGCGACCTAGGCCAGAAGATGGTGCTGGAGATCGATGGCAAGCCCGTGCAGGGTGAGTTCCTGCGCATTGGAACGACCGTGAACACCATGGTCGATCAGCTCGGCTCCTTCGCCAATGAAGTCACTCGTGTTGCCCGCGAAGTTGGAACCGAAGGCAAGCTGGGGGGCCAGGCGGAAGTGCCGGGCGTCGCCGGCACATGGAAGGATCTGACCGACAACGTCAACACCTTGGCCGGAAACCTCACCAGCCAGGTGAGAAATATTGCCGCGGTCACCACAGCGGTAGCGAAGGGAAATTTGTCCCAGAAAATCACCGTCGAGGCGAAGGGCGAAACGCTGGAGCTGAAGAACACCATCAATACCATGGTCGATCAGCTGAGCGCCTTTGCTTCCGAAGTGACACGTGTCGCACGCGAAGTGGGAACCGAAGGAAAGCTTGGCGGACAGGCCGCGGTGCCCGGCGTCGCCGGTACGTGGAAGGATCTTACTGACAATGTGAACACCCTGGCCGGTAACCTCACCGGTCAGATCAGAAACATTGCGGACGTCACCACAGCGGTCGCCAAGGGCGATCTCTCGCGCAAGATCACCGTCGATGTAAAGGGCGAAATCCTCGAGCTGAAGAACACCGTCAACACCATGGTGGACCAGCTGAGCACGTTTGCCGAGGAAGTGACGCGCGTTGCTCGCGAAGTGGGAACCGAGGGCCGGCTCGGTGGTCAGGCACAAGTGCCTGGCGTCGGGGGCACGTGGAAGGATCTCACGGACAACGTGAACTTCATGGCGTCGAGTCTCACCGGCCAGGTGAGAAACATTGCCGACGTTACCACCGCCGTGGCGCGTGGCGATCTCTCACGCAAGATCACCGCGGATGCGCGCGGCGAAATCCTCGAGCTGAAGAACACCATCAACATCATGGTGGACCAGCTGAGCGCGTTCGCTTCCGAGGTCACGCGCGTGGCGCGTGAGGTGGGAACTGAAGGAAAGCTTGGTGGCCAGGCCGAAGTGCCGGGTGTCGGTGGCACGTGGAAAGACCTCACCGACAACGTGAACACTCTGGCGGGCAATCTTACCAGCCAGGTCAGAAACATCGCTGCGGTTACGACCGCTGTCGCGCGCGGAGATCTGTCGCAGAAGATCACTGCAGATGCGCGCGGTGAAATTCTCGAGTTGAAGAATACCGTGAATACGATGGTCGATCAGCTCAGCACCTTCGCCTCGGAAGTAACTCGTGTCGCCAAGGAAGTCGGCACCGAAGGGAAACTCGGCGGTCAGGCTGAAGTGCCGGGCGTCGGTGGAACGTGGAAGGATCTCACCGACAATGTGAACGCGATGGCGTCGAGCCTTACCGGTCAGATCAGAAACATTGCCGACGTGACTACGGCCGTCGCCAAGGGAGACCTGTCACGCAAGATCACGGTCGATGTAAAGGGAGAGATTCTCGAGCTGAAGCAGACCATCAACGTCATGGTGGATCAGCTCAGTGCGTTCGCTTCCGAAGTGACTCGCGTCGCCAAGGAAGTAGGCACGGAAGGTCGACTCGGCGGGCAGGCAGAAGTGCCGGGGGTCGCCGGTACGTGGAAAGACCTCACGGATAACGTGAACTTCATGGCCTCGAACCTTACGGGCCAGGTGAGAAACATCGCTGATGTGACGACAGCCGTTGCGAAAGGCGATTTGAACAGAAAGATCACCGCCGAAGCCAAGGGCGAGATCCTCGAGCTGAAAAACACCATCAACATCATGGTCGATCAGCTCAGCGCGTTCGCGGCTGAAGTCACACGCGTCGCACGCGAAGTGGGAACCGAAGGCAAACTGGGCGGACAGGCCAGCGTGCCCGGCGTAGCCGGAACGTGGAAGGACCTCACCGACAACGTGAATACTCTGGCGGGCAATCTCACCGGCCAGGTGCGAAACATCGCGGCGGTGACAATCGCAGTCGCGCGCGGAGACCTGTCTCAAAAAATCACCGTAGAAGCGAAGGGCGAAACGGCGGAGCTCAAGGACACCATCAACACGATGGTCGATCAGCTGAGCGCGTTCGCTTCAGAAGTCACGCGTGTCGCCAAGGAAGTGGGTACTGAGGGGAAACTCGGCGGACAGGCGCAGGTCCCCGGCGTCGCGGGAACGTGGAAGGACCTGACGGACAACGTCAACGCCATGGCGTCGAACCTCACTGGCCAGATCAGAAACATCGCCAACGTCACGACCGCAGTCGCGAAGGGCGATCTCTCCAGAAAGATCACTGTCGACGTGAAGGGCGAGATCCTCGAGCTCAAGCAAACAATCAACACGATGGTGGACAGCTTGAGCGTGTTCGCAGGTGAAGTGACACGCGTGGCTCGCGAAGTGGGAACAGAAGGACGCCTGGGTGGCCAGGCCAACGTGCCCGGTGTCGCCGGCACATGGAAGGATCTGACCGACAACGTGAATTTCATGGCGTCGAACCTGACGGGTCAGGTCAGAAACATCGCCGACGTCACCACCGCCGTCGCGAAGGGCGACCTCTCGCGCAAGATGACAGTGGATGTGAAGGGCGAGATCCTCGAGCTGAAGAACACCATCAACACGATGGTCGATCAGCTGAGCGCATTCTCCTCCGAAGTGACACGCGTCGCTCGCGACGTCGGCACCGAAGGAAAACTGGGTGGTCAGGCGAACGTGCCCGGTGTCGCGGGAACCTGGAAGGATCTCACCGACAACGTGAATACTCTGGCCGGAAATCTTACCAGTCAGATTCGCAACATCGCCCTCGTCACCACCGCAGTGGCGAAGGGAGACCTGTCGCAGAAGATCACCGTCGAAGTACGCGGTGAAATCCTCGAGCTGAAAAACACCGTCAACGCCATGGTGGACTCGCTCCGCGTATTCGCGGACGAAGTGACGCGCGTTGCCAAGGAAGTCGGCACGGAAGGCAAGCTCGGTGGCCAGGCAGAAGTACCGGGCGCGGCGGGAACGTGGAGATCGCTCACCGACAACGTGAATGCGATGGCCAACAGCCTGACGCTGCAGGTGCGCGCGATTGCGGATGTCGCTACGTCAGTGACGCGAGGAGATCTGAGCAGACAGATCGCGGTCGAGGCCCAGGGCGAGCTTGACGAGCTCAAGAACAACCTGAACCAGATGATCGTGAACCTGAAGTCCACCACCGAAAAGAACTCGGAGCAGGATTGGTTGAAGACCAACCTCGCCAAGTTCTCGCGGATGATGCAGGGACAGAAGGATCTCGAGGCGGTGTCGAAGCTGATTATGTCCGAGCTCACGCCACTCGTCTCCGCGCACCATGGCGCGTTCTACATCATGGAGGACGACAACAACACACCGGTGCTGAAGCTCATTGCGAGCTACGCCTACAAGGAGCGGAAGCACCTGGGCAACAGGTTCTACCTCGGCGAAGGACTTGTCGGGCAGGCTGCGCTGGAGAAGAAGCCGATTCTCCTCACCAACGTTCCGGACGATTACATCAGGATCTCGTCCGGCCTCGGAGAAGCTCCGCCGCGCAATGTCATAGTGCTGCCGGTGTTGTTCGAGGGAGAAGTGAAGGCTGTGATCGAGCTCGCCTCCTTCCTGCCGTTCAGTCAGATCCACCAGCTCTTCCTCGATCAGCTGGCGGAAACTGTCGGCGTCGTCATCAACATGATCGCCGCCAACATGAGAACCGCGGAGCTGCTCGAGCAATCGCAAAGCCTTACGCTCGAGTTGCAGAGTCAATCCGAGGAGCTTCGCAAACAGCAGGAAGAGCTCAAGAGATCGAACGCCGAGCTCGAAGCGCAAGCGACCACCCTCCGCACCTCAGAGGAGCTGCTCAAGGACCAGCAGGAAGAGCTGCAACAGGTCAACGAGGAGCTGGAAGAGAAGGCGTCACTCCTCGCCGAGCAGAATCGGAAGGTGGAGTCAAAGAACGAAGAGGTGGAGGCCGCGCGCGTCGCACTCGAAGAAAAGGCCGAGCAGCTCGCGCTCAGCTCGAAGTACAAGTCGGAGTTCCTGGCCAACATGTCGCACGAGCTGCGGACTCCGCTGAACAGCCTGCTGATCCTGGCCCGCCTGCTCAGCGAGAACAAGGATGGCAATCTCACACCGAAGCAGGTGGAGTTTGCGCAGACGATTCTCACCTCGGGCAGCGACTTGCTCAGCCTGATCAACGATGTGCTGGATCTGTCGAAGGTCGAGGCGGGCAAGATGGATGTGAACCCCACCGACGTGCGCCTCGCCGACGTCAAAGACTTCGTCGAGCGCAGTTTCAACGCGCTTGCTGAGCAGAAGTCTCTCACCTTCAACGTCGATGTGAATGGTGATCTGCCGCAGACCATCTTCACCGATGGCGGCCGGCTGCAACAGGTATTGAAGAACCTTCTGTCGAACGCCTTCAAGTTCACCCAGGAAGGCGACGTAACACTCACCGTTCGGCGCGCGGAAAAGGGGCGTCGTTTCCTCAACCCCGCGCTCGAGGCGGCGCCGGATGTCGTCGCTTTCGCCGTGGCGGATACAGGAATTGGAATCGCCAAGGACAAACAGCGTTTGATCTTCGAGGCGTTCCAGCAGGCCGACGGAACGACCAGCCGCAAGTTTGGAGGAACCGGTCTTGGCCTCTCGATCAGTCGCGAGATCGCGCGACTTCTCGGCGGCGAGATTCGCGTCGAGAGCAAGGAGAGTCAGGGCAGCACGTTCACGTTGTTCCTGCCGATGCGCTACATCCCGCGGCAGGACGGCCCTGACCGGGATCCGACCATACCGAGGGACTTCACTCCGATTAGTCGAGACTATTCGCCAGCCGCGCCTCGCCAGAGTCGCGAGATGGCCGCTGTAAGTCGAAACACGGTGAGAGGGCCAGTTCGTCGTGACCAGCGGCGCAGGCCGTCGGGCGACGCGCTGCAGTATCAACCCGAACGCCGAGCGGTTCCGCAAACTGTCATCGACGACGATCGCGACCAGATCGAGGAAGGCGATCGGACCGTGTTGGTCATCGAGAACGATCAGAACTTCGCCAAAGTTCTGCTGGATATGGCCCGCGACAAGGGCTACAAAGGCGTGGTCGAGCTCGACGGTGAGGCGGGTCTCAAGGCTGCGCGCGAGCTTCGTCCTGACGCGATCACACTCGATATAGACATGCCGGGAATGGACGGCCTTCAGGTTCTCGACAGGCTGAAGCGCGATCCGGAAACCAGGCACGTCCCGGTGCACATCATTTCTGGTGTCGAAGAGAAACGCGAAGGCCTCAAGGCGGGTGCGATCGCGTTCCTCGCCAAGCCTGTCAGCAAAGAGGGTCTGGACGACGCGTTCGCCCGTATCTCCTCGTTCATCGATCGTGTTCCGAAGAGCCTGCTGGTGGTTGAGGACAACGAGGCGCAGCGGCAAAGCATTGTCGAGCTCATCGCCCACGACGATGTCGAGATTACCGCGGTCGCGTCAGCCGAGGAAGCACTGGGCAAGCTGCACGAAAAGCATTTCGACTGCATGGTGCTCGACCTCGGCTTGAAGACCGGCGACATGACCGGGTTCGATCTGCTGGAGAAGGTGAAGTCAGACGCCGAGAATCACGACCTCCCGATCATCATCTACACCGGCAAGGAGCTGAATCAGGAAGAGGAGACGCGAATCAAGAAGTACGCGGAGACGATCATCCTGAAAGATGTGAAGTCGCCGGAGCGCCTGCTCGACGAAACCGCGCTCTTCCTGCACCGTGTCGAGGCCAAACTTCCCGAGCAGAAGCGAAAGATGCTGGAGCACCTGCACGATGCTGATTCGGTCGTGGCAGGCAAGTCTGTACTCGTTGTCGATGACGACGT
>Ga0136846_1236294_pt1 | contig 16684 bp, 12 predicted proteins | sample HopSoiMetagenom2_FD_96841 | JGI IMG/M metagenome (GOLD analysis project Ga0136846, IMG submission 96841) | Grasslands soil microbial communities from Hopland, California, USA - 2 Assembly 2016 (version 4) | ecosystem: Environmental > Terrestrial > Soil > Grasslands | place: USA: Hopland... | reverse complement strand
TTTGTTCAGGATATAACCAATGAAAAAGAACACGAGGATTATATAATTAACTACGGTGCCAAAAAAGATACCCTGCTGGATATGATGGCGCATAATCTTGCAGGGCCTTTGCACATGACTCAAAATATTATAAAGTGGGTCAAGAATTCAAGTACAAACAATGTACCCCCGGATATTGGCAGACATCTTGAACTGATAGAAGAGAATTGCATTCATTGCCTGGAGATCGTCAATGATTTCCTGAAGAAGGAACACCTGGAATCTGAGCATATTTTTGTCAAGAAGACCCGCTTTGATGTACTGGAAAAAATTGTCGTTACAGTAGATAAACTGATAGCTACAAATAAGAACAAACGATTCAAACTAATCACCGACCTTGAAACATTGAACATTAATACAGATAGTGTTAAATTTTTCCAGATCATTCATAACCTGGTTTCCAATTCCATCAAGTTCACACCTGAAAATGGTGAGATCAATATAATTGTGGAAGAATCAAAATATACTTTCCTTATTCATATACAGGATAATGGAATAGGAATACCTGCCAGATTACATCCTTCCTTATTTCAAAAACGTACTCCTGCCGGACGCAACGGCCTGAATAATGAACTTTCAACAGGGCTTGGATTATCCATTGTCAAAACGCTGGTTGAACTGATGGGCGGCAAGATTACTTTTGAATCCGAGGAGAATAAAGGGTCCAAGTTCACTGTAGAGCTGCCCAAAGAGTAAATACCTTTCATTTTTGTAATTCTTAACTTTCCGGGTATTAATTTAGCCGGGATGAAACCATCTGCCCCCACCAGATTTGTTGTATTCCTGCTTTTGCTGGCATGCCTGGCCGTACTGGCCAAATTCATTCTATTTAAGAAATCACCTCGCTATTACAGGCATTACTTTCGGTACGAGTATGCGCATTATAAGATCAGTGAGGGAAAGGAAAAGGCCAATATTGTACCCTTTAAAACCATAAAGCTGATGCAAAGTGACCGTTTATCAGACGAATACCGGACAGATAATATTGCAGGGAATATAGTTGGGTTCATTCCGCTCGGAATATTGTTTCCCCTGCTATTTGTGGGTCTCCGAAGATTATGGCGAACAACACTGATGGTTTTTCTGGTCAGTCTTGGATTTGAAGTAACTCAGCTGGTTACTGGAATCGGTATTTTCGACATTGATGATCTGATCCTTAATGTAACAGGTGGTATAGCTGGTTATCTGTTAATTATTTTATTCATCAGAAAGAGACCGGTAGCAAATAAAAATGCAGGTATCGCCTGAGCATACCTGCATTAATGTTTTAAGAATTATTTACTCGCAGAGCTTTATGGTATCCGGGCCGTCAGTAGAGAACTGGATCTTGTTAATCCTGTTTGCCTTATTAAAGTAAAGGATGATGATACCATAGGAAGTTGTGTAAGCATCCCAGTTTGTATCCTTTATTTTAGGATTACCCAGATATTTGAAAAGGCCATTCCGGGGGGCACCCATAAGTGGGATGCTAAGTTTACCTTTGAATTTTTCCCTTATTTCTACATAGTCACGGCCTGTATAAAAATAAACATCCCTGTCTTTAAAAGCAACAAGACCGCCGCATTTGGAGGTGGCATCTTCCGGTTCCACCGAAGTAAAGCAGGGGAGTAATTTCTTTACTTCCGGCTGTGTGGTATTGGGTTTAACTCCATTGACTTTTCCATCCAGCAGATCAACCACAAAAGTGGCACATTGATTTGCAGTAGAAATTTTCAATTGGCTAAAGGCGCAGGTTCCAGTCAGGAAAAGAATAACAAAAAGGAGCAGGTATTTCATAAAATGATTTTAGGGTGATTCGCTTCCCTATATGCAAAATCCTTGCTAAAAAGCACTTAGACTGAGAGCAGGAGCAGGTTTTGGAGGTTTAAGTGCCTGAAATAGTATAGTTCTGCAGCGATTTTCCTATTGCGGTTTATTTTTTTCCGTATAGCATAATGGCTGAATAGTTCATGGGAAGAATACCCTCCGAGATATGTTTATCCAGTCTGTCAAACAGGTCATTTTTTATCGCCAGCCTTGTAGATTCATCTGTTTTTTCCATGATTGCCATAAGGGTTGGAGAGATCTCATTTGTAAGTGTCCAGTAATGTTGAGGGCTGTCATAAATTACCTGGCCTTCTATCTTTTTTTCTCTCACGGCATAAAAACCTGCAGTCTGTAAAAGGTCCGTCATATAACCCGGGGCTGCACAACGGAACATTCCTGGTGACCCTGCAGGAGGAGGTGGGATTTCAATAAATTTCTTTACAGATAATGACATGGCAGTAACCCAGAAATTCGCTTCTGCATTATCCCACACACAGGTTGCGATATGTCCCCCTGGTTTCAATACCCGGAACATTTCAGTTACTGCGAGCAGCATATCCGGGAAAAACATAAATCCAAACCGGCAGCTGATGTTATCAATGCTATTATCGGGGAAAGGGAGATTACAGACATCTGCAACAACTGCTTCATAATTGGTCAGACCTTCAGTCATTGCTTTTTCCATGGCCACATTCATCATTCCTTCAGAAATATCCACTCCCGTTATTCTGGCTTCGGGAACCATTCTGGCAATGGTTAAACCTGGTTCTCCAGTACCAGTAGCGATATCAACCACATGCTGTCCCGGTTGAGTATCCAGTAAAAGGCTTATGCCATCGCCCATTGGCTTCAGAAAATTCATGTTAAAAGCATCCCATTTCTTCCAACCCTGAGATGACTTGTCCCATGAAGCTCTTTGCTGTTCGCGGATTTCAGATTGCTGTTTGTTCATCTACTGAGTGAGGAAGATACCGAATTTTGTATCATGAAGATTTATCTGCCTGTTTTTGAATAATGGATCAGAAACTAGGCGATGAGAAGGAATGCAATTCCAGGAAAACTGTTCAGGCAATTGACTTATGCGGCAATGTATTCTTTGCGCAAATCCGATAAACAGACACTTTCTTTGCGGCTTTTTCGGAGTATTTTATCCCTTCAGCAGATTTTACTAAAAACTAATGAGCGTAAGCATATGCTCATGATCAGGCACTTGTTCAGGAAGAATGTTTGATCAGTATGTATACCGGCAAAAAGCCTGAATATGCAGACTAGTGCCGAAAAATGCGGGATTCTGTTATAAAGAACAACATCCTAGTTTCCACCCCAACGGAAGGTTTTTATATCCAGCCCAGCGAGGTCAAGAACCCGGTCTGTGACCGTAGCAGCAAGCTCGTCTAAGGTTTTGGGCTGGCTGTAAAAGGAAGGACTGGCCGGACAGATAATACCGCCTGCCAGGGTAACCGTTTCCATATTTCGGATATGGATAAGATTATAAGGAGTGTCCCTGATCACGCAGATCAGTTTTCTTCTTTCTTTGAGAATTACGTCCGCGGCACGAGTGATAAGGTCGTTCGAAAAGCCGCCAGCGATGCGGCCCAGCGTGCCCATTGAGCAGGGAATTATGATCATTGTATCGTATTGTCCCGACCCTGAAGCAAATGGAGCCAAAAAATCCTTCGTAGAATAAAATTTAACAGGTAATGACTTGTATTGATCATTCCCTAATTCGGTTTCCCAGACCTGCTTTGAGTTGTCAGTCATAACAACTGACAGCTGATCCCATTGTTTCTTCAATAAAGACAGCTTTTCCAACAGATTCTTCGCATAAATTGAACCGCTGGCCCCTGTAATTGCAACAACTATATTCTTCATAATAAAAATACCCGGGTGCAAAATTCCGCAAAGTGTTTGAACATAAAAATTAATTGTGCAAACGTTTCCGATAGTCGTTTTTTCGGGTTAAAACGGATTTGGTGTTTCGACATTGAGTAGGATCAATAAAATTGTCTATATGACACGTCTTTCTAAAAAAAACAAAAAAAAGTTTTTGTATTAAATCATTATTAACGATATTGGTGCTGAATTTTCATAGGATAAGGTTTAATGGTTAATGGTTTTTGATTAGGGCCCTCCCGATTTATCGGGAGGTTCTTTTTTTATAGGTATCAATTGAATTCTCTCCTCGATTCATCTTTGACTGTCAGATTTTTACTAGAACGCTTTTCTTTCTCCAGCAGGCCTCACCGTATTCTCATTACCCAGGTTTTTCATTACCCAATTAGCCATTTTTGTCCAAATGTGAATAGTTGTATTATCCAGGTTACCTGAAATTCCATGGTTCTTATCAGGATAATAGAAGCTTTCAAAATCAATATTACTTTTCACGAGGGATTTGACCATTTGTATGCTATTTTGAAAAAGCACATTATCATCTCCCGTACCATGTATGATCAGGTATTTGCCTTTAATAAGACTGGTAAAATTGATTGGTGAGTTATCATCATACCCACTTGCATTTTCCTGCGGTTTGCGCATATATCTTTCGGTATAAATATTATCATAATTCCGCCAGTTGGTAACTGGCGCTACCGCAATTGCTGCGCTGAATACATTTGCTCCTTTGGTTATTGCCAGCGAGCTCATAAATCCTCCATAGCTCCATCCCCAGTGACCAATATTGTTCTTATCTACGAAACCAAGGTTGCCGATATATTTTGCAGCTTCAATCTGGTCTTCAATTTCATACTTTCCAAGCTGGAGGTAGGTCTTCTTCTTAAACTCCTCGCCCCGAAAACCAGTTCCAGTGTTATCAACACTCATAATGATAAACCCTTTTTCAGCAAGGTACTGGTACCAGTAATAATATCTTGGGAGTTTATTTGCCACTTCCTGTGAGCCAGGCCCTCCATAATTGCAAAAGAGTACTGGATATTTTTTTGCAGGGTCAAACTGGGGCGGCTTTATCATGAATGCATTTAAGGTATCTCCTTTATTATTAGGAATGCGAAGAAAATCCGCCTTTCCAATTTCATATTCATTCAGTGTTGCTTTAAGCCTGGAATTATCAGTAATCAGCTGCACCAGCTTTGCAGTAAGGTTTTTCTTTTTATCAGTGATGATCTCCTTTAATGTTACAACAGGAGGGGAGTTAAGATCTGATTGGGCATCATAAAAACGGGTGTTGGCAGCATTGAATTCTATCTTATGCCAGGCCTGTCCTTCGGTAAGCGTAGTAGTCTTCGGTTTTTTGCCGCCATATTCTGCAACAAATAAGTTCCTGTCCATAGGCCGGGGCCAGGCAGCGGTATAGAAGATCCGCTTATTCGTCTCATCGATACCGTTGATCTCTGTGATCTCATAATTTCCCTGGCTGAGTTGTGTTTTTGTCTTCCCATCCATACTGTACAGGTACAAATGCCGATACCCATTCATTTCACTGGTAAACAAAAAATGCTTCCCATCGTTCATGAATCGCCAGTTATCGTCGATCTCCACGAAATATTTATTCTTTTCTTCGTAAAGCAGGCTGGAACTTCCAGTTGAAGCCTTTGTCAAAAGCAATTTCAGATCATCCTGCCGGCGATTCATCCAGAAAACAACCAGCTGGTCATCATCCATGGTCCATTTAATTCGGGGAATATAAATATCGCCCTGCTCATATTCCGCCTTTACATCACTGCCAGAATTCACATTATAAATATGGATTTCCACTTTTGAATTCTCTTCTCCTGCCTTTGGATATTTATAGCGATATTCCCTATTATAACTATCGTCATAAAAGGTGATACTGTATTCCTTTACATTGGTTTCATCAAAACGATAATAGGCGAGGTAGTTGCCTTTCGGACTCCAGTCGTATGCCCTGGTGAACTCAAACTCTTCTTCATACACCCAATCGCAATTGCCATTGATAATTGAATTCCATTTTCCATCAGTTGTTATCGCCTTAATTGCATTAGTGGCGATATCATAGATGTATAGATTATTACTTTTAACATAGGCTATTTTGGAACCGTCAGGAGAAAAGGTTGTATGCAGCAATTTTCCTGTATCTATACGAATGGTATGTCCTGTATTTTCATCAAAAAGATAAACATTGGCTTTGCTAGAGCGGCGGTAGATATATTCTCTGCCGGTAAAAATCAGGATCTTTTTCTGATCAGGACTGAGGAGATGGTCCCGACTATCCAGCTCCATGCCTTTGTCGTCTTTTATTTTAAAGCTATTTACAATACTGTCGGAATTATCACTTACAAAACTGACCGGTGTGTCAGCACGGAAGGTTCCTTTTTTATAAATGTCCTCCAGAGTGATCTGTTTCTTTTGGCCAACGGCCACAAAAGGAATAAAAAACAGAAGAGCCAATAACCGCATGTGTTGTGATTTTATAAGCTGTAAAAATACGAATAAGCGTCCGTGGTATTGTAATGGACATAATTGTATTCCTGCGAGCAGGTAGAAATAACAGGCAGCTGCAATAAGCAGGACAGGCATATTGTTACTCTACAAATAAAAGTAAAAACTGAACGCCTAGACAGCTTTGGCGGTGGTTTCCGCCATATCTGGAATCGCTTCTGCTTTGTATTTGCCGGCATCCAGTTTCCGCTTGGTTTCGGAGAATGCCTTTAGTGTTGCCTGAATGTCTTCATCATTATGGGCTGCCGTGGGGATCAGGCGGTAGATAATATGTCCTTTTGGAATAACGGGATATACAACAATGGAACAGAAGATATGGTAGTGTTCACGCAGGTCCATTACCATAGCCGTAGCCTCTTCCACGCCCCCTGTCATATAAACAGGAGTTACCACAGAATCGGTTTTACCAATATCAAAACCTCTTTCTTTTAGTCCAGACTGAAGTTTCAACGCATTTTCCCAAAGCTTTTCTTTCAGCTGAGGTTGTGTGCGAAGCAGTTCAAGTCTCTTGAGATTGCCAATTACCAATGGCATCGGCAGACTTTTGGCAAAGATCTGTGAGCGGCTATTGTATCGGATATAATCGATGATGCTTTTGTCACCGGCAATGAAGGCGCCAATGGAAGCCATCGATTTTGCGAATGTAGAGAAGTAGATATCTATTTTATCCTGCACGTCCTGGGCTTCACCAGCACCGGCACCTGTTTTTCCCAGGGTGCCAAATCCATGTGCATCATCTACCAGCAAACGGAACTCATATTTATTCTTGAGTGCAGCAATTTCTTTCAGCTTACCCTGATCACCTGCCATACCAAATACACCTTCAGTAATCACGAGGATACCACCAGCTTTCTGTTTTTCAATCAATGAAGTTGCCCTTTGCAATTGTTTTTCAAAGTCAGCCATATCATTGTGCTTGAAAACATACCGATGGCCTGGGTGCAGACGAAGACCGTCGATTATACAGGCGTGGCTTTCTGCATCATAAACAATCACATCATGCCGGCTGCAAAGCAAATCGATCAGGCTCACCATACCCTGGTAACCATAATTCAGCAGAATGGCATCTTCCTTACCTTCAAAAGCAGCGAGTTCCGCCTCCAGCTGTTCATGATAATTGCTGTTCCCGCTCATCATGCGGGCACCCATAGGCAGTGCGAGTCCAAAATCCCTGGCTCCATCAGCATCTGCTTTTCTTACTTCAGGATGATTGGCCAGCCCGAGATAGTTATTCAGGCTCCATACGATCATTTCCTTTCCGCGGAAATTCATCCTGCTGCCAATAGCGCCTTCCAGCTTTGGGAATGCAAAATAGCCATGTGCTCTCTCACGATGTTGCCCTATTGGTCCGTAATTCTTGAGCAAACGTTCAAAAATATCTGCCATAGATGGGGGTGTTAACGGGATATTTAGTTTGCGCAAAGGTAAGGTTTACGCCTGAAATTATTACTTAAGCCAGTAATTACTCAAACCGTTTAACAGCTTGCTAGTGAATTTACTAAGGGAATATTAAATGATCAATAAAGCATCACCGTAGCTGAAAAAGCGATACTTGTCCTTGATCGCTTTTTTGTAAGCTTCCATAGCCAGCTCGTAGCCTGCAAAAGCACAGGTCATGATCAACAAACTGGTTTTAGGAAGATGAAAATTGGTTACGAGTGCATCTGCAATATTGAAATCATAGGGAGGATGGATGAACATATTCGTCCAGCCTTCAGAAGGTTTCAATAATTTCTGTGCAGTAAATGATGATTCCATGGCACGCATGGTTGTGGTACCCACAGAGCAGATACGGTGGCCGTACTCTTTGGCACGGTTCACGATCTTGCAGGCAGTATCATCAATACGGTAGTATTCTGCATCCATTTTATGCTTGCTAAGATCTTCCACTTCAATAGGACGGAAAGTACCAAGGCCAGTGTGAAGAGTTACTTCTGCAAAACGGATTCCTTTTATTTCAAGACGTTTGATCAGTTCCCGGCTGAAGTGAAGACCGGCAGTGGGAGCCGCAACAGCACCTTCGTGTTTGGCATAAACAGTCTGGTAACGTTCCTTGTCTTCCTCATCGGGTTTGCGTTTGATGTATTTGGGCAGGGGAGTTTCACCCAGCTTTTCCAGTTGCTCCCGGAATCCTTCCTCATTTCCTTCCCAGAGGAAACGGATGGTACGGCCGCGGCTGGTAGTATTATCAATTACCTCTGCTACAAGGTCTTCCTGGTCACCAAAATAAAGCTTATTGCCTACTCTGATCTTGCGAGCAGGGTCTACAATTACATCCCAGAGCCTGTTAGGCTTATTGAGCTCCCTGAGCAGGAAAACCTCAATCTTGGCTCCTGTTTTCTCTTTTCGCCCATACATGCGGGCAGGAAACACCTTGGTGTTATTCACAACAAACACATCCTTGTCATTGAAATAATCCAGGATATCCCGAAAATGCTTGTTTTCGATCTGGCCGGTATGGCGGTGAACCACCATCATCCGGGCATCTTCGCGTTTTTTGGCTGGGTTCTGGGCAATAAGGTTAAGAGGCAGGTCGAAACGGAATTGTGAAAGCTTCATGTTTAAATAAGTAATTTATGCGGAGCTCGTGGCAGAGCCGGGGGGAAGATCTGGAGGGTTGAACTAATCCGCCAGCTTCCGGTTAGTATTACCGGAAAAAATGGTTTGGCGGTCAGGCAAACTCCGGTCTTACGGCACCGGGATCTGTCTACGGACAGTTATTAAAGCGGGCAAAGGTACTATTTAAACATAAAAAACGTTGTTTTGTTTTCAACATTTTTTCCTTGTCTGTCCCGGCAGTGCTCCAGGGTGGTAAAACCTTTTATCTGCGTGGCTACCGCTGCTCCCGGACAATTCATTGCCAGAGGGCCATTTCAAAGGCCGACCGGTAAAAGAAAGCCATGGTAAAAAACGTTTAATAAAAAGGACCGGATCCGGCAGCAGCCTGAATTCGGGTCATGAATAGAGAATGACGGCATTAATACCGCTCAATCAAATATGGACTTATTTATGCTTTTTATAGGAAGTCGGCATCTTAATTTTGTTACACTGAGGACCCAACCTTTATGAAACGAACCTTTATTTTACTGCTTATAATCCTGCCTTACCTGTTATGGGCCCAGCCACCCGTCAAAAAAAAGAAATATCCCAGCCTCCTATGGGAGATCAGTGGTAATGGTCTGAAAAAATCATCCTATCTGTTCGGCACCATGCACGTGAGCAGCAAAATGGCTTTTCACCTTGCCGATTCGTTTTATATCGGGCTTCGCAATGCTGATATGGTTGCATTGGAGACCAATCCGGAATCCTGGCAGGAAGACATGAGTAAATATGATTTTGATAACAGGGATAATGATAACTATGATTTCGGCTTTCGATATAATGGGTATATATCATCACCGGATGATTATTTTACGATCAGCACACTTCGATTCTTCAGGTATGACAAGAAAATCGAACGCTCTCTATATAGCAATCCATCCACAATAAACAACCTGCTTTACCGCAGCTATGGAAATGAATCAAGCGATTTTGAAGAGGATACCTACCTGGATATGTATATCTACCAGTGCGGGAAGAAGTGGGGTAAGAAAGTAGCTGGAGTGGAAAAATATGGCGAAAGCATGAAGCTCATGGCAGAAGCTTATCGTGATGCGGCTAAAGACAAGAATAAAAAAGAGAGAAGTTTTGATAATGATGATGGATATTCTGCAGGCAATTTGCAGGAGGCTTATCGCACAGGTAACCTCGACTGGCTTGACTCCATCAATCGCTACAATAGCTTTTCCTCTGCATTCGATGAAAAATTCCTGTATCGCCGAAACGAGATACAGGCTAATTCAATTGATTCAATTCTTAAAACCAATCAATCGCTTTTTGTAGGAGTAGGGGCGGCGCATCTTCCCGGACAACGAGGTGTAATTGAAATACTTCGTGATAGAGGATATACTGTACGCCCCGTGAAAATGGGTGAGCGGGACAGCCAGCATAAGAACCAGGTGGAAAAGATCAGGGTACCTGTTTCATTCACCACACAGTCAGTAGCTGACGGTATGTATAAGGTGGATATCCCTGGAAGGTTTTACAAGTTTGGAGATGAGGCTTCACTTGATCAGCGACAGTATGCAGATATGGCCAACGGGAGTTATTATATGGTTACCCGTATCATGACCAATGCCTGGATGTGGGGACATACACAGGAAAAAGTGCACCGGGTTATCGATAGCCTTCTTTACGAAAATATTCCCGGGAAGATTATAAGCAAAACAGCTATCAACCGGAATGGATATCCCGGTATCGATCTAACCAATCGTACCCGTCGCGGTGATATTCAACGCTACAATATTTTTATCACACCTTTTGAGATCATTATTTTTAAAATGAGTGGAACTGGAGAGTATGTGAGATTGGGAGATGAGGCCAAACGGTTTTTTGGCAGTATTCAATTGACTCCCGCAACACCGGCCATCAATCCTGCCAATGGAACACATGCTACCGGTACATGGAAAAAATATTCTCCCAACTTTGGGGGATTTGCCGTGAATTTTCCGCATGATCCTTATATAGGAAATGATGGGAGCTGGATCTATGATGCAGAAGACAAGGCCACACATACCCAATACCGTGTGATCCGCACAGATATCCATAACTATCGTTTTGCAGAAGAAGACAGTTTTGATCTTGGATTAATGGATGAAAGCTTCAGCTCCTCCGAGTTCATTGATAAAACTGTTAAACGTAACCTGACTACCTACCAGGGATATCCTGCTCTTGATGTGCAGTATAAGGATAAGAATGGTGGTATTTATCTTGCAAGGTTCATCATCCAGGGTCCCCATTATTACACAGTTGTAACCCATGGTAAACAGGAAACCCAGCAGATGAAGAGCTTTCTGAATTCCTTTGAAATAAAACCGTTGTTATACAAACCGGCTAAAGAAAAAATAGATACCTCGCTATATTATAGTGTGCGTACTCCGGTTTTTCCGGAACCAGATAAGGAAAAACTGGAGATACCGCGATATAATTATTTGTCGGCCGGCGAAGATGATGATTCAGAAGATGATGCGCTGGAATCGGGATTGTTCAGAAGCAAGGTTATTTCAAATGATACTACAGGCGAAAAAATATATGTCACTTTCTATAAAACCCAACGGTACACTTATATCAGGGATAGTACAATAATGGATAAACAGAACCAGGTAGCCATCTTTGGTGATACTACCTGGCTGGTTCGGAGCAGGAAAAGAGATCGTTTGCCGGACGGCACAAGAGTTTGGGAAGCGTTGGTATCAGATACTGGCAGCAGTAGAATGATCTGGAACAAAAGCTTTTTCAGAGATGGAATAGGATACTCCCTGTCTACAGAGCTGGATACGCTAAGCAAACCCAGTGATTTTGTACGTGGCTTCTTTGAATCATTTACTCCGGCAGACAGTCTGAAAGGAACCAACCCATTTGTCAAAAAGACTTCACTGTTCTTTGCTGATTTCCAGAGTAGTGATAGTGTGCTTCATCAGCGTGCGGTAAAAGGATTGTACATGGTGAAAATGGATTCTTCCGATTTTCCTCAATTGAAAAAGACAATCAATTCCTTAAACTGGACAGAGAAGAAATACCTGGATACCAAAAAGGCGCTGATTGGCAAGCTCGATGATATTACAACCCGCGAAGCTTCCGATTATCTGAAGTCACTTTATTATGCCGCAGGTGATACAATTGAATTGCAATATTCCATACTGGAGATGCTATTGCAACAGAAAACAAATTATTCCTTTACTGTTTTCAGGGATATTATCAGCAATGAACCGCCTGTTCTGAATCTTGGCAATAATCATAAATGGTCAGCTTCATCTGCTTTAACTACCAATGCAGGTTCATCTCGGACAGCAGATATCGATAACAATAGTTTCCTTGATGAATTATACGATTCTTTGAAACTTACCCGTACCATTTTGCCAGACCTGCTTCCCCTGGTGAACCTGGATGATTACAAGTATACCATCATGCAGCTGCTGGCTAATATGGCAGACAAAAAACTGGTTACTGCAAAAGATTATGAAATCTATTTCGGCAAATTCCTGCTGGAAGCCAAACAGGAATTAAAGAAGCAGTCGATAGCGGAAAAGAGAAGGGCGATCAGCAAAGCGGAAAAAGCAAAAGACCCCAGTAAGCCTGCCGAAATTTCCTATGAAGAGGAGAATAAAGATTTTGGGAATGATCGGTTGAATCTCTACACTGCTTTGTTGCTTCCATTTTTGGAAACTAAACCTGCTGTGAAGCCTGTTATAGATCAATTGTTATCATCTGCTGATAAGAAATTAAAATATCGAACGTTTCTTGCGCTGATGCGTGCGGAGAAGCCCTATCCCGATTCACTGTTGATTTATTTTGCAAAGCAGGATGATTACAGATATGATCTTTATTCTGACCTTAAAGAAATGGATAAGGAATCAAAATTCCCTTCTAAATACAATAATCAGACTGACCTGGCAAAAAGCCGGCTGCTGGAGGAGAAATCATTTGGCGTTCCGGACTCTTTGATCTTTTTAGATAAATTGAATGCAACTGTAAAGAATAAAAATGGCTTCATCTTCTTTTACAAATACAAATTAAAAAAGGATGATGCAGGCTGGAAGATTGCAACGGTAGGACTCGTTCCGGAAAATCCTTCTCAATTTGAATTTGATGAGGATGACGATAATGATTCCAATGATTATTCGCTGCTGGACGACGCCGCTTCCCGCAACCGGTACAATTTCACAGGTTTCAGAGATACACGCCTCAAACCCGATCAGCCTGTTGAAGAACAGTTGCAAAAGGAATTGAAAAAGCTGGTTTATTCAAAGAGAAAGAGTGCTAAGGAATTTTATGAGAAGGAAAGTAATGAAGGTTATGATGTAGCAGTAGAAGAGCCATAGTTTCACAACCCTTTTGGGATCGATGCGATCAATTGCTTTGTATAGGGAGATCTGGAATTAAAATAAATTTCATCCGCCGGACCACTTTCCTCGATTTTTCCCTTGTTCATGACCATGATGCGGTCACTTATGTACCGGACCACCGCCAGGTCGTGGGATATAAATACTACCGTAAACCGATATTCTCTTTTCAGATCATTCAACAGGTTTAATACCTGAGCCTGTACACTTACATCCAGTGCAGCTACAGATTCATCACATATGATAAAGGAAGGATTTAGTGCCAAAGCCCTCGCAATAACAATTCGCTGGCGCTGACCTCCGGAAAATTCATGCGGGTATCGATTATAATGATCCGCTTTCAGGTCCACTTTTTCCAATAGCTCCACCACCTTTTCTTTTCTGGACCTTGTGGAAGAAAGGATCTCATGCACTTTAAGTGGCTCGCTTATGGCCGATCCAATGCTTAGTCTTGGATTCAGAGAAGAATAGGGATCCTGGAAAATTATCTGGATATTCCTGCGCAGGTTACGCAATTCATTTTTATCAATTGCTGTCAGGTCCCTGTTATTGTAAAGGATCCTTCCACCGGTGGGCTCAATCAATCTCAACAAAGCCCTTCCTAATGTAGTTTTCCCACAACCGCTTTCACCTACCAGGCCCAGAGTTTCTCCTTTGAAAATCTCGAGACTTACATCATCTACCGCTTTGATATATTCAGTCGCCTTGCCAAACAATGTCTTTCTTGCAGGAAACCATACAGACAGATGATCCACCTTTACTAATGGCGTAGCAGGGTTAATTCCATCGTCAATATCCTGGGAGAAAGGTTTTTTGTGCTCTTCCGTTTCCTTCTTTTTTTGCGTCAGGAAATCACTGACCACGGGTAACCGTTCTCCACGCTGGTGATTAATGGGTCTGCAGGCAAGTAATCCCCTGGTATAGGGATGCTGGGGATTTTTGAAAATTGCCTGCGTGCTGTTCTCTTCAACAATCTCACCTTTGTACATCACAGCTATGCGATCAGCAATTTCAGCTACCACACCCAGATCATGCGAAATAAAGATCACTCCCATACCTTCCTGTTGTTGCAATTCTTTTATGAGATGCAGGATGGTCTTCTGGATGGTTACATCCAGTGCAGTAGTAGGTTCATCGCAGATCAATAAGGAGGGATGGCAACACATGGCCATTGCGATCATCACACGTTGTTTTTGGCCACCACTTAATTCATGAGGATAGCGGTCATACATTTTTTCTGGCAAGGGCAGCTTTACACGCGCGAACCAATCGATCGTCTCTTTCTTTGCGATTGCTTTTGAAACCTTACGATGGGATTGTATGGCTTCCTTTATCTGTTCTCCACAGGTCAATACCGGGTTCAGGGAAGTCATGGGTTCCTGGAAGATCATGGCAATCTTGTTACCGCGGATATTCCGGAGCGATTGATGATCCAGTTTAAGAAGATCAATTGTTTTCTCTCCATCTTCAGAAAATAAGATTTGGCCGGAAGTATATTCAGCGGGAGGAGAGGGGATCAATTGCAAAACTGAAAGAGAAGTAACTGATTTACCTGAACCGGATTCTCCAACCAGAGCCACTATTTCTCCTTTGTTAACAGAAAGGGAAATATGCCCAAGCGCATTTGTGCGAGTTGGTGCCCCTGCGCCTGATCCGGAAATAAAGTCTACCGATAGATCTTTTATACGAAGAAGGGGATTCATTAATTATTCAACCACTTTTATAAAAAGCTTTTTGGGCGGAGTAGGATAATATGCCATGCAAACAGCGCATTGCTTTTGCGGACTGGCAGTATCTATTATGAAATTAAAATCCTGCCCCTGTTCAATAGTTGCGGGAAACGTACAGGGGTTTCCTAATGCAAATACATTCTGATAGGATTTGTGTGTGGTTTCATCCATCCAGTTACCTGATATGAGAGTTGTATCTATGTTTCCTTCCACCAGTCTCAGCGTATAATTCATGCAAATAGCTTTAATCTCCAGTTTGCCTTTATATTTTTTGACCGAAGCGGAGTCCGCACTTTTGGCTACGGAAGAATCAGGCTTTTCTTCATTTTTAATGCTGGAATTATTATTACAGTTTCGGGCAGAAACAGTAAGGAGAAATATGCATGATAAAAAAACAGGAAGTTTCATTGTTCGAAATTTAGTGATAGAATGGATTCATTCTAAAACTTCAAATGTCGTACCGTTAATCCGTCATTGATCAGCTGTTTTAACGAATCAATGCCAATACGCAGATGATTTTCAACAAACTGGGCGGTCACACTTTTATCACTTTCTTCAGTTTTAACACCTTCCGGAATCATGGGCTGGTCACTCACCAGCAATAATGCCCCGGTGGGGATCTTATTATAAAACCCTACCGAAAAGATGGTAGCGGTTTCCATATCAATAGCCATGGCCCTTATCTTCTGAAGGTATTCTTTGAATACTTCGTCATGTTCCCATACGCGGCGGTTGGTGGTATATACAGTACCAGTCCAGTAATCAACCCCGTAATCACGAATGGTGGTAGAAACTGCTTTTTGCAGCGCAAATGCGGGAAGTGCTGGTACTTCAGCAGGGAAATAGTCATTAGAAGTACCTTCACCCCTGATGGCAGCTATGGGAAGAATGAGGTCTCCAATCTTATTACGTTTTTTCAGTCCGCCACATTTTCCAAGAAAGAGCGCAGCCTTGGGTTCTATTGCACTTAAAAGGTCCATGACAGTAGCGGCAGTTGGACTGCCCATTCCGAAATTGATAATGGTAATTTCTTCTGCGGTTGCACACTGCATCGGTTTGCCTTCACCCACAACGGGTACATTATTCCATTCCGCAAAAAGTTTGACGTAATTACTGAAATTGGTCAGAAGGATATAATGACCAAAGCTTTTCAGCTTTTCCCCGGTATAGCGGGGCAGCCAGTTTTCTACGATTTCCTGTTTTGTCTTCATGCGGCTTGTATTATATGAATGAGCTTTTCCTGTCTAAGATATTTGCAATTTAATCAATTACTTTTGAAGCATGCTCTCTATTCAGTTCCCTGAACCCGATTTCCGGCTGAAGAAGGAAAAGGAGAAAGATTTCATTTTTGACCCTTTGCGCAAGAAATGGCTGTTGTTGACGCCAGAGGAATGGGTGCGACAAAATTTTGTGCAATACCTGGTGAAGGTAAAAAACTATCCTGCAGATCTGATTGCACAGGAGAAGGTGTTGCAACTGGGAGAATTAAAAAAGAGGTTTGACATACTGGTGTATGATAAACATCATCGTCCATGGATGATGATAGAATGTAAAGCGCCAGAAATAAAACTGAATGAGGGAGTTTTACAACAGGTACTACGATACCATATTTCAATACCGGTTGGTTTTCTGATCATAACTAACGGTGCAACCAGTTATGGGTGGGAGAAAAAGGGAATGAATCTACACCTGCTTGAACAGATCCCCGGCTGGCTATGATTGTTTATCCAAACAAATCACTACTCAGATACC
>Ga0136846_1227284_pt1 | contig 16689 bp, 11 predicted proteins | sample HopSoiMetagenom2_FD_96841 | JGI IMG/M metagenome (GOLD analysis project Ga0136846, IMG submission 96841) | Grasslands soil microbial communities from Hopland, California, USA - 2 Assembly 2016 (version 4) | ecosystem: Environmental > Terrestrial > Soil > Grasslands | place: USA: Hopland... | reverse complement strand
CCGCATGATGACCCTCATATCGGAAACAATCCCAGCACTACGGCCGTCAGCGCCATCACCAGCGATGCGGCGTACAGGAAGGGAAACGTGAAACGCTGATGCGCCCCCAGTTCCAGCCGGCACAATCCCGCCACCAGAAACGTGGCGGGCGTCAAAGGGCTGACGGGAAAGCCGGTGGTCATCTGGCCGACCAGCGCCGCCTGGGCGGTCTGAAGTGCGGTGCCGCCAAAATTCTGCACGGTGTGGGCGAGGATCGGCAAAATTCCAAAATAAAAGGAATCGGGGTCGAAAGCGAGGCTGAGGGGCATTGCCACCAGCGAAAGGCCGAAGGGAATGTGCTGGCCGGTTCCAGGCGGCACTGCCGCCACCGCCGCCTGGGCCATGGCTTTCAGCATGCCGGTTCCCGTCATGATACCGGTGAAGGTGCCGGCGGCAAACAGCACGCCCGCCATCAACAATGCGGCGCGGGCATGCGCATCCACCCGCGCCCGTTGCTCGGCGGCATTGGGATAATTGACGACCAGGGCGATCGCCGTTCCCACCATGAACAGAACCACGGGCGGAATGGAGGAGAAGATCATGCCGCCCAGCACGGCAAGCGTCAGAAGCAGGTTGAACCAGAACAACTGAGGCCGTTGCAGCGCCACACGTTCCGGCGCGCTTGTCGCCGTGACCTCCGTCGGGCCGCCCTGGGCGACTGTTCTCAGCCGCCGTTCTTCCCTGCGCCCCAGCCAGAAGCACGCCGCAAACACAAAAGCCAGTCCGGCGGCCTGCACACCGACCATGGGACGGAAAATATCCATCACGGGAATCTTGAGCGCGGCGGAGGCTCGCAAGGTCGGGCCCGTCCAAGGCAGTACGTTCACGCCCGCTGCCAGGGATGTGGCGCAGGCCAGGATGCGGCGATCGATGCCGAGCCGGTCGTAGAGCGGCAGAAGCGCCGGTACGACCACCAGAAAGCAGACCGCGCCCGAACCATCCAGATGCACCAGCAATGCCAGCAGGGCGGATGCCGGCACGATCAGCGAGGGCCGCGAACCCGCAAAGCGGATGACATTCCGCAACAAAGGCTCCAGCAGTCCCGCATCGGTCTGTATGCCGAAATACAGGATGGCGAACACGAACATGCCGGCGACGGGCGCAATTTCCGCGATACCGCGCACCATGAAGCCCGCGGTCGCGGTGCCGAAGCCCCCGATCAACGCAGCCGCCACGGGCATCAGGATCAGAGCGGCGATGGGCGACATGCGGTTGAGCATGATCGCGGTCAGAAGGCCGGCGATGGTCAGGACGCCCAGAACAACAAGCATGCCGTGTTCCATCAGCGGCATGTGAAGTTGGCGGCGTCGTCGCTGTCGCCGCTCCCCTTGTAAGCAGGAAGCTTGGGCCAGACACAGAGCGGGCGCGACATCGAAACCCCGCCCGTGCCAGATTTGACGGCAATGATTTGTTCCGGCGCCTGGTGCTGCTCAACCCAGCGCCGCAGGGCAAGACGCGCATTGTGATCGGCATCGGCGCCGGACGTGAAACTGGCGGCGCCGGGTCCGCCCATGCAATGGGCCATGCCCGGCACCATGAACAGGCGGGCAAAGGACAGCGCTTTCGCGTTCCGCCGGCTCACTTGTTCGTAGTAGGCGATCGTGTCTGTCGCCGATACGACGGGGTCGGCTGAGCCCTGATACAGCAGCAGCTTGCCGCCATGCCTGCGAAAGTTCGAAAGGTCGGTGCTGACGGCGTCGACCAACGGGGCCATCTTCCGGCGCGTGAACTCCACCCCTTTGCTCCAGTCGAAGGTCCACCAGTTCCAGCGGGGATCGTCGAATACCCAGCGCCGGAAATAATCCACGCGCTGCGGTTCGTCGGGTTTTTGCGGGTTGGCCCAGTAAAGCTGCCATCCGCCGCCATTCTCAACAAACTCGCTTCCCACGGGCCAGCCGGGATAGATGCTCTCGCCGTTGTCGCTGCGTCGGGCACCGCCATACATCTTTTTCAACGCGGTGATCTGGATGTCCGTGAGGCAATGACCGGACCCGGTGCAGCGCAAGGTCGTTGGATCAAAATCACATCGGCGCGGATCGGTGATAACCCCATCGCGCACCCCGTCCAGGGTGTCGCATTTGTCCATCGCTGCCTGGTTGGCCAGTTTAAGATCGCCTGGCGACAGGATCGGGTGATCATTGTCGCCGGCAGGGTGATTGGCCAGGAATTGCCAAAGAAAGCCCAAGTTCAAGTTGGTGCGGTTGTTGCCGGGATCGCCTGCCAGAATGCCGTCGAAATCTGTCGGGTAGCGTTGGGCTTCCATCAATCCCTGATGGCCGCCGGTGGAGCAACCCGAAAAATAGGCATATTTCGCCGCTTTCCCGTAAAAGCGCGCCACCAGCACTTTGGCAGCGGCAATCGATTCATGCACGGCACGAAAGCCCCAATCGGCGATCGCCTCGCGATTGTCAAATCCGAAATCCAGCCCGTCGCCTTCGTGGCCGCTGTCGGTTGCGACCGCGGCGTCTCCGGACCGCACCAGCGCCGCCAATTCATCCAGGCGCATCCGGGCGCTGTAACCGCCATTGCCGACCATTTCGATCCGGCCGTTCCAGCCTGAGTTGGGCATCCAGAGTTCGAAACGAATGCGTGATTGCGGCGTGGGCATGGCCAGGCCGCGAATGCGGCAAATAGGGGCGGGCTCGTTCATGGACAGGGCGGTTTCGACCGTCACGCCCTTCAGTGCGGCCCCGGCAAGAGCCGCACAGCCGGCGCTTGTGTTAGGCTGTGCCCCGCCTTGCGATTGCGACAGGCACAGGAGCGCCACGGCGAAAAGCCAAATCTTGGCCGTTACCCTGCTTGGCACATCCGCCCCTTATCTGTCTTGGACGAGGACTCTGGGCCCTGTCAGCGCTGCCCGGAATTTCGAAATTTTTATAGGATTATTGACAAACGCGATACATCCCGCCGCCGGCATTATTCAAAGTGCTTATCAATGGGTCGCCAATACGAATTTCAACTGCCCGCTGGCGCATGCTAACCAATCCGTCAAAGGATAGAGGGCTTGCATGAAGGCATCGGGCAGTATTCGGGCTTTTGCTTTTCTGCTGTTGGGGATCCTGCCCGCCGCCGCGCAACAAACAACCGCTCCCGATGACTGGGCCAGGGCCACACTGGCGCGGATGACCACAGCGGAAAAGGTGCGGATGTTGCACGGCATCATGGCGATTCCGCTGGGGCCGCCTGTCGCCATGCCGCCGGACGCCTTGTTGGGAGCGGGGTATGTTCCCGGCATTCCGCGGCTTGGCATCCCAGCCTTGCAAGAGACAGATGCCAGCCTGGGCGTGGCCTATGTCATGGGGTTGCGCCGTGACGGCGCCACGGCCCTGCCGTCGGGCCTGGCATCGGCCGCGAGCTGGGATCCTGATGCCGCCTATCAGGCCGGCGCCATGATCGGGCAGGAGGCGAGGCGCAAGGGCTTCAACGTTCTTTTGGCCGGTGGTGCAAATCTGGCGCGCGAACCCCGCAATGGGCGCAATTTCGAATATCTGGGCGAGGACCCTCTGCTGACGGGCACGATGGCGGGCGAAGCCATTCGCGGCATCCAGGACCAGCATGTGATCTCCACCGTCAAGCATTTTGCACTCAATGACCAGGAGACCGGCCGTCATGTTCTCAATGTGGTGATGGATGAGAAGACCGCGCGGGAAAGCGACCTGTTGGCATTTGAGCTTACGATCGAGAAGGGCAAGCCCGGCGCGGTGATGTGCGGCTACAATCGCGTCAACGGCCCTTATGCTTGCGACAATGACAGCCTGCTCAACGGCATCCTGAAATCGGACTGGCATTTTCCCGGATGGGTGATGTCGGATTGGGGGGCAGTGCCAGGCACGGCGGCGGCCCTGCACGGTCTGGACCAGCAATCGGGCGAGCAATTGGACCCGCAAGTGTTCTTCGGCGCGCCATTGCAGCACCTTGCGGAAACAGATTCGGCCTACCGCCGCCGGACCGACGACATGGTCCTGCGCATCTTGCGGTCGATGCAGGCCGCGGGCGTGATCGATCACCCGCCGCAACCCTCACCGATCGATTATGAGGCCGATGCCGCAGTGGCGCAGCGCGTGGCGGAAGAAGGCATCGTGCTGCTTTCCAATCCCCGCAATCTCCTGCCTCTATCCGCAAAGCCGCAGAGGATTGCCGTGATCGGCGGTCATTCCGACATCGGTGTGATTTCGGGCGGTGGATCGTCCCAGGTTGCCCCGCCGGGCGGGCCGGCGGCGACCATTCCATTGGGCGGCCTCGATCCGCTGGATGTTTTCCTGCACACCTCGATGTACATGCCGTCTTCGCCCTTGGCGGCCATTCGTACCCGCAATCCGCAGGCCCAGTTTTCGTACAGCAGCGGTGACTATCCCGCAGATGCGGCGGCGCTGGCGCGCCGCTCCGATCTGGTGATCCTGTTTGCCACAAAATGGATGGGCGAGGGCGTGGATGCGCCCGATCTTACGCTGCCGGCGGGTCAGGATGCGCTGATCCAGGCAGTGACCGCCGCCAATCCCAACACGATCGTGGTGTTGGAAACCGGAGGCCCGGTTTTGATGCCCTGGTTGTCCCAAGCGGGCGCGGTTGTGGAGGCCTGGTTTCCCGGCGCTCGCGGTGGTGAGGCCATTGCGCGCGTTCTCTTCGGGGAAGTCGATGCATCCGGGCATCTGCCCATGACGTTCCCGGCCGACATGTCCCAGTTGCCGATCCCGGACCTTCCCGGTGCGGCGGTTCCCGGCGGCCAGGCCTTCGACGTGTCGTATCCGGAAGGCGCGAATGTGGGATATCGCTGGTACGCCGCCCGGGAGCACAAACCGCTTTTTCCTTTCGGTTATGGGCTTTCCTATACCCATTTCGCGTTTGGCGGGCTCGCCGTCGCTCAAGGCAAGACACCGACCGCGACATTCACCGTGACGAACACGGGCCGGCGCGATGGCGTCGCCCTGCCGCAACTTTACCTGACCGCCACGCCCGATGGGAAACGGCAGCGTTTATTGGGTTGGCAGCGCCTTGTGTTGAAAGCAGGAGAGACCAGAACGGTGTCCCTCGCGATCGATCCGAGATTTCTGGCCGACTGGCAGGAGAAAGAACATGGCTGGCGCGTTCCCGCGGGCAGTTTTGCTTTTGCACTGGGTGAATCGGCGGGGCAATTGCAACCATCCGTCACCGCGGTGCTTGCCAGCCGACGGCTTTCTCCTTGACGGTTGTCTGAAAGGCCTTTTGGTAAATCATTCTTCCGTTCTTTCTATTATCCCATTGAAAAAATGATCTGGCCGTCCGCTCCGCGATCTTGGCCTCCCATTGCAGCCCCCAGGGTGGCCGCCTATGTTGTTCGGCATTCAGGCTTGAATTTGCGAACCCACGCGTTCCATCCATGAGTTCTCCCTTATGACTGGCGTTAAAACCGGTGGAGGTCTTGCAGGCCAGGATTCGACACGCAAGGTCAGGATCGGTTGCGGTGCCGGTTTTTCCGGAGACCGCATCGATCCCGCGGTCATCCTGGCTGAAAAAGGCGAATTGAATTATCTGGTCTTCGAATGCCTGGCGGAACGCACGATCGCCATGGCGGTTCGCAGCCGCTTGAAGCAGGAGGACGCAGGTTACGATCCGCTGCTGGTGGAAAGGCTTGGCGCCGTCTTGCCTGCGGCGGTTCGCAACGATGTCCGCATCGTCAGCAATATGGGCGCGGCCAATCCTGTCGCGGCGGCGCGCCGTACCGCCGAACTGGCGCGCCATTTGGGATTGGGGCCGTTGAAAATCGCGGCCGTGACCGGCGATGACGTCCTGCCGCAGTTGCGCGCGAAAGACCGGCCTTTGCTGGATGCTGCGGGAACCGTGTGGCAATGGTCCGGCGATCTGATTTCCGCCAATGCCTATCTGGGTGCCGAGCCGATCGTCGAGGCACTGGCGGCTGGCGCGGATATCGTCATCACAGGGCGTGCCGCCGATCCTTCCCTGTTTCTCGCGCCCTTGGTTCATGAGTTTGGCTGGGCGTGGGACGATTGGGCCCGGTTGGGCCGCGGTACCGTCATCGGCCACCTGCTGGAATGCGCAGGCCAGATAACCGGAGGCTATTTCGCCGATCCCGGCGTCAAGGATGTGGAAGGGCTGGCCAAACTGGGTTTTCCGCTTGCCGAGGCCGATAGCGATGGCGGGGCTGTCCTGACCAAAGTGGCCGGCACTGGCGGTGAAATCACCCTGGCAACCTGCAAGGAGCAGCTCTTGTACGAGTTGCACGATCCAGCCCGGTATTTGACCCCCGATGTGGTGGCGGATTTTTCCACGGTGCGGTTTGAAGCGGCCGGGCCGGACAAGATCGCGGTTTTTGGGGGCAGCGGCAGCACCCGCCCTGAAAAACTGAAAGTCTCCGTGGGTTATCGCGAGGGCTTTGTCGGTGAAGGCCAGATCTCTTATGCGGGTCCGGGCGCGGTGGAGCGCGGACGCCTCGCCCTGGCAATCGTGAAAGAACGGCTCGCCCGGTTGGACAAGGACATCCTGGATTTGCGCCTGGAGCTGATCGGGCTGGATTCGATCGACGGCAATGCCAAAGGCGCGCCGCCGCCCCGCGAAGTGCGCGTGCGGGTCGCTGCCCGCATGCGCAGCCATGAAGGCGCCGCCTTGGTGGGACGGGAAGTCGAGGCGCTTTACACCAATGGACCCGCGGGCGGCGGCGGCGCCACCCAATGCACCAAGCCGGTGATCGCGGTGGTCTCAACCCTGATAGATCGGGCGGAAATCCATCCCGCCATCCATTGGGAGCTGGTCGCATGATCCTGCGTGAGATCGCCCACACCCGGTCCGGAGATAAAGGCGATACTTCCAATATCTCGGTGATTGCCTTCGATCCGGCGGATTATGAATTGCTGCGGCGGGAGGTGACCGGCGCGCGGGTCAAGGTCGCCTTGGGCAGCATGGTGCAAGGCGATGTCGAACGTTACGAATTGCCTCAGTTGGGCGCATTGAATTTTGTCCTGCACCGGGCGCTGGCCGGCGGCGTGACCCGCTCCCTGGCGCTGGACATGCACGGCAAGTGCCTTGGATCGCTGCTATTGTCCCTGGAGATTGAAGGGCGACGCCGCTAGCGCGATTTCGGTTTCTTTATAAACCGATCCAATAAATCAAATTTTCTCGCCTCCCAAACTTTGCCAGCCTCTACGTACAAAAGTCCGCGAAGAACGAGGCTTGGGCAGGGCGCGCCATTTTGTTTTCAGCCGCGACTCCCACGCCGCGCCGACCGGGTCAACGACAGGGCCGATGGCGCCCAAATGGGGGAACACGCATGAAAATGTCGCACTTGGCCCGACAAGGGCTTTTGTTGGGCGCTTCGGTCATCAGTTTGGGTTTGACCGATGGCGCGGTGGCGCAACAGGTTTCGGCAAACGACGCTGTCGTCGAATCGGTTGTGGTCACCGGGACGCTGTTGCGCCGCAAACAGGAGGACATGGCAACTCCCGTCATCACGACGGGCAGCGATCAGATTGCCCAGACCGGCACTCTCAATCTCGGCGATATCAGCAAATTCATTCCGCAGAACATCGGCAGCACCGGTGGCGTGCAGGATCTGCAGAAAGGAGGCACGGACGGCCATGACGCCCGGTCCGCCAATCTGCGCGGACTGGGCGCCGGAGCGACGCTTGTCCTGCTCAATGGACGCCGCGTCGTGCCCTCGGAAGGGTATGTCAATCTCAACAGCCTGACGCCCACGATTGGCATTTCCAGGGTGGAGACCGTGTTGGGCGGCGCTTCGGCCACTTATGGCGCGGATGCTGTCGCCGGTGTCATCAACATCATCACCGACAAGCATTTTGAAGGCTTTGACGCCACGTCCCAATACACAAATCTCGCCGGCGCCAACGACTACCAGGTTCAAGCGAGGATCGGCGCGGGCGGGCGGCAATTCCATGCGGTTGTCTCGCTGGCCTATACCAATCAGGGCCGGTTGCAGAATGCCGATCGCCGGGTGACCAATTTTTTCAATGGATCGTCGGGCACGGGCGCAAATCCCGGCAGCTTTACGATGACCGCCCGCCCACGTACCCCGACAGGCGGCGACGTGGTTATCAACGGCCACAACTATTCGACGCTTTACGACAACTTCAAAAACGCCGCCGGGTCCCTGAGCGTGACCGACCCTGACTGCGGTTCGGCGGCCACAAACAGCATTTACGCGCCCGCAGCGGGAGCGCCAGGCTTCGGACCTGGTACGTGCACATTCAGCTACCAAGCCCAAAACCCGCTGCGCCCGGGCGCCTCCAGTCTTCTTGCGCACATGGATGCGACCTATGACTTGACGGAAGACCAGCAGATCTATTTGGAATTTGCGGGCTATCACCAGGATTCGGAGCGTTGGGGCGTTCCGTCATTTGCGCAGAACCACAATGCCGGCGCCGGCCCCATCGTGCCCACGGCCAACCCCTACAATCCGTTCGGCGTGCCGGTGCAATTTTCAGGGCGCGCGATCGGTTCGTCGGGATTTTCCGGCATCAATTACAAGATCCAGCGCGACGAGGTGATGCAGCTTCACACCGTGGTCGGCACCAGCGGCAAGCTGCCCTTTTTCACGAGCTGGAATTACGATGCGAACCTGACCTGGTCGCGCGCGAGTGTCTATGTCAAGGACAAGGACACGGACATGAACCTGTTCCAGGCGGCGCTGAATGGCTTTGGCGGCCCCAATTGCAATATTCGCTGGAACGGGCCGGGCCCCGGCGCCGTAGCCGGGACAGCAAACTGTCTCTGGCTGAGCCCTTTCGCGAAAGACGACCAGACCCAGAATCCGGCGCTGCTTTTCAATATTCAGGACAATATCTTCTCAAACGTGGTTCGGGACTATCAGATCGGCGAACTGACATTTAATGGCCCGTTGTTCGATTTACCGGGCGGAACGGTGCAACTCGCCGTCGGCGCGCAGTACCGCCGCGAGTTCTACAGCCAGACATTTTCGGACCTGACCCAGAGCGGCTTTGGCGCCTTCAGCGGGCCCTCGCGCGATCTTTACCTCAATCGGTCGGTACGGAGCTTCTTTGCAGAGGCCGATATTCCCGTCCTGGAGAATCTGGACGTGGACGTCGCCGCCAGATACGAGAATTACGGGCCTTTCCACAATATCACGCCAAAAGTGGAAGGAAATTACAGGGTCATTCCGGATTTCTTGTCCCTGCGCGCATCCTACAGCACAGCCTTCCAGGCGCCGACGATCCAGAGCACATCCAACACCGCCATCGCGTCCGGCGTGGGGCAAGTCACGGATCCGCTCAACGGCGTTACGACTTTCCGGACCATCATCACGCAGGGCAATCCCGCGTTGCAGCCGCAAAAGGACACCGCGCTGAATTTCGGCTTCACCGTTCTGCCGATTTCCAAGCTCAGCCTGTCGGCAGATTATTGGAGCTATGAATATAAGAACCAGATCCTCACACAGAATGCCCAGGCAGTCATCAACACGGCGCCCAACGGCCCGCAGGTGATCCGGGATTCCAATGGCGTGGCGCAAACGGTGCTGGTGCTGTCGTTCAACGCGCCCAGTGGCACCCAGACGTCCGGCGTTGACCTGACCGCGACCTACACTTTCGATGAGGATCTTCTGGGTGGCGCGGTCGGTATCAATGATACCCTGACCTACCTCACGGCGTATGATGTCGACACCGGCGCGCTGGTCTATAACGGCATCGGGCGTCGCAACGCGACCACGACGTCGCCCGGATCGTCCTCCGCCGCGCCCCGCGTCAGGAATTTCCTGAACGCCAGTTGGACCAAGGATATCCATTCCTTCAATATCGACTGGCGATACAGTTCCGGCCTGTGGGACGATTATAATATCGCTGTCGCGGCCAAGCCCACGCGCCGAATTGCTGCCTGGTCGGTGGTCGATTGGCAGTACCGGATTCTGCTGGGCGAGAATTCCCACTATGATGTCAGCGTCGGCATGGTCAACGCCTTCAACAGCGCACCCGGTTTCGCCCAGTTTACCGGTTACCTGCCAAGCGTTTCGGATGCGCTGGGCCGGCAGACCTATATCCGGCTCGGTGTTCATCTGTAACAGAGGAAACGAACCGTGGTGCCCATGCGATTTCCGCGCTCCATAGTATTTATCTTGGCTGCCTCATTCTGGGCGGTGGCATCCGGCGGAGCGGTGGCGGACGTTCGGGCTGTTCTGGCCTGCCGCCAACTTCCGCCGGGGCCGGCGCGTGCCGCCTGCCTGGAACGCGCCAGTGCAGAGTTGGAGCGGCAATCTGCGCCTTCGCCGGGAAAACCGGCTTCCGCGACGCGGCTTGGCGATCGGATAAGGGCAGGGGTTGAATCAATAACCTACCAGGCCGGCAAGCCAGTATTCCGGCTCGACAATGGGCAGGTTTGGTATTCCACCGACCGGCGCAGGCTGACGTTCAAGCCGGGGCGCAGCCATGTCTCTATCGAGAAGACGCCCGTGGGCATGTTGCTGCATTATAATGGGTCTTTCTTCGCGCTGCAGGTGGTGGCCGAAACGAGCTGAGCCGCTTTGCGTCGGCCACATTTGGACTATGCTGCGAAGCCATGAGAATTACGTTCAGCCAGGTCCGCGGGTTTGTGACGGTGGCTTCCACCGGCAGTTTCACCAAAGCCGCGGACGTCCTGCATCTGTCTCAACCCGCCCTTACGACACGTATTCGCCAACTCGAGGAGGCGCTGGACCTGCGCCTTCTCAACCGCAATACGCGCTCCCTGGAATTGACGGAAGCGGGCAAAGAGCTTTTGCCGATTTTCCGCCGGCTGGTGGGGGACCTGGAAGGCGCCGTCAGCAACGCGCGCGAACATTCGCGAAAATCCAACGCCATCATCCGGCTGGCATGTCTGCCGTCCTTCGCATCGACCTTGCTGCCGGACTTGATCTCCAAATTTCAAGCCAAGCGGCCTGAAGCCACCTTTGTGGTGCAGGATGTCGTTAACAGCCAGATTCGCAGTCTGGTGCGTGAGGGCCAGGTCGATTTCGGCATTTGCGTTTACGAAGGCGAGGAGCCGGACCTCGTTTTCGAGGAGCTCTTCGAAGATGACCTGACGGTGATCTACCGCCCCGGTCATCCGCTTCACGGCGCCAAGCAGATCACAATGGCCGAATTGATCGAGCACCGGCTTATCCTGATCAGCCGCGGCAGCAGCATTCGCGAAGCCGTGGAAAAAGCCTTCGCCGCCGGTGGCCTGAGTGTCTCGCCCGCCTGTGAGGTCACTTACATGTCCACGGCCGTGGCGCTGGTCCAGGCCGGCATGGGCATTGCGATTCTGCCATCGACGGCGATTGAAGTGCGATCCGCCGGCATCCTGGCCCGGCGCATAGATGACAGCGGGTTTGTGCGCAAACTTGCGCTGGTGAAGCGAAAATCGGCCACACTTTCCAAGGTGGTCCAGCAGTTTGCGGATTCCGTTGTAGCGACCTTGGCAAGCAGCAAGCCTCGCACGCGCCGCTGAGCGCGATAGCCGCGCCTCGCCATCAGGCGTGCTATCTGGAATTGGCCAGCCGGTGGGCGCGCCGCATGGGCCTCAAGACCAGGACCGCCAACAGCGCCGCGATGACATTGGCCGCCGCGCCGATCCAAAGCACGACGTGCCAATCGCCCGAACTGCTGACGACATTGGCCAGCGGCACCAGCAATGCTGCCGTGCCCTTGGCGGTGTAGAGCATGCCCGAATTGGTGGTGGCGTACTTCAGGCCGTAGGAATCCGTGCAGGTCGCCGGAAACAGGCTGTAGATCTCGCCCCAGGTGAAATAGATCAGCCCGCCGATGACAACGAACCACAGCGGATTGTGGCCCAACAGGGCCAATGACCCGATTGCGCAGGACGCCAGCATGAAGGCGATGAACATGGTGGGCTCGCGGCCAATCTTGTCGGACACCCAGCCGAAAAAAGGCCGCGCCAACCCGTTCAGCACATTGTTCGCCACCAGCGCCAAGGTCAGTACCGTTCCGGTCACGCCCAGGATGGTCAGTGGCTGCTCGGCTACGCCAAAATCGGCGGCAATCGATGCGAGCTGCGCCGTCACGACAAGCCCACCTGCCGCCACCATCACGAACATCAGGTAAAGCAGCCAAAAGAGCGGCGTCTTGAGCGTTTCCAGCGGCTGGAAGCTGCGCCGCATCTGAAGGTTGGGACCGGCGGCGGCAACCGCCGCGGTGTTGGGTGGCGGCGCGCGCAGGAATTGCGAGGCGATCAGGATCATCGCGCCCTGCGCCAGGCCGAACCACAGGAAGGCTGTCTCATAACCGTGTGTCGCTATCACCGCGCGGATCGGCACCACGGTGGCGGCCGCGCCGGCGCCGAAACCGGCTGCCGTCAGGCCGGCGGCGAAACCGCGACGTCCCTGAAACCATTTCAGCGCATTGCCCATGCAAGTGCCATACACCGCGCCCGCGCCGATGCCCCCTATCACCGCCGCCCCATAGAGCATGGTGAGCGAACCGGCGACGGAGTTCAGGATCCAGGCGATCGCCACCAGCACACCGCCCGCCATCACCACGAAGCGCGGCCCGAAACGGTCGACGAACCAGGCTTCCACCGGCACCAGCCAGGTTTCGGTAAAAACGAAGATGCTGAAGGCAACCTGGATGGCGGCGCGACCCCAATGATGCTTCTGGTCTATGGGATTGACGAACAGATTCCAGCCATATTGCAGGTTGGCGATCATCACCATGCAGATGATGCCGAAAATCAGCTGAAAATAGCGGCCCTTGAGCTCGCCGCCCATGCCCGTTTCCGACATCATGCCCCCTGCAATTTGCTGGCTTGCCGCTTCCGCCACCGCTATATTTTTGTCATTCCGGCATAACAAGAACTAGGTTCGGGAGACGCATCCATGTCAAGCCTTTACCGCGCCAGCACCATGCATGCGTTGCTGGAAGCCGGGCGCGACCAGGCGCCGGCGATCGGCGCGCCGGAACGGCAGGCCTTGACTCATGGTGAATTGCGAGCCCTGTGCGCGCGCACGGTCAAAAACCTCAATAAGATGGGGATAGGACGTGGCGACCGGGTCGCGATGGTGCTGCCCAACGGTCCGGAAATGGCGGCGGCCTTTATTGCCATAGCCTGCGGCGCCACGACCGCTCCGCTGAACCCGGCCTATCGCACCGAAGAATTTGAGTTCTATCTCTCCGACCTGAACGCCAAGGCATTGGTCATCCTGAAGGGAATGCAAAGCCCCGCTTTGGCGGTGGCCGCGGCGCGCGGCATTCCCGTGGTGGCACTGGTGGCCGGACACAAAGCGGGGGATTTCACGCTGGAAGGCGCGACCGGCGCAGCGCCGGCGGCAAGCGGCGGCCTCGCCGAAGCGGGCGATATCGCCCTGGTCCTGCACACATCGGGCACCACATCCCGTCCCAAGATCGTGCCCTTGTCACACACCAATGTCACGGCATCGGCCTATCACATTGGCAACACACTGGCGCTGCGCGAGGAGGATGTCTGCCTCAACATCATGCCGCTGTTTCACATTCATGGACTCATCGCCGCCACGCTTTCCAGCATCGCAGCGGGAGCGTCGGTGGTCTGCACGCCGGGATTCAATGCCTTGAAATTCTTCAGTTGGTTCGAGGACGCAAACCCAACCTGGTATACCGCCGTTCCCACCATGCATCAGGCCGTCCTGACCAGGGCCGAACGCAACCGGGACATCATCACCAAAGGCCGGCTCAAGCTGATCCGTTCTTCGTCCGCCTCCCTGCCGCCCCAGGTGATGGAGGCGCTGGAAATGACGTTTGGCGTGCCGGTGATCGAAGCCTACGGCATGACGGAAGCCGCGCATCAGATGGCGTCCAACCCTTTGCCGCCGCGAGACCGCTTTACCGGTTGCGTCGGGGTAGCGGCGGGACCCGATGTGGCGATCATGGATGAGGGCGGCCGGCTGCTGTCCGCCGGAGAATTGGGGGAGGTGGTGATACGCGGCCGCAATGTCACCGCCGGCTATGAGTCCAATACCGAGGCCAATGCCAAGGCCTTCGCCAACGGCTGGTTCCGAACCGGCGACCAGGGGGTGATGGACGCCCAAGGCTATCTGCGCCTCACCGGTCGGCTGAAGGAACTGATCAATCGCGGCGGCGAAAAAATCAGCCCGCTGGAAATCGACACGATACTGATGGACCATCCGTGCGTGGCGCAGGTTGTGACCTTCGGGATGCCACATGACAAACTGGGCGAGGACATTGCGGCGGCCGTGGTGTTGCGCGAGGGCGCGGCCTGCGATGAGCGCGAGCTGCGCGCCTTTGTCGGCTCGCGCGTGGCCGATTTCAAGGTGCCGCGCAGGATCGTGTTCCTGGAGGAAATCCCCAAGGGCGCCACGGGCAAGCTGCAGCGCATCGGTCTGCATGAAAAGCTGGCCCAGAAACTTGGGACAGCCGGATGAGGATTGCCGTCTTCGGCGCGGGCGCTATCGGGGGTTACCTGGCGGTCAAGCTGCACCAGGCAGGCGCCAGCGTCACTGTCATCGCGCGAGGGGCCCATCTGGCGGCGATGCAGGAGCGCGGCCTGACGCTGAAAAGCGAAGGAAATGAGACAACGGTGCGGCTTGCCTGCACGGACAGGGCCGAGGAGGCTGGACCGCAGGACTATATCATCGTCACCTTGAAAGCGACGGGACTTGCCTCCGCCGCGCCCCAGATCGCAAAATTGATGGGGCCTGGCACTGCCCTGGTCACCGCCATCAACGGCATTCCCTATTGGTACTTCTATGGCCAGGAAGGGCCGTGGCGCAATCGCACCCTTGAAAGCGTGGATCCGGGGGGCAAAGTGTGGGCACAGCTTCCACCGCATCAGGCGATCGGCTGCATCGTCTATCCGGCGGCGGAGGTGATCGTGCCAGGCGTGATCGAGCACACCTACGGAAACCGTTTCTCGCTGGGCGAACCGGACGGCAGCAAAAGCGCACGTGTCGAGACTTTGTCGCAGATGCTGGCCCAGGCAGGATTGAAGGCGCCGGTGCGCACCAGCATCCGCGACGAAATCTGGGTGAAGCTGTGGGGCAATCTCGCCTTCAATCCCCTATCGGCGCTCACCGGTTCGACATTGGAGCGCCTTGCCTTCCGCCCTGACCTGCGGGCCGTGGCTCGTGCGATGATGGAAGAAGCCCAGACTGTGGGCGAGCGGCTGGGTGCAAAATTTGCGATTTCCATCGATAGGCGCATCGACGGCGCCGGCGAGGTGGGTGGGCACAAGACCTCAATGCTGCAGGATCTGGAGCGCGGCCGCCCTATCGAAATCGATGCCTTGTTGGGCGCCGTGGTGGAGCTGGCGGAGCTTTCGGGGACCAGCACCCCCCTCTGCAAGGCGATCCTTGCGCTGGTCCGGGAGCGCGCCCGGGCGGCCCCCGCCTGATCCAACGGTTTTGCACTATTTGCCAAGCCTGTCAGCGCCATACAAACCCGGCGTTATGGTAAACAGTGGGCCATTCTTGAACAAAAGTTCACGATCGGCGACCAATAGCGCTGCCGGCAGCGCCGCCGGGTTTAGCCATTTTACTGTGATCCAAACGACATGTTACGCGACACGGTTACCGAGCCGGCTTTGAAAAACGCGCCTTCTCGCGGACCGCAATCACCGTCTTGCGATGCGAACGCAGCCGGCGGTCCGTTTTCGCCCGGCGCCAGGCATTTTCCGCTCACCATTGCCCAGACCCCCATTGCGCTGGACGCGATAGCCCTTCCCGATGCGCCCGTCGCCAACACCGCGGACATTGCGCACATCCGTGGACACATCGATGAAGCGGCTTTCGCGGCGGCGGTTCGGCGGGTTGTTGCCGAGACGGATGCGATCCGGGTGTCATTGAGCCATCTCGATGGCGCCCTGCGCCAGGAGTTCGTGGCCCTCGACGATTATGTTCTCGAACGGCGGGATCTGTCCCGGGAAGAACAGCCTGAGCAGTCCGCCGAGACCTGGATTGAAGAGCATTTCCGGGTGCCCCGCCCCTGGAACAGTTTCCCGCTTTTCCATTTTGCGCTGTTGAAAATCAGCGACGATCACTTTGTGTTCCTGCAGAAATTCCATCATGTGCTGGCAGACGCCATCGGGCGCTTTGCCTGCTTCCAGCGCATCGCGAGCGTCTATGACGCCCTGGTTCGGGGTGCGGAGCCTGCGCCATCTGAGACACTGCCACTGCTGGATCGCCTCGCCGAGGAGGCCGCCTATCTGGGCTCAAGCGCCTATCAGGCCGATTTGGCCTATTGGAATTCCCGGCTTGAGAATCTTCCCGAGTCGGTGGTGGAGGTGGATCGCGGCAAATCCGAGCGCGGCCGGTCGGGTCGTCCGGCGCGCTTGTCCCATTCCATATCCCCGGAAGCTTTCGCGCGCCTGAAAGAGGCCGCCACATCGTTGGGATCGACGGTGCCCAGATTGGCCCTGGCGCTCACCACTGTCGGCATCTCGCGGCTCCAGGGCGTGCACGATATTGTCATCGGAACGCCCATGCACAATCGCGCCACGCCGGCCGCCAAGCGGTCCATTGACCTGACGATGACCGTGATGCCGTTCCGCATGACGTTTGAGAACGACGTCACGATGGCGAAACTGCTGAAGGACATTGCGTCCAAGCAGATGGCCGACCGCAGGCGCAGCCGCTTTCCCTTTGCATCCCTGGTTCGGGCGGGCCAGGCCGTATTCGACGTGATGTTCAACTATATTCCTGCGATGGAGCCCCTATCCCTCGGCGGG
>Ga0136846_1214157_pt1 | contig 16692 bp, 12 predicted proteins | sample HopSoiMetagenom2_FD_96841 | JGI IMG/M metagenome (GOLD analysis project Ga0136846, IMG submission 96841) | Grasslands soil microbial communities from Hopland, California, USA - 2 Assembly 2016 (version 4) | ecosystem: Environmental > Terrestrial > Soil > Grasslands | place: USA: Hopland... | reverse complement strand
GGGAACTCCACTTCGGCCAGGTAGCTGTGGTGGATGTCGCCGCCGATCACGGTGACCGAGGCGGGCGGGGCCCCGCGTGCGCCGGTGGCCAGTTCAGTCAGCAGGTCCTCGAACCGCTCGAACGACGCGCTGAACGCGGCCCAGTGTTCCAGGTCGAGCTCCTGGCGGACCCGCTCGCTGACCCGGGCCAGGCGGCGGCCCCAGGCGCCGCCGCAGACAGCCTCGTTCCACGCCTCCATCTCGTGGATGCCGGCCGGGAGCAGCAGCGGCAGCGAGCTGGCGATGAGGACGTTGTCCCAGTCGCCGGACACCGACTCGACGACCCACTGCCATTCGGCCTCCCCCGTCACCGACCGGTGGCCTTCCTCGACCTGCCGGCCGGCCCGCGAGTCGATCACGACGACCCGCACCCCGCCGAAGGTGCGCCGGTAGCTCCACTGGATGTCGTTGCCCGGCTGGTCGGCCCGGACGGCGAATTCGCCGAGCAGATCGGCGTGGTCACCGGGCTCCTGCAGCTGCTGCCATAGCTCGTTCTTGGCTAGTTCGGCTGGCGAGAGGTTGCCGAGGTGCTGGTAGATCCAGTAGGTCATGAAGGCACTGCGGATCCGCTCCGGCCACCACGGCTTGGCCGCGTAATCACGGCGCCACGAGGCCGAGGTGTTCCAGTCGTCGTGCACATCGTGATCGTCGAAGATCATCGCGGAGGGGATGACGGACAGCAGCCAGCGCACTGAGGGCTCGGACCAGGCCTCGCGGTACAGGAAGCAGTACTCGGCGAAGCCGGCCACCTCGTAGCCGGGCGGGACGGATGAGCCGCGGGTCTGATCGATATGCTCGCGGGTGGCCGGTCCCGGGTTGTCGGCGTAGACCTGATCGCCGATATGCAGCATCAGGTCGGGCCACTGGTCGTGCGGCGTGTCCTTCAGGTCCAGGGCGAAGGCGACCATCGCGTCGGGACCGTGCTGCTTCAGGTCTTCCTCGGCGCGCTGGCGGGCGCGCCGCGAGCCCTGGCGGTGCCGTGGCATGGGCAGTTCGGCAATCCGGCAGGAACCGTAAGTCAGCCGGAGCGGGCGCCCGGGATCCGTGGTCCGCAGCACGCTCGCCGGGAAGTCCGGGCTGGCGTCCGGCCAGCGGACGATGCCGTCCAGGGTGACCTGGTACTCGTACTCGGCGCCCGGCAGCAGGTCGCCGATCACCACCAGCGCGTAGTGGTGCCCGGCGACCTCGAAGGTCTGCGCCTGGCGGCCGAGGATCTCGACCTGGCAGGCGCGGTCGGTCTCGACCCAGATCGTGGCCTCGGTCTCGGCGACGTAGCGCAGCAGTGGGCCGAGCACGAGTTCAGGCCCCGCATCATGACCGGTAGAGCTGTCCCCATCTGTCATGTGCGCTTCCTACCCCGTCTGGGAACGATCATGACGAAGCGGACCGGGGCGGGATGCCTGCCTCGTTCGGTATCGATGTTGAACTGCCCCGCAGCAGGTACGCGGACCTCACCCGGGCCGGGTTGTCGCGCAGTTCGCTGACCTGGCCGGAGAAACGGATCCGGCCGCCCTCCATGATGTGGGCGCGGTTGGCCAGGCCCAGGGACAGCTCGTCGACGAGCAGGTAGCGGGCGCTCCGATCCGTGACGGCCGGAGGCCGCGATCCCGTACCGGTTGGATGCAGATCAGGATGCCGAACGGGTGGCGTTCGATGCCCATGCCGGGACGATGCCCCATCATCCGGCACCCAACCGGGGCAGCATCGCGACTGCTGAGGCTTAGGTGACCAGTGCCCGGTTCCGTTATCCGCTCCGCCGGGGTCGGTGGCGCACCGGGTACGCAAGTAGGTACCCAGGGGTACACCCACTCCGGCGGGGCCGGCGTCAGGAGAGGCCGGCGGCGGTGCGCAGGGCGGTGGCTTTGTCGGTGTTCTCCCAGGTGAAACCTTCTTCGTCGCGGCCGAAGTGGCCGTAGGCGGCGGTCTGCCGGTAGACCGGGCGGCGCAGGTTCAGCGCCTCGACCAGGGCGGCGGGCCGCAGGTCGAAATGGTCGCGGACCAGGGCGGACAGTTCGGGCCGGCCGATCTTCTCGGTGCCGAAGGTCTCGATCAGCAGGGATAGCGGCCGGGCCACCCCGATCGCGTAGGCGACCTGGACCTCAGCCCGGTCGGCCAGCCCGGCAGCCACGATGTTCTTGGCCACGTGGCGCGCCGCGTAGGAGGCCGAACGGTCCACCTTGCTCGGGTCCTTGCCCGAGAACGCGCCGCCGCCGTGCCGGGCGAACCCGCCGTAGGTGTCCACGATGATCTTGCGGCCGGTCAGGCCGGTGTCGCCGACCGGGCCGCCGATCACGAACCGGCCGGTCGGGTTGACGTAGAACTCCTCACGCAAGGCGGCGGGGTCGTACAGGCCGGGCGGCAGCGCCTGGGTCACGACCTGCTCCCACAGCGCGTCGGGCAACTTGGCCTCCACCCCGTCCTCGTGCTGGGTCGAGATGAGGACCTTCTCCACGCCGGCCGGCTTGCCGTCGGCGTCGTAGCGCACCGTGACCTGGGTCTTGCCGTCCGGGCGGAGGCCGGGCACCAGCCCGTTGCGCCGTACCTCGGCGAGCCGCCGGGAGAGCTTGTGGGCGAGCAGGATCGGCATCGGCATGAGCTCGGGCGTCTCGTTGCTGGCGTAGCCGAACATCATGCCCTGGTCCCCCGCGCCGGCCAGGTCGAACGGGTCGGTGCTGCCCGAGCGCCGGTCGTGGGACTCGTCGACGCCGCGGGCGATGTCGGGCGACTGCCGGTCCAGGGCGGTGATCACGCCGACCGCGTTGCCGTCGAAGCCGAAGTCGCCGGTGTCGTAGCCGATATCGCAGATCACCTGGCGGGCGATGGCGGCGAAATCGAGCACCGCCTTGGTGGTGATCTCGCCGGCCAGCACCACGAGCCCGGTCGTCAGCAGCGTCTCGACCGCGACCCGGGACGCCGGGTCCACGGCCAGCGCGGCATCCACGATCGCGTCGGACATCTGGTCCGCCACCTTGTCCGGGTGACCCTCGGTCCCGGATTCTGAGGTGAACAGGAACCCGCTCTCGGCACTCATCTCGTCGTTTCTCCTAGTTCGGCTCTGACCTGGGCAGCCCCGGCCACCATGGCCCGGAGCTTGCGCCTGGCCACGTCGGGCGCGAGGTGCCGCAGCCCGCAGTCGGGATTGATCATCAGGCGGTCGGCGGGCACGTACTCCAGTGCCCGCCTGATCCGGGAGGCGACCAGCTCGGGCGCCTCCACCTCCGGGTTCTTGACGTCGATTACGCCCAGGCCGAGCCACCGGTCCCAGTCGTACTGCTTGATCAGCCGCAGGTCGTCCAGGCCCTTGCGGGCGAACTCGAGGACGATCTGGTCCACCCGGGCGGCCTTCACCGCGGGGAACAGGAAGTCGTAGTGGCCCTCAAAGGACGGGCGCGCGTACCGGTTGCCGTAGCACACGTGCAGCGCCCAGCTGACCGGCACGTCCTCGGTCACGATGTTGACCGCCTCGACCGCGAGATCGACCTGCTCGGGGTACCCGGCCAGGAACGGCTCGTCGATCTGCAGCAGATCGGCGCCCGCCGCGGCTAGCTCTCGCGCCTCGGCGTTGAGCCGGCGGGCCAGCGCGCGGACCAGCTCGCCGGGCTCGGCGTAGGCCTCGTCGCGGATCCGCCGGGACAGCGAGAACGGGCCGGTGAAGGAGAACTTCACCGGTTTGGCGGTGAGCTGGCGGGTGAACCGGAAGTCCGCCGCCAGGCCCAGGCTGGTGCTGGCGTCCGTGCCTTCCTTGTCACCGGCAAGCTCGGGCAGCGGCCGGGTGACTTCCGCGTCGTAGTAGTCGAAGTAGTCGGCCTTGGCGCGCTGCGGGATGTGCACCCCGGGGATCCGGGCCAGGAAGTAGTCGACGTCGTTGTCCCGGCGCAGCTCGCCGTCGGAGACGATGTCGATGCCGGCCAGCTCCTGGTCCTTGACCGCGGCCTTGATGGCCACCTCGTTGATCTCGGTGAGGTGCTGCGCGCTGATCCGGCGCTGGTAGTACTCGGTTTTCAGCCGCTCCAGCCATTCCGGCACCGAGTACGAGCCCACCACCGTGGTCGGGAGCAGCACCATCGGCCCTAATCCCTCGCCTGCGCGGTCAGCGTGGTGATGTTCGAACCCGGCCGCTGCCGGAACGGCGTGTACTCGACCCCGAACCCGCGGCGGCTCGCGACCAGCTGGAGCAGCGGCCCGTTCACCCAGTTGACCACGGACCCGTCGTACTTGCCGGGGCCGTAGAACCCGGTCCGGTACTGCTGGCTGCTGGTCAGGAACAGGTCGTGGCACTGCACCCGGCCGTACGGGTGGAGCAGGGGCAGCGTCCCGGTGAAGCTGCCGAGCGCGCCGTTGCTGACGTGCATCCTGACGTCGCCGTCTCCCTCGATCAGCGGGCGGAGGATCTCGCCGGTCAGCGTGGGCGTGATCTGGTAGCTGTCCAGGCCTTCCAGCGGGACGTAGCGTTCCCGCAGCCGGAGCGCCTCCCAGGTGGCCTGCCAGAACGCGACCGCCTGGCCGGGGTCGGCGCAGTTGCCCGGGGAGGCTTCGCTGAGCAGCTCGGGCCCGATCCGCAGCAGCCGGTCGATGAGCGTGACGAGCTCGTCGCGGCGGCAGCTGAGCTGGCGGGCGATCCGGTCGGCATCGTCTTCGGCCAGGTAAGCCTGCGTCTCGACCTGGTAGGTACGTCCGTGGATGCTGGCCAGCTCGTCGGTGGGCAGGTTGTCGTACACGTTGGAGATGTAGACCAGGAAGGCCTTGCCGGCCAGGAAGCCGAGGGTGACGGACGGCCGGGTGGCCTCCACCACCAGCGCGCTGACCCGTTCGCTGTGGTGGGCCACGGCCTGCCGGGCCCGGTCGAGCACGTGCGGGGAGTAATCGCCCATCAGGTAGCGGAGCCGGTGGTAGTACTCGCGCCCGTGCCTGCGGTCGAGCTGGAGGAACTCATCGAGCCAGGTGCGGGCCTGGCTGCCGTTGCCGACGCCGAGCTCCAGGATGTACAGCTCCTCGGGCAGCGCGCGGCGCGCGGCGAGCTCGTCCCAGATCCGGAAGAGCTCCAGGATCAGCTCCCGGGCGGCCTCGGCGTTCCGTGCGTCGCTCTCGCCGCCGGGCAGCGACTGCTCGTACTCCCGGCCGGTGGCCTGCTCCCAGCCGGACAGCGCCTGCCAGTACAGCTGGTTGAACCGCCAGATGCAGCTGTCCCGGCCGGTGACCCAGGGCTCGAGGGCGACCCCGGGCTGGTCCCCGGGCCCGCTGAGCGCCTGCTTGACGCGCGCGGCCAGGTGCTCCGGGTCGAGATCACCGCAGCGGCGCAGGTCGAAGGCGATCTCGGTGTCGGTATCCCCGACCGGCCGGCCGACCACGGGCTCACGGAAGTTCTGCTTGTACTGGATCCAGTCGCAGACCACGCGGAGGCTGGCCAGGTCGGCGGGCGAGGCGCAGACCGCCTCCAGGATCGGGCCGACGGCCGCCCGGGCCGCGGCGGACTCCCGCAGCTTCCTGACCGGCCGCAGGTCAACGTCCACCGGGTACCGTCCGGACGCCCGCCTGGTCGAGGATGCCGGGTACCGCCTGCTCGTTGCCCGCCATGAACAGGTGCACCCCGGCCACGCCCTCGATCGCGCGCAGTTGCTGGATAGTCTCGGCGGCGAGCCGCGCGCCCTCGGCGGCCGTCTGGTCGGACGGGACCGCGCGGAGCCTGCGGTACACGTCGTCGGGCACCGTCACGCCGGGCAGCTTGTCCCGGATGAAGTCCAGTCCGCCGCGGGACCTGACCGCGCCGACGCCGGCCAGGATGGAGCACCGCTCGTGCAGGCCGAGGTCGCGGACCTGCGCCATCCACTGGCCGAAGGCCGCGATGTCGAAGACGAACTGGGTCTGCACGAACTGCGCTCCGGCGTCGACTTTCTGGCCGAGGCGCGCGGCCCCGGACCCGTCCGGCGTCGCGACCGGGTTGTCCACCGCACCGAGGAAAAAGCCGGGCGGCGGGTCCAGCTTGCGGCCGGTCAGCACGGCCCCCTGGTCCCGCATGTGCCGCAGGGTCCAGAGCAGCTGGACGCTGTCCAGGTCGAAGACCGGCTTGGCCTCCGGGTGGTCACCGGACTTCGGGTGGTCCCCCGTCATCAGCAAGATGTTGCGGATGCCCAGCGCGGACGCCCCGAGCGCGTCGGACTGAAGCGCGATCCGGTTGCGGTCCCGGCAGGTCATCTGCATGACTGGCTCGAGCCCGGCGGCGAGCGTGGCCAGGCTGCCCGCCCAGCTGGCCATCCGGACGTTCGCGCCCTGGTTGTCGGTGACGTTGACCGCGTCGACCCAGTCCCGCAGCAGCCCGGCCGTCTCCGTTACCGAGGCGGTGCTCGCGCCGCGGGGCGGGCTGATCTCGGCGGTGATCGCGAAGGCACCCGACGCCAGCCGGTCACTCAGGCCGCTCATCCGCCCCCCATGACCCGCTGACGGTTCCTGCTAGGCCCATATCGTCAGTATCGCCCGCAACAGCGGGCCACAACCTGCCGGCCCCGGCGGGAACGGGCGGCCGGGCGGTCAAGAGGCCGTCCGGGTGAACGCCAATTGTGTCCGGAGCCTATTTACGCGCCGGTTACAAATGCATTCCATCCGGCTTTCGCGGATCACACCGCATCTCATGATGTATATGCTCGGTCAGGACCGTCGTGAAAGCAACGACGGCCGCCACAAGCTTTCCCGCCAGCTCGTTGTGACCAGCGACAACCCGATCCCGGGTTAATCCGCCAAAACGATCGGCCAATAGCCGGAGAGCACAAGTTTTTATTGCCGGATTTGTGGCCTGGCTCAGATTGCTATCGCGCTGACGGCCGTGGTCTCCGCTACCGGGGCTAGCCGGGGCAGGGGCCGGGACAGGGTGTAGATCCCGCCGAACACCTCGGCCAGGTCGTCCAGGTTCGCCCCGGTTTTCACGGCCACGATGAGGATCGCGTCCGCGGCCAGGCGGCAGTCCTCGGGGAGCTTGTCGGTCCAGCCGCAGATGGCCCGGGCCACGGACTCGGACAGCAGGTGGCCCTCGGCCAGCGCCTCGGCGACCTGCGGGTGCGCGGCCGCCCGGCGGACCCAGGCGGCGTGACCGGTAGCGGCGCCCGTGGTGATGCCGGTCTCGCGGATCAGCCAGGCTCGCGGACTGAAGCCCGCCGCGCCGGCGCGGCTCTGGCCGGAGGCGAGCGCGCCGAGGACGGACGCGCGGGCCGCGGTCTCGATCGCGTGCAGCCGCTCCAGCGCCCGCAGGCACTGCGCCTGGGTCTCGGCCGCCATCGCGGTCGCGTCCGCTGCGGCCAGGTATCCCATCGCGGCCCTCAGCATCCCCAGCGCCTCCTCGGGACTGCGCGGTGATGCCACGCTGTGCATAGCGATATGCCGCCTCCTCGCGGAATGCCCGTCGGGCTGCTTAACGCTGTCTTCTTCGCACTGCCCTCGAACCCTCAACAGCTAGTTCGATTCTAGCGGTCGGCTAGGACATTTTCCGGAGCAGCGAAGCACGAGGGTGACCGGTCATGGTGGGGCGAGCACAATGGGCGGTATACGCCGTAGATCGTTGTTCCTGGTGCCAGCGGTAACCGCGGGGTGACCGCCGCCACCTATCGCTCATGTGCGCAAGCGGCCGGGTTCTTCGCGCAGGGCTTCGCCTTCACCGGCGGCCAGACCCGGGGCTGCGTGCCGCTCGACGTGCGGGTCGGCCACCAGCCACGGGTACGGCACCTCACGCTCTCGCTGTTCGCCGGTTCCTGCTCCGGCTAGCCCGGACGGGGCTCGTCAGAGGTCTATGACCTGCCCTTCGGTGGCGACGTCGACGTCCGGATCGGAACCGAAGCGGGCCGCGAGCAAGTCGAGCTCGTCGTCGGTCCGGTCCGGCTTGTGGTGGGCCAGCAGGACCCTCCCGGCGCCGGCCCGCCGGGCCAGGCTCACCGCGTAGTCCGCCGCCGGATGGCCGAACGACGCCTGCGCCGCGACCTCGTCCGGGCGCAGGAACGCGTCGTGGATCAGCAGGTCCGCGCCGGCCGCCAGGGCCAGCGCGTCGGGATGGTACTCACCCCAGCCCTCCGGGCCCGGGCCCAGAGCCGTCGGGCAGTGATCGGGAATGTAGGCCACCGCCGAGTGCCCGTCGCTGACCCGGTACCCGAACGTCCGGCCGCCCTTGTGCGGGACCTCACGCGCTTCCACGGTGAAACCTTCGGCCTTGAAGGTGCCCGGCGCCACGGCGCCGAACGACCACTCCCCGCGCAGGCCGCGCGGGGTTATCGGGAAATGCGGCGGGGACATCCCCTCCGCCAGCACCTCCTCCGCACCTGCATTCCCCTCTCTCCGGGACCCCGGCTGCGGCTCCTGTTCGGGCAGCAGCAGGTTGACGCGGGCGTCTTCGCGGTCGCCGCCGGCGAAGAACGGCAGCCCGTGAACGTGGTCCCAGTGCAGGTGCGTGAGGATGATGGTGCCGGCGAACGGCTCGCCGCGCAGCAGTCCGGTAGCCCGGCGCAGGCCGGTGCCGGCGTCCAGGATCAGACTCGGTGCCGCGGTATCGTCCGGGGCGATCGCCACGCACGAGGTGTGGCCGCCGTAGCGGACGAACTCGGCGCCCGGCGCGGGAGTGGAGCCGCGGACGCCGCATAGGTAGATGCGCACACTCAGCCTCGTACGCCCTCTTCGCGCCGGTGCCCGGTGGACAGCTCGGCGAGGTCGGACAGGTCGAGCTGCACGGCCGGGACCGACGCGACCCGGCACTTGGTCACGGCCACCAGGGTGGACGTCCTGGTGCCTCCCTCCAGCGCGGCGCGCTCGCCGAGCATGGCTCCCGGCCCGTATTCCGCCAGCCGCTCCCCGTCCCGCTCGACCCGGATGATCCCGTCGAGGATCAGGTAGACGTCGTGGCCGAAGTCGCCCTGGCGGACCAGTTCGGCACCGGGCTCCAGGCGGCTGATCTGCGGCCGGGCGGCGCCGTGCATGAGCTGCACCGACAGGACCTGCTCGAGGGCGGTTTCGACCGCGGTGACCAGGGCCGGGGAATCCTCGTCACCCCAGGGCGTGTGGCGGCCGAATGACACCCGCGCCCAGTTCGCGTAGTCGGTCAGGCCGGACTTGTGGCCGAGCCGCCCGCCGTCGTCGTAGATCCAGTGCCGGGGGAAGCGGCTGGCCCCGGTGACCTCGTACTCGGCCCGGCCGTCGGCGTGCAGGGTGAGCGACAGCGTGGTCCATACCAGCGGCGACTGCCACTGGATGAACGGCCGCCGCCGTACCGGCCGCGGAGCGGGGATGGCGGTCCGGCCGCCGGTCGTCTGGACGAAGCGCATCCAGGTTTCGCCTCGCTCCGGCGGCCGCTGGAGGTCAGGCAGCGACACGGCCTGGAAGGTGTGGCGCAGGCCCGCCAGCTTCAGGGTGGTGGCGCCCATCAGGCCGCCGCCGCTGTAGCCGCCGTCGGTGATGCGGCCGGAGCCGTCCACGTTGATCCAGGCCCGGAGCAGGTTCCCGAACCGGAACCGGTCCGCCGCCCGAAGTTCCTCGAGGTCGGTGATCTCCGCGGGCGGCGGGTCGTCGTAGTGGGTGAAGCCGGAGTCGAATGCGGCCCGGCTCACACCGGTGACCGCCTCGGACGGGATCCAGGACAGTGAGGTGACAGAGCTTTCGTATCGCATGACACCGATGCTCGTACTCCGCGGACCCGCGCGGCAGGGTGCTGGCCGCTTGTTCGGCGGCGTGCTACCACCACCCGCTTAACGCATGCCTGCCTACTGGTAGGAAAGCGGCTGACCGGCCGAAACTAAGCAGGTGGAAGAAAATGGCTCGGGCTCGCACGGCCCGATTCGGGTTTTCCTCGCCGACGACAACCTGATCGTCCGTGAGGGGGTCCGTGCGCTGATCAACGCCCGCAAGGACCTGGACGTGGTGGGGGTGGCCGCCGACTACGACGAGCTGGTGAGCGGCGCCGAGGCGACCCGCCCGCAGGTGCTCGTCACCGACATCCGGATGCCGCCGACCTTCACCCGCGAGGGCATCGACGCCGCCCGGGAGGTGCGCAAGCGCCACCCGGGGACCGGGGTCGTGGTGCTCTCGCAGTACGAGGACCCGGAGTACGCGATCTCGCTGCTGGCCGAGGGCTCGTCCGGCTACGGCTACCTGCTCAAGGACCGGGTGGCCGAGGGCAGCCAGCTGGTCGACGCGATCCGGACGGTCGCGACCGGCGGCACCGCCCTCGACCCTTCGATCGTGGCGGCCCTGGTGGACCCGGTTGTCCCGCAAGGCGGCCTGGCGCCGGCCGAGGAGGAATTGCTGGGGATGGTCGCGGCGGGCAAGACGATCAAGGCGATCGCCGCCGCCCGCCGGGTCCCGCCGGAGACGGTCGCCAAGGAGGTCGACGCGGTCTTCGTCAAGCTGGCCGAGGATGTGTCATCGGGCAGCGGCAGCGCGCTGCAGCGGCTGCGCCAGCTGCACCAGGCCATCGTGGACCGGGAGGAGCAGGGCGAGACGCTGTCCCGGCTGCTGCCGAGCGGGCTGGCCGAGAAGCTCCGGCTGGAACGGCCAGACATCGGAGAGACCGAACGGGTGGTTGTCACCGTCCTGATGAGTGACATCCGCTCATATTCGACCATCGCCGAGCACGCCGACCCGAGTCAGCTGGCCGGGCAGCTCAACACCCATCGCGCCGCGATGAACCAGGCCATCCTGGGCCAGTCCGGCACCGTGATGCAGTTCGTCGGCGACGCGGTGATGGCGGTCTTCGGCGCGCCGTTCCCGCAGACCGACCACGCCGACCGCGCGGTCGCCGCGGCGCTGGACATGCACGCCCTGCAGGCGGAGATCAACAGCCGCTGGCGCGCCGCTGACCTGCCCCCCTTCGGCCTCGGGCTCGGCCTGTCGACCGGCGAGGCGGCGGCGGCCCTGCTCGGCTCGGCCGAGCGGCTCGAATACACGCTGGTAGGAGACACCGTGAACATGTCCCAGCGCTTGCAGCAACTGGCCGACCCCGGAGAGACTGTGTTGTCTGAAGCTACGTTCAAGGCGCTGCGCACGCAAGTGCAAGCCAGTGCTCTCGAAGCGCAGCGGGTCAAGGGACGCGATACTCCGGTCTACGCCTACAAGATCGACAAGGTTGGGGAATGATGAGCGAGAACCTGGGGCCGGCGATGGTCAGCGAGATTCGTCCCGCACTGACCGTACGCGGCGTCCGGAAGACCTTCGAGGCCGAGAACGCGCCGGTCCGCGCCCTGCGCGGAGTGAACCTGACGATCGGGACGGGCGACTTCGCCGCCCTGATGGGCCCTTCGGGCTGCGGCAAGTCCACCTTGCTGAACCTGGTGGCCGGGCTCGAGGTGCCCGACGAGGGCGAGATCACGGTGGCCGGCGAGCCGGTGACCGGGCGGACCGAGGACGAGCTGGCCCGGATGCGCCGCCGCCACGTGGGCCTGGTCTTCCAGTTCTTCAACCTGCTCGAGGGCATGACCGTGCTGGAGAACGTGGCCCTGCCCGCGGTCATCGCGGGCCGCAAGCGGAAGATGGCGGAGACCCGGGCCCGGGACCTGCTCGACCTGCTTGGCATCGGCGACAAGGCCGCGGCCGTCCCCGGCGTGCTGTCCGGCGGCCAGCGGCAGCGCCTCGCCATCGCCCGCGCCCTGGCCAACGAGCCCACCCTGCTGCTGGCCGACGAGCCGACCGGGGCGCTCGACTCCGAAGGCGGGCATGAGGTGATCGAGCTGATGCGGCGGCTGCACCGCGGCGGCCAGACCATCATCTTGGTCACTCACGACGCGGACGTGGCCGCGGCGGCGGAGCGGGTCGTGCGGATGCGCGATGGCCGGATCGTCGATTCCGAGCCCGCGGTCGGTGAGAGCGCCGTCATCGGGGCGCGGTGACCATGGACCCCGCCGTCCCGACCCGCGCCGGGAGCCGGGGGCACAGCTGGACCCGCCAGGCCGTCCCCGGGCTGCTCGGGCCGGCGGCCACGGCGGTCGTCGCGGCCGCCGGGCTGCGAGTACCCGGCCTGGGGGTGATCGACGCGTTCGGCTTCGCCCTGGCCATCGCCTGGGCGACCGCCGGCCTGGTCGTCGCCCGGTCGGCGGACCGCACCGCGGCCCCCCTGATCGGGCTGGGCGCGCTGGCCGGCACGGTCGGGCTCACCGCGGCCCGGATCGGGGCGTCGGAGGGGGACGCCCACGGCCCGGCCCGGGTGCTGGCCACGCTGGCCGGATGCGGTGTCATCGCGGTCAGCTTCCACTACCTGCTCGCGCTGCCCGACGGCCGTCTCGGCCGCCCGGGACGGCGGATCATGGCGGCCCTCGGCTACGCCAGCGCGGCCGGCATCGGAGTCGGGCTGGCGGTGGCCGGCCATCCGTTCACGGTGACGGCGGGCGCGGTGATCTGGCCGCTCGCGGTGGCGTGCGCGCTCCCTGCCACCCGGCTGCGGTACCTGCAGACGGCGGGCCGCGACAAGGAGCGGCTGCAGTGGCTGGGGGCCGGCCTGGTGATCGCCGCCAGCGTGGCCTTGACCAGCGCGGTCCTGCACCTGCTGGTGGACTGGCCAGGCCCGGCGGACGCGGTGGCGGCGGGCGCCGCCCTGGTCGTACCGCTGGCCGTGATGGCGGCGGAGTTCGCGCCGCTGGCGCGGCACGGCGGCCAGGTCCTCGTGCAGGCGCTGACGGTCGCGGGCTCGGGCGCCATCGTCGCGGCCATCTACCTGGTGATCGTGCTCGGCCTCGGGAACGCGCCCTTGACCGGCGAGGACCGCCGGATCCTCGGCATGTCCATGCTGGCGGCCGCGGTGGCGGTGATCGGCTTCCTGCCCGCCCGGGGCCGCCTGGTGGCGTCGGCCACCCGGTTCGTGTACGGCACCCGGGAGGCTCCCGGCGAGTCGCTGCGCACGTTCGGCAGCCGGATGACCCGCGCCGTGGCCATGGATGAGCTGCTCCTGCAGCTGGCCGAGTCGCTGCGCAAGACCATGCAGCTGACCTGTGCCGAGATCTACACCGGCCTGGGTGACGTGCTGGAGCGCGCGGTGTCAGTGCCCGACGCGGACCCGAAGTCGATCGTGCTGACCGACCGCGAGCGCCCGGTCGTGGCCCGCGCCGGGGTATCGGGCAGCGCGTGGGCCTCGGTCTGGCTGCCATCCCTGCTGGACGGGCGCGAGCAGGCCCAGCTGCGGGTGGCGCCGATCAGCCACGCGGGCGAACTGCTCGGCCTCATCGTGGTAGAGCGGCCTGCCCGCGCCGATACCTTCACCGACGAGGACGACCGGGTGCTGACCGAGCTGGCCCGCCAGGCCGGCCTGGCCTTCCACAATTCCCAGCTCGACTCGGCGCTGCAGACGACGCTGGACGCGCTGCGCAAGCAGGCGGACGAGCTGCGCGAGTCCCGGGCCCGCGTCGTGGCCAGCGGGGACGCCGAACGGCGGCGGGTGGAACGCAACCTGCACGACGGCGCCCAGCAGCACCTCGTAGCACTGGCCATCAACCTCCGGCTGACCCGCGACATCGTGGCCGAGGATCCCGAGGGGGCGGGCGAGATGCTCGGCCAGCTGGCCGAGGACGTGCAGGCGACGATCAAGGAGCTGCGCGAGCTCGCCCACGGGATCTACCCGCCGCTGCTGGCCGACAACGGCCTCGGCGACGCGCTGCGCGCCGCCGCCAGCCGGAGCCCGCTCACTGTCCGGGTGGCCGTGGCCGACGAGGTAGGCCGGTACTCGGCCGAGATGGAGGCCGCGATCTACTTCGCCTGCATGGAGGCCCTGCAGAACGCGGCCAAGCACGCCCCGGGCGCCACGGTGGACCTGCGGCTGTGGACCGAATCGGGCGGCCTGCTGTTCTCGGTCGCCGACGACGGTCCCGGATACGACGCCGCGGTGGCCCGGCGCGGCCACGGTTACATCAACATGGCCGACCGGCTCGGCGCCATCGGCGGTACCGTCCGCTGGGACTCCGTCCCCGGCCACGGCTCCTCCGTCAGCGGCTCCGTCCCCCTGGTCGCTTAGATTCACCTGGTAGCCCGTGAGCCATCAGCGGGGTGGATCGGGATTACCGGTGGATCCGGTAAGTGATAGGGAGTTACATCAAATTCTCCATCAATAATGGAGTATCGCGCTCGTGCAACTGCCCCAGCAAACGCACCAGCACCATCTCCACGCGGGACTTTCAACGGCTCGATGCTCCATCGATCCGGTAATAGCCGGCTCTATGCTCCATCGATCCGGCACCCGGGCGGATCGGCCAGGGGGATGCGGCCACGGAGCGGCGGGGTCACGACAGCGCGGAGCGCGTGGTGAGGGCAACGCGGAAGGCGTGGCGAGGTAACGGGGCGAGGGCGGCTAACAGGGTGGCGAAGGGGGTGGTGGTGCGGTTCTCCCAGAGCTGGCGGAGGGCGTCGGCGCCGAAGTGCTCCTTGTTGATGTAGGCGCGGGCGCCGCTGGTGGGGGCGCCGGGGGGCAGGTCGGTCACGTCGTGGGTGGAGCAGAGGAAGACCACGACGTCCGGGTGGGCCTCCACGATGCGGCGGGTGGCCTCGATGCCGTTCATCTCGGGCATGTTGATGTCCATCAGCACCAGCGCCGGATGCACCTCGTCCACCAGCGTGATGGCCTCGGAGCCGCTTTTCGCCTCGCCTGCCAGCTGGAAGCACGGCAGGCGGCGGAGCACGGCCTTGACCGCGAAACGGAACGGGGCCTGGTCATCGACGATGAGGACGGTGGGTACTGGGAGCGGACTGGTCACACTTCCAGCCTGGCACGGTTCCCGGGCGTCCGGCAGTGTGCTGGCATCCCCGTCTCGGGGGGGTCAGCCTCCCTGGCCCCGGCCCATGAACAGCAGCACCGCCATGACCCGGCGGTTCACGTCTTTTTCCTCGCTCAGCCCGAGCTTGGCGAAGATCGAGTTGGTGTGCTTCTCCACCGCCCGCTCGGACACCATCACCGCGGCGGCAATCGCGGCGTTGTTCTTGCCCTGGGCCATCTCGGCCAGGATCTGCGTCTCCCTCGCGGTCAGGGTGTCCAGGCTGGACGCGCCCGGGTGGGAACGCGACTTCACCAGCTCGTCCACCACGAGCGGGTCGATGACCGAACCGCCGCTGGCCACGGCGCGGATGGCCCGCACCAGGTCGTCCACGCTGGCCACCCGCTCCTTGAGCAGGTAGGCGCGGCCCGAGGAACCGTGCTCGAGCAGGGCCACCGCGTAGGCCGGGGCGGTGTACTGGCTCAGCACCACCACGCCGACTCGCGGGCGGTGCTCACGGAGCCAGGCGGCAGCCTGGATGCCCTCGTCGCGGCCGGTGGGCGGCATCCGGATGTCGGTGATCACGACGTCCGGCTCGCTGCTCTCGATGACGGCGAGCAGCTCCGGCAGATCCGACGCGGTGCCGACGATCTCGAAGTCCGGCTGGGCGGAGACCAGCCGGGCGACGCCCTCCCGCAGCAGGACGTTGTCCTCGGCCAGCGCGACCCGGATGCTACTCATGGCGCCTGATCGTAGCGCGACGGGTACTTACTCGGTGCGCAGGATGTGGGCGGTGCGCAGCCGGGCGGCGCGGCGGGCGGGCCAGGCGGCCAGCAGGTTGGCGGCCACCAGGGCCACCGGCACGACGAGCAGCAGCGCCAGCGCGGCCAGCGGCGGCTGGTAGGCCAGCGGCATCGTGTCGGCCGCGGCGTGCCACAGGACCCGGCCGAGGGCGAAGCCCAGCGGGATCCCGAAGATGATCCCGATGACCGCCAGCAGGGTCGCCTGGGTGCCGATGACCAGCCGGGACTGCCCCCGGGTAAGGCCGAGGGCACGCAGCACGGCCAGCTCGTGGCCGCGACGGCTGACCGCGATGGACAGGGCGTGCCCGACGGCCCCGACCGCCAGCACGGCCAGGAAGGCGCTCAGCGCCAGCGGCAGCACGGCCACGTCCTTGATGATCTGGGCCTGGGACAGCGGATCCGGCGGCACGAAGGGGAACGCCTGGCCGCCCTTGATGGTCTTCTCCGTCTTGTCCAGGCGGGCGGCTACCGCCTGGACGTCCGCGCCCGGCCGCAGGGAGAGCACGGCGAGATGGAACTTGAAGGCGAAGTGGGCGCCCCGGAACAGCCGGTCGTACCCGGCCGGGGTGAGCCACGCGCCCTGGTCGTACTCGTTGTGCGGCCCGGCCGGCACGAAGCCGATCCCGGTCACGGTCACGGGCTTGACCCCGGCGGCGCCGGACAGCCGGACCACCGAGCCGGTCGCCGCGTGCATCTGGCTGGCGGTCGTGGGGGCCAGCACGATCTCACCCGCCGCGGCCGGCATCCGCCCGCTGATGAGGACCGTGGGCACCTGCTTGCCCCCCACCGCGTCGTAGGTGTAGCTCTCCACCGAGACCTGGCCGGATTGCGCGCCGCCGACGCGCGCGTCGTCGACGCCGGTGACGTCCGGGTCCCGGGCCACGGCCCGCAGGACCTGGCTCGCCGGGCCGAAGTCCTGCCCCGACAGGCCGAGGAACGCGCCGAGCTGCCAGGTCTGGCCGAAGCGGGCCGGGTTGGCGGCCGCGTCGGAAACTCCCGCCGAGAAGGTAAAGGCGGCCAGCACACCTAGCACGCCAGCCACGGCACCCAGCAGGGCGGGCCGCACCGGCACCGCCGCGCGACCGCGCCCCGGCTCGAGCGCGAACCGGGCGCCCACCACCACCGGCACGCCGAGCCCGGCGGCCGCGGCGGCCGCC
>Ga0136846_1227053_pt1 | contig 16694 bp, 16 predicted proteins | sample HopSoiMetagenom2_FD_96841 | JGI IMG/M metagenome (GOLD analysis project Ga0136846, IMG submission 96841) | Grasslands soil microbial communities from Hopland, California, USA - 2 Assembly 2016 (version 4) | ecosystem: Environmental > Terrestrial > Soil > Grasslands | place: USA: Hopland... | reverse complement strand
TATTCGATGGGACCACCACCTATGTTCGACTGATCAGAAAAGACTAGTACCTGAATAAATTTCTCATATGATGAAACATCCCGCATTTATTTTAGTAAGCAGTTTTCTTTTTAACTCCGTCCTAATGTATGGTCAAAACGTTGATAAGGAGGCCGCGGCAGAACATTCCATGATCAATTTAAAAGAAGAAAAAAGCGCCACGCATACCCTGCATCCCGATGCACAATGGTTTCCTGAAGCAGGACTTGGTTTATTCATTCATTGGGGTTTGGCATCTGTAAAAAATATGGACATTTCGTGGCCCATGATCCCGGGCAGAGCGCTTGCCAATAAGAAACTGGATTCTGGTGAACTGGCACGGGTAGTTCGCGAAAACGATTATAACCTTACCGGTAAGCCACCTGCCATTACCCCGAACGAATATTGGGCAATGGCAAAGGATTTCAATCCGCAACATTATGATCCTGATAAATGGATAAAAGCAGCAAAGGAAGCAGGCTTTCAGTACGTAGTGCTAACAACCCGGCATCACGAAGGATTTGCTTTATGGCCGAGTGAATATGGCGATTTCAGCACAAAAAATTTTATTGGTGGAAGGGATCTCCTGAAGTCTTATGTGGATGCCGTTCGCAAATATGGATTGAAACTGGGATTTTATTATTCTCCGCCCAACTGGTATTTCGACCGGGAATACATGAGTTTCATTTACGGCAAGGCTTATACAACGAACCCGGATTTACCAAAAGTGGATGGCGATCTTAATCCAAGAACGGTGAGCAGAACAGCAGAGGAAATTAAACAACACCAGGCAGCCTATGCAACGATGGTTAAAAAACAAATTGAAGAACTGCTCACCCGTTATGGAAAAATTGACCTGCTCTGGTTCGATGGAAAACCACCTGTTCCCAATGCCACTGAAATAATATCGCAGGAGGAGATCCGACAACTACAGCCAGGCATTGTTATCAATCCCCGCCTGCATGGCAAAGGAGATTATATCACCTTCGAACGTAATCCGCCCAAACAGGATCCCGGTGATACCTGGGCAGAGTTTTGCAATACCTGGACAAACAGCTGGGCCAACAGCAATACCCAACCTTTTCGTTCCAATGCCTTTGCATTAGGAGAATTTGTTTCGGCACGGGCCTGGGGCGTGAATTATTTGTTAGGTGTAGGGCCTACTGCCGATGGCGTATTTCCGCAAGCAGTATACGACAACATGAAAGTTGTGGCTGACTGGATGAAAAAGAATGGCCGCGCGGTTCAACAGGTGCAGCAATTGCCGGCAGGTGAATGGGCATCGGTACCGGCCACCGCAAAAAATAATTACCGGTATCTGTTCGCCATTCCTGAATTTAAAAACGGAAGCAAGTATGATGCAGATCGCTTACCCGCAAAAGATACGGTAATTTCATTAACAACGCCCCTGACACCAGGATCTGTTTCCTTAGCAGGTTCAGGAAAAAACTTACATTTCAGGCACGAAGGAGGACAGGTTATTATTGATTTACCGGCCAGCGTTCGTTCTAACCTGGTTGATGTAATTGAAGTAGCATTAAAAAAATAGAATATCATTATGAGTTTGCTTTCCTTTAAAAAGCTTTGTTGTATTACGGTTTCCTGGATGTTACTGATAGCTGCCAACGCACAGGATACGCTTTCTAAATATATTTTAACTCCTAAAGAAAGTCCGCAACCGAAGATAAACGGACCCCAGGTGTTTGGGGTTCGTCCCGGTCACCAGATATTATTTACCATTCCTGCTACAGGAACAAGACCCATGAGTTTTTCTGCAGACAATCTTCCAAAGGGCGTTACGGTTGATGCAACAACCGGACAGTTCTCTGGTTCTATTTCAAAGCCCGGAGAATATACGCTTACGTTGCATGCAAAAAATAAACTGGGCGCCACCAAACGTTCTTTCAAAATTGTAGTAGGTGAAACGATTGCATTGACCCCGCCTATGGGCTGGAATAGCTGGAATATCTATGCATCAAAAGTTACCCAGGAACTGGTGCTGGCCAATGCAAAAGCGATGGCAGGCAGCGGGTTGATCAATCACGGCTGGTGTTATATGAACATCGATGATGTATGGCAGGGAAAAAGAGGCGGCGAATTTGGTGGCATACTTCCCGACTCAACCACTTTTCCCAATATGCAGGCGTTGGTAAATGATATTCACCAGCTGGGCTTGAAAGCAGGCATCTACTCTACCCCGTGGGTTGAATCATATGGCCATCATATTGGGGGATCCGCCATCAATGCGGAAGGTACATTTGTGAGGACCACAGAAAATGTTCCCCGCAATAAAAAACAATTGCCGTATGCCATTGGCCAGTATATTTTCTGGGATAAAGATGTAAAGCAATGGGCTACATGGGGTTTTGATTATTTAAAGTATGACTGGAACCCGATTGAGTTTACTGAAACCAAAGCCATGTACGACCTGCTCCGCAACAGTGGTCGTGATGTTGTTTTCAGTCTCTCCAACAGTACGCCGTTTGCCAGCATTAATGAACTTTCAAAAATTGCCAATACCTGGAGAACCGGTGGCGACATAAGAGACAGTTGGAAAAGTTTGAAGAGCCGGTTGCTTACCCAGGATAAATGGGCGCTTTATGCATCACCCGGACACTGGAATGATCCCGACATGATGATCGTTGGTTGGGTTGGCTGGGGTAAAGGTCCTTACCCAACACACCTTACACCAGATGAGCAATATGCGCATATGAGCGCCTGGTGTTTACAATCGGTTCCCTTGTTGTTAGGTTGCGATCTAACCAAACTCGATGCTTTTACTTTAAGTCTGTTAACGAACGATGAAGTGCTTGCAGTCAACCAGGACCCGTTGGGCAAACAGGCAACCATTGTTTCTAAAACAGATTCCTGCGGGGTATTGGCAAAAGACCTGGCAGATGGAAGCAAGGCAGCCGGATTGTTCAATGTAACAGATAGTGTTACGAGAAAGCTTACGGTAAAATGGAGTGACCTTGGCATTCAGGGAGCCTGTATTGTTCGCGATCTTTGGCGACAAAAAGACCTGGGCGTTTATAAAGATGAATTTTCTGCCGAAGTACCACCACACGGCGTAGTAATGATCGGTATTCGTAAAGTAAAATAAATACAAGGTAAAAGAAGCCCTCGAAGTCAGGGCTTCTTTTTTTATTTTTAATCCATCCCCTGCAATGTTCCATTAGGACCTACTACCATAGCAGGCTTGCGCAAAGAGATATGGATAGGTAATTCTTCCAGTGGATGAACGTTGTCCTTATCAGCTTCCGACAGATTGGCCATTTCCAGCCGGTCGATATCAGCCCCGTATGACCGTTCACCCAACAAATTATAGATAGCAGGATAAGCCAGTTGCAAATACTGCCCTTCGTTATGTCGGGAACATAAAGGGTGATATATTATAAGAGATGTATCATCAGGGTCATCGCTGGCAAAAGAAAAAAAGAATTCGGCCGGATGGATATTCATGCTCTCTATTTGTTTTTCCAACAGAAAATCAATTGGCATAGGATCTTCCAACGCACCGATCTGCCAGCCTGGTATTTCAGGCGCTGTGGCCACAAAGGTATCGACCTTTTTAAAATGCATGGCTCTACCATTTACGGTGATAGTCAATTTGGGGAATCCTTTCCCTGTATCAGGCAGTGATACGCTGTATTCAAAGAACTTGTAATAGGCGCGTAAATGCGCATTCAATTCACATAACCAGTAGGTTGCTTCTTTTTTTGTTTTATTATGCAGATCGAGATATTCCTTGTTGTTACGTTTGAACCACTCCCAAAAATGCCGCTTCGATAACTTGCTCATATCAAATGTTTGTAATTGAACAAAAGGGGAATTCCGCCCCGAACAGGTCGGGACGGAATTCATAAGCATTACAAAGATACGGCCAATATTCCTTCATTACCCGGAACATCGGTGGCAATGGCGGTGATCTTTGTACCGGCCAGCGGGTTGTTAGCCTGCGTGGCGGTGTAGATCCAATCAAGTCCATTGATGTCTTGCTCTGCTTTGCCTTCTTCCAGTAGGGTGCCGTTGGCAGCATAGATCTCCACCTGTACACTTACTACGCGAAAATCATCGACTGCACGAACAACGATCTTGTCGCCAGTTGCGCCTTTGTATTTACGCGTATTGATGCTTTTAACATGGGGTGGATTCAGGAAATCTTCCAGCGCCCTGCTGTAGACGTTCTGCCTGGGCCGCAGTACAGTGGCATAGGCTTCCGCCATGCTTTTGTCTGTACTTTTAATAATTGCCCTTGCATACCTCGAAGCAAGCAGGAATTTTTCCTGTGTTTCGGCTTGTTTGGAGTTTGGATCTCCTTTACGTTTTCTAGGCGCCTTAGCGACTATTGTTTTGCCCTGCCACTCGCGAAATACGAGTTCTTTATTGAGGGTTCCACTAATCCGGCCTGTTACCAGGCTATTGTCAGAGTGAGCCATAAGTCACACGTTTAAATGGTGAAAAAATCGGTGTCGGTCGAAAGCCGCTGTCGTGGAGAGGGTTCACAGATCCGCTCTTTCTGTTAGCCCTGAGCGAAACTCCATTTCGGCGACTGATGACACAAATGTAGAACAGCTTTCAACCATATTTTTTCCAGATGTGACGGTGTTTTGGTTTCGATGTGACGGGCTTCGGAAACCGGTGTGACGTTTGGTAATTTCTCCTCGGAAATGCCATTTCTGGTGGGACGGTGTTGGGAAAATGGTGTGATGAAATGCAACACTTCTGTGATGTTTGACATTTTACCACTCGTTCACCTCTAATTTACCTCGGAATCACCTCTAATTCACCTCGGGGCGACCTCGGGGTCACCTCAGATTTACCTCTGCTCACTTCTGTTCCACCTCGGTTCAACCTCTATGAAACCTCCGGGGCCGAGGACCCAAAGAGGACCCAAAGAGATATCATCAAAGCAGCATTGAGATAGCATGTAAGCCGATCACGCTTTGGGTCATTATTACGCAAATAAGATTTTTACAGGCATTTTTTTTTAAATTGTCAGCCCATTAACCTTCAAGCTTATTCGTTATGCTAAAGCCCTTTTTTGTATGGCAGGATAAAAAATTGATACGACTCGATCCTGTAGATGTGATGTTCCTAAAAACCCAAAAAAATTATACCAGTATCGTTCTATCGAATAATACCTATTTCATGGTACGAACGAGCTTATCAAACGCTTTGAAAAAATTGCCGTCCGATCTGTTTATTAAAACACACCGCTCGTGGGCTGCTTCCATCCTTTATATTGTTAACGTGGAAAGAGATACTTTAAGAGTTGGAGAAGAAGAAATCCCCATTGCCCGGCAATATTACAAGGAAGTGATCGAGCAGTTGAATGTGATTGAGTGACCGCTAAAAATACTACTACTGACCACTCAATAGCTGCATGATCTCCTGCATATGCATGACCAGTTCTTTTTGTTTTGTGATGGCCAACGGAGCAATCAGGGCATCTACCTGGTCGTTAGACGCCCGGTTTAAATTATGAAACACTTTAAGGCCTTTTTCTGACAATGCCAGCAAAGAAACCCGGGCATCGGTAGAAAAGTTCTCCTTATTTACAAGACCGTCCTTTTCAAACTTCTTCAGAATGCGGCTAACATAGCCCTTATCCATATTCAGGATGGATACAATTTGCGATGCGCTTATTTGTTTCCCGGTATAGATCTCGTACAAAATGCGCGCTTCAGCGCCTGCCTTCTCTATCCCTAAATAAAACGTCATCCTTTCTATGTATAACCTTTGCAGGTTGCGCCGGTACAGGTCAACAGGCGTTCGCCAGCTCGCCCAAACCCCTTTCTCCAGATCGCCTTTTCCTGGCATATTTTTTTGATCATTAAGAAAATCCATCCAATGTTTAAAAATGTTAACTATGAAAAAACAACTTGCTACTAAAAAAAATAAACCTACCGGGCAAAAACCCCTGCCAGAAGCAAGAACAGAAAAAGATGCCGACGACCTGGCGCATTCACAGCCGGAGAAATTACCTAAGGAAGCCGGAGAAGAAGACCTCGATGATCTGATACACCGGCCTCCAAAACCAAAGCCGGGCAGCCTGAATGAGAATCAGCAGGAAGACCCTGATGATCTGGCACATAGATATCTTGAAGAAGATGATGACGATGATGATAAGTAATCGCTTTTACATAATGTAGAGATGTCTCCTCATTAAAAGGCGAGGTATAATAATTGAGTTAATCATGAAATACATACCATTAACAGGCAGGATCCTCTTTTCTTTAATTTTTCTAATGACTGCCATCAATCATTTCTCAGGCAAAACCATAGGGTATGCCGCTTCTCAAAACGTTCCGTTTGCGTCGGTGCTTGTTCCTGCTTCCGGCATTATTGCTACTTTAGGAGCATTAAGCATTATATTGGGATATAGAGCAAGGTTAGGTGCATGGCTGATTGTGCTGTTTCTGGTACCGGTAACACTTATGATGCATAATTTTTGGACTATAACGGATCCAATGATGAGACAAATGCAAATGGCCATGTTCCTGAAAAATATCTCCATGCTGGGGGCAGCTTTGATGATCACTTACTTTGGGTCGGGCCCGTTTAGTATTGATGCAAAAGCGTAACCCGATAATCGGAACAAACGCAACTGAATGTACTTTTGAGACACCTTCGTTTGCCCTTGATCTACAAGCTCAGCTTCATTAAAAATGCGTCGTCGTTTCCATTACCATGATTGCCGCTAAAATCACCATCTGTACTGCTTGAGTAGCCGGCCACCACATATGTGCGGTTACCAACTGGAATAATGGCGGAGGATCGATCGCTCATTGAGCCGCCAAATGAGCTGGGCGCCAGGGAGCCGTTAATAGTTAAGTTCAGGAATAACAGATCATAGCTCCCTTTGTTGTTGCTGGTTTCACCTTCTTTGCTGTTTGAGTAACCCGCAACAATGATTCTGCCTTCAGTGCCAGGGGTGATGCAATAGGAGTAATCTTCCTGTGATCCCCCAAAAGTTTTCTCCCATTGTTTTATTCCCGAGGCACCCGCATAAACTACCCAAATATCAGAAGCACCACCATGATTGAAGCTAACGTCGCCATCATTACTGTCAGTACTTCCGGTGAGCACGTATCCGCCGTACTCAGTTATCAAACCACGGGCATATTCTGAACCTGAGCCACCGAAAGTTTTATCCCATACTTTGTTGCCAGAAGCATCCAGTTTCATTAATAAATAATCAAAACCGCCCTTATTACTGCTGATGTCGCCGTCTTTGCTGGCACTGGACCCGCAAAGCATAAATCCGCCATCTGCATTTAATACTATCTGGCCAGGCAAATCGTTTAATGAGCCGCCCAACAGTTTAACCCATTGCTTATCGCCCGATGCATCGAGCTTAATGAGCATGATATCACTGCCGCCATGATTGCCGGTTGCAATTCCATCCGTACTGGTAGTGCGTGCCAGCACCAAATAACCCCCATCAATAGTGGTGATAATAGAAGTGGTTTCATCCAGCAGTGACCCGCCATATGTTTTAACCCACGATTTATTTCCCGAAGCATCGAGTTTCAGGATCACGACCTCTGAATTTCCCTGGTTGGAAGGAATGTCGCCATCTGAACTTTGCGTAGTACCTGCTATGATATAGCCCCCATCAGTGGTGGTTACAACAGCATTGCCATTATCAGCTAAGGAGCCGCCAAAATTTTTAACCCATTGCTTGTTACCGGAGGCGTCGAGTTTCGCCACTAATATATCTTCTCCGCCCTTGTTGCCGGTTAAATCACCGTCTGCACTTTTTGAATACCCCGTAACAATGAGCCCGCCGTCGGATGTTTTTTTCGCATCATTGGCTCCATCTAAATCTGTTCCTCCCAGCATTTTTTGCCAGTTTATGCCAGGGGTATAACCGTCATAATTATCTTTTTTATGACAGGCGCTTATTGAAATTGTTAGAACCAAACACCATAATGCCTTGCTGATTTTCATAAAATTAATGTTTAATAAAAGTTTATTAAAGAAGCTTAACGATTTTATGCCGTATAGAATAAAGAAGGTTGAAAAAGTATTTAGGACTATTGTGGGTGGAAATTTTTTTCAGTCCCTATTAATAGATGGCAAAGGGGTAAAGTATTTTTCGAGTAGAAATATTGAAGCGCATGTCAGGTTGCGTACAACTAAAATATAGGAATCGCCTTCTAATAAAACAGGCCATCTGCCGATTGGCAGATGGCCTGTTTATAAGTTACAAAAAAATAAAAATAATTTCTTACATTTTAGAGATCGTAACATCTTCTACAACTCTCGACGTGGTCACGATCTTATATTGCTCCAAAGCTCTTGCTTTCGCTTTCAATTTAATGGTATACACGGGGATGTTATCAGCTTTAGGAAATCTTAGTCTGTAACGGAAACCGGCTTTGTCAATCTCCTTACTGTACATCTCATCTCCACGTTCGTTTTCAATAACCAATACAAGTCTTTTAGCTTCTTCATTGGAAACTTTCACCTCAACCACTATTTCCGATTCAGTGGCGCCGGTTATGTGAACTTCCATTTGATCTGCCTTTATTTTATCACCATCATGCACAGGTGTTGCATTTACTAATGAAGCGAAGGTTATTGCAGTTACAAATAATACTGCTTTGATTAATTGCTTGGTACGGATGTTTGTCTTGCTCATATATTAACATTTATAGTTTCTATGGAAGGCAAACAATGTTATAGAGAGAAAAATCAGCTTTCGTTTACACCACAAATTTAGCAGGTAGCTTCATTTGAATGTTTTGACGCTGCAAAGCTAATGTATAGTTGATATGGATGCAATAGGGTAATGTTAAGCAATTCTAAATCATTTTATGTGCAAACGATATCTTATACAGTAACAATTCAGAAATTTTTCAGAAACTATATCACCAGCTTGTACTAATGACCGTTGCTGGCCGCTTTTTTATTTTTCCAGGCGTCTCGCAGTGATTTTTATAGCTCATTTATCCGCAAAGATCACTTATTAAATAAATAATAATACATGTCAGCCATGACCGAAATGTGAATATCTTTTTGAGGAAAAGCATAAGTTAGCTTCTCTATGAAGAGAGCCTAAACAAAATCATATCTGTATTGGTGTCATCATGAACCCTTGTTTTTTCAAAGTTCAGCTTTTGAAGAAGATTCATTGAGCTTTGGTTGTCTCTATGAGAAAAAGCGCTGATTGAAGTTATTCCAAGTGTTTGAAAGGCAAATTCAATTACGCTGCCTGCTGCTTCCTGCATGATACCTTGTCTCTGATACTCCGTCGAAAGTTCATACCCAATTTCACAGCTGTTATGCTCGTCTGAAAAATCAAAAAGACAGATAGTTCCAATTAATTTTTGGCTATCAGCTTTTGTAATTGCCCAATATAAGTTTTCATTTTTGGCTATATTTTCATTTATAGCAGTAATAAAATGTAAGGCATCTTCAGGCGTTTTGCTTGGTCGTCTATCAAGATATTTATTTATGCCTGGATCGGACCGAAGAAGAAATATTTCTTCGATATCACTTTCTAACAGTTGGCGAAGTACTAACCGTCCTGTTGTTAGTACTGGAAAAGGTGAAAAGTTTCTGTTTATCATTTTACGAATTTAATCAAATAGGCAGTAAGAGAACGGCCGCAAAGCTTATTTCATGGCCCCGTTAAGGCTTATAAGATTCAGCGGGTATGTAATTGCGCTGAATTTTATAATTACCTGTAAAACACGATTTAGGACGTTAAAACACCACTTCGGTACACTTTTCTATTGATTATTTACTGTAACTTGCGGCCCGATAGATTTCGCGTATTACTTTTTTAGTTTCACTTCAGCTTAGTGGCTCTTCCGAAAAAAATTAGTTTTCCGCATATTCTATTTCAAAAAGTAAAACTATGTGGGTGCTGATCATTTTTATAGCTATCTGGTATTCTTCTCTTTTTTGTCAAACCTTTTTTCAACACAGGTATGCCGCTCACCAGGCATTTACCATGAATAAATTCTGGGAAAGGACCTTTTATATTTTTACTTATTTAACACAAGGCTCGTCTTACCTGAGTCCCCGCGCCTATGCTATCATGCACCGGATGCACCATGCCTATACTGATAACGAAAAAGACCCTCATTCCCCGGAGTATTCACGCAATATGCTGCAAATGATGGTGCGCACCAAGCAGATCTATAGCAGTATCTATAAAGGTGAATTTGAAGTAGAAGAGCAATTTACCCGTAATCTGCCTGATTGGCCGGCATTTGATAAATGGGCGCACTCTACCTTTTCCCGCATATGCTGGATACTTGGATATACAGCAATATTTCTTTGGCTAAGCCCATCCCTCTGGTGGCTGCTGTTATTGCCTGTTGTAATTATTATGGGGCCGCTTCATGGAGCTATCATCAACTGGTTTGCTCATAAATATGGGTATACCAATTTCAAATTAAAGAACACCTCTCAAAACCTGTTTTCGGTTGACTTTCTGATGCTGGGCGAATCCTATCATAATAATCATCACAAAAGTCCTACTGCTATTAACTTTGGTAAACGCTGGCATGAAGTGGATCCCGTTTATTATGTTATCAGGTTATTGGCTTCGCTACGGGTTATTACTTTACGTATTGACAAGCATAAAACAAAAAAAACTCCCGATAATTGGGAGGCCTAAATTATTTCCCGACAATTTTCGTTCGGTGTACAATTCCCCAATCTGTAAGATTGGTGATGATAAGTTTCCTTTCCTATCCCTGTTTCTTCCGGAATCAGGGATTTTTTGATATAATACCTATTTTTGTGTGGCTATTTACAATTGAAAGCCTCTTATGAAGAAAATAGGATTTTTATCATTCGGACATTGGTCCAATCGTACAGGCTATAAAACCCGTACGGCAAGCGACACATTGCTGCAGTCCATTGATCTGGCCGTTGCTGCCGAGGAGATCGGTTTAGATGGCGCGTATTTCCGGGTGCATCATTTTGCCGCTCAGTTAGCCTCTCCGTTTCCTTTGCTTTCGGCCATCGGCGCCAAAACAAGCAATATAGAGATTGGAACGGGTGTTATCGACATGCGGTATGAAAATCCCCTCTACATGGTGGAAGACGCCGGAGCCGCCGATCTGATTTCCCGCGGGCGATTACAATTGGGGATCAGCAGAGGTTCACCGGAACAGGTAATCGATGGGTGGCGTTATTTTGGCTATGAACCGGCTGAAGGAGAAACAGACGCAGATATGGGGCGCAAAAAAGCGTTGCAATTTTTGGATACACTCAAAGGTGTTGGATTTGCACAACCCAACCCCTATCCCATGTTTCCTAATCCACCAGGCCTGTTACGATTAGAACCCCACTCAGAAGGATTGCGCGAACGTATCTGGTGGGGAGCCGGTTCTAATGCTACAGCTATCTGGGCAGCCGAAAACGGAATGCACCTGCAAAGTTCAACCCTGAAGTTCGACGAAAGCGGCAAACCGTTCCATATACAGCAGGCAGAACAGATCAGGTTGTACAAAGAAGCATGGAAAAAAGCGGGGCATCAGCGTGAGCCAAGGGTTTCGGTGAGCCGGTCTGTTTTTGCATTGATAACCGATCAGGACAAATATTTCTTTGGGCAGGAAAACAACAGAGTCGACAAAATTGGTATTCTTGAAAATGACAAACGCGCCATTTTCGGAAGAAGCTATGCCGGAGAACCGGATCAGCTCATCAGGGAATTGGCTCAGGACGAAGCCATCCAGGAAGCTGATACGCTCCTTTTGACAATACCCAACACGTTAGGAGTTGACTACAACATTCACGTACTGTCTTCTATTTTGAAATATGTGGCGCCCGGATTAGGCTGGCGTTAAAAAGCATTGCTGGTGATGAAGAATACCGTACCCTGTTAGCGGTTCGCTGTTTACTGTCGTGTCGGCTCGTAATAAAGCACGATTGCCCCTGAACCCAGGGTTTTTGTCTTAAAAAGTTTTAAAATTGTCCTGTCTGTTATTTTGTCAAACAATGGCAGACCTTTTCCTACGATGACAGGGTGAACACAAAGCTGAAATTCATCAACCAAATTAAGTTCCACTAGCTGAATAATTAAACTCCTACTGCCAACTAAAATGTCTTTACCCGTTTGTTGTTTGAGTTCTAAAACTTCTTCTTTAATGCCTTTTCCTGAAAGGTTTGAACTTGCCCAGTCAACGCTTTTCAGTGTGCGGGAAAAAACAATCTTTGGAATCTTGTCTATCATCACAGCAAAGTCATCCATCGGTTTATTGCCAGTAGGATTTTTTAACACAGTTCGCCAATATTCCATAAGTTGATATGTAATCCTTCCATATAAAAGAACGCCTGCGTTACTTATCAGTTTACTGTAATGTTGATGTAGCTCATCATCTGCAATCACTGCAGTGTGGTCGCAAAACCCGTCAAGTGTCATATTGATTGCTGCAATTACTTTTCTCATATTCTGTCATTTTAATTACTTGCGGTATGTCGTTTTACAATGACGGCTAACGGCCAGGCCTTCGCGCCGGTGGGGAAATAAAGCCGTGTCCGCCCCGAACAAATGCCATTAATTATTTGGTTGAAGGTAAGAAAAATGCCGATTAGTATTCCGTCAACCTGTCGTACAAATCAACGTGGTCAGCACCCGGTATAATTACCAACTCTTTCGGTTCAGATCTTAAACATCACCTTGAGCAGAACGATCCTGCCGGGAAGCGTATATGAGCTGGCCGTAAACATATTTGCCGAAAGATCAAACGACCTGTAGGCCTTTACATGCAGGATATTTACAGCGCTGAGCTCGAAGTTGACTTTCCATTTATTGGGCCTGAATTTCACCGAGCCATCGGCAAAGAAATATTGCAGGTCGGAGTTACCCGCCTGCCGGGTAAAGTAATGCTGCCCCGACAATCTGAACTGCACATTGGTCAGGGGGTTATATTCAACCGACACCTGCTCCTGCAGTTGGTTGATATGGTTGGCTGATACAGCTACCGCGGAATGACTGGCCGTTTGAATAAATGTGGCTTTATAGTCAATGGCCACCTGTTCTCCTGCTTTGATGTTAGTGCCGAATGAACCGGTTTTAGTGATGGTATTGAATGGCAATAACTGATCATTCTGCAATTGCACCGACCGGGTGCGCTGCCATTGCAAACCAACGCTGAAGGTGGTCTTCAAAGTAAAGGAATATTTACTCGCCGTGCCGCTAACCATCCATGAACCGGTAGCATTGGGATAAGGCAGCATAACCTGTTGTTGCAGGCTATTGGTAATGATCGCTGATGCAATCTTATCCGCGACGAGATGGTCATAACTTACATTCAGGCTGGCGAACAACATGATCAGCGATTTGCGGTAACTAAAGCCGGCTGAGGCTTTCTGGTTGCGCTTTTCAATCAGTTCTGCGCTGTTTGCATAAAGCGTCAGGTAGTCTTTCAAAATATAACCCTGGTAAAGATCTTCTATGGTCCCCAGCTGATTGCGGTAATTATACGAGAGATACAAATAATTTTCGGCGCTGACCTGGTACTTTATCCTTAAAAGCGGGTCACAATATATACGCGTCAACTGTTTGTTCAACGTATACCGGCTATCGGAATAATTGAGCTGCTGCAGGTTTACCGGCAGGCTAAGGTTTGCCTGAAGGATAGTTCCGGGCAGGTCATAGTCCGCTTCCGCATATACTTTCGTCCTGGTCCAGCTCAAATTATTCATGGAGCTGTCGGATACGGGATCTATCTTGTTATCAACCTGCGCCACGTTAAAGGCCGAGCCTAATTTTTGAGACTGAACGCTAAACCCCGCCTTGAAACTCTGTGTGATGAAGTTAGACGGTATTTTAAGAGACAGGTAATTAGTGGTGAACCAGGTTGGGATATTTACCTGCTGGATCAATTGCCCATATTGGTTGTTGCTATTAAAGATTGCCGGTTTATAATCAGGACCGATGGTCCTGTATTCCGGTTCGGCCGAATGACTGACATAGGAATAGGCCTGGATAATATTGTTTGACTTTAAAGTTCTTATCAGGTTAAATTCATTGGAGAAGCTCAGCGGCTTATCATGAAGTACCTGTTCCACCATGGTGTTGTTCGTGTTCAGATTGGAATAATAAGCAGTCCGGTTATTATCCAGCATCAAAGCATCATTAAGATAATACCTGTCTCTGTTACAATTGAGCGTTAATTGGGTATGCAGCAGATCAGTGCGGGAACGGTTGTGTTGGGTCTCATAATACCCGATGGTATCGCCGGGTAAAAAGATAGTGGTCAACTGGCTGTACTCCTGCCGCTGGTTGTCATGGAAATACCAGGCGTTTACCCTTATCTGGATGTCGTGACGAAATTTGAAGAGGTTATTGAGGTTGAGAAGCCCGGATTGATTGAACAAATACCGGCTGCGCGATAAGGCAGGGTTGTTTACCGTACCGAGGGAAAGTAACGCAGCCGGCATATAATTATCGATCAATTGTTCGTGGTTGCTTACGTTATGGGCAACCAGTTCCTGCGTCAGGTCGGATCCGGTGTTGTTGCCTTTCAAATAATTAATGGCCTTGTAATTGTCCTTAAATAGCATCGTATTCAGGTCAACGTCATAATTGCGCGGCAAGCCCGCACCTACGCTCTCCTGCCCGATCATTTGCATTTTTGCCCCTTTTTTTATGGTCAGGTTCAGGGCCACATCATCGCTCATCACTTTATTTCGTAACACTTTTACAGGTTGATCATTTTGTATGACCTGCACCTGCTCCACAACGCCCTGGGGAATAGTATTGGTAGCGATATTGTATTTATCATCCAGCAGGTTATCGCCACCAATATACAGGTTGGAGATCGGTTTGTTATTATAATAGATGGTTCCGTCGGAACTGACCGTTATGCCCGGCAGTTTTTTAATCACATCACCGATCACCAGATCCTGGGCACCGGCAAAAGCAGCTACCTTGTAGCTAAGCGTATCGCCATGGGTTCGCAAAACAGGCCGGCTGCTTTTGATCTCGACAGACTGCAGCTGGTTCGCTGCAACGCTCAATATAAAGTCATAGGCAAGGTGTACGTCCGCTATTGGCCGGCTCACGGCTTTGTAACCGATACTCGTTACTTGTATTACTAATTTGCTTACAGGTATATTGACAGGGACCGGCAGCGTATAAGCGCCGCCGGCATCCGTAACCGCATAACCGATAATCCGGTTGTTGTCGGAATTTATCAGGTTTACACTGGCAAAGAGAACAGCCTTTCCGGTACTATCCGTTACCCTACCCCTTATATTTTGCGCCAGTCCGGCCATTGAAAGCAACAAGGCGATAAGGGACAGGCCCGACACCTGTATATACCTGCTCATCATTTTTCGGGCAGTTCTATGGGATTATTCATTACAGGGCCGCTATCCCCATTAGGCCTTCGGCGAACCATTACATGATCACTGTTAGGTTTGTCGCCCCGATCGATGGCCGCATTAATAGCTTGTGCAAAAGCTTCAGGATTCTTCTCCATGGCCTCTCGCAGTTTATCGAATTCCTTTTGGGTGGTTTTGATCGCCTGAGCCGGTGGCTGTATCAGATTGTGATCATCATTCAACCCCTGCAATATCGGCGGCAAATCCTTTTCGTCGGTATTGCCGCCTATCCGCTGGCCTTTGGGCGGCGACGGAACCGTCTTCTCTACCCCGTCAAAGGCAAACACAACCTCGTTTTTTGTATCACGCGCGTCTACAATGACGCCGGGCAAGCCGTTTAATTTCCAGGGTCCGGTATGCACCGGCAGATCAGGGCAAAACCATACTATGTAATCCCGGCCCTTGAAATGCCCAGTGGCTTTCTGGCAGTGCAAGCCGCCAAAGGTTGCCGTGTCGTTGCTGATTGTCCAGTTTATTGCGGGCATAGCCGCTTCGATGAGATAGGCGTTAACCATCACGTAATCTTTTGTGAACAATTTATGCTCACCCGGATACTGAAAATATTGAGTGGGTGAACCTATACCCGTCCGGTTAATTCCCCTCGGCTGCCCGTCCGGACTGCTGGCTACCGCTTCGGCATACACCTTTTTAAACTGTTGATCGGCTACCAACTGGTCATAACTTTTATAGGCGCTCGCGTTTTTGCCTACAAAAAGCACCATGTTAAATGTGCGGGTGAGCGCCCGTTTTGTGGTGTCCATTATATGGGTAAATTTATAATGCACCATCAACCAGGCCGTATCGGGTTTTTGCGCTTCAGCGCCAATACATGCCGTTAGTAAACCAACGGCCAATAGTAATTGCTTTTTCATGGTTCCTGCTATTTTTTAAACAATACTATCTCCCGGACACCACTCCCCGAAAACTTTGGTATCAATGAGCGTTAGTCAGGGTTGAAAACCGGATTTTTGTTATCCGGGATCTCAAAAACGCTTCGTTTAGCCATCATTCTGGTTCATTAATCACCTGACCTTTTGATAGTACCCGTGATATTTTATCTTTGTCAATATGCATTCAGCCAAAAAAAGACTTTGGATAGAAATATTGCTCCACCTGCTATTTTGGGCAGGCGTTTTTTATGTGCTTACGTCATTGGACAAATCGCATATCCAGATATACGCCAGGCGACCAGGCCCCCATATTGCCAGGGATCACCGTGACGAGGCCGGCGTCTCTACCTATGTGTATATTATTCTCCTTTCCCTGGCCCTGCTTTTTTATGGCAACGTATTTTGGGTGTTCAGGAAAGTTATCCG
>Ga0136846_1208936_pt1 | contig 16695 bp, 15 predicted proteins | sample HopSoiMetagenom2_FD_96841 | JGI IMG/M metagenome (GOLD analysis project Ga0136846, IMG submission 96841) | Grasslands soil microbial communities from Hopland, California, USA - 2 Assembly 2016 (version 4) | ecosystem: Environmental > Terrestrial > Soil > Grasslands | place: USA: Hopland... | reverse complement strand
TTCGAAGGTATCGGGGAAGAGAAAGCCCTCGAGATCCTCCGCCGCCGTGCCGCCGTACTTGCTGGGGCTGAGGTATTTGGAGTGAACGCTGGCCTTCTCGTAGCTGCCGCGCAGGCCTTCGGCCGTGGCTATTTCGGCGGTCCGAGCACGCGTGTAGCCCTCGGGGATGGTCAATGTGATCGTCCGCGTCACCACGGGGGGCGGTGGGCTGCTGCGGTGAAAGTGGCGGTAGGCAAGAGCCGCAATCGCCGCCACTCCCAGGAACACTGCGGCGAGAGCCACGGCAACCCCTACGCGCCGGCCGGGCGAGTGGACCCGTTTGGGCGTGGGGCCGTCGACGCGCTTGGTCTTTGTGGCCTTCTTCGCCTTCGGCATCTTCTTGGCCTTGGGCGGCTTTTTCTGCTCCAGTGACTTGGCCTCTGCTGCCGACGGGGGTTCGGCGGCAGGCGGAGACTTGGCGCGGCGCGCTTCGCGTTCGAGGCGACGCTTCTCTCGCTCGACGGCTACCGGATCGTCTGCGTCGACGAAGGGTTCGTCACTCATCGTTGCGCTCTTCGATTGCGGCTCGGCCAGCAAGGTATGCCTGCAGCAAGTGCGCGGCGGCGAGGGAGTCAGGCGCCGCCGCGGCCCCAGCCCGCTTGCTCGCATCGGCCATCCGGGTTGTCAGCCGCTCGTCATAGGTCTCAACCGGAACGTCGATGATCGCTTCCAGTTCTGCACAGAAAGTGCGGGCCAAGGCGGCCTGACTTCCTTCCTCACCGCTGAGGTGGAGCGGCAGGCCGACGACGACGCGCTCGACCTCGTGCTTGGCGACCAGGTCCGCCACCGAGCGCGCCTCCGATGGTTCGATTACCGGCAAGGGGGTCGCCAGGGTGCCGCTCGGGTCGGAGATCGCGCAGCCGATCCTGGCGGTGCCGTGGTCCAAGGCTAGGACGCGCATGCTGGTCTACCCGACCTTCCGCTCGATCGCCGCGCGGCCAGCCGCCAACGCCTCGTCGAGCTTGCCTGGGTCCTTGCCGCCGGCCTGGGCCATGTCGTCGCGGCCGCCGCCGCCACCACCGACGATCGGAGCCGCCTCGCGGACGAGCTCGGCCGCCGAGAGGCCCCGTTCCACCGCGCCTTTCGAAACCAAAGCGACCAGCGCGACCTTGCTTCCCTCGCCCCCGCCCAGGAGGATCGCAGAGTCGCCACCCAGCTTGGACTGGACGCGGTTGGCAAGGTCGAGCAGCTGCTTCTGATCGGCGATCGGCGCCTGCGAGGCGACCAGCTTGATGCCGTTGACGTCAGTGGCCTCGCCGACAAGCCGCTCCGCCTCCTCGCCGGCGAGCTGCTTTTGGGCCTGCTCCGCTCCCTTGCCCGCCTCGCGGAGGCGCTCGGCAGCGCGCCGAGCGCCGCTGAGCGGGTCCTGCGGAGACCCGAGCAGGCCGCCGACCTCGCGGAGCCGATCCTCGCGCTCGCGGAACCAGTCGATCGCCGCCGGCCCGCTGAGCGCCTCGATCCGGCGCACGTTGGCGGCGCTGGAGCCCTCAGAGGTGACCTTGAAGATGCCGACCTCCGCCGTGTTGGCCACGTGGGTCCCGCCGCAGAGCTCGCGGGAGACGCCGTCGACCTCGACCACCCGGACCCACTCGCCGTACTTCTCGCCGAAGAGCGCCATCGCCCCCAGCCGCTCGGCCTCGGAGCGCTCCATCTCCAGCCAGCGCACCGGCCGGCTTGCCTTGACCCACTCGTTGACGCGATCCTCGACGGCGCGCAGGTCCTCGGCGCTCAGCCCCTGTCCATGGGTGAAGTCGAAGCGCAGCTTGTCGGGACGCACTGCCGACCCCGCCTGGTGGACGTGGGTTCCAAGGCGCTCACGCAGCGCCGCGTGCAGCAGGTGCGTCGCGGTGTGGTTGCGCATCGTCGCGTGGCGGGTCTCGCGGTCGACCTCCGCTTCCACGGCAGCCCCCTCGTTGATCTTCCCGGATGGCTCAACCTCGAGCGCTTGGTCTTCGCCGACTCGGTAGACGTCGAGCACCTTGGCCTCTCCCCCGGCCCAGCGCAGCAAGCCGGAGTCGGCGACCTGACCGCCGCCCTCGGCATAGAAAGGGCTCTCCTCGAGCTTGACGAGAGCGCGGCCATCGTCGCTCTCGAGCGCGCCAATCCCGGTCGTCGCGCGCAGCGTCTCGTAACCGACGAAACGGGTCGGCGCGGCGGCAGCGGCGAAGGCGATCACCCGCTCGTGACGGTCCTCGGAGCCATGTGCGGTTGCCGAGCCGGAACGAGCCCGTTGGCGCTGCCCCTCCATCAGCTCCTCGAAGCCATTGTCGTCCACAGACAGGCCCTCTTCGGCGACCAGCTCCTTGGTCAGGTCATAGGGAAAGCCGTAGGTATCGTGCAGCTTGAAGGCATCGTCCGCGTCTATCCACCACGTCTTCTTCGCCTTTGCTTCGGAGACCAGCTGTTCGAGTAGCTCGGTGCCCCGCTCCAAGGTGCGGCCGAAGCCCTCCTCCTCGTCGCCGACCCAGCGAGAGATCGTCGCGCGCTCGGCGACCAGCTCGGGATAGGCCTCCCCCATTACCTCGATCGCGCGCTCGGCGAAGCGACCCAGCCAAGGCGCTTCGAGGCCAAGCGTGCGGCCCTGCTGGATCGCCCGGCGCATGATCCGGCGCAGGATGTAGCCGCGGTCTTCGTTGGACGGGACGACGCCGTCGGCGATCAGGAAGGCGGCGCCGCGCGAGTGGTCGGCGACGATCCGCATCGCCCGGGTCACCGCGCCGCCTTCGTCGTAGGAGCGGCCGGACATCTCCTCGGCGAGGTCGATCAGCGGTCGGATCAGGTCGGTCTCGTAGACCGAGGGAACCTCCTGCAAGATCGCCGCCATGCGATCGAGGCCCATGCCCGTGTCGATGTTGCGCATCGGCAGCTCGGTGAGCGAGCCGTCGGCGCCGAGGTCATAGGTCATGAAGACGTGGTTCCAGAACTCCAGGTAGCGCTCGGTGTCGTCGCCGGGGCGCTCCGAGTCGTCGCCGAACTCGGGGCCGCGGTCGAAATAGAGCTCCGAACAGGGACCGCAGGGACCTGTCGGCCCGCCCTGCCAGAAGTTGTCCTCGCGGCCGAGCCTGACGATGCGCTCGTCGGCGACGCCGACGCGGCGCCAGACGGCAATGGCCTCCTCGTCAGGGCCGAGCCCGAGCTCCTCATCGCCACCGAAGACGGTCACCCAGATCCGCTCCGGGTCCATGCCGAAGCCCTCGGTCGAGAGCTCCCAGCCCCACGGAATCGACTCCTCCTTGAAGTACTCGCCGAAGCTCCAGTTGCCGAGCATCTCGAAGAAGGTGAGATGGCGGGCTGTGCTGCCGACCTCCTCGATGTCGGTCGTCCGGAAGCACTTCTGCACGTCGGCAAGGCGGCGCGCCGGCGGCTCCTCGCGGCCGAGGAAGTAGGGCTTGAAGGGCTGCATGCCCGCTGTCGTCAGCAAGACCGAAGGATCGTGTGAGGAGGGCACCAGAGAGGCGGACGGCACGATCTTGTGTCCCCGCGCGGCGAAAAAGGACAGATAGGTCTGGCGGATGTCGCTTGCCTTCATGGCAGGGAGCCTAGAGTCTGCCGACGCCGTCTGGCGCGGCGTCAGGAAGCGGTCGCAATGGTGCCGTGGCCGACGATCGCCTCGCCGGCGAGCAGCACGGCGGTCTGGCCCGGCGAGACGCCGGCGAAGTCCTCGCCGAGGGCGATCTCCAGTTTCGGGTGGACGCCTGTGTCAGTTGCCGAGACGGCGGCCGGGACCGGGCGCGAGCGGTAGCGGAGACGTACGGCGTCGACGCTGGCCCCGGCGCGGTGCAGTACTGCGTTGTGGATCTGGACCCTTCGCGCCATCAGGTCTCGTCGTGGACCGACCGTGACGGTGTTGGCGACTGCGTTGGTCGAGAGCACGTAGAGCGGCTCCTCGGCTCCGCCGCCGATCCCGCGCCGCTGACCGACCGTGAAGTTGTGATGGCCGCGGTGGCGGCCGATCGCCTTGCCGGAGCGGTCCAGCAGGTCGCCCTCGCGCTCACGCAGGCCGCCGTGGCGGCGCAGGAAGTCCGACTTGCCCTGGCCGGAGAGGAAACAGAGATCCTGGCTCTCAGGCTTGCGCGCCACCGCGAGGTTGTGGCGGGCGGCGATCTCCCGCACCTCGGGCTTGGTCAGCTCGGTCAGCGGGAAGCGCACCCGCGCGAGGATGCCTGGGGGCAGCGCCGCCAGCATGTAGCTCTGGTCCTTGTTCTCATCTGAGGCGGCGGCGAGCAGCGGCCCGTCCTCGTCCTCGACGATCCGCGCGTAATGGCCGGTGATCAGGTGCGTCGCGCCGAGGCGGCTTGCCAGATCGACCATCGCGGCGATCCGCACCTCGCCATTGCAGGCGATGCAGGGATTGGGCGTAGTGCCAGCGGCGTAGCCGGAGACGAACTCGGCAACGACGCGCCGGCGGAACTGCTCCTCCAGGTCGAGCGTCAGGTGCGGAATTCCGAGCGAATGGGCGAGCGAGCGCGCACCCAGCACGGCCTCGGGCGAGCAGCAGGCCTTCGCGCCATCAGTCTCCGGATCCGCCCAGAGCTTCAGCGTCACACCGACCACCTCGGCGCCTTGCTCCCGCTCCAAAAGCGCGGCGACCGCGCTGTCGACGCCACCAGACATCGCGACCAGGACCCGCTTCCGGTCTGGCTCGGCCAGCCGCCGATCGGATGAAGCCGCCCGCGCCAGCGCTCGATGCAGGGCATCGGCTGCAAGCTGTGCCGCGTGCCGCTTGGCCGGCGTCAGCCCACCGATCGCCTCGTCGACGTCGTCGAGCCCGATCCGAGCCGCATCCAGCACCGGTTCCCCGTCGACCATCTCGGCAACGGCTGCGGTCGCCGCCCGAGTGGCTCCACATCCCTCCGCATCGAAGGTGACCGTCGCGACGATCCCATTGTCGACGACGACGGAGAGGCGCGAGAGATCGCCACACGCCGCGCCGCCAGCCGCGCCGGTAAACGCGCCGTCCTCAGGCGGTCCAAGCCGACTCACGTCGCGAAGATAGTGCTCGAACAGCTCCTGACTCATCCGCTACAGGGTAGGAGGCCGCCGCTCTCCGCGCAGCAGGCTGCGCAGATCGGCGACGACAGCAGGCGCATCGTCGCGAAGCTGCCGCCAGGTAACACGGATCACCCGCCATCCCTCGACAAGCAGCAGCCGGTCGCGCTCGCGGTCCTTCTCGAAGGCCAGATCAGTTCCATGTGCTTCCCACCCGTCGAGCTCGGCGATCAACCGCTGTTCGGCCCAGAGGCAATCGACCTCGAAGAACCGCCCCTGAGCTGAGAGGTGGGCGTTAAGTCGCGGACGCGGAAGCTCGGCGCCGTCCAGGACCACCTGGAATCGCCGCTCCAGCTCCCTGCGAGTGATTCCCCGCATCACCGTGCGATCCCGAAACACGGCCCGCAGGACCGCCGACCCACCCCGCCTTGGATAGCGCTCGAGCAGATCGGGCACTGAAAGCTTGTCGGTCAGCCTCAGCACTTCGGCCTCGTTCAGCGCCCGTTCAAGCTGACGCCTCGTGAGAACGCCGGCCAGATCCAAGAGGGTGCGCGACACCGACGTGACGGGGATCCCGTTCACCTGCGACGCCTCATCCACAGGAACCGGAGAACGATGGCCGACGATTCCTCTTCGGGAGCGAAAGTTGCCGGGCCTCGTCACCTCTGGCAGGGCGGCCGATCGCGGAGTGAGCATCCACAACCCCCCAGCCGCCCGATGACTCAAGACCGCGCCACGACCGATTGCGAGCACCGCCGCCATCCATCGCGCTTCCTGGCTCAGCAGCGAGTGCCCGGCCGTGTAGACGCCACGGTGGACCGCAAGCAAGGAACCCCGAGAAAGCCTGCCCTTCACCTGATCAGAGGAGATCCCGCGGGCCAAAAGCTGCCGCCGAGCAACCACACCGTGTTGGCGCTCTGCCAGCCTCGCAATCACAAGATCAGGGGCCAAGCCGGCACCCATGTGACGTTGGGTGCCTATATCGCCCTCAACGTTGCGCGGGTCGGGGCGTCCTACGGCCTGCGAATCCATGGGCCCCACGCTGCCGGGCCGTGACGCGCGCGTGTGCGCGGAAACGCGTGCCTTTGTAACGCAAAGAGGCTCCAACCCGCCGGTACCGCCTCTGGCTTTGATCCCTTGAAGTAAAGGGTGGGGGCCTCCTCGCAGTCCCAAAGAACCGAGAGAGATCAGCTCCCGCGCCGTTTGTGTTGGGTCAAACGGTGAGGCGGCTCACGTACGGGCTCGAGCCTCAGCGGAACCGTAGCACTGGGCGAGTGCCGTGGCGAGTGTTCAGTCGTCCATGTTGGAAAGCAGCAACTCGGCCTCGCTCCAGTCTTCAGGCTGGACCCGCAGGGCGATGTCGCCGCGGCCGAAACGGTCGAGTGGCCAGTCGACCGTCAGCACCGCCTCGATCTGAGCCTCTTTCAGGGCCTGGTGCCAGGCGCGGGCGGTCTTGACGTCGGCGAAATCACGCACCACCTCCCAGTCGTCGAAACGCGGATCGTCAACGTGGACAGGCGTCGCTCCCGGCCCTGGACGGCGGCCGATCAGGACCGTCCGGATCCGGCCGAAGAAGCTCATCGCCCGCCGGGCGGCCTCTTGGCGCGAAGCTGAAGCCCTACGTCACGCAGCTGCACCTCGTCTATCGGCGCTGGAGCGCCGGTCAGCGCGTCGGCGCCTGAGGCGGTCTTCGGGAAGGCGATCACGTCGCGAATCGAGTCGGCATTGGCGAGGCGCTGGACGAGGCGGTCGAGGCCGAAGGCAATGCCGCCGTGCGGCGGAGCGCCATAGCGCAGCGCCTCGAGCAGAAAGCCGAAGCGTGCCTCCGCTTCGGCCTCGTCGATGCCGAGGGCGGCGAAGACCTTGCCCTGCAGGCCGGCGTCGCTGATGCGGATCGAGCCCCCACCCATCTCCTGACCGTTCCAAACCAAGTCGTAGGCAAGCGCCCGCGCGCCGCCGGGGTCGGCAGGGTCGAAGTCAGCGGCGGGCGACGTGAACGGATGGTGCAGCGGGTCCCAGCCACCGCCATCGCTGGACTCCATCAGCGGCCAGTCGACGATCCACAGCAGCGCATCGGCTCCCTCGGGAACGAGGTTGAAGTCAGCGGCCAGGTCGAGCCGCAATTGGGCGAGCACGGCGTTGGCGACCTTGGGCTTATCTGCGACGACGAGCAGGAGGTCGCCCTCCTCGGCACCGAGCCGCTCGTTCAGAGCGCCCAGCTCCGCGGCGGAGAGAAACTTCGCGGTTGGCGAGCGCCAGCCCCCACCCTCTCGGAACGCCCAGACCAGACCCTTGGCACCAAGCTCCTGGGCGCGCGAGATCAGTCCGTCGAGGGCGGAGCGCGGCAGCTCGCGCTTGCCTGCGTTCAATCCCCGCACCGTCCCGCCGGCGGCGATGACAGAAGCGAAGACCTTGAACTCGGTGCCGGCCAGGATGTTGTTGAGGTCGACGAGCTCCATGCCAAAGCGAGTATCGGGACGGTCGGTGCCAAAGCGCGAAATCGCCTCGTCGTAGGGCAGGCGCTGCAGCGGCAGGCTCAAGGACGGGCCGCCCACCCGCTCGAAGACGTGCGCCAGGAGGCGCTCGTTGACCTCGATCACGTCGTCGACCCCAACGAAGGACATCTCGATATCGAGCTGGGTGAAGTCCGGCTGGCGATCGGCCCTCAGGTCCTCGTCACGGAAGCAGCGAGCCACCTGGTAGTAGCGCTCGAAGCCCGCGACCATAAGCAGCTGCTTAAACAGCTGCGGCGACTGCGGAAGCGCGTAGAAGGAGCCCTGCTGGCTGCGGCTGGGCACGAGGAAGTCGCGGGCGCCCTCCGGGGTCGAGCGGGTCAGCACCGGCGTCTCGATGTCGAGGAAGCCCTCGCGGTCGAGGAACTCACGCATCGCCGCAGTGACCCGGTGGCGGAGCATGAGCGCCTCGCGCATCTGCTCGCGGCGCAGGTCCAAGTAGCGGTGGCGCAGCCGAGCATCCTCGCCGACGTCGCCGGCGAAGCCCTCGATCTGGAACGGAGGCGTCTCGGCATCGGCGAGCAACTCGGCGGCGCTCACCTTGAGCTCGACCTCTCCCGTCGGAAGCTCGGGATTGACCGTCTCGGGCGAGCGCTGCACGACGCTGCCGGAGGCGCTCACCACGTCCTCGGGCCGCAGCCTGTGGCCGAGCTCGAAGGCGCCACCCGCATCCTCGGGGTGGAAGACCAGCTGGACGATGCCGGTGCGATCACGCAGGTCTATGAAGATGAGGCCGCCGTGATCCCGCCGCCGGTGCACCCAGCCCGCCACTCGAGCCTCTGCTCCAACCCGGTCGCCCAGCACCCCTCCGCACCACGTATCGCGATAGCCGTTGGCGCGAAGTGAAGGGAGGTCGCTCATGCCTGGCCTCCAGTTATCTCGGCGATGAGATCACCGGTGTCGACCGGTCGCTGCTCGCCGCTCGACATGTCGCGCAGCTGTGCACCGCCGCCTTCGAGGATCACCACCCGCCGGGCGCCGATCCGATCGGCGTGCTTGAACTGCCCCTTCAGTCCACGCCCGCCGAGGTCGACCTCGGCTGACAGCCCGGCCTTGCGCAGTTCGCCCGCCAGGATCAGCGCCAGCGACCTGCCCTCGGACTCCTCATCAGCAACCGCGATGAAGACGTCACGTCCTGGCGCAGGGCTTTCCTCGTCCAGGGCCAGCATGATCCGCTCGATCCCGGCCGCCCAGCCAACCGCCGGGGCCGGCCGGCCGCCGAGCTGCTCGACCAGGCCGTCGTAGCGCCCGCCGCCGCCGATCTCCGACTGCGCGCCGAGCCGGTCGCAGACGAAGGAGAAGATCGTCCGCGTGTAGTAGTCGAGGCCGCGGACGAGGGTGGGGTCGATCGTGTACTCGACACCGGAGGCATCGAGCAGCGCCCGCACCTCGGCAAAGTGATCGGCGTCCTCACCTTCGAGCCGCTCGACCAGCTTCGGCGCGGCCGCCATCGCCGCCCGCGTCCCCTCGTCGTTGGAGTCGAAGGCGCGCAAGGGGTTGGCGTCGATCCGCTCCCGCACCTCTTTCGCCAGCTCGGTCTCGTGCGCGCGAAGGTACGCCTTCAGTTCCTCGAGGTAGGCCTGACGGGCGTCCAGCGAGCCCAGACTGCCCAGGCGCAGCTCGACGCCCGGCACGCCGAGCTCGGCCAGCAGGTCGGCGAGCAGGCCGATCGCCTCGGCGTCGGCGATAGGCGAGTCAGTCCCGATCGCCTCAGCGCCGAGTTGGTGGAACTGGCGGTAACGGCCTGCTTGCGGGCGCTCGTGGCGGAAGAAGGGCCCCACGTAGAACAGCTTCACCGGCTGCGCCAGCGCCTGCATGCCGTGCTCGACGTAGGCGCGGCAGATCGGCGCCGTGCCCTCGGGCCGCAGGGTGAGGCTGCGCCCGCCCTTGTCCTCGAAGGTGAACATCTCCTTGCGGACGATGTCGGTGGAGTGGCCGACCCCGCGCTCGAACAGCTCGGTGTCCTCGAAGCTGGGCGTGGCGATCGGCTCGTAGCCGGCGCGGGCGAAGATCGCCGCGGCGGTGCGCTCGATCCGCCCGCGTGTGCGCGCCACGTCAGGCAGGACGTCGAAGGTCCCGCGCGGAGCCTGGTACTTGTGCCCTGCCACAGTGGGCGACCTTACCTGCGCCGGCAGCAGACCGACTGCCTACTGCGACAGCTGGGCCAGGAACGGATTGCTCAGCCGCTCCGCGCTCAGTGTGGTGAGGCCCATATGCCCTGGGTAGACGGTGGTCTCGGGCGATTGTGAGTCGAACAGCGTGGCGATTGACCGCATCAGGGTCGGCCCATCCCCGCCGGGAAGGTCGACCCGCCCGACCGAGCCCTGAAAGAGCACGTCGCCGGAGAAGATCGCCTCCTCGCCGCGGACCGAGTAGGTGACGTGGCCGGGACTGTGGCCGGGCGTGAAGACAACGTCGAGCGCCAGACCGGCCAGCTCCAGCGTCTCGCCCCCCTTCACGGTCTCATCGGCCTCATAGCTCTCGTAGGGGCCGAATCCGGCGTAGGTGAAGGACATGATGTCGGCGAGTACCGGCACCTCGATCTCGGGGCAGTAGACGGGAGCGCCGGTCTCCCTCGCCACCGGCGCGACTGCGCCGACGTGGTCGAAGTGACAGTGGGTGATCAGGATCGCCTCGACCTCGGCGCCGGTCGCCTCGACCTCGGCCAGGATCCGCTCCGCCTCCTCGCCGGGGTCGACGATCAGCGCCTTGCCGGAGTCCTCGTTGTTGATGACGAAGCAGTTCTCGGCGATCGGACCGACCGTGAGCTGGCGTACGTCGAGGCTCACGAGCGACCGGCGTCGCGCATCCGTGCCCGCTCCCGGCGCCGCCACATCATCATGTCGATGTAGTAGCCGGCCGGGATGTAGAAGACGAGCATGAAAGCGCCGAGCGCGAGTGCCGCGCCAAGTGGCCGTTTGAAGATCAACAGCAGGAGGATGGCGAAGATCACGGCTGCGCCGATGCCGCGCATGGCCGAATTGCGCCAGGTCGGCGGATGGTCGCCACGCGGGGCGCGTTTGGTGCCGGCGCGGGCCTGGGCTTTTGCCTCGGCTCGCGTCTTCGGGCGCGAGCGACGGCTGGTATCGATGCGACCGCCCTGGGTGCCGCGATGCTTGCGCCGGCGCTTCTTCTTCGTCTGAGCCATAGCCGGAATTTAGTTGACCAGCGTCCGGCACGCCTCAGGAGGCGGTCGCGAGGCGGCCCTCGATGGTCTGCATGACCGAATCGAAGTCGCGGATCGGCACGTCGGTTGGATATCCGAGCAGGGCCGCGGCCGGGACCAGCCCGATGATCTCCGCCGCGACCGGCCTGGCCTCAAGCGGCTCGGCGAGGTCGCGGACGCGCTCGACAAGGTCAGCGAGCGGTACGGCGAGCGGATCATGGACATTGGTCGAGACCTGACTGCGGCCCCCCGAGAGGGTCAGGCCGATTGCCCGCACGCCGCGCAGGCCGCCGCCCGACTCCCGCAGTCCAGCGGCGACCGCTCGAGCGATGTCCCCGTCACCACTGTCCAATTCGACGTTGAAAGCGGCGAGCGGGGGGCGCGCCGTGACCAGCGTCACCCCGGCCGTCGGGTGCGGCAGTGCTGGCCCATAGTCCGGGCGCAGGCCTCCCCCCTCCATGCGCAGCCAAAGCTCGGCGAGTCCGCCGTTGCGAAAGTAGGCCCGCTCGACGTGCCCGGGCCGGCTGGCCAGCTCGCCGTAAAGGAAGACGGGAACGCCGAGGCCGCCGATCTGCGCGGCGACCTCGATCGCCTCGGTGCGCGCGGCGGCGCGATCAGCGGGATCGAGCCAGACGACCGGGCAGACGTCGAGCGCCCCGACCGCGGGGTGCAGGCCCCGATAAGGACTCATGTCCAGTGTCTCAATCGCAACCGCGGCGCCGGAGAGGAGCGCATCTCGCAGCGGCGCCGGGCCGGCCGTGAGAGTGAAGACGGTGCGATCGTGATCGGCGTCGGAATGGCGATCGAGCACTGCCGCCCCGCGCGAAAAAGCACTCTCCAGCGCAGCGATCCGGGCTGCATCGGCCCCCTCGGAGACGTTTGGGACGGCGAGGAGCTGCGCCACCGGCTAGACGCGCAGCTCGCCGCCGCGGACGAGCTCTTTGCCGTCAATCTCGACGGTCGGCTCGAGGATCACGCAGTCGAGGTGCACGGGAACTTGAACACCGCCACCGATTGCCGCCGAAGCGCCAAAGGCAACGTGAGCGGTCCCGAGGATCTTCTCGTCCTCGAGGATATTGCCGGTCAAGGTCGCCTCTTCGTTGGTGCCGATCCCCAGCTCGGCGACGTTGGTGCCGTCCTCGCCATGCTTTGTCAGCAATTCAAGCAGCGTTGCGCCCTCCGGCCCCGTGGCATCGGTCAGGTGGCCGCCGCGAATGGTCAGCTCGACCGGCGTCTCCACCTTGCCGACGCCGGCGATCGAGCCGTCGACGACGAGCGTCCCCTCCCCGGTTCCCTCGGCCGGCGAGACGAAGGCCTCGCCGCAGGGCAGGTTGCCGAAGGCGCCCGGCGCGTTGAGGACTCCGGCGTCGGCGATCGGCACGCGGTCCTTGAGGCCAAGCCGTAGGTCGCTGCCGTGCGGGCAGGTGATCCGCGCCTCATCGCCGCTGCGCAGTGCCGCGGCCAGAGCGGCCCCGCGCCGCCGCAGAGCCGCCATGTCGGCGTTCATCAGTCGCGCCAGCATGTCGTCGGTGACCCCGGGCAGCGTCGCAATCCGCACACCAGCCTGGTTGGCGGCGCGGCGCGCGTAGGTGTGCGAGAGCGACTGAATGGTCGGCGCCAACACCACGTGGGAGGCGATCATCGCCGCCGCCACCGGAGTCGGCGGCTCGGCCCCGTGGGAGTCGAGCTCGGAAATGACCGCCAGGGTCGCGTAGGCCCCGTCGCCCTCGGCCTCGATCCGCATCAAAGCACCGATCTCCTCGGTGACCGGGTTGCAGATCACCAAGACCTCTTCGGCCGGTTCGACCTGCAGGCAATCCCGCAGAACCGTCCGCACAGCTCGATCGAGTTCCTGCGTCACAGCAATAAGGCTAAAGGCCCAGCGGCCAAGACGAACATAGCCCCTCCATCGCTACGATCCTCAAGCCCCGCCGGAGTAGCTCAGCTGGTTAGAGCAGCGGAATCATAATCCGCGTGTCGGGGGTTCGAGTCCCTCCTCCGGCATACACCTTAGTTCACTCGTGTTCCCTTGTGCACCGCTCCAAAGCGGATTCCTGAGCGACACGCGGAAGATCGCTTGCCCCCTGTTCCCTCTGGTTCACCGCCGTTCCAGCCTGTCGAGGTCGCATTTAGGTCGCATTCGGCATCTGATTGCTTGCGCTCTCTTGAGCCTCTTCCCCCAGCTAACCGGGAGGCAAGGTCGCTCAGCGTTGTTGCTTTCCCGCCCGATTCCGACTGGCCCCTTAGGTCGACCATCGGCGGGACAAACGAGCGCCTTTGATCATCACGGGAGGGGGCGGCGCCTCGGCTGATCATGATCGAGATCAAGGAGAAGCCTCATCACCGGGACTTCCTTGTTGAGTGGATCGTCTCTCAAGAAAGTCGCGACGCACTCGTTCTCGCTGCCGCAGGTTCCCGTCCATCGCTTGCTTGAAGGCAAACCCGTGATCTCCTCCGCGAGCTCGGGCAAGAAGGTAGATTTCCCAGCCAAGTTCGTCGAGTTGGCCGTCAGCCGAAAGGCCGCGCTGTTGTTCTTTGCAGAACTCGACTGCCGCTCGATCGCCTTTGAACTTCAGCGGTTCTAGTGCCGCCACTCGCGGCACCACCTTGGCACCCGCGCGCGCGCCGGAAGCGAATGCCTCGGGCTCAGTCTCTCGGCGCCAGGACACAGATTGTGGCTCTGAAGTATCGGCGCTGTTCACGGCGCGCCGCAATGCTTCGGCGAAGCCCTCGACGACAGCTAGGCGAATGGGTCCCCAGTCCCAGGCGTTCGGGTCAAGGTCGCGGGAGGCGACCGCTACGACCCTCGCGAGCGGCTGCAGTGCCGCGACGAGCGCCTCTACCTGCTGGTTCGGCATCGTCGCGGCATGAGTGACGGCGCCAAGGATGTCCGAGACAGGCACGAGCATTTCCCCGAGCATCGCTTCGTCCTCCGCGAGCGGAGCCAATATCCCCTTGCTGAAGATGCCGCCCTCGCGAAGCTGAGATAGGACTTGCTCGGCGGGCCGGGCGTCGCTCAAGGCGGCCATTTCATTGCGCATAGGCGGATCGTCGGCGAGATCTTCGGCGAGCCATGAGACGCAGGTCGCAATCACCCACTTGTCGCCTTGATCGATGGTTCCCGCCTGCCAACGCTTCTTTGCCTCCGACCACCACTCGGCCATCGGAAACCCGTGGGCGGCTTCTGGGACGCGCGGGAGAAGATCGCGCCTTCCCAAGGACCAAAGCTCGGCGACGCCGATCTCGAAGAGCTCGTCCTCGGTCGGTTCCCGTGCAGGCTCCAAGATTGTCGGCTTGGACACCGTCCCCTGGCTAGGCGCAGCCGCGGCAGGGGCAACTCCAAGGGCATTAGTTAGAGCCAGCCCAACTGCCCTTGCGAACTCGGGACCGACCTGGACAGGCGCATCGATCATGAATCTCCCGGATCCCGTGGTTGGGCGATCATCGGGCCGATAGCTGAAGCGAAGGTCATCGAGGGATCGCGCAATCTCGGGATCGTGGCTGCGCAATGCACCGAGGATGTCAATCACGGGTCGATGCTCAGAACGGGCAATTGCTGCCTCGAATGACTCCCCCGTTCGGAGCACAATCGGTAGGACGATGGTCCCGACCTCCTTGCCGGGAAACCGGCGCACGGCGCGACCAACGGCCTGGATGATGGAGGCTTGGCCGCGGCGAGTGTCGATGAATGCGACAGCATCGATCCCCGGATAGTCGACTCCTTCCGTCAGCAGCTTCACGTTGGAGAGCAAGCGATGCTCGGCCGGCTCATCGGCAGAAAACCTCTCCAGAAGCCGGGCCCGCACGGCTGGGCGCATACCGGCGCCGTCGACGTGCTCCACCCACAGTGGTGCTGTCGGTGCGTCCTGCGGGTCGAGCAGGCTCGATGCGGTCGGAAACTGAGCACTGAACCGCTTGGAGTGCGGGATAGAAGATTGAAACGCCACTATCCGTTTGCAGTCGTAGCGACGCATCGCCCGCGCACATGCGATCTGAGTGGCCAGGCTGGCGGGTCGATGTTTTCGTCCCCGTCCGCAGTGACAACACGGTGCTTTGCGATCAGCTGATGCACTTCATCGTCGGAGACCGGGATGACGGCAACCTGATATGGACAAAGGAGCTCCAGCTCCGTTGCCTTGGCAAAGCTCAGGTGATGGATAACACGACCGAAACGCGGATAGTCATCCATCGACGCCAGCTTCACATTTTGATCCCGAGCGCGGCCCTTATCACGGGTTCCGAAAATCGTCGGCGTGGCGGTGAAGAAGAGCCTACGATCCGCGCGTATGGCCTCCGCATCCAGAATCGTCTTGTGCGACGACGACTCAAGCCCGGCGCACCTATGAGCCTCATCTGCAATCGCGAGATCGAAGGACTGGTCGGTCAGCTTCATCGCCTTCGCAACGGCAGGCGAGGAGTTGTAGGTGCATACGGCGAGGAGGGGCTGATCGGAGCTGAGGGCCTCGGCGATCGTGGCCGGGTTGGTCGTCCTTAGGTTGCCGAGCTCGTCGTTCTTGGCGAGATCCTCCACTTCTGACCGCTGCTTATCGCTGCAGACCGAGAGAAATCGCCGCCTAGTCGCCGCGTGCCGCGCCCAGACGCTAGCCGTCTGTCGAAGGAGCGGCAGGGTAGGAACGAGCACCAGCACCTTCTTGGCCTGCAGGCGGTCCGCCGCCCATGCCTCAAGCAGGCTCTTGCCGGTCCCGCACGCCATGACCACCTGACCACGCTTCTCACCCGAGTCGGCCCAGGCTTCGATGTCCTGCAAGGCCGTAACCTGATGCGGCCGTGGGTGAGCAGAACTCAGCGTTACGGGCATCAAATCCTCGGCGCTGTGAGGCCAATCCACCTCCGAGCGCCGAAGGCCGTCGCGAAGACAGGTGGATACAGGCTTCTCCTGGGCTCGCATCACCTCGAAAGCGCTGCTCGAAACACGATCAGTCGACCCGATGAGCAGGCGCTCAGCGATAACAGGCCGATTCGACTCGCTCAGGAACTTGTCAACGTCGGCCTTGGTAATCGAGTGCTGGGCGCCATAGTTCTTAGCCTGGATTGCAAAGAGGCGGCCGTCATGCGTCTCGGCGATCAAGTCGATCCCTCGGTCCCGGCCCCAGCGCTCCGGCCACTCCTCCCATAGCCATACCTTGCGAAAGATCGTCTTCCACAGCGGCTCGCTTTCGAGATACCACTTGCATAGAAGCTCGAACTCTTTGCCGTCGGAACCGAAAGTGTCGAGTAGTGCGTCGAGGGTTTTTTCGTGTCGCGCGGCCACGATTGAAACGTAGAGCCCTGGGAGGATGCTGGGTCGGTCGCGAGAGCCCTACAAAGGTCCGTGAGTTCTGCGGCTGAGCGCTATCGACGCGAGGGCTCGACCGGTCGCGAGTGCGGACTGGCTACGAGAGGTGAGAACGGCGCGAGGCGATCAAAACGGTCCGTCCCCCAGTTGGCCGACGTCAGATCAATGCGCTATCAGGAACGATCGGGCACAGATCTTTGGCGGCGGCTGCCTAATACGGCCCTTTGGGTATGAACTCGTATTCGTTCCAAGGCTCACGGTCGGTGACCGTAGGCAAAGGGCCGATTCCGGGCTGAACACATTTCGGACATAGCGGCAGCCACATCTCAAGCCGGTCGTCCCGGTCGGCCATTGCGAAGAACTCTTGCTCACCGAATTTCTGGGCACCCCGCGTTAGAACCATCATCGTGGACGCTTTCGTGCCCAGCCCGCCAATCACTCCCGTCGTATGGGCAATGACAGCCGCCGAGCCACAAAACATCGCGCCGAACTCGGTTGCAGTTCCGCATTTGATGCACAGGTCAGCCATGGCCCTGATTGTGGCGGTCTGACTGGACGAACGCGGCCTCGCCTGCTTGCCGGTCAGGTGATGGTTCCCAGCCCATTTATCCGATGGCTTCCCGAATTTGGTCGTAGCTCTGGCGAGTCGGGTGCGTGTAGTGGGCGGTCGCCGTCTGGATTGTGTGGCGCGT
>Ga0136846_1209259_pt1 | contig 16696 bp, 12 predicted proteins | sample HopSoiMetagenom2_FD_96841 | JGI IMG/M metagenome (GOLD analysis project Ga0136846, IMG submission 96841) | Grasslands soil microbial communities from Hopland, California, USA - 2 Assembly 2016 (version 4) | ecosystem: Environmental > Terrestrial > Soil > Grasslands | place: USA: Hopland... | reverse complement strand
TACGAGGTGATCGGCGGCGGCCGGCGCCTCGCCGCGCTCAAGCTGCTGGTCAAGCGCAAGCAGGCCCCGAAATCCGCGTCCGTGCCCTGCGTCATCGTCGAAGGGGAGGGCGAGGAGCTGTCCCAGGCCGAGAACGTGGTCCGCGAGAACCTGCATCCGGCCGACCAGTTCGAGGCCTTCAAGCGGCTCGTGGACGAGCATGGTTTGGGGGCGGAGGAGATCGCCGCTCGCTTCGGCGTGACGCCGCAGGTGGTGCGGCAGCGGCTGCGGCTCGGCGCCGTCAGCCCGACGCTCCTGCAGGTCTATCGCGAGGGCGGGCTGACGCTGGAGCAGTTGATGGCCTTCGCCGTCACCGAGGACCATGCCCGCCAGGACGACGCCTTCGCCCGCCTGTCGTGGAACCGGGAGCCCGCCTTCATCCGGCGGATGCTGACCGAAGGGCACGTCTCCGCCCGCGACCGCCGGGCCGTGTTCGTCGGCGCCGCCGCTTATGAGGAAGCCGGCGGGACGATCCTGCGCGACCTGTTCACCGAGGACGGCGGCGGCTGGTTCGAGGACGCCGCCCTGCTCGACCGGCTGGTGCTGGAGAAGCTGGAGCGGGTGGCGGAGGACGTCCGGGCCGAGGGCTGGAAATCGGTCGAGGTCTACATCAACTATCCCTATGCGCATGGCCTGAGCCGGGCCTATCCGCAGCCGGTGGAACTGCCGCCCGAGGATCAGGCGAGGCTCGAAGCGCTGTCCGCCGAATGGGACGAAGTGGCCCAGCAGTACGATGGCATCGACGATCTGCCGGAGGAGGTCGCCGCCCGTCTGGATGCGCTGAATGCCCAAATCGAGCGGCTGTCGGCGCAGCGGCATGCCTATGACCCGGACGTGATCGCCCGGGGCGGGGTCTATGTGGTGCTCGGCCATGATGGCGCCGCCCGGATCGAGCGCGGCTTCGTCCGGCTGGAGGACGAGCCGGAGACGGAGAGCGCAGACCCCGCCGCCGAAGATGAGGGCGCGGACGAGGACGAGGGCGATCATGACGCCGACAAGCCGCTGTCGGACAGTCTGGTCCGCGACCTCATGGCGCATCGGACGCTGGGGCTGCGGCTCGCCCTCGGCGAGAACCCGGACATGGCATTGCTCGCCGTCACGCATGCCTTGGCCGCGCGGACCTTCTTCCGAGGCGAGGACGATGGCTCCTGCCTCGACATCCGTCCGAACCAGGCCTTCCTGGGCGGGCATGCGGATGGCATCGCCGACACCGCAGCGACGCAGAAGCTCGGCGAGAGCCATGCCTCCTGGGCCGCGCAGATGCCGGCGGATGTGGCCGATCTGTGGGGCTTCGTCGTCGGCCTCGACCATGACAGCAGGATGGCCCTGCTTGCCCATTGCGCGGCCCTGACCGTGTTCGCGGTGCGGATCCCCTGGGATCCTCGGCCGAAGGCGCTGGCGATGGCGGATGGATTGGCCCAGACGCTGGCGCTCGATATGACGGCGTATTGGTCGCCCACCGCGCGGAGCTACTTCGGGCGGGTCACGAAAGCGCACATCCTTGCCGCCGTGCGCGAGGGTGTTTCGGACGAAGCGGCCGATCGGATGATCGGCATGAAGAAGCACGAGATGGCAGAGGCCGCGGAACAGCTTCTGGCCGGGACTGGCTGGCTGCCGGCGGTGCTCCGGACGACCGAGATGGCACCGAGCGGGAGCGCCGACGCGGCTGATGGCGAGCGATACGCGGACGCCGCTGAATAGAAACATCTACCGGGGCCGCCGAGCGGCCCCGGCTTTTTCCCGACCCTACATCTCGCGGTAGGAGAGGTGCACGACCGTGGCCGGTTCGTCCCCTATGCGGACCTCCAGAAGCCTTCCATGCGCCTCCGGAGCGGACATCCGCATAGACCCTGATCGATCCCGAAACCGGACTACCAGCGCAAGGCAGGTCGGGCCCGAGAACTGGCATTCGCACCGGTGTCAGATACTGCTTGGACGGGCTGACCCCGGCGTTCTCTGGCCTCTGCTCCTGGAGCGCTTCTACAGCGGCCGGCAGCACCGCGAAATGCCCTCAACCCGCTGATCATGCGCCTAGATCATCAACGACCTCAATAGAATCAACCCGGCAGTCTATAGTGCAATGTTGAAACCGCCCGATATAATTGAGTGGGAGTAGGGGGAAATCGGCGGCAATAGCGTAGGTTCGGCGGGCCGTTTGCCCACCACTCACCAGTACGCATCAGTTGCCACTTGCTGCTTTTCTGTTCCTTCCAAACCGTTTGGTCGATCTGAACCGCGGGTTGAGGGCGGTGTAAAGTGCCTTCATCTATGTGTAGGGCTATAGCGTGCCATGGCGTGCAAATCGGCGGGGCAGCTTTGCGCTAAGCGGCCGTTCTGCGTTCGAACCGGACGCGTCCGGCTCTGGCCCACAGCCGACGTCTGGGATGCCGGCTTTTCGGGCAGCGCAGTCTGGCGCTAGGCGCGAATGCCGAAATTGGCGACTGGCAAACTTCAATGCACCGAGAACGATCCGTTTCGGCGGCGTCTGCCGCTTTCTAGTAATCACGAGCAGCTTCGGTCTCGATATTGCCGCGGCGCAAGGCCGAACCGATTGCGAAAGCCCCGGTTGAAGACGGAGAGATCGTTGAAGCCAACCGAATAGGCGATGGAGGCGATTCCCTCACCGGCGCGACGGGGATCGAGCAGAGCCCGGCGACTCTCCTCCAGCCGCGTCTCCAGCAGCCAGCGCCCGAAGCTCTGGCCCGTTGCGGCAAAGCGCGCATGCAGCGTGCGCAGCGAGATATTGAAATGCGCCGCCACGACACCAGGCGACAGCGTCTCGTCGCCGAGCCGCCCGCGGCAGAAGGCGAGGATCGCCTCATGCAGACGATCGGGGCTGGGGCCGCCGGCACCGCTCGAAAGCCCGATCAGATTGCATAGATTATCGGTGAGCAGGCTTGCGGACATCTCGTCCATGGCCTCGCCATGGCGGGCCAGCTCCAGGAAGTGGCGCCGTGCCAGCGACACGAAGCGCGATGTCAGCGCGATATGGTGCGGGCGGCCACGCACGAGCCAAGGCGCCTTGAGCAGGAGCGTTCGGCGCGGCAGGACGGCGACAACGCGCCGGACGTCTTCCGAGAACGAGAGGCGGAACGGCCGCGCCCCGTCGACCAGGCCAATTTCGCCAGGCTGGAGCAAGAGCCGCTCATCGCCCTGCGAGAGCCGGCATTGACCCCGCTCCTGCAGGCTGATGAGAATGCTGTCGTCGCCCTGAGCGACGTGGCGGGGGGTACGCACGACCTCGTGCCGCGTCGAGCGGAAGCTCGCGATCCTGACATCGCCGAAGCTGCGCCCGACAATAGAGGCGTGGAAGGCTCCCTGCGGGCCAGGCGCCTCTGTCGCAACGTTGAGCACGGCGCGGCACACGGTCTCGCGCCAGTAGTCGAATCCGGAATCGGGCTCCAGACCTTCCGTGCCCCAAACGATGGTCCCCATGACCTTCTCCGCCCGGCAGCCGACAGAACCCGCCGGGGCACCAGCAGCCTTTCATAAGAACGATTTGCACGCAAAGCCGGATTTTTCTGCACGCAGCGCCGAGACCTCGCGCCGCCTGCTTCTTAGCTTTCCGCTTGGAGGACAGACGGGTCATGCAGACGGATTTCACCGCCGAGCAATTGCGCGATCCCGCGATCCGGGAAGCCGCCGACATCCTCGGCACCTGCGTGCATTATGGCTTCTGCACCAATACCTGTCCGACCTATGTGCTGAGCCGCGACGAGAACGAATCCCCGCGCGGGCGCATCGACCTAATCCGCGAGATGCTGGAGAGCGAGGCGCCGCCGAAGGCGCAGACCGTCGCGCATCTCGACAGCTGCCTCTCCTGCCTGTCCTGCATGACTACCTGCGCGGCGAAGGTGGACTACGCGCATCTGATCGACCGGGCCCGGTTCCATGTCGAGCGCCGGCACCGCCGGCCGCCGGCCGAGCGCGCCTTGCGGGCGCTGCTCGCCTTCGTCCTGCCGCGACCGCGGCTGTTCCATGCGGCACTGGCGCTCGGCCGTCTTGGACGCCACTTGCAGAGGCTGCTACCGTCACGGCTTCGGCCTCTGCTCGCGATGATCCCGGAGCGGACGCGGGCGCAGATCCTGGCGCCGCAGGTGTTCAAGGCCGAGGGCGAAAGCCGGACGCGGGTGGCGCTGCTCGCCGGCTGCGCCCAGCAGGTGCTGGATGGCAACATCAACGCGGCGACGATCCGCCTGCTGACACGGCATGGCTGCGAGGTCATCGTGGCCGCCGAGGCCGGCTGCTGTGGTTCGCTGACGCTGCATATGGGCCGCGAGGATGAGGCCATGGCGGCCGCCGCCGCCAACGTCCGATCTTGGATGCGCGAGCGTCGTGGCGAGGGGCTCGACGCCGTGATCGTCAACGCCTCCGGATGCGGTACGACGGTCAAGGATTACGGCCATCTCCTCGGTCGGACTGAACTCGCGGGCGAAGCGAAGGAGATCGCCGGCATCGCCCGCGACGTCACCGAATTCCTCGCCGGCATCGGGCTTCGGCCGGCAGCACCGGAGCGTCCGCGCCTGCGCGTCACCTATCACGACGCCTGCTCGATGCAGCACGGCCAGTGCGTCACCCGGCCGCCGCGCGACCTGCTGCGCGCCGTGGGTTTCGAAGTGATGGACGTGCCGGAGAAGCATTTCTGCTGCGGCTCGGCCGGGACCTACAACCTGCTCCAGCCCGCGACGGCCGAAACCCTGGGCCGGCGCAAGGCGGGCCATATCGACAGCACGGCGCCGGATGTCGTGGCGGCCGGCAACATCGGCTGCCTGACGCAGCTGCGGCGCTATGTCGGCGCGCCGATGGCGCACACCGTCGAGCTCTTGGACTGGGCGACGGGCGGCCCGCTGCCGCCTGCCCTGGCCGGGGCGGCGCTGACGAACCGGCCCGCACCGGAGCCGGAGGAGGCGACGGCCGCGACTAGCGCCCCGGCGCCGAACGACGACGCCGGCTTCTGGTGATCGGCCCAGGCACACGACAACGGAGGGGAGACGCCGGCATGGCGGAGGCATTCTTCAACGAGGTCGCGACGGCGATCGGCGCCGAGTGGATCAACCGCAGCGAGGAGACGCTGCGCCGCTATGGCGAGAACACCATGCCGGGCGGCGACCGGCGCCCGCTCGGCGTGGTCTATCCCGGCAGCACGGCCGAGGTGCAGGCGATCGTGAAGGCGGCGAACCGCCATGGCGTCGCGCTCTATCCGGTCAGCACCGGCAATAATATCGGCCTCGGCAGCCGCTCGGCGGTGCATGCCGGTCAGGTCGTGCTCGATCTCGGCCGCAGGATGAACCGCGTCCTCGAGATCGACGAGACCTTGGCCTTCGCCGTGGTCGAGCCAGGCGTCAGCTACCAGGCGATGTATGACGAGTTGGTCCGGCGCGGCGACAAATTCATGGTCGACGTCACCTCCGGCCCGCCGCAGGGCGGCATGCTCGGTAACGCGCTCGACAAAGGGGCAGGTTACGGCCCGTATTTTGACCATTTCGGCTTTTCCTGCGGCATGGAGGTCGTGCTTGGCAATGGCGAGGTGCTGCGCACCGGCGACGGCGCGCTTGCAGGCTCCGAGCTGCCGAACTGGCATGTCAGCAAGTACAGCTTCGGCCCGATCCTCGACGGGCTGTTCGCCCAGTCGAATTTCGGCATCGTCACGCGCATGGGCATCTGGCTGCTGCCGCGCCCGCCAGCGGTCCGCAGCTTCCACTTCACCTATCCGGACGATGACGATCTCGGCGAAATCGTCGATGTCTGCCGGGCGCTCAAGCTCTCCAACTTCGTGCCGACGCTGCTGCGCGTCGCCAACGATATCTATCTCTGCGGCTCCGAGCATCCGAGCCCGGATTACAGCCCCAGCAACCGCGCCCCGATCTCGGACGCCGCCCGGCGCGCGCTACGGGAGAAGGACGGGCTCGGCGCCTGGACTGTCTCGGGCGCGTTCTACGGTCCTAGCATGGCGGCGCTCGATCCACAGATCGAGCGCGTGCGCGCCGCTTTCGGCAAGTCCGGCAAGGCGACATATATCTCGCATGAGGAGGCCCTGGGCTTCCATGCCTTGCAGGTCGCCATCAACGCCTGCTCGGGCGTTCCCGGCGTCGGCGAGCTCGGCCTGCTGAAATGGCGCCCCGGAGGCGGCAATCTCTGGTTCCTGCCGGGCACGCCGATGGTCGGCAGCATCGCCAACGAGTGCCAGCGCATGGCGCGGAGCATCTATGCCGAGCACGGCATGGACTACATGATCATGAATGTCTGCAGCGCCCGCTTCGCGCGCGGGCTGCACGTCATCACCTTCGACCGCGAGAACCCCGACGAGAACACCCGCGCCAACGCCTGCTACGAGGCGCTCGCCCGGGCCTATGCCGAGCGCGGCATCTTCGTCGGCCGCGCGCCGCTTGACTACCACGCGCTCCATATGGGCCAAGCCATGCCGGCTTTCCGCGACAGCTGCACGGCGATCAAGGCCGCGCTCGATCCGGCGGGCGTGATCGCGCCCGGGCGCTACGGCATCGGCTGAGAGCGATCCGATCAGGAAGAAACCAACGACATGTCCAACATACTCAGGACCGCCGCGAGCGCGCTGGCGCTGCTATCGGCCCTTTCAGGGGGTCACGACACGAAAGTGATCAGACTGTCCGGTTCGTGAGAACGCAGGCGGAACCCGTCAGGTCGAGCGATCAGAGGCGTTCACGGCCCCCTCGCCGAGCGCCGTATACAGCGCGGTTTTCCCCACCTTGATCCGTGCCGCGGCCTCGCGAACCGTGAGGCCCTGAGGGATGAGCGTCCTGGCCCGGCGGAGCTTCTCCTCCGTTACCACCGGCTTCCGTCCGCCCCGGCGGCCGCGGGCATCGCCGCGGCCGTAGCCTACCTTCTTGGTTTTGTGGAGCTCACCTTCTCGGGATGGCCACGGCGATGGTGTGCTCGCGTGCGGAGGCGGACTAACACAATCCATCAATCTGGGCACGAGCTGACCTGAACCCTCAATCGCAAGCCGACCAAATCTATGGTCCACGGCGCCCCGAGGGCGTCGGCTATCGATTGCTACGATCAGCACGGGTGGGACCCCTGCACTTTTACTTCTGGTGCGGCATCATCATCGCAGTCGCGGGTGTGCTTGGCTTCCTCTGGCATCAGTTTACGAGTTGATCGATCGGCTGCTTTGGGACGAACCCGGTGATGTCCGCTCTGGAGAAGCGCGGGCGATGTCTGGATTTGGCGCCCTCCCGCCTGAGGTGAGTGGAGCAAATCTTGAAACGGCAGCGGCGCGCGTCGAGCCGATTCGGGTAGTCCCCTGGTCGTAGTCACGCTGAGACGTGCACTTGCCGAGGCAGCCGTCGCTGTCGGACGGCTCGCCCCCGGGGCCTGCATTCATCCGTCCGCCCTTATTCTGATCACTTCAAAGAGTTCAAGTGGCGGAAGCTCGATCAGAAGATCGCCATTCGCTTCCAGCATCGTCGGAGCCCCACCTGACACGAGCAACTCCGGCTTGGAGGAACTGCCAGCCCTCGTCAGCCGGAGCCGCCCGCCCGAGATCGTCAGATGCGGGCCGAACGACTTTCGCCGGGCGCCCGACTGATTGATGAGATGCACGACGAGGTGCTCGCCGTCGCGGCCGAGGATCAGCTCTACCTGCTCGGGCAATTCGGCAAAAAGCCGCTGTCCGCTCAGCGGTCTGACGGCGTCGAGGACGTGATCCCGCACCTCGGTGGTGCCGAACTCGCGATAGGTCCGGCCGATGGTCCAGGGGATCTGGACAACCTTGCCCCGGCCCGTGAGGCGGACGAGATCGGGATCATCACTGGCCGCATGGCCGTAGCACTTCTCCGGAGGTCCGAAGGGAGCCTGCGGCAGCAACCTGCCGACCTTCTCCACGCCGGGCTTCCAGACGAAACGACCATAGCTGCCATAGACCGGGATGATGGACGGCGCATACCGATAATTTCCGATCTCCCGCTGCTCGCGGTCGGTGACATAGGTCGACCAGAGCTCGTCGCCAGATTTCGGGGCGCCGACGCGCATCAGGGCCGGGCTGGTGGCGAGCTCGATGCCGCCGTCCTCGGTCACCCCGCTGCTGCCGGTTAGCACGAGATTGCCGCCGCTGCGGACAAAGTCGTCGAGCGCCTCGGCTGTCTGCCGGCCCAGCCGGCCGAGATCGGGCAGGATGACGAGCGCGTAGCGCTCCAGCGCACCCTCCTCGGCCATCTTGCAGATGAGGTCGGCGGCGAGAACGTCGAAGGGGAGATGTTTCTCCTGTAGCGCCGTATAGAGGCCGCGGAACTCCTCCACCGTTTCCGCGAAGCCGGGGCTGGCGCTTCTCAGCCGGTCCGGCCGCACCAGCGCGATGGTCGCCGCGGGCTTCAGCCGGGCGTAGAGGTCGCGGTGCTGACCATGGAACTTCGTGATCGAGCTCGAATAGGCGAGGTTGGCGTAAGGGATGCGGCCCGGGGCGCCCATGATGTAGGTCGACGGATTGCCGCCGCGTGCGATCGCCTGCAGCAGGTACTGGGCGAAGTGTTCCGGCTGCTCGCCCGCCATGCGGTAGGGCATGTCGACGAAGGACACCGAATTCACCATCAGCGCGATCTCGGGCATCCCCGTCACATGCGCGCTGACCCATTCAGCCGTGTTGTGATGCCACAGCTCGCGGCCGAAGGCGTTGTTCGCCTCGTGGTAGACGATCGGTGCGCCGCGACCCAGCACGAGAGCGGCGTCCGGCCGTCGCGCCGTGATGTGATCGGCGATCTTGGAGGTGAGCGTCTTGATCACCTGGCTCGAGAACCGCAGCCATTCGGGATATGTCGGCGATGCCGGACCGTGCGGCAGTTCCTGTCCGTTGCTGAAGGCGCTGAAGCCCTCCCGGCATTTCGGGCAGTGGCAGACACCGTGATAGACGCGGCTGTAGTCGCGTTCGGAGAAGCCGAACCAGTTGAAGAAGAAGCCGTCGACCGGATAGCGGCCGATGATCTCGTCGAGGATCTCGAGTGAGCGGTGCTGGTAATAGTCGGCGGACGGGCAGGTGCTGAACAGAGTGTTGTAGACTTGCGGCTTCCCCGCCGGCGACACGAAGAGCCAGTCCGGGTGCTCGCTTGCGATGCGCGCGGAGACTTTGGAGAAGTCCAGCCGGGAGAGCACCCGGATGCCGCGGCGGTGCGCCGCCGCCACGGCATCGCCGATCAGGTCCCCTGAGGGCCGGTCCCCCGAGGGCCGGTCGGCAAGGAATGGGCTGCGCGTCTGGAACGGCAACTCCGTCGGATAGAAGGACGCGATGCCCCCCGTGTTGATCAGCCAGGTGTCGGCCCCGTACTCCTCGATGAAGTCCAGCGTCCTCTCGACGTCCAGGACCGCATCGATTTCCTGAAGATTGGTCTGAAACACCGAGAAGGGCCGGCGCCACCAAGCCCGGTCTCCGGGGACTTCGACGGCGGGCTTCGCGTCATGATCGAGGGGCATCGGGGACGTCTCCGTTGTGGGCTCGGTTCAGGCGGCTGGGCTCGGTCGCTCAGGCCCGCCGCATCAGGGCATGACCTTGATCGATGAAGGCCTGCGCGGCCTCCTGGACCGAGGACTTGCCGAAGCCGACGTCCTCGTTCACCCGGCGCATCAGGTCTTCGATGGCGCGGCCGGCCTTTTGCGGCGGGGGCGCCGGCAGCGCCTTGGCGAGCGCAGCCTGGCTGTATTTGAGAACGCGCTGGTCAACCGGCGCGAGATCCTCGAGTTCCAGCACCGCTTGAAGCGCGGGTTTCGAGGCGGGCGGCCCGCTGATGAGGCCGAGGATCCGGGCCGAAGCCGGGTCGCTCACGAACCAGTCGATGACCTTGACCGCCGCTTCCTTGTTGCCGCTCTTGGCGTAGAGGCAGAGTGAGCTCGTCGGCTGAGGATAGTAGCCGGGGCTCGTCCCGGCACTGGCCGAGGGCGGGGTCGTGATCGAGAGTGTGTCCTTGGTGAGCGCCTGGTAACCGCCGGCGAGATCCTGCGAGGCAATCGAGGCGAAGACCGCCTTGCCCTTGACCAGCGGGCTGTTCGGCCACTCGGTGCCGGTGAACTGGGCCTGGAGGTCGGCCGGCACCGCGCCGCCGCTCTTGCGCATCTTGTCCCAATAGTCGAGCCACTGGGCGACATCATCGACGGTGACTGCCAGCTTCTTTCCGTCGTAGAGCGACCGGCCCTGGCTCATCAGATGCATCTGGAAGGTGTCGAGCCTCGCGGCGCCGTCGTGGCTGCCATGGAGCTGCGGGTCGGCGCGATGGATATCTGCGCAGAACTTCGCAAACTCCTCATACGTCCATGCGGCCGGCGGCTCGCCCATGCCGAGGCGCTGGAGCGCGGACAGGTTGCAGGCAAGGCCCTGGATGCTGACGGCGATCGGCACGCCGTAGATCTTGCCGTTCATTCGGCCTAGATCGAGCACTGTCGCGTCGAACAGATCGGCTCGGAACAGGGCCGGAACGAAGTCGTCGAGCGGGGCGAGCGCGCCGCGAGTGGCGTATTGCACCATGTCGGGAGCGCCGAGCGTGATGACGTCGGGCGCGTTGCCGCCCGCGACCATGGCGGCGATCTTGTCGGGCCACGACGCGCTCGGCACACCCTCGAAGGTGACGGGGGTGTCAGGGTGGAGCTCGTTGAACTTCGCGATCGAGTGGCCGCGGATCTCGAGCTTCTGGGCATTGCCGAAGATGCCGAAGCGGACGGGCGTGGTGTCAGCCCGGGATACCGGGCTGCCGAAAGCGGCGAACCCGCCGAGCGCGGCGCCGCCGAGCAAAAGGGCGCGCCGGCTGATCGTGGAGTTGGTCGTAGTCATTGCGGTCCTCCCTTGTTTCGGACCGCGCCGTTCCCGGCAGCGTGTCCTGCGTGGACGGATGGGCGTACGGCGGAAGCGCCGGCCTATCCCTTGATTCCGGATGTGCTGATCCCCTCCACGAGCCGGCGCTGGAAGACGAGAAAGACGACGAAGATCGGGACCAGGCTGAGGACCGACATCGCCAACAGCTGCGCATAGGCGCCGCCGGAAGAGTCGACGAGGCTGCGCAGCGCGACGGGCACTGTCAGCGACTCCGGCGAGGTCAGGTAGATGAGCTGTGAGAAGAAGTCGTTATAGGTCCAGATGAAGGTGAAGATGATCGTCGTGATGATCGCCGGCCGTAGCAGCGGGAAGATGATGTGCCAGAAGAGTGCAAAGGTTCCGCAGCCGTCGATCGTCGCCGCTTCGTCGAGCTCGCGCGGGATCGTCCGGATGAACTGGACCATCAGGAAGATGAAGAATGCGTCCGTCGCAAGGAATTTCGGCACGATGAGAGGAAGATAGGTATTCACCCAGTCGAGGCCGACATAGAGGACGTATTGCGGCACAAGGAGGGCATGCGACGGCAGCATCAGTGTCAGGAGCATGATGGTGAACAGCACGCCCTTCAGCGGAAACCTGAGCCTGGCGAAGGCGAAAGCCGTCAGCGAGCAGGCGAACACATTGCCGATCACCGCGCCGAGGCAGATGGCGAAGGAATTGAGGAAATAATGGGTGAAGCTGGGCTTGGCCGCCGTCCAGCCCTGGATGTAGTTGTCGAGATCGAGCTGCGTCGGAAGTGCAGCCGGGTTCGAGAAGATCTCCTGGTCGGACTTGAACGAGCTCAGAACCATCCAGATCAAGGGATAGACCATGGCCAGCGCGCCGACGACGAGCACGGCATAGACGCCCCATCCCGCCCGTCCCCGCCGTGCCTGTCCGGCGATGGCTTTCGGCCCGAGGCCCAGTTCCAGCGCAGTCATCGTCATTGATCTCCGTAGAAGACCCAGCGCCGGGACAAGGCGAAGTTGATCGCCGTGAAAAACGCGATCACGAGCAGAAGAATCCAGGCCATGGCCGAGGCGTAGCCCATGTGGAAGCTCGTGAATCCTTCCTGGTACAGGTACAGCGTGTAGAAGAGGGTCGAGTCCGACGGGCCGCCGGTGCCGCCGCTGACGATGTATGCGGAGGTGAAGGCCTGGAAGGAATGAATGATTCCCATGACCAGGTTGAAGAAGATCACCGGCGTGATCATCGGTAGGGTGATGTGCCGGAACCGCTTCCAGCGGCTGGCGCCGTCGATTTCCGCGGCGTCGTAGAGTTCCTGCGGCACCTGCTTCAGCCCGGCGAGGAAGATGACCATCGCCGATCCGAACTGCCAGGCGTGCAGCAGGATCAGCGTGTAGAGCGCATATCGTGGATTCGAGATCCAGTTCGGCGCATCGACGCCGAAGAGGCCGATGAACTGGTTGACGACGCCGCCGTCTCCAAAGAGTTGGCGCCACATGACCGCGACGGCAACGCTGCCGCCGAGCAGCGACGGCAAGTAATAGATCCCGCGGAAAAGGCCGAGGGCCCGAACCTTCTGGTTCAGCAGGATCGCGACCAACAGCGCGAAGGCGAGGTGCAGCGGCACGCCCAGGAAGACGTAGATGAACGTCACCTTGAACGCGCCGAGATAGCGCGGGTCATAGGTGAAGAGGTCGATGTAGTTGGTGAGGCCGATCCATGTCGGGCTGCCGAGCAGATCGAAATCGGTGAACGACAGGTAGAGCGAGGCCGCGAGCGGGCCGGCGGTCAGGATGAAGAGGCCCCCGAACCACGGCAGGAGAAAGAGATAGGCCGCGTATTGCGGCCGCGCCGCACGCCTGCGCCGCCGTGGCCTGAATAGGGTGCCGGCGAACAGCGATCCGTTCCTGCCGCTGGTGTGCTCGAGCGCCACGCGCAACGTCCTCCCTCCGGCGCGGCGCACTTCGGCGCCCGGAGTGTCCGGACGCATGTGGCCGTCATGATGCCGGGAAGACTAAAGCAGGCGGCAGCGGAATGTGAAGCGAAAAATCATGATTATGTGTGATCTGCATTAATTAGTGTGCGAGCGACAGATTCGTCAGCTGTTGCTGCTCCTATCGTTGGGCCCGATCGCGCCTCATGCGTCCGAGAAACACCGCGCGGGAATTGGCGACGTGGCGTTCGATCGCGGCCGCCGCGGCGTCCGGATCGCCTCGGCGGACCGCTTCGACCAGGTCCCAATGCTCTGCGGTGGAGCGCCGCATATTGGCGAGCGTCAGCGGGTTCTGGCGCGACATGGCCCGGATCCAGGCACTGTGCCGCTTCATCAGCAGCACGGCTTCGACATTGTGGTGGTGCTCGACGATGTAGTCGTGGAACGCGACATTGGCGCGGTGGAAGGCGGGATAGTCGGCCGCATCGACGGCTTTCTGGCAGGCCTGCTGCAGCGCCTCGATAGCGGCGATGTCCTCGGCGTCGGCGAACTCGGCGAAACCCCGCACGAGATAGGGCTCGATCAGCCCGCGGATGTCGAAGATGTTGCGGATGAAGTCCTCGTCGATGGCGCGGACGCGCGCTCCCCGGTTCGGGCTGATGATGACGAGGCCTTCGCCTTCGAGGCCCTGCAGCGCCTCACGCGCCGGATTGGTGCTGGTGGCGTAGCGCGCGGCGATCTCGCTCACCTTGATCCGCGAACCGGCCGGAATGCGGCCTTCGAGGATGTCGTCGCGCAGGAGCTGCTGCAGCCGTCCGTATCCGGGCTCGCGCTTCGGCGGCTTCGGCGCGGCCGGCGCCCCCTTGCGCGGCCGTCCGCGCGGCCGTCTCGCCTGGATATCGGGCTCCTCCGTCTGGGCGTTGGGATTGATCCCGTCCACGGCCACCTCACCGATCAACTCGATCCATTCCTACCAGACGGCGACCCTGAACGACAGGGACGGAGAAGGCCAGCCGGAAAACAGATCCATATATAATACACAAAATGTCTTTTACTATGTGCTAATCCTAATTCAACGCGAAGGAGATGCGGGCTGCGGTCCGCCCGACAGGAACGGAGAGATGCATGGCTGAACGGGTCGTAATGATCGACACCGAAACGCCCTTCAAAGGCGCGAATTGGGACCGTCTGGCGGACGCGGTCGGACCGGACCGTCTGATCGCCGTCTCGTCGCGGGATGCGGCGGCCGTCGAGGACGTGCTGAAGGAGGCCGAGATCGCCATCCTCGCCGGCGATCTCGATCAGCGGTATCTGGCGGCGCCCAGGCTCAGATGGGTCCATTGCGACCACGCCGGGCTCACCAGATCCGCCCGGCCGGAGGTCTTCCAGCGAGGCCTGATCGTGACCGGCTCGGCCGGGCGCTCCGGCCCGGCGCTGGCCGAGCACGTGCTGATGTTTGCCCTGATGCTCAGCTACCGCTATCCGGATCTCTACGAAGCCCAGAAGCAGCACAAGTGGCTCCGCACGCCGGAGATGAAGAACCTGTGCGCCCTGTACGGCCGCACCATCGGCATCATCGGGATGGGTCACACGGGGCGGGAGCTCGCCATGCGTGCAAAGGCCTTCGGGATGCGCGTGCTCGGCTATCGCCGCCGAGCCCTGTCGAGCCCGCCCGGCGTCGACCGGATGTTCTCGGCGGACCGGGGCGAGACCATCGATCCGATTCTCGACGAGGCCGATATCCTCGCTCTCGTCGTCAACCTATCGGACGCAACATGGCGCCTGATCGACGACCGGGCCATCCGGCGCATGAAGGCGAGCGCCATCATCGTCAACCTGTCGCGGGGCGGCGTGATCGACCAGGCTGCCTTGATCGCCGCCCTGAAGGAGAAGCGGCTTGCCGGTGCTGGGCTGGATGTCACCGACCCCGAGCCGCCGGCAGCGGACGATCCCGTCTGGGACACGCCCAACCTGCTGATCACGCCCCATTTCACGGCCGCGCTGCCCGGCAAAGCCGAGCGATCGCTGGACGTCATCGTCGAGAATCTTCGCCGCTACCGCGCCGGGCAGCCGCTGCTCAACCGCATCACCGAGGAAGACGTCTGGTCGAAGGGCACATAGCGGTTCGGGGGTGACGCCGATCCCCCGCCTCTCTGTCTGCTTCGGAGACGCCGCCATGACTGCTCGTGCCGCTGTCGAGCCAAGCGAAACTTGGCCGAGCTTCCCGGCCTTGACGCCGAGCACTCCGACTGCCGTCGAGCTCCTTCCGGAGTAGCCCAATGCAATCTCGACAACCTTGAAGTCCGCGAGCTCGACGAGCTGCGATGGGGCAGTGAGTAGCAACATGTACAATGTCGGGCTGCCGCCGGTCAGGATCGATCTTTGACAGCGGCGCCCCGCTAGGGATAGGCGCCGGTGGGGCGGCGGCGGTCTCGAATATCCTCAATATGATGATTGCCGGAAGATTCGACCCTCGCTACCGAAGAGGCGCTGAGAGACGCATGCGATCATGTCCGCTTCGTAGAGCCGATTGGGGTGGCCGGTTTCGAACGCCGTCGGAGACCCGGGCTGATCGAGACGGGCCGGATTGTGCAGCTTGGAACAATGCCCGGTATCGAGGCGCCAATGCGATGGCCGGATATGGCGCTCCGCTGCCGGGCGAAAGCGGTCCTTTACTGGGTAAATGGGCGGATCAGACTGATCAGGTCGAGCCCCGGCGATGCCGGGGTCGGGCTCTATTGCGCGCAGCGCCCCACGGGCGCCGAGCTCCACCGAGCCGCCGCCGGCGTCTCGGCCTTTCGGGGACGATCCCTCTCGCGTCCATGCGGTGCCGCCCGGTCGGGGCCACACTGGTCGGTTGTCGGCTGCGCCGTCGCTATGCTCAACCGCCCAGGGTGGCCTTCATCCGCCCGGTCTCGCGCGGAGCTCGTCGCGGTCGCCGGCTGCGCCGTCGCTATACTCGACCGCGCCGGGATCCTCGTGTGAGCTCGACCGCCACGCACCGCCGTCGTATCCCCCGCTCAAGCGCCGGAGGATCGAGGCATGAGGCTGCGCGTCGCTCCCCTCACCGCCATGCTCGCCGGCGTCTGCCTGATTGCAGGCCCTGCGGTCACCCCGCCGGTCCCGCGTCTCGTCTGGAACGCCTCGGCGAGCCTGCCGGTCGGGCTCTATCGCGTGCACGCCGTCGCCCTCCTCGTCGTCGGCGATATCGTGCTCGCGCGGGCGCCGGCCGCGCTCGTCCCGCTCTTCGCCGAGCGCGGTTACCTGCCGGCCGGCGTGCCGCTGCTGAAGCGCGTCGCCGCGCTGCCCGGTAGCACCGTCTGCCGCGACGGTCCGCAGATCCTGATCGACGGGCTTGCCATCGGCCAGGCGCGTGAACGCGACCGCCTCGGACGACCACTGCCCGTCTGGCAGAGCTGCCGAAGCATCGGCCGCGGCGAGGTCTTCGTCATGAACCCTGATGTCCCGGACTCGCTCGACGGGCGGTACTTCGGACCGGTGCCGGTCGCCTCGATCATCGGCCGCGCGGTACCGCTCTGGACAGACGAGGGACGGCGATGACGCGGATCTGCAGCCATCGCCGGGGCCGATCGGCGGCAGCCATCCTGCTCTGTGTCTGCATGTGGACGATCCCTGTCCGAGCCGAACTGGTGACGAGTGTCGCGGTGGAAGCATACGACCCTTGGTCGGCCTACATCGCCGAGGCGTCGCGGCGCTTCGGGCTCCCGGAGCCTTGGATCCGCGCCGTGATGCGGGTCGAGAGCGGTGGCGATCCGTATGCCGTCTCGCCAAAGGGCGCCATGGGGCTGATGCAGATCATGCCGGAGACCTGGGCGGAGCTGCGCGGCCGCTACGGGCTCGGCGCCGATCCCTATGATCCCCGCGACAACATCCTGGCCGGCGCCGCGTACTTGTGCGAGATGCACGACCGCTACGGCTATCCCGGC
>Ga0136846_1225735_pt1 | contig 16698 bp, 20 predicted proteins | sample HopSoiMetagenom2_FD_96841 | JGI IMG/M metagenome (GOLD analysis project Ga0136846, IMG submission 96841) | Grasslands soil microbial communities from Hopland, California, USA - 2 Assembly 2016 (version 4) | ecosystem: Environmental > Terrestrial > Soil > Grasslands | place: USA: Hopland... | reverse complement strand
GGAGCCAGCTCACGCTGCGAACGATAGATCCTCAGCGAAGGCCGAGGGCGACCGGGACCTCGCGCAGGTCGTCGAGCGCGTCGGCCTCCGGCCCGAATCGGCCGACCCGGTCGACGAGCAGGGCGCGCATGCCGACCGCGCGCGCCCCTTCGATGTCGTCCTCGACGGTGTCGCCGACCATCACCGCCTCGTCGGCGCCGACGCCGAGCAGCTCGAGCATGCGCCGGAAGATCGTCTCGTGCGGCTTCGTCTTGCCGTGCGCCCGCGAAGTGAGGACCGCGTCGACGGTGAGGCCGTGGTGCGTGACGAAAGCGTCGAGGTCGCGCCCGCTGTTCGACAGCAGGCCGACCTTGAGCCCGTGCGACCGCAGCGCGTCGAGCGTCGGCAACACGTCGTCGTAGAGCTCGAAGTGGTGCGCGTGGCTCCACGCACCCTCCATCTCGACCGCGGCCGCGTGCGTGTCACCGACGCCGCCCATGCCCTCGATGATCCGCTGCGTGAAGAGGATCCAGATCTCCTCGTCGTGATCGAGCTCCGGGTGTCGCTCGAGCGTCTCGAGCGCGCCGCGCCGCGCATCGTCGTACCGGGCCGGGTCGAGCTCCATCCCGTACCGTCGGCCGAGGCGTTTGTACCCCTCCGGCCCGAGATCAGGCCCGGGCTGCGCGATCGTGAAGTCGACGTCGAAGATCACCGCTTTCAGCACGGGCGCGACGATAGCCTCAACGGGTGACCGACCCGCGGCCCGGCACGTTCGCGGCATTCCGGAGCCGCGACTTCCGCCTGCTGTGGGGCGGGCAGACGATCTCGTTCGTCGGCGATGCAGCATTCCTCGTCGCGCTCGGGTGGCGCGTCACCGACCTGACCGGGAAGGCGAGCTCGCTCGGCTTCGTGCTCGCCGCGGAGTCGCTGGCGACGCTGGCGACCCTCCTGTTGGGGGGAGTCCTCGCCGACCGCTATCCGCGCAGGCTGATGATGATCGGCTCCGATCTCGCCCGCGCGGCGCTGATGACCGTCTTCTGCGCGCTCGACGCGACCGGCCACCTCGGCCTGAACGCCATCCTCCTGCTCGCGGCGCTGTTCGGGGCTGCCGACGGCTTCTTCCAGCCCGCCTTCGGAGGAATCGTCCCGCTCGTCGTCGGGGCGCCGATGCTCGCGTCGGCGAGCTCGTTGATCGGGATCGCGCGGCAAGGGAGCGCGATCACGGGCCCCGCGATCGCGGCGGGCCTCTACGGCACCGTCGGGCCGACGATCGTCTGGGGCATCGACGCGGCGTCGTTCCTCGCGTCGGCCGCGGCGCTCGGCGCCGCCCGCCCGCGCGTGATCGAGCCGCCGCCGCAGCTCGGGCTGCGCAAGGAGCTCGCCACGGGCTTCCGCTACGTGATCAGCGTGCCGTGGATCTGGACCGGGATCGGCGCGGCGACGGTGATCCTGATGGTCGCGATGTCTCCGTACACCGTGCTGCTGCCGCGCGTCGTGCAGGACCACTACGACCGGGGCGTCGGCGCCTACGGGCTCCTCTTCAGCGCGATGGCAGCGGGGATGGTCGCGGGCTCGCTCGTGTGGGCCCGCTGGCATCCGCGCCGGCACCGCGTCGCGATCTGCTTCGCGTCGTTCGGAATCAACGACATCGGCATCGTGGTGCTCGCCCTCTCATCGTGGTATCCGGTCGCGGTCGTCTCGGCGACCTGGCGCGGCTTCTGGATCGGGATCGGGATCGCGGCGTGGATGACGCTGATCAGCGAGCTCGTGCCGGAGCACCTGCTTTCGCGCGTGCTCAGCTTCGACTACTTCGGCTCGTTCGGGCTGACGCCGGTGGGGTTCGTGCTCGCGGGCGTCGCCGCCTCCGCGATCGAGCCGACGACCATCCTCGCGGTCGGCGGCGCGCTCGGTGCGATGCTCTGGTTCGTGCCGCTCCTCTGGCGACCCGTCCGCACCGCAGCATGACCGCGCACGACCCGCTCCGGATCCTGCGCGACGCGAAGACGATCGCGATCGTCGGTGCGTCGCCGCGGCAGGGGCGGCCGAGTCACGGCGTGATGCGCTACCTGATGCAGCAGGGCTACCGCTGCATCCCGGTGCGGCCCGACTGCGCCGCGGTGCACGGTGTGCCGTGCGCGCCGACACTGTTCGACATCGAAGAGCCGATCGACCTCGTCGACGTCTTCCGCCGCCGCGAGTTCTGCGAGGCGCACGCGCGCGAGGCCGTCGAGGTCGGCGCGAAGGCGCTGTGGCTGCAGCTCGGGATCGTCTCGCCCGCGGCGCGCGCCGTCGCAGAGTCGGCGGGCATCGGGTACGTCGAGGACGCCTGCACCGCGGTCTTCCACGCACGCGGTTTACAGAGCTGACACCGCGGGATCACCTCCGTATGTCATTCGGATTGCTCGTTCTCCGCGTCGTGGTCGGGCTGGTGTTCTTCGCACACGGCGCACAGAAGCTGTTCGGCTGGTGGGGCGGGCCCGGGCTGCAGGGCACGAGGCAGATGCTCGAGCAGATCGGGTTCCGGATGCCCGGCGCGATGGCGCCCATCGTCGCGGTCTCCGAGGCGAGCGGGCTCCTGCTCGCCGCAGGCTTCCTGACGCCGTTCGCGTGTCTGCTCATGACCGCGGCGATGGTCGTCGCGATCGGCTCGGTGCACTGGCGCAAGGGCTTCTGGAACATGGGCGAGGGCTACGAGTTCAACGTCGTCCTCCTGTCCGCCGCCGTCGCACTGGCCGCCACGGGGCCTGGCCGGTACTCGGTCGACCATGCGCTCGGCTGGGACGACAACCTCAGCGGCGCGATCTGGGGCCTCGCGGTGCTCACGCTCGCGGTCGTCGGCGCGCTCGTCGTGCTCGTCGCCATGCGCGCGCGCCGCGGCTCTCCCGCGACGGCGTAGGAAACGCGAAGGGCGGGCCGAGGCCCGCCCTTCTGCACATCGGGGTGCCCAGATTCGAACTGGGGACCTCTCCGACCCGAACGGAGCGCGCTACCAGGCTGCGCCACACCCCGAGAGGGGAACAGGTTAGCGCGACTCGGTGAACTGCAGCACGGCGCGGGCGCAGGCGTCCGGGCGCTCGCCGATCAGGAGGTGCCCGCAGTCGGCGATCACGCGCAGCGGCGCGCGCAGGCGGCGCGCGTACTCGAGGCCGTCGTCCAGCGGTACCTGCCGGTCGCGGCCGCCGAAGAGAACGAGCACCGGGCAACGGACCCGCTCCAGATCGAGGCGCGGGTCGTCGGCGGCGAGCGCGAGGCCCGCCGAGAGCGCGTCCGTGTGCATCGTCGACCCGCGCAGGAACCCGTGCACCGCCCGCTCGGTCAGCAACTCGGCATTCGAGACCTCGAGCGGCCCGAAGACGAGATGGCGCAACCGGCGCGAGCGGGCGATCCGGTCGACGCGCCGCCCGGCGAGCCTTCCCGGCTGGACGATGCCCGCGAGCATGATCGAGAGCTCCGCCAGCCGCGTCGAGCTCGAGATTCCCGCGGGCGCGGCCAGCACGAGCCGCCGCACGAGCGACGGGTGGCGCTCGGCGAGGCGCAGCCCCACCACGCCGCCCATCGAGTGCCCGAGCACGTCGACCGGGCCGGCGACCAGCTCCGCGACCACGTCGGCGAACGCGGCCAGGCTCACCGCCGGGAGCGGCGTCGAGGCGCCATGGCCCGGGAGGTCGGGCACGATCAGCCGCCGGCCGCGCAGGAGCGGCACGAGTTCGGCGAAGTTCCACGCAGCCCCGCCGAACCCGTGCAGGAGCAGGAGCGGCGGCCCTTCACCCCCTTCGAACAGGCGGGTCTCCGCCCCGCGCCGGCGGTGGCGGCGCTCCGAGAGCCCCTGCAGGAGAAGCGTCGCATCCGTCATGGGTATCGATTATCCTGAGGTCACTATGAGTTGCACGGCGACAAGGCGGGGCGCGTGACGAAGTGCCCTGTCCTGCGCCGCGAGGAGCTGGAGACCTGGCCCGCTAGCGCTTAGGCGCGGCGGGCTTTTTCGTGGAAGGAGCGAGATGGCGAACCACTTGACGCCCGAAGAGCTCTCGGAGGAGGTCGGACTCGACCGTGACGAAGTGATCCGGATCTGCCTCGAAGAGCACGTCCCGATCTACCACGGCAAGATCGACAAGACCCTGTTTGCAGCGCAGCTGCACGCGCTCGGAGCGCTGCCCGCCCAGCACTGACCCCGCCCAGGCGTTCTTACTTGGAGGCGGCGGCGCGTTTACGCGGCGCCGCCTTCTTCTTCTCCGCGGCCGGCTTCTTCGACGCGGCCGCGACGGACGCCTTGAGGGCCTCCATCAGGTCGACCACCGGAGTCGGTGCTTCGTCGACCGGCGCTTCGAGCTCGACACCCTGCAGCTTCGCCTCGAGCATCTCGCGCAGCGACTCGCGGTACTCGCTACGGAGCTCCTCCGCCTCGAACGGGCCCGCGAGCGACGAGATGATCTGCTTCGCGAGATCGAGCTCGGGCTCGCGCACCTCGGACGTCGCAACCGCCTCGTCGATCTCGGCGTGATCCTTCACGTCCTCGTGCACGAACAGCGTCTCGAGCGCGAGCGCCTCGCCCATCGCCCTGATCAGGCAGAGCTTCTCCTTGCCGGCGAGCATGAAGCGGCCGAGCGCAGCGACCCCGGACTCCTTCATCGCCTCGAGCAGCAGCACGTACGGGCGCCGCTGCGCCTCGGCGCCTGCCGGGACGAGGAAGTAGGTCCGGTCGAAGTAGACCGGGTCGACCTCCTCGAGCCGGACGAAGCGGTTGATGTCGATCGAGCGGCTCGTGTCGCGCTGCTCGATCGCCTCGAGATCGGCGTCCTCGACCATCACGAACTGCCCCTTCGTCACCTCCCAGCCCTTGACGAGCTCGTCCGACTCCACGTCGCGCTCGTGCACGGGGCACCAGCGCTTCTGCTTGATCGGCGATCCGCACTCGCGGTGGAGCAGACGGAACGACACGTCGGACTGGCGGGCAGCCGGCTTCGTCGCCGGCGCGAGGCCGACCGGGATGTTCACGAGCCCGAAGCTCACGGATCCGTTCCACGTAGTGCGCATCAGCAGGTCAATCCTACCTTGGGACGGCCTGGATTCGCCCTCGCGCGCACGGTTCCTGCAGGCTAGATTGGGCGCAGTGACCCGCGCCCGGACGATTGCGAATCTCTGGCGCGACGCGGTCGCGGCCGGGCACGCCGATCCTGCGTACCTCCGGGAAGTCGGCGGCGAGTGGCGCGAGGTGACCTGGGCCGAGTCGGCGCGCAGCGTTGCCGAGCTGGCGAACGGGCTGCTCGCACTCGGCGTCCGCAAGGGCGACTCGTTCGCGCTCCTCGCGCGGACGAGCCTCGAGTGGGCGCACTTCGACTTCGCGCTGGCGCTCGTCGGCGCCGTGGGCGCGCCGATCTACGCGAACAGCTCGGCGCGGGACGTGCAGTACGTCCTCGGCCACTCGCAGGCGGTCGGCGTCGTCGTCGAGGACGACGAGCAGCGCGCCAAGGTGTCGGGCGTCGAGCACGTGATCGTCTTCGACGAGCTCGACGCGCTGCGAGAACGCGGCCGTGCCTACGCGGCCGAGCATCCGGGCGCGCTCGACGAACGCGCCGACTCGATCGGCGACGACGACCTGTTCACGTTCATCTACACGTCCGGCACGACCGGCCCGCCGAAGGCGTGCATGATCCGCCACCGCAACTACTACGCGATGGTGCAGAAGGGCGACGAGATGGAGGAGCGCCTGACGCAGCCCGGCGACGTGATGCTCCTCTACATGCCGCTCGCGCACAACTACGGCCGCTTGCTGCACCTCTCGGCCGCGTACATCGGATTCACGATCGCGTTCCTCCCGGACCCGATGCGCGCCGCGACGGAACTGCCGCGCGTGCGGCCGACGCTGTTTCCGAGCGTGCCGCGCGTGTACGAGAAGGTGCATACCGCCGTCGTCGCGAAGTTCGACGAGGAGACCGGTGTGCGGCGCAAGCTCATCGACTGGGCGCTCGCCGTCGGCTACCGCGTCTCGCGTCTGCGGCAGGCGAAGCAACCGGTGCCGCGCGCACTGCTGGTGCAACACCGGCTCGCGGACAAGCTCGTCTACTCGAAGGTGAAGGAGCGTCTCGGCGGGCGGCTGCGCGTCGCGAACGCGGGCGGCGCGCCGCTTTCGCGCGACATCGCGGAGTTCTTCCACGCGATCGACATCCTCATCCTCGAGGGCTACGGGCTCTCGGAGGTGACGACGGCCGCAACCGTGAACAGGCATGACGACTTCCGGTTCGGCACGGTCGGCAAGCCCCTGCCGGGCGTCGAGGTGCGGATCGCCGAGGACGGCGAGATCCTGCTGCGGTCGAACACCGTGTTCGCCGGCTACTACCGAGACGAGGCGGCGACGCGCGAGGTGCTCGACGAGGAGGGATTCGTGCACACCGGCGACGTGGGCCACTTCGACGAGGACGGCTTCCTCGTCATCACGGACCGTAAGAAGGACATCATCGTCACCGCGGGTGGCAAGAACGTCGCGCCGCAGAACCTCGAAAACGAGCTGAAGGCGCACCGTGTCGTCTCGCAGGCGCTCGTCGTCGGTGACCGCAAGCCGTACATCGCAGCGTTGATCACGATCGACCCGGAGGTCGCGAACGGGAGCGATGTGACCGCCGAGGTGCAGGCCGCCGTCGACGCGGTCAACGCGGAGCGGTCGCGTTACGAGCAGATCAAGCGCTTCGTCGTGCTACCGCGCGAGTTCACGCTCGAGCACGACGAGATGACGCCGACGCTGAAGCTGAAGCGCAAGGTCGTGCTCGACCACTTCAGCGACGAGGTCGAAGCGCTGTACGCGTAAGGGCTGGAATCTGATTCGCTTCGCGAATCAGATTCAGAGGATCCGGCGGGCGCCGACGTACGTCGACGTGTACCAGCCCTCTGAGAGGCTGGAGATCTTGACCACGTCGCCGGTGTGCGGTGCGTGCACGAACTGCCCGCCGCCGATGTAGATGCCGACGTGGCCGAGCCCGTCGAAGAAGACGAGGTCGCCCGGCTGCAGCTGGTCGCGCGAGACGGGGACGCCGTAGCCGTACTGCCCGTACGAGGAGTGCGGCAGCGAGACCCCGACCTGCGCGTAGGCCCACATGACGAGCCCCGAGCAGTCGAAGCCGCCGGGAGAGCTGCCGGCCCAGACGTACGCCGTGCCGAGCTGCGACATCGCGACACCGACGACACCGCCGTGCGTCGGCGGAGGCGCGACGACCGTCTCGGCCTGCGGCGCGATCGCGCTGACGCCGACGACCGTGTCCGAGCTCTCCTGCTGCGCGACGCGATGCTCGACCTGCAGGCGCTGCTGTGCGGCCGCGAGCAGCCGGCGCTGGTTCGCCGCATCGGCGGCGACCATGCGCGCGATCTCGCCCTTCAACGACGCGAGCAGGCCGTTGGCCTGCCCGATCTGCGTCTCGATCGACGCCTTCGCCGCCGCGCGCTGCTGCACGACGCGTTGCTGCGCTGCGCGCTCCTTCGCAAGGAGCGCGGCATTACGCTGCACCGCGCCGCGGAACGTCTTCACTTCGGAGAGCACGCGCGCGTCGAGCGTCGTCACGCTCTTCGCGCTGTCCATGCGGCTGATCATGTCGTCGAGACTGCTCGCGCCGAGCACCACTTCCAGCGTCGACGCCTGATCCTCGGTGTACAGCGCAACGAGGCGCTGCGCGATCACGCGCTGGCTCTGCTTCAGGTTGTGCTTCGCGATGTGCAACTCGTGTCGGTTCTCACGCAGGTCGCGTTGGATCTTCGCGAGTTGCTGCGTCGACGCGTCGTACTGCGAACGCGCGCGCTCCAGCGAATCCGACAACTCGCGCAGACGCCCCATGACGCTCGCGGCCTGCGCGCGCTTCGACGAGATCGAGGGGTCGGCAAACGCCGGGACTGCCGCCGCGAGAGCGATGCAGATCCCCATGAGAACGTACGGCGCCTGTCCCAGCCTACGAATAACGACCCCCGGGACGGGGGCGGGACGGGCGCACCGGGAGGGGCCGGTACGTCACGTTGCGGGCGAGGTTAGCACCCCTTTCGGATGAGCGTCAACGCACAACTGTCACAAACGCATGGACAAAACATGCCGTTTCCTGCAGTAAGCGACAACTCGCACGTGCGAAACGGTGTGGTACGGTCCGCCTCCGTGTCTGGGCAGGCACACATGCCGCGTAAGCGGCTCTTGCTGCTGGCCGGGTTCGCGCTCGGTGTGCTTGCAGTACCTGCAGTCAGCGGTGCGATCCCCTCGCACAACACATCCGCACTGCGTGCGCACGATGCAGCGCTCGCGGCACAGTCGCGTGCAGCGACGCTCCAGCTCTATTCGCTCGATCAGCGCCTCGCCGGCGCGCAGTCGCATCTCGGCGCGCTGCAGGCGCGCACGGAGCGGTTGCGCGCAGAGCGTGTCAGCCTCGGGCATCAGCTGTCCGTCGCGAAACGCGGCACGCACATCGCGCAACGCCGGCTCGCAGCCCGTCTGCGCACGTTGTACGAGGAAGGCGACGTCGAGCCGCTCGAGATCGTGTTCGGCGCGAACACGATCGACGAGGCGCTGACCAGCCTCGACAACCTGAGCCGCATGGCGAGCCAGGGCGAGGACGACCTGAGCCAGCTGCAGAGCGCGCGCGTCAGCCTCGGCTCCGCGTCGCGCCGACTCACAACGCGCGAGACCGAGCTCGCGGCTGCGGTGCGGGACGCACGCGCGACCGAGAGCGCGCTCGTCTCGGCGCGCGCCGAGCGCGAGACGTACCTCGGATCGCTCGCGGCGCAGCGGCGCCTGACGCAGCAGCAGATCGAAGCTGTCGTCACGCAGGCGAACGCAGCACGCTTGCGCACGCAACAGCTTGCCCGCAGCTCGACGGCGGAGATCGGAGCAGCGGCTCCGGCAGACGCTTTGGTCAGCCCCTACGCGGGCGGCCGGGCGATCACCGTCTCGGCGACCGGCTACGCCCTCAGCGGCCGCACCGCCACCGGGCTGGGTGTCGGCTGGGGCGTGGTCGCGGTCGACCCGTCCGTTGTCCCGCTCGGCACGCACATGACGATCCCGGGTTACGGCGAAGCGGTCGCCGCCGATACCGGCGGTGCGGTCGTCGGTGCGACGATCGACCTCTGGTTCCCGACGGTCGCGCAGGCGAACGCATGGGGTCGGCGCGTCGTGACCGTGGTTCTGCACTGATAGACCGCGGGTACACTGAGCGCCCCCGGTCGAACGCCAGGTAGGCCGCGTTGAGCGCCGCATCCGACAACATCGAGACGTCCAGTCCACGGGTCCTCCTCGTAGACGACCACGACCTGTTCCGGACCGGGTTGCGCAACCTGCTCGAGGAGCAGGGCGTGCAGGTGGTGGGCGAGTGCGACAACGGAACGGACGCCCTGCGCGCCGTCCGCGAGCTGGCGCCGGACGTCGTCGTGATGGACCTGAACATGCCCGGGATCAGCGGCGTCGAGGCGACGCGCCAGATCTCGATGGTCGCGCCGCTCACGCGCGTCCTCGTGCTGACGATCTCCGACCAGGACAGCGACGTGATGGACGCGATCCTCGCCGGGGCGTGCGGCTACCTGCTCAAGGACGCGTCGATCGGAGACCTGATGCAGGGCATCACCTCGGCGGCAGTCGGCGAGTCGCTCGTCTCCCCCACGATCGCCGCCAAGGTGCTGCAGCGCGTCCGCGCGTCCAGCGCCTCGCATCGCGAGGCCGAGCTCATCCAGTCGGAGCTCTCCGATCGCGAGATCCAGGTGCTGAAGCTGATCGCGAACGGCAAGGACAACGCGATGATCGCGGGCGAGCTGCACATCAGCCCCAAGACGGTCAAGAACCACATCTCGAACATCCTGATGAAGCTGCAGATCGACAACCGGATCCAGGCCGCGGTCTACGCGGTTCGATCCGGGATCGTCTAGCGCAACGCGGCTTCGAGGCGCACGGCCTCGGCGTGCCGCCGCAGGTCGGCGAGCATCGAGCGCAGCTCGGCGAGGTGGCCGGTGTTCGCGTCGACGCGCTTCGCGAGCGTCGAGAGCTCGCGCACCTTCTGCTCGGTGTCGCCGCGCTGCAATCCTTGCGCGACCTCGGAGATGCGCTTCTCGAGGCGCCACTTCTCGGCCTCGAGCTCGAGGACGTGCGCGTAGCCGTCGGTCAGCGTCCGCTCGATCTCGTCGAGGTCGCCCGTGGGCGTGTTGATCAGCGTGCTGATCTGTTCGTGAAGCTGGTTCATCCGCAGGCCCCTTCGATTCTTCGTGCAATGCCGCCGAGCAGCAAGGGCCGCGAGGCCCATCTTCGCTCGGCGCGAGGCCCAACCCAGCCGCTTCGTGGGTCACAATGGTTGCGTGCGCCGTGGCCTCCTCGTCTTCTGCGCCGCCCTGCTGCTGGCGCCGGCGGCCGGCGCGGCGTCGCTGCTGCCGCTCACGGCCCGGCTCGCGAACGCGCTCGCCGTGCCGGGCAACTCGACGGCGACGTCGGGAGCGATCGCAGTCGACCTCGCAACCGGCCGCACGCTCTTCGCACGCCACGCCGACCTGTCGCTTGCACCCGCCTCGAACGAGAAGCTGACCGTCTCCTACACCGCCCTGCACGAGCTCGGCACGACGTACCGCTTCCGCACGGAGGTGTTCGCCGTCGGGCGGCAGGACGGCGCGGTCTGGCACGGCGACGTGTTCCTCAAGGGCTTCGGCGACCCGACGCTGACCACGTTGCAGCTCGACGATCTGGCCACGCAGATCTCGCAGCTCGGGATCGCGCGCATCACCGGCCGTGTGCTCGCCGACGAGACGTGGTTCGACCGCGCGCGCACCGCGCCGGGCTGGAAGTCGTCGTACTTCATCAACGAGTGCCCACCGCTCTCGGCGCTCGTCGTCGACCGCGCGCGCTACGACCGCCACGTCGCTGTGCAGCCGGCGCTCGCCGCCGTGGGCGCCTTCAAGCAGCTGCTGCGCACGCACGGCGTCACCGCCGGCGCAGCCGCGCTCGGCCGCGCGCCTGACACTGCGCTCGCGCTCGCGCAGGTCGAGTCCGAGCCGCTCCCGCTCGTGCTCGCAGAGATGGACCGCGAGAGCGACAACTTCGCGGCCGAGATGGTGCTGAAGACGATCGGCGCGGAGGTGGGCGACGCCGGGTCGACTCCGGCAGGCGCCGCGATCGTGCGCCGCGACCTCGAAGACGCCGGCGTGCCGCTGCTCGGCGTGCGCATCGTCGACGGCTCCGGTCTCTCGCTCTCCGATCGCCTCACCGCACATGCGCTCGCGGCGCTGCTCGTCGCCGTGTGGAACGACGTCGACCTGCGCAATCCGTTCTGGACCTCGCTCCCGATCGCGGGCATCAACGGCACGCTCGAGGACCGGCTGCGCTCCCCGCCCGCCCGCGGCGCCGTGCGCGCCAAGACCGGCACCACCAATCTCGCGTCTGCGCTCAGCGGCTACGTGCGCGACCGCTACGGGTTCGCGATCCTGCAGAACGGCTCCCCCGTCTCGGCCTGGTCGGCGCGCAAGGCGCAGGACCGGTTCGCGACGGCGCTCGCCGCGTCGCCCTAGCCGAGCAGCGCCTTGAGGTCGTCCTCGGCGAGCAGCGGCACGCCCGCCTTCTGGGCCTTCGCGACCTTCGATCCCGGGCTCTCGCCAACGACCAGGCCCGTCGTCTTCTTCGAGACGTTGTCGGAGACCTTCGCGCCGAGCGCCTCGAGCGCCGCACGCGCGTCCTCGCGCGACATCGACTCGAGCGTGCCGGTGATCACATACTGGGAGCCGGTGAGCGGCCCCTCGACAGGGCGGTCGCCCTCGTCGGCCTCGAACTTCAGCCCGAGCTCGCGCAACTCCTGCACGACGCGCTTGTTGTCGTCGTCGGCAAACCACTCGGCGATCGCAGCCGCGCGCTCCGGGCCGATGCCCTCGCACTCGGTGATCTCCTCCTGCGTCGCGTTCGCGAGCCGGTCGACGTCGCCGAAGTGCCGCGCGAGATTCTGTGCGGTCACCCACCCGACGTCCGGGATGTTCAGGCCGAACAGCACGCGCCGGAACGGGATCTGCTTCGACGCCTCGATCGAGTTGACCGTGTTCGTGGCGGAGATCTCGGCGAAGCCGTCGAGCTCCAGCAGCTGCTCCTTGGTCAGCCGGTAGAGCTCGGGGATCGAGCGCACGAGCCCGAGCTCCCAGAAGCGCCGCACCGCCTGCTCGCCGACGCCGTCGATGTCGGCGGCAGCCTGCACCCAGTTGATGAGCGACTCGAGACCGCGCGACGGGCAGGCACGGTTCGGGCAGCGATGCATCACCTCGCCTTCCGGCTTCACGATCTCCGCGCCGCAGAGCGGGCAGTGCGTCGGCATCTTGAACGCCTTCGTCCCTCTGCGGTGCGCGCCGGCGGGGCCGACGATCTGGGGGATCACGTCACCCGCGCGCTGGACGATCACGTCGTCGCCCTCGCGGATGCCCTTGCGGTTGATGTCCTCTTCGTTGTGCAGCGTGGCGCGCGAGATCGTGACGCCGCCGACCTCGACCGGCTCGAGCAGCGCCCACGGGTTGAGCGCGCCGGTGCGTCCGACGCGGATCATGATCGTGTTCAGCCGCGTGGTGGCCGTCAGCGGCGCCCACTTGAACGCGCGCGCCCAGCGCGGGCGTGAGTGCAGCGCACCGAGCCGGCGCTGCTGGTCGTAGTCGTCGACCTTGATAACGATGCCGTCGATCTCGTAGTCGAGCTGCGCACGCTTCCGCTCCCACTAGCGGCACGCGCGCGCCACCTCCTCGACCGACTCGAGCCGCTCGGCGAACGGGTTGATCGGGAACCCGTGCTGTTTCAACCATTGCAGCGTCTCCCAGTGCGTCTGCAACTCGACGCCGTCGTGCGCGCCGATCCCGTACGCCCACACCGACAGCGGACGCGAGGCGGTGATCGCGGGGTTCTTCTGGCGCAGCGAGCCGGCCGCGGCATTGCGCGGGTTCGGTGTCGGCTTCTTCTCCTCCGCGATCAGACGCTCGTTCAGCTCGCGGAACCCGCTGAGCGGCATGTAGACCTCACCGCGCACCTCGATCAGGTCCGCGCTCTCGTCGCCGAGCATGCGCAGCGGGATCGACGGGATCGTGCGCAGGTTCACGGTCACGTCTTCGCCGATCTCTCCGTCGCCGCGCGTCGCGCCGCGCGCGAACACGCCGTTCTCGTACGTGAGGTTGATCGCGAGCCCGTCGATCTTCGGCTCGAGCACGTACGCGACCGGCTCGTCGGTGTCGAGCCGCTTGCGCACGTCGTCCACCCACTTCTCCACCGCTTCGTCCGTGGTGACCTTCTCCAGGGATCCCATCTCGGTCAGGTGGCGCACCTTCTGGAACTTGTCGGAAGCGGGCGCGCCGATTCGCTGCGTCGGCGAGTCGGGCGTCACGAGCTCGGGTCGCTCGCGCTCGAGCTCCACGAGCTCGTCGTAGTGCCGGTCGTACGTGGCGTCGTCGACGGACGGCTCGTCCAGCACGTGGTACTCGTAGAGCCAGCGGTTGAGCTGCGCGCGCAGCTTCAGCGCACGTGCCTCAGACAAGGTCGAGGAGCTCCTCCGCTCCGTCGACGACGACGTCGGCGTCGGTCAGCCGCTCCGCGGCGTGTATGCGTCCCCAGCTGACGCCGATCGCGTACACCCCGGCCGCCTTCGCCGACTGCATGTCGAACGGCGAGTCGCCGACGTAGGCGGCGTCCTCGGGACGGGCATCGAGACGCTCGAGTGCGAGCTGCAGCGGCGCCGGGTGCGGCTTGTGCTGCTGGGTCTCGTCGCCGCCGACGACCGTCTCGAAGAGGTGCTCGATCGGCAGCCGTGCGAACGCGAGGTCGACGGTGACGCGGCGCTTGGCGGTGACGATCCCGAGCCGGTGGCCGCGCTCGCGCAGCTCGCTCAGCACGTCCTCCATGCCGAGGCAGCACTCGAGCGTGTCGTGCAGCGGCTCGTTGTGTGCGCGGTACACCTGCACGAGCTCGTCCACGCGCGTCGGGTCGAGGGCGACCATCTGCGCCTCGAGGCCGGGGCCGCCGACCGCCTGCATCAGCTCCTGGTCGCTCCACTCGCCGCCGACGACCGTCTCTGCGGCATGGCGCATGGACGCGAGGATGATCGCGCCGGAGTCGATGACCGTGCCGTCGAGATCGAAGAGAACGACGGGATACCGCACGCCGCCGATCGTAGCCAGCGGGTCAGAGACGGAGCGTGTCGCGCAGCTGGTCGAAGAGCGGCCGCCGCGCCGGTGGCGGCGGGGCGACGAACTGCGCCAGGCGGGCCGCTTCTTCCTCGGTCAGCGAGACCGCCGCGTCGGCGGAATCGCCGGACCAGATGCTGAAGCGCAGCTGCGGCGGACGCTCGTCGCTGCCGAAGTACCGCGACACGCGCAGCGCGCGCCCGGCGTCGCCCGGGACGCCCGGATGCGGCGCGAAGAACTCGACGAGCTTGCTGCGCTGCGGCACGGCGCACCAGGGGCAGAAGCGGTAGCTGTCCTCGACGCCGTTCCCGCAATGCCGGCACGTGTGCACGCGTTCATTCTCTGCCCGGCAACGCCGCCGATCAACCGTACGAGACACCGGTCAGGTAGAGCCCGTGGGACGGCGCCGTCATCCCCGCGTCGCTTCGCGGGCGGCTGTCGTCGAGGAGGGGCGCCAGCTCGCGCCGCTCGAGCATCGTTCCCACGAGCGTCCGCACCATGTGGCGGAGGAACGCGTCGGCCGTGATCTCGAAGGCGACGACGGATTCGTCGAGCTCGATCCAGCGCGCGGCCATGACCGTGCGGACGAAGGCCCCGTGCTCGGTCACGGTCGGCGTGAAGGCGCGAAAGTCGTGCCGGCCGAGCAGCGTGCCGGCGTTCTCGTTCAGCGCGTCGAGGTCGAGCGGCCGTGGGTGCCAGAGCGAGCGGCGCGCCTCGAGCGCGGAGCGCTCCCGCCGTCGCCAGATGCGGTAGCGATACGAGCGCGAACGGGCGTCGTGGCGGGCGTGGAAGCCGTCAGGCGCCTGCTCGACGGCGACGATCGCGACGTCGGGCGGGAGCAGCGCGTTCAGGGCGGACGCCGCGCGGGCCGGCGGCGGCCCGCCCGTCACCTCGACCGAGAGCACGTTCCCGAGCGCGTGCACACCCGTGTCCGTGCGGCCGGCGACGGCGAGGTGGTCGAGCTCGTACAGGTCGGAGAGCGCGCGGCGCATCTCGCCTTCGACGGTGCGCCGCGCAGGCTGGCGCGCCCAGCCGCGGAAGGCGGTGCCGTCGTACTCGACCGTGAGCTTCAGGCGCACGTCAGGGCATCCTGACGTCGGTTGTAAGGCTTGCCTTATGCTCTAGTGACTTGGCATCGGGTTGGTACACTCTATTCGTGACCGACCAGCACAACTTCCTGCTCCAGCGGGTGCAGCCCGCGATGATCGGGCTGATCGACGGTTCCCTCTCGACGCTCGCTCCCATCTTCGGAATCGTCTTCTACACGCAGACGCCGCACACGGCGTTCATCGCGGGCCTGGCGACGTCGATCGGCGCGGCGATCTCGATGGCGTTCTCGGAAGGCCTGTCGGATACCGGCGAGCTGACGGGCCGGGGCAGCCCCGGGATCCGTGGCACGATCACCGGCGTCGGCACCTTCGTCGGCGGGATCCTGCACACGCTGCCGTTCCTGATCTCGAACTACCACGTCGCGGTCGTCGCGGCCGCGATCGTCGTCGCGTTCGAGCTCGTCGCCCTCGCGGTGATCCGCTGGAAGTTCTTCGAGACGGGCTTCCTGAAGTCGCTCGTCGCGGTCTCGATCGGCGGCGCCGTGATCGCGCTCGTGGGCGCACTGATCGGCTCCGCCGGCTAGCACCTGCAGTCGCGCGGCCGCGCCGGGACGGTGTCGCGCGACCGGCGCGTACGACACTTAGTGATGAGTCATCACCAAGTGCGTGCGGTGGCACCCCGACCGCGCGGGAACCTTGTTCGCAGAACCGGGTGCCCGGGGGTTCGCGCTAGGACTTCGGCTCGGCGTCGTCGGCTTCGGCCGACGGCGCCTCTGCAGTGGTGTCTGACACCTCTTCGGTTGCCGGCTCGGCCTCGGCGTCCGCCTCCGGATCCTCGACGAGCTCCGCTTCCGTGTCGGGCGCCTCCTCGGCGGCCTCGGCCGGGATCTCGGCCGCGACCGGCTCCGGCGTGCGCGCGACGCGCTCACGCTCGACGTACTCCTCGTCGACGAGCTCGAGGTAGGCCATCTCGGCGGCGTCGCCCGGACGCGGGCCGATCTTGATGATCCGCGTGTAGCCGCCCGGGCGGTCCTTGAAGAGCGGCGCGACGTCCGCGAACAGCTTGTGCACCACGTCGCGCGAGCGCAGGAACGCCGTCGCCTGCCGGCGGGCGTGCAGGTCGCCGCGGCGGCCGAGCGTGATCATCTGCTCGGCATACGGCTTGACCGCCTTCGCCTTCGTGACGGTCGTCTTGATCCGGCCGTGCTCGATCAGCGCACCGGCAAGGTTCGAGTAGAGCGCCTTGCGGTGCGCCGAGTCGCGGCCGAGCTTCTTCCCTGCGCGTGCGTGCCGCACCGGGTCAGACCTCCAGCCCGCCGCCGCCGTTGGAGCCGCGCAGGCCGAGACCGTGCTGCGAGAGCGTCTCCTTGACCTCTTCGATCGACTTCTTGCCGAAGTTCGGGATCGCAGCGAGCTCGTTCTCCGACTTCGTCACGAGGTCGCCGATCGTCTCGATGCCGACGCGCTTGAGGCAGTTGTACGAGCGGACGCCGAGCTCGAGCTCCTCGATCGGGAAGTTCTCCATCCCGTGCGC